>Ga0182030_10013270_pt1 | contig 16404 bp, 19 predicted proteins | sample 812S3MmetaG_FD_121299 | JGI IMG/M metagenome (GOLD analysis project Ga0182030, IMG submission 121299) | Permafrost microbial communities from Stordalen Mire, Sweden - 812S3M metaG (Illumina Assembly) | ecosystem: Environmental > Terrestrial > Soil > Wetlands > Permafrost | place: Sweden...
CCGGGAATAGACCAGCGTCCCCGGTTCGGCTCGGTGGCCCGCTGGATCAGTAGCACGCGGCCCAGAGGGTCAAAAATGACGGCGCCGACGCCGACAAGGGGACTGACGGGGAATTCCCGTTGCGCCAAGCAGTTCCTCCTGGATTGTTCTCGATCGGTTGCAGCCAAGGCAGTTTGGTTGCTGAGGGAATGGCCGTTGAGGCTCTAGTCCGTGGTGCGATTCAACATTCTTAGGTGCTTCATTCTTGTTTAAGGGATATCGTGCATTGCCTGCTCAATCGCATAGCTTTGCTTGCCGTCCATTTCACTATAAGCCCAAAGACCGTGAAAACTGTTACGAAGATCGGGATGAAGCTTAAGAAACCCGGACATGACGGCGATTGCTTCGGCCCTCTGAGCACGGGGATCGCTTTGTCCGGTTCCTTGGTAGGTGAGACCAAGATCGGGAACATGCAGGGTCGGATCGACGCGCAGCGCTGTGATTTTCCAGGACTTACCTGCATAGTCTCCGTCCGTTCCGGATACCGTGAGAGGCAGGCTCTCCACCGGATTCACCTTGAGCTGTGCCTGTTCGCGCCCCAGTTTTTCAAGGTTCGGGGAAGAAAGGAAGTCGACTGGAACCAGCAAGAGCCGGGCAGTATCGTAGGTGAACCACGCGCTCCAAGGCTGGTTGGTCTTGGCCAGTTGACGGGCCTGGGTCCAGTACCATACCCCGTCATGGCCGCTCACGGCGCCCTCGCGAACGAAGAGGCCTCCCAGTTTCCACTTGCTGTCGAATCCCAGGATAAGGGCAATCTGGCCGTCCATGGGCGAGCCGGTGTACTCGCCCAGCACCAGCGCGTACTGGCCGGGAGGCAGGCTGCGCAGGTTGATTGTCACCGTCAGGGAACTGTCTGGCGTGGTGCAGAAAAACTGGGTGTCCGTCGGACCCTTGAGCTCGGTGGCTGTGAGAAAGTACGCATTGCGCCAGTGCAACTCGCCGCCCTTGAGGAGCGGGGCAGCCGCCTGCGCGCCGCCGCGAATGCCCTCCCAGTCGGGGATAACCGCAGGCAAGAGCGAGGCTTGGAGGACGTCAAAGTTTTGGGAAGCGATCGCGCCCGCGATGGGGGTGGCCGCGGCCATCACCGCTTCGCGGTCGGGGGCGGGCATTTCCGCCTGGGGTGTACAACTGACAGCGTGAGCGCTGACGCCGGCCAGCAACATTGCGGTTGCACAGGCAAAAGCGGCCAGGCGCGATGCGGCGGAAAAGCTCCCCGCAAATTTGGCCTGCTGCCCGCTCGATCGCTTCATGGGTATTACTCCCGTAGAACTCGCGTAGAGTTCGACGAGCGAAACCCTACTATTGGTAGTCTAGTACAGTGAGTCATGGGCCGGGCGTTTTGCGCCCATGAGGCCGGCCGGTGTAGCGGCGCGGTTTACGGTGCGGTTTTTGGCGGAGACGTTTATGGATTCTGCGGCTGGGATGAGGATGACCGGTGTTTCCATGCTGGCGCTGCTTTTGGCCGCGGGTGGATCTGTGCTCGCCCAGACCGCCGGAACGACAGTCAAGCCGAACCAGTCGGGGTCCACTGGACAGACGACCGCCAAGCCCGTGACGCACCATCGCAGCAAGAAGGCGAAAGAAGCCAAGCCCGCGGAAGTCGTGGTTCAGCCTCTACAGGAGGCGCCTCCCATGCCGAAATGGCCCGCCAACGAGCAAGCCGTCCCCGCCAAGGTGGGTTGGAACGGGAGACAGCTTGAGATTGCCGCGACCAACTCCAGCCTGCTGCAGATCATTCGTGACGTTTCCACGCAAACCGGCGTCAAGGTCGAAGGGCTGACCGGCGACCAACGCATTTTCGGGAGCTATGGGCCGGCCGATCCGCGCGATGTGCTGGGAAAATTGCTGGAGGGTTCCGGATACAACGTCTTAATGATTGGGGATCAAGGCGCGGGAACGCCCCGCGAAGTGGTGTTGACCGCCCAGGCGCGAAACGGCGGCAGCGGCGGCGGGAACCAGGCCGGCCAAGGCCAGCCAGCCGGCAACGGCGACGACGAACAGCCGGAAGAGCCAGAACAGCCTGAGCAGCAGCCCATACCGCCGCCGCGACAGCCGTTTGGCGGCGCACCGCAGCAGCAGCCTCCTGGGTCCGGGCGAACTCCGCAACAGCTTATTCAGGAGCTCCAGCAGCGCCAGCAGCAGCAGATTCAGCAGCAGCAACCGCAACAGCCTGAGCCGCAGTCGGCGTTGCCACCCAGCAATCAAATCGACACCTATCCTGTCCTCTAGTGGAATGCCGGGCCGAATTCGCATTTCGCTCAGACTGAATCTCTTGGTTGAGATATATCGCAGTAAGCCGCACATTTTAAGGACATAAAAACTTACTTTGCAATCGATCCGGTGCTCTTCAATTCTAAGACGATACTGGATGAGTGATTTCCTTACAATCTCTCAGCGGGGTGTTCGCGGGTTTGACCTGGCTGCTAGCCCTGGGTTGGGTTGGGCAATGGATCTGGTGGCTCTACGGCGTTCCCCGCGTCCCGGACCTCACAGTCGATCGCCCAGCCGTGCTACCCGAGCCGGCGCGTGGCGCAGCCTCTCTCCCAACCTTGACCGTGATCGTCCCTGCCTGTAATGAGCAGGCGGCGATCGGCGCCACCCTTCGTTCGCTGCTCGCTTCGCGGGGGTTTGCGCTGCAGGTCATCGCGGTGAACGACCGCTCGACGGACCGCACCGGCGAAGTTATGGAGGAAATCGCGATCGAATTCGCCAGCAGCGGCTCGGAATTCCAGCACACGCTTGAGATTCTTCATATCGCAGAGCTTCCTCCCGGCTGGCTGGGCAAGCCTCATGCCCTGGCGCTGGCAGCGCAGAAAGCCAAGGCGGACTGGCTTCTCTTTACCGACGGGGACGTGCTGTTTGCCCCCGATGCACTGGCACTTGCCTTGCGCTTTGCGGAGTCCGAGGATGCGGACCACCTCGTCCTGATGCCGGATTGGATTACGCACTCCTTCGCTGAAAAAGCGATGCACGGTGCGATCCACGCCCTTTCTGTCTGGTCGATGCGTCCCTGGAGAGTCGCTGATCCGAAGGCGCGTGACTTTCTCGGCGTGGGCGCTTTTAACCTGGTTCGGCGGAGCACGTATGAATCGTTGGGCGGGTTCGCCGCTCTTCGCATGGAAGTGTTGGAAGACCTCCGGCTGGGCTGGATGGTGAAGCGCGCCGGCTTTCGCCAGCGAATCGCCATCGGTCCTGGCCTCGTGTCTGTGCGGTGGTCGGACGGCGCATGGGGCGTAGTGCGCAACCTGGAAAAGAACCTCTTTGCGCTGTATCGCTACAACCTGCCGCTGGCTCTCGCAGGATGTGGAGGCCTGGTTTTGCAAGTCGCGTTGCCGTTGGCCGCGCTGGCCTTCAGTGGATGGTCGCGTGCCGGCGCACTCGTTCTGTACGCGGCGGTGCTCGGGGTTTACGTGGTGAGCCAACGAATTACACGAGTTTCGCCTATCTGCGTTCTGCTGTATCCGCCGGCCGCCGCGCTGTTTCTCTTCGCACACCTGCGATCGGTCGCGCTGACCCTGCTGCGCGGCGGGGTCGTCTGGCGCGGAACACTCTATCGCCTCAAGGATCTGCGCGCGTGTGCCGGCGATTTCTGGTAGGGTCAGCGGGCTTCAGAAGTGGGCTCCTGCTCGCGGTTGTTCATGAAAGCCCGGTGCCGCCCCGAAGCCGAGAGATTTGGGTCTTTCACCGGCATGCGATTGGATTGGCCGTCAAAATTCCGAGCCAGGAGGGGGTTGGGGCGAAATTTTTCAGGTCCGCCGCTCAGTTGGCGAGCGTGACTGAGCGTCATTCCCATCCTTCCATGCGTCAGGCGCACCACCCCGCGAATGTGCACATCCTGGTTGCGAAGTTTGCGCAGATCGCCGACTTCGGCCCGGTCGTCGCGCAGGCTGACGATGGTGAATCCGCATTCCGCGTCGGGCAGGCTGGGAGGACACACATCCAAAAAGCGGGTTCCGTCGGGGAGTTCAACAACGTCATAGACGTGAGCGGAGACGCAAAGTTCCATGTCAGGGCGAAACGCTGCTTCCGCCAGCGACAGGCAGCGGTGACTGGCCGCTCTGGGATTCTCGCCCGGACCCGATTGTTGACCGAAACCGAGTGAAGTAAGGCAAATCACGACGAAAAAGGCGCACGAGGGGGCGCGCAGGCGCATGGGTTGCGACAGCATAAGGTTCTCCACGAAGGTGATTTGCAGCCATGCTAGAACTCCGCGACCGACCAGGCCAAGCCTCGAGGTCACGAATTCTGAGCTTTCTTTCTTCGCAGTGCCAAAACGGAAAAATGCCGAATCCGATCAAAGCGCCAGAACGCGTCAACGAGTCACTCGATTCGTCGTCTAATCCCAGTCGTACGATGCTCTGAAACGTGGAACGCCAGCGGAGATCAATCTCAATTGAATTCCAGGAAACTTGATACAAAATGTTGAAAAAATTGCGCATACGACCCATCAATGCGGCTGCGACCGGTTTGCTGGCCAGCGTTTCTATGTCCATCAGCATGGCCCAGCAGCCGGTCGACACCCACGAGGCTGCTCCCGTGACCACATTGAATGTGCAGGCACGTGAGGTGATCCTGCCAGTCACGGTACGCGACAAGAAGGGCCAGGTTGTCCCCACTCTAAGGCAGGATGACTTCGTGCTGGAGCAGGACGGCCGGCCGCAGATCATCAAGAGCTTTTCGCATGACTCCAACCTCCCGTTCCGGCTCGGTTTGCTGGTGGATACCAGCAGAAGCCAGCAAAATGCGCTGCCGGCCGAACGCACGGCTACGGGAAAGTTCATCGACCAGATGCTGGCTCAGCCCGCCGACAAGGGGTTTCTCCTGCACTTCGATCACCAGGTGGAGCTGCTCCAGGACTTCACCGCATCCAAGCCAAAGTTGCACCACGAGTTGGATGAAATGTCGACATCGACAGGAGGCTCCAACGACAGCGCCGGTTCAAGCGACCCTGATGACAAAAGCGGGCGTGGTGGTGGCGGAGGACATCGGCGTGGCGGAGGAACTCAGCTATACGACGCCATCTACCTGGCGTCTAACGAATTGATGGTGAAGCAGCCGGGCCGCAAGGCGGTCATCGTGCTTTCCGACGGGGCCGACCGCGGCAGCAAAGAGACGCTGAGCGACGCGGTAGATGCCGCGGAAAAGGCCAATGTTTCGGTCTACACCGTGTACTTCAAGGGTGAGGAGGACCGAGACAATTCCGGGATGGGTCCCGGGATGGGCCGAGGCGGGGGCATGGGCGGCGGCGGGTATCCGGGAGGCGGGCGCTATCCCGGCGGAGGCAGAATGCCGCGACCCGGTTCAGGCGAACAGAAAGTTGACGGCAAGAAAATCCTGGAGCAGATTGCCCACCGCACCGGAGGCATCGCTTTCGAAGCCAAGAAGAAGGACAGTTTTGACGAGGTCTACGCCCAGATCGCCGAAGAATTGAAGGGGCAGTACCTGCTGACCTACACCCCGGACAAGCCGGCCAGCAAGGACGACTCCGATGGCTTTCACAAGATCTCGTTAAAGGCCAAGGACGACAAGTACCAGGTCGTCACCCGCGAAGGATATTACTCACAGGACTGATCCGCGCCGTTGATCGGCTCAATTCACTGGAAACCAGAGCTGTTCGCCGGAGCGGCTCCGGCAGAGGGCTGTTTTACGCAGCCGGACACTCCTGGCAAGGCCGGGCTCGGCGCGAGCGGGTGCTGCCGGCGAGCAGGATCGACTCCAGTCCAACCAGACGGAGCAGTTCCAGGACATGGTGCGACGGGGAGACAACGGAGAAATCCGTCCCGGCTTCAATGGCGGAGCAATAAAGCGTGATCAAGGCGGCGATGCCGGCGGCGTCGATGCGTTCCACGCCAGACAGGTCCAGGGCGACCGATTCCCGTTGTACGCGGGGTACCAGGTTCGCGAGTACTTCAGCCTCGGTACCGCGCACCAGCTCCTTATTCACGGCAATCACCGCCGGTAGGGGATAAGCGGTGGAAGCAAGATTTGAAAAAGGCGTTACAGTCATAAAAGTCCTCCCGAGCGGGAAGCTGGTTTGAAAATTCAAGCCAGACCTCTCGTTCGTATGACTAGATACGCAAAGATGACCCTCTCCGGTTCCATTTTGTCTTCGACGGACGCCGAAAAGGGCGTTCCGGGAGCGCGCCTGGAACCCTCCATGGCGTCGATTCGGCAGATGGCGTGCGATGCAGGATTCGTGGAAGCAGGCTGGGTGGGCCTTCCCCATGCACAGACGAAACGGGATGCCGAGCGTTTCGCTGAGTTTGTCGAGCAGGGTCGAAGCGGCAGCATGGGGTATCTAACGCGCCGCGGCGAAAACGGACAACTGGTGCGCTCGGATGTTCGAGTGCCGTTTCCCTGGGCGCGTTCCGTCCTTGTTTGCCTGGCAAGCTACCATGCCGATGCGCCGCTGTCCGTGGCGACCGCGGACAAGGGCGCGGGTTGGATCGCGCGCTACGCCTGGTCGGGCAGGCGCGAGGCCAACGGTTCAATCCGGCCCAGCGATTACCACAAGGTCCTGCTGAAACGGCTGCGGCAGCTCGAAGCCCGCTTGCATTCCGATTACGGCGCTTTTGAAAGCCGGGCGTATGTGGACACCGGTCCGGTCGTCGAACGTTCTCTGGCGCGCGCCGCCGGGGTCGGCTGGACGGGCAAGAACACCTGCCTGATTCACCCCAAGCTTGGCTCGTGGAATTTCCTGGCTGTCCTGGTGACATCGTTGGAAGTCCCCGAGGCATCGGCGCCGCTCGAGGTGCCGGATCGCTGCGGGACCTGCCGGCGATGCCTCGAGGCCTGCCCCACCGGCGCACTGATCGCCCCGTACCAGATGGATGCCACGCGCTGCATCTCTTACCTGACCATCGAACACCGTGGCGAGATCGAAGTCGACCTGAAGAAGGGGATAGGGAGGCAGGTCTTCGGCTGCGACATCTGCCAGGATGTTTGCCCGTGGAACCGCAAAGCGCCCCTTCAGCCCGCGAAGGAGGCAGAATTAGGCGCGCGTTCGGAATTGATCAATCCCTCGCTTGAGTGGCTGGCGGATCTCGACGTGGCGGAGTTCGAACGGCTTTTCAACGGGTCGCCGGTGAGACGAGCCGGGTTCCTCGGACTGCGCCGGAATATCGCCGTGGCCATGGGCAATTCCGGCCTGACGCGATATCTCCCCTGGCTCGAGCGCTGGGCAGAAGAAGGAGAGCCGGCGTCGAGCGCAGGCGACGAGGATCGCAAAGCCGTCATGGAGCGCGGCTTGAGAGACGCGGCGCAATGGGCGCTATCCCGGATACAAGAAAACGACGGTCCTCTGCGTGACAATCCAGCCGCCGGACAAGAAATACCTCGCCCTGAGCTTTAGAAATCTCCAAACTAAAATTACGCTCAGCCCGTTCAGGCAGGGCGCGTGACCTCGATGGCGTTCAAGCCTTTGGGGCCTTGCTGCAATTCGAATTCCACCGCTTCACCTTCATTCAAAGAACGATAGCCATCGGACTGGATCGCAGAAAAATGTACAAAGACATCTTCGCCGGTAGAGCGTTGTATGAAGCCGTATCCTTTCGCGCCGTTAAACCACTTCACTACACCTTTTTCCTTCACTGCCACTCTCCTTGATGTTGAGAAATAAGACCAGGGGAAATTCTTTCCTAGGAACGAATAGCGTAAGTTGCACGGTATTTGAGTTGGATGGGTCCTGCGGCGAAGTTGCGAACAACTTCACAAGCGAACTTGTTACCAGATTTTTGCTCGGTGCTTGCTCTGGTTATGTCAGGGTTTCGGCAAAATTGCAAGAAAAAAACCGCATATTGAAAGTTCCGGAAAAGGGCACAGTGCGCATTCAGGCAGTGTTCATGCGGCTTTTCAGTGTACCTCTGGTAACATGAAGACAAAGGCACAACATGCCCGCCATTTCAGCATCCGAGACTGAGGTCACTCCTCAGCCCGGCGCTTCTGCATCTTCGGCAAGCACCAGCAAGGCGTCTCATGGACCCGAAGACGGGCCGCTGCCAATTTATGGCTTCCAGTGGCGGCGCGACGGCAAGGTGCTACTCAACTACCTGCTGGATAGCGAAGTCCATACCTTTGCCTTCAGCGTCGCAGCCAACGCCATTCTTTCCTTCATTCCGTTTATCGTCCTGCTCTACACCATTGCACACAGCGTCTTTCATTCCACCGCGATGGTCGGCGTGATCGGCGACATGGTCCGGTACATGGTGCCGTTGACTCCCGGCAAGGACTGGGTGGCACGAGACCTCGCCGGCGTAGCCGCGCGACAAGGTGTGCGCTACTTTTCGCTGTTCATGATCCTGGTTTCCTGTACCGGCATTTTCCTTCCCCTGGAAGTTGCGCTCAATCGCTCGTGGGGCGTGGCCAAAAGCCGGAACTACCTGATGAATCAGCTCGTGGCGCTGGGACTTGCGGTGTGGATGGTGGTGCTGGGCGTGATCAGCATCTTGCTCAACACCGGTGAGCGGTGGATCGTCACCGCGATCTTCTTCGGCCACACTGATAACTTCCTGTTTCGTTTCATCAGCGGCTCATGGCTGGTGCTTTCGACATCCATTGCCGGAATTCTGCTTTTCTTTTCGATCTATTGGCTGCTGCCCAATCGCAAACTTCCCGCCCGTCCTGTACTGCGCGTGAGCGTGGTGACCGGGCTTTTGTGGGTGGGAGCGAAATACCTGTTTGTCGCGCTGCTGCCACGCCTGGATCTTCCAGCTCTCTACGGACCGTTTTCTGTATCTGTCGGATTGCTGCTCTGGGCGTATGTTTCCGGGCTGCTGCTGTTTGCCGGCGCACAATTCAGCGCTATGCGGTTCAATTCGCGGCTTCAGCGCCAGCAGGCCTGAGTAGGAGCGCAACAGATTCACTTCGTCGCCGCCGCCGGCGGACAATGCTCCAAACTCCATGAGTCGTGTGAGTGGGTCTTCGAGAAGAAAACCCACATTCGCCGCACCGGGAATGCTCCCCGTAACTCGAAACTGCCTTAAACGCGAGGAAAGACGCAACCCACCAGGTCACCAATCTTGCAATGCCGCTCCAACTCATGGCGCAGGGGGCTGTCCATGACTACGTGGTAGCGATTGCGGCGGCCATCCTTGGTCACGACCAGGTACCCGGCAGTGGTCAGGTCATCGACAATCCGCTGCACAGCTCGTTCCGTGATGCCGATCTGCAAGGCAAGTTCTCGCATCAGGATGCCCGGATCGCTGGCAATCAGCAATAGAACGTGAGCGTAGTTGGTCAGGAATGTAAATTGGTGTGGATTGGCGGGTACTGGTTCTAAGGCAATGTCGTTCATGGTGGTCAGCCTCTTAATAACTTCTGTTACGCGACAAAAGTGTCATAAATCAGGTTGGATAAAGGCGAATGTTGGCTTGGTGCCAGTCCTGTTTGGCGGTCAGAGCGGAGAAACCTCAGAGAAACTTCACCCGTCTGAGAGCAGTTTGAGGGAAGCTTGTTTCCAGCGGAGCGGCGTGGCGCATATCGAATTTCTTCTTTGGCGCCAGGCCCATCCCAGATTCGATCCTCATCTTGAAACGACAAGAAAATCTGCTCCTTCATCGGTGCATGTCCACAAGCAAAGGGCCATTTCTTGCCCCAATTCGGGCGGACGGGCGCTTGCTTCGATCTTCAAACGCGCACAGCTTCATCGCAAAGTTGGTTGGAGTATAGCAAAGAAAAATCGCTGAAAAGGTGAGCTAGGTCACAACATTCGCGAAGAACTTGTCGCAGAATGTGCGTCTACAGGGCAGGTCAGGAAAGCTTGAAGGCTTTCACCGCAATCGCATTCGGCTGGCGGCCGGTTGGAAGAAGCGTGAATAGCGAGGGGGTGCTGGTGCGGACCACGGCCAGGTCGCCGGAGCGCGCATCGACCACAAAGAGCAGGTTTCCCGAGGAGGAAAACGCCAGCGCATCGGCCCCGTCGCCCACGCGAATCGGGAGGGGGAGAGTTCGCCTTCTGCCGTCGTCGATCGAATACAAGGAGAGTTCCTGGGATCGGAAATTGCTGACGTACAAGGTTGAATTGTCAGCGGATACAAGCCCATGCACAGGGTGAGAACCCATCAGGTAGGCTCCGCCAACGTCGTCGGTGCTGGTAACGATCTCGGAAATCGAATCGGAATCGAAGTTTGAAACAAACAGCTCGCCGCCATCGGGCTTGAGTGCCAGGTGGACCGGGGTGCGGCCTACGTCGAGCATGGCTTCCAGGGCATCCTGACCAGCGGGTGCGCCGTCTTTTGCCGGGCGAGCCAGCGCTACGACCATAACCTGGTGGCCGCCCGAACAGGCGACGAACGCCTTGTTTGAATCCGGCATGACGGCCACATCGGTGGCGCCCGGACAGCCTTCGATGATCTTGCGCAGGCGCGGCACCGGCTGCGCATAGGTGGTAAGCGTGTTCACATCGAATATGCTGACGCTGTTGCCGGTGCGATTGGAGACAATCACCGTCTTGCCGTCAGGAGCAACGCGCGCCAGGCCTGGACTTTCGCCGGTGCCGACAATGGCGAGCTGACGGCGGGCCTTCAAATCAAGCACCGAAAGCGAATTGGACCCTGAATTGGCAACATAAGCCCAGTTTCCAGAAGGATCGACGTCAATGAAGTAAGGCTGCTTTTGTACCGGGATGTTGGCGGCGACGGCATTCTTTTCCGTATCGATGATGGAAACGGAGCCATTCCCGCCATGATCGCCGGAATTCACCACGTAGACTTCGTTGCGTTTTGGATTGGCGGTCACGCCGGTGGGGTTGGCGCCCACCTGCAGTTCGCGGTCGAGCCGCACGTGAACCACATCGAAAATCGAAACCGTGTTGCTGCCGCCGTTGGTAACGTACGCGAATTCCCGATAGCCGGCGGGATACTCAGGGAAATCATGGCTGCGGCAGGCGGAAAGGCCAATCAGCAGCGTCGAGACAGCCAGCCAAGCAGTGCCCTTGATCCGCAGACAACCGCTGCCGGCGCGACTTGCCGAACCCAGTATGAGCGCCGCGGTCACGCCGTCGGAGCTTCCACGTGAATGCCGCGGGGCACCGTGCGGTGCAACACTGCCGCGATCTGTTCCAGCTCGTCCATCATCCCGGCAAACTGCTCGGGATAGATGGACTGCGGGCCATCCGAGAGCGCTTTCTCCGGCTGGTGGTGTACTTCGACCATCACACCGTCACAGCCAACTGCAACTGCCGCGCGCGCCATGGGAACGACCTTGTTGCGCTTGCCGGTGCCGTGGCTGGGATCGACCAGGATAGGCAGGTGGCTCAACCGCTGCACCGCCGGGACAATGCTCAAGTCCAGGGTGTTGCGCGTGTGATCGGCAAAGGTGCGCACGCCGCGCTCGCACAGGATGACCTGGTAGTTGCCTTCGCTCATCACGTATTCGGCGGACATCAGGAATTCGTCGAGAGTCGCGCTCATGCCGCGCTTGACCAGCACCGGCTTGCGTTTGCGCCCGGCCTTCTTGAGCAGCGAAAAATTCTGCATGTTGCGTGCGCCGATCTGGATGACGTCGGCGTATTCGGCGACCAGTTCGAGGGATTCGCTGTCGATAGCTTCGGTAATAATGCGCATCCCGGTCCGTTCGCGAATCTCGGCCATGATCTGCAAGGCTTCCTCGCCCAGCCCCTGGAAGGCGTAAGGCGAAGTACGCGGTTTGAACGCTCCACCGCGGAAAAACTGCGCGCCGGAAGCAGCCACGTGGTCGGCGATGGCAAAGGCCTGTTCGCGCGACTCGATGGAGCACGGCCCGGCCACGATGGCGATCGGCTGGTGGGTGCGCGCGCCGCCAATGGTCGCGTCGGTGCCGGGGAAGTGGATGATGGTGTCCTCTTCCTTCACGTCGCGGCTGGCTAATTTGTAAGGCTTGGAAACCCGGATGACTTCGGCGACGCCGGGAAGGAATTCGAGATTGCCTCGATCCACTTCACCCTGGTTGCCGGTGATGCCGATGGCCGTGCGCTGTGCTCCGGGAAGGGCGTGGGCGCGGAAGCCAAGTTGCTCAATGTGTTCGCAAACAGCCTGCACTTGTTCCGGCGTGGCTTGCGCTTTCATGACGATTAACATAGCCGTACTCCCAAACTGAGAGTGTAACGGCTGCTGAGGAAGAAGGGCAATGGCCAGGTCCCAAAGTGGGAACCGCCGTCGCCGCGGGGCAGCAATTATTCGGGGTTGGTTTCCGACGTGCCGGAGTACGCGGCGACGATTGCGGGAGCGATAACCATGCCGACGAAGGTGAGACCGATCAGAAGATCATGCATTGGAGTAGGTATCCTTTGGTGGGGTTCGGTCTTGCTGATGCAGAACTCATCCACACCATGATCATGACTCAGGTAACAGATTCCCGAAATCCCACAAGTACCGTGTTTCGAATCAGGACAGTGGTAGCGGGGCTGGTGCTTTGGTGTTAGATCGAAATTCGGCTTGGTCGGCCAATGTGCGCTGTGAAAACAAGCTGCAAAGGCCGCCGGGAGGGGCCACGCTTTTCCGAATGAGGCTCACGCAGTGAGCACGCGCAAATGCCGAGCCTATGCTGGCCGGAGGTGAGGATTTTTTAGGCGGGGATGGAGCGGATGGGAGCAGAAATGAGCTATACGGCCATCTTGAATCGCGTTGTTCCAGGCCGTCTCCGGATCTTTGATCTCAGGCATGAAGTAAAAATGCCTGCCAGGTCCGGAGGCGCAACGTTGAGGCGGCGGAAGGGATTCCGCGGCAGAAACGATTATTCAGGGTTGGTTTCAGAGGTGCCGGAGTAGGCGGCAACGATGGCGGGTGCGATTACCATTCCAACGAAAGTAAGGCCGATAAGAAGATCATGCATGTCAGTGTCCTTGGTGGGGTCCGGTCTTGCTCGCTCCGAACTCATCCACACCATGATCATGACCCAGGTAATAGATTCCTGAAATCCCACAAGTACCGTGTTTCAAATCAAGACAGTGGTACAGCCCGTACCACCAAGGGGGGAGAGATTTCCCCGGGCAATCTCGAGCCAGTGGTATGTCTCACGCAGTTGATCGTTTAACCGTTTTGAAGGGTACGGGCTTCAGCCCGTACGTAAGCGCAAAGTCAATCGGGGCTTTAGCCCCCAAGGGAAACCTGGTCCGCTGGCCTAAGCCTTTGCAGGGCGCTGAAATTGGATTCAATCCTTGAGACACTACATTAGTAAGCCTGGGTGCGCAGGAAGCCTTGTGCCGTTCCGCTCGCCGGATGGACAAAGGTCACATCGCTGGGATCGCGCCGCGGCGTATCGACGGCGAAGACCACTACCGGGTGCTCCAGGACCACGATGCTGTGTACCACGCTGCGCTGAAAGAAGAGCAACTGGCTCGGACCCAGGTCGAGAGGCGGGGTCGTCCCCACGGTGAAGCGAGCTCGCCCCCTGAGCACCAGCAGGTACTCGTCGCAGGTGCGATGAAAGTGTGCCGGGATGTCGCGATAGATGCGGAAGACGCGGGAACTGGCGGCCGGCTCGTCGGTAAGGCGAACATCGACCAGCATGGTGTCGGCGCTGGCCGGCAGGGAAGTCGCTACGGCCTGAAGGTCGAATGTTGCACTGGGGGTCGATTCAGTGGGAAGGCTGTCGCTCATTCCCCAATTCTGCAACAAAGGCGTCTGCAATTCACGCTCTTAGCGAAGGCGGGCGCCAGACGGCCAAACGGAAGGGGAGGCCGATGCGGTGAATGGGAGGGCGGAGTGCTTATTCGGGGTTGGTTTCCGAAGTTCCGGAATAGGCGGCTACGATGGCCGGGGCGATGACCATGCCGATGAAGCTGAGTCCGATAAGAAGATCGTGCATTGAAGTGTCTCCTGTGTGACCGGTTTTGAGACATTCCAGGTCATCCACAACACGATCATGACGTAAGTCATTCCGGCCGCAAATCCCACGTTTTTCCGTTTCGTTTCAGAACAGAGGGATTGTCGTTCCCACCAAAGAAGCAGGAGCGCCTCGCGCCGGAAATCAGGCAAGGCGCTGCCTTTCGCGTCGACGTCGCGCGGGAAAAGCCGGGAAGAGTGGAGGGAGTGCAAAGAGGAAAGGAAGCTGGGGAAGAAGGCTGTTGATACGGATAGCTGTCCTGCGGGAGAAGGAAGCTGGAACCCTGCGCGTCGCGGATTATTCTGCGTTTGCTTCAGAAGTGCCGGAATAAGCCGCGACGATCGCGGGGGTGAGAACCATAGCAATAAAAGCAGCGCCAATCAGAACGTCATGCAACATGAGGGTATTCTCCTGTGGGAGACAATGTCTCTTTCCCACACAAGAAGGATGACGCAAGTAACCTGTAAACGGAATAGCACTATGATCTGCGCGAATTCAGCGCAGTTGTAGCCAGGGTCCCACGAAGGTGGTAGAGCCATCGCAACCACTTGTGGCTGGCGGACGGCGTCCTCATTCACGAAGCGGAAAGGTGGGTGTCATACGCGGTGCAGACAAATGCTGGACGGTACAGCGTAGTGCTTCCGACACAGCCTCAAAGCGATGCGCAATTCGCTAGGTGAAAGTCCCACTCCGTAGAAAAATCCGCGAAAAGGAGAGTTATTCGAACTTTCCTTCCGAGGATCCGGACTTGGCGGCAACAACAGCGGGGGCAATGACCATTCCAACAAAGGCGAGGCAGATCAACAGATCGTGCATTTGAGTTCTCCTATGTGAAGTCTTATCGTCCTGCTTCACTCGATGATCATGACTCACTTATGAAAGAACTGAAATACAACGAAGACAGTGACCTGAATTCGAACGGTGGTACCCAAGTTGCCACGTTGGTGTTATTACCGTTGCAGTCTTTGCCGACAGCGTTCTAAGAGCTTGTGGAAAAGCCCGAAATCCACATGCTTTGTAACAGGGTACGACTTCAGTCGTGCCAATAAAGCCACTCAATCAATCGGCTTCAGCCCCTGCTGCACCTGCCCCGCGTCGATAGCAGTCGAAGGCGGACTTTTTAATCCGTTCTAGCGTGAACCGCCCAGTTTGCTGTTCTGGCCAAACCACTTCGCCGCGATGAAGGCCACGTAGCCAAGCTGAATGACCCACGTGACGCAATACGCGGCAACCATGTAGGAATGTCCCATGCAGTTACTCTCCTTGAAATGATGAACTAGTCGGCGGCCAGCGCCGCTTCGGCTTCTGAACCGGCAATTCGCTGCGCGCGGCGTTCCACGACGACCCGGATCACCAGCAAGAAGATTCCCCACACCGCCCAGGCCAGAACATTCCATCCGAATGCGTGCAGCATGCGCGGATCCTTGAGGCCCGCGTCAGGGTCGCCGCCAAACACAGGCGAGGGATGCTGCGTGCGCCAGAGCCGGTTCGCCAGATAGTTGATGGGCATGTCGAGCGCGCCGAAGACGGCAAGCACGGCGGCCAGCGTTTGCATTTCAGAGCCGACGGCAAAGCGTCGCACCAGCAGGTAGCTGACGTAAATGAGCCACAGCACCAATGTCGTGGTCAGCCGCGCGTCCCACGTCCACCAGATGCCCCAGACCGGCCTGCCCCAGATCGGCCCGGTTATCAGGACCACCGAGCAGAACACGACGCCGACCTGCGCTCCGCTCAACGCCCAGGCATCTGCCGCGAGAGCTCTGCCTGGATAGTTTCTCCGCCACGCCAGCACCAGGACCGAAGCAACGAAATTGACCGTGAAAAACAGGTAGCACAGCATGCCGTGAGGCACATGGTAGTAAAAGATCCGGCCCGCGGGCCCTTGAGCCGCATCGGTCGGGGCGACGTACATGGCCTGATAGAACCCCCATGCCATCAATGCGATAACGCCGATCGCAACCACGGCGGCTAGCAACTTTTTCATAAATTCAGGTGCCTCATGGACAAAACAACATCTCGACCCACTTAGTTTATCGCGCAGGGAAAGGTCGCCGAGTGAGCGGCGTCACCCGGTTTCATACGAATGCCCTGTTTATTCGGCCTCCAGCACAGTGCCGAAGAGCAGCAGGCTCACCGTGGTGAAGATGATGTCGTAGCCGGCCAGCAGCTTGATCCAAAGATGCGTCGGGTCGCCGCTGTCGCCGGTCAGAATCGTCTTGACCGCCATCACCATCGCCAGCAGCGCCGGCAAAAAGATGGGAAAGAGAATCAGTGGCAGCAGCAGCTCGCGATTCCTGCTGCGAATCGAAAGCGCGGCGAAAAACGTGCCGTTGGCGACTAGTGCCCACGTTCCCAAGGGTATGACAACGGCCAGCAGCCATGCTTCGCCCAAAGGATGGAGGTTGTACATGATGAAAAAGATGGGCCCAAGGACGACCTGCACGATGCTGACGTAAAGGAAATTCGACAGCACCTTGGCAAAGAACATTGGCGCCCCGCCGGAGGGCGTCATGCGCAGCGCGTCCAGCACCTGGTGGCGAATCTCCCGCGCCCAGGCCTGGTTCA
>Ga0182030_10013272_pt1 | contig 16399 bp, 12 predicted proteins | sample 812S3MmetaG_FD_121299 | JGI IMG/M metagenome (GOLD analysis project Ga0182030, IMG submission 121299) | Permafrost microbial communities from Stordalen Mire, Sweden - 812S3M metaG (Illumina Assembly) | ecosystem: Environmental > Terrestrial > Soil > Wetlands > Permafrost | place: Sweden...
AGTAAAACACGAACGCCCTCGCGGCCGGCATCAAACGCATCCCGCTCGTTCTGAATTTTCGCGAAAGGCGCGAGTAGAGCGAGTAGCGCCGATTCAGAATCGGCCTCGGCGATGGTTTGCTGCCGCGCCGAGATCTGCCACAGTCCTGAAAGCGCCTGCATCAGGCCCACCGCGTCGGATCGCAGCAATGGATCGCGGATCTGGCCCAGTTCGTGCGCCGTGTCGAGGTACGCCAGGATCGCTTTGTCGGAAAGGCCCGGCGCTTCGGCGAACAGCCGGTATTGGGCGCTCATCAGCGGATAGTCCCGAATCAGCACCGTCACAGTAGCGGCTTCGAGCGGACGCCGGCGATTCCGTTCCACATCGCTCAGCGCCATGAACACCTTCAGCGCTTCGTTGTCTACGGCTTTGCGCGATAACCCGAACATCGCTTCAAGGACGTCATCGGCGTCCTTCCAACCCGGCGCTGCTTTCTGCAGACGGGCATCGTACTTCGCTTGCGACTTTTGACTGAAGAGGTTCTTCCATACGTCCAGGCCGCCGGGCAGATGGGGCTTGCCGCCGGGTTCCATCTGGAGCCGCGTGGTTAGCAGAAGAACATCGGTATTGGCCCGAAACACGGGTCGCGCGGGACCGGGCGAGGTGACGCGCCCGCGCATTGCGGCATAGAACCGCTTCATCCGCTCCGGTTCGGTCAGATAGTCTTTTGCGGGACCGTTGATACGCGCCAGCGCGTCAAAATAGCTGGCGACCCAACCGTCGTCGCGCATAATGATTCGCTCAAAGAAGGTAGAACCTTTTTCCGGGGATGTCCCCACCAGATCGGCCCAGGCTTTTTCCGAGCGCTGCCCGCCGGGCACCACCGCCTTGCCATCCCGGATTTCAAACATACCCCCGAAGAAATCGAGAACATGCGCGAATACTTTCAGTCGCGCGGCCGGCACCGCCTTTCGAAGGTCCTCGGCCGTTTCCGGATCAAGTTTGGACAGCCCCAGATATAGCCGGCAGAGGGACGGGTCGGAGAGGAAATAATCGATAAAAGCGCCCGTGGTTTTGTCTTTGGCGGATTGCCAGTACGCTGTCGTGTACAGTACGGGAACCTGAGCGGGATGATAGTCCAGCGTGAACGGACGGTTCGTGCGCAGTGCGGCTTCAAGCTCGGCCAACGGGAAACCGGAATCGATGGTCAGGAAGGCCCGGGAAGCGTTTACGGTTTCAAGGATCACATCGGAGCCGCATCCGCCGCGCATCCGATACCCCAGCACTCGAAGCAGATCGCCGGTCTCGGTCGATTCGCAGGTTTCGATATGCAGGATCTTGTTCGCCCCCGCGAGCTTTTCGATCTCGCGAGCTTGCGCCAGATAACGGACCACCAGCTTGAGGTATTCGGTCTGTTCCAGAGATTCGGTGGCACTGATGGCCTGATAACCGTTGGTGACCACGTTGCGGGCCAGCGCCGTCAGCATCTCTTCGGGCGCGAGATCGGGAGAGAGTCCCGCCATGCGCGAAAAGCTGCGGAGCGGTCCTGGAATCTCAATGGTCGGTTGCGTGGGCTTGGCGGCAAATTGCGGGAGGGTCCATCCGGTTCCCCCGGCGGCCTTGAATTCGTCGAAATGCTTGACTGCAGCGACGCGATCGCCCTGGATGAGATCGAGGACTACCAGGCGGCGCGCGATCCGCGCGCGGTCCATTGGGCTCGCCGCACTCCGCGCCATGATTTCATCCAACTTGGCGTAAACGGCGCGAGCCTCTGGATCGCGATGCCGATCCAGAAATTCAGCGTAGGCGAGCTGAACCTTCGCGTTTTGAGGCGAGGATTCCGATGCCTTGCGCAAACGGTCGTGCGCACCGGCGGCATCCCCATTCTGTTCCAGCTGCCAGGCCTCCTGCCCCAGGTCTTGGGCAGAAAGTAACCCCGCAGACGAGCAAACGCTGACGAGTACCCAAAAGAGCCGCATCGCTCAGTCTCCTTCGCCAGCCGTCTCGCCCACCCACCCATCGCGGGGAGCGGCCTCGTTCCCACTTGGCTAACTAATGTATCACTCCGTGATCCCGGATGGGCGCTTGGGCGATTTTATGGCGGATCCATCAGGTAGCCATCCACATCCGGCTTTTGAAAGAGTCCGAAGGAAGTGAGTGTGTTTCCTCGAAATGCATCAAATTCTTCAGAGAAACCCTGGTCTCCACAGGCCTTGTTTTAAAGGGCGTCGCCCCTTGATTCCGCACATTTCCTGCTAGACTTGTTTCGAGTCGGTTCATGCTCGTCCGCATCAGGCTTCAACCCGGCCGGCAGGTCGCGAGGAAGCAGAGGAAAAATCGCCGATTGGCCTTGGCCTTTGGTGCTCTTCTGATTCCGGCGTCGCTTATGGCGTACGTACTCGGATTCTGGCGCTTAGCGTCGGACATGGGCCTGACCGGGGAATTCACGATCAACGGCTTCTTTTCCCACTGGCAGATCTGGATCGCGATGGCGGCGGTGCTGCATTTAGGAGCCACGGTCCTGAGCAGGTATGGCCGCGGTGCCGAAGCGCTGTTGCCCCGATTCCTCACGTTCCGGTTGGGAACGTTACCCGTGGCGCTCGAAACGCCGCCCTCGAACGCGTCCCGGACGGAAACAAGAGCAAGCTAGCCTCGAAATCGCGCTCCGGAATCCCCCTTGCGGCTACCCGGCCCGTTCCAATTCCGATAGGCTTCGTCGAGCACTTCCATGACGTGGGAGACCTGTTGCGCGTGGCCGAAGCGATCCACTCCGGCGCGAAGCTGGAGCATGCAACCGGGGTTGGCCGTGACGATTCGGTCGGCATGGGTCGCATTGACCGTTTCCATTTTCTTTTCGAGTAGCGCCATCGCCATATCGTTATGGACCACGTTGTACACCCCGGCGCTGCCGCAGCACTGATCCGCGAGCCGCATTTCCTTCAACCGCAACCCCGGCACCTGACGCAGCAATTGGCGCGGAGCGGAACGAATCCCTTGCCCGTGAGCCAAATGACAGGAGTCCTGATATGTCGCAGTCACCGGGACTTCGCCCAAGTTGGGATTTAACTCGATCCCCGCGAGAAATTCGTTCACGTCCTTCATACGAGCGGCGAATTCCCGCGCGGGTTCCGCAAACTCAGGATCATGCTCCAGCAGTTCGCCATACTCCTTGAGCGTCGAACCACAGCCTGCCGCGTTGGTCAGAATCGCGTCGAAATTCCCCGCTGCCAAAGCGCGAATGTTTTGCCGCGCCAGACGGCGAGCCCGGTCGCGCATCCCCGCGTGAACGTGCAACGCCCCACAGCAGGTTTGTTCCTCAGGTACGGTGACTTCGCAGCCATTGGCTTGAAGCACGCGCACCGTAGCTTCGTTCAGCCGTGCGAAGCTCACATTGGCGATACATCCGCCGAGAAGCGCGACCCGGTATCGCGGCTTTCCCCGAGCCGGAAAGACGGCCCCGTAATGGCGATAGAAAAATGGCGTCTCGATCCGCGGCGCGAGATCCGCCGCTTGGCCCAATTTTCCGAATGCCTTTAAAATCCCCGAGGCGCGAACCATCCTTTCGAGCCCGGATGCCTGATAGAACCACAGAAATAAACCAGCCAGCTTGATGAGCCCGGAATGCGGCAGAAGCCAGTTGTAGACGACGTTTCGTATCAAGCGCGAGCCCAACGGACGGGCCCCCCGTTGCTCGATGTCGGCGCGTGCGGCTTCGATCAACCGTCCGTACTTCACGCCGGATGGACAAGCCGATTCGCAGCCGCGGCACGCCAGGCAAAGATCGATGTGACTCTGATACGCCTCCGTGATCGGCGCGCCTTCCGCAACCTGCACCATCTGGTAGATCCGCCCGCGAGGAGAATCCATCTCGATGTGCAGTTCGCGATACGTCGGGCACGCGTTCAAACACAGCCCGCAGTGAACGCATTTATCGAGATCGGCTTGCTGGGGGGCGTCCGGACCGGCGGGCGCGGAAGGCGCGCTAAATGAATCCATATAATCTCCCCGGATTGAGCAGGTGTTCCGGGTCAAACATTTCTTTCACTTTCATCATGGCAGGAATGGATTGGGGCGAATCCCCGCCCAGGGGCGCCGCCGGCGGGTTCGATGCGTAATGCGCGTAGAAAACGCCCGATCCGGCGCGGGCGATCACCGGCACGCCAATCTTCTCGATCGCGTCCGCCGCGGCGGTAAGCGAAGTCGAGATTGCGACCACGCCCCCGGCTGGATTCGAGGCCAGGAATCGGGGCGTGAACTCGCGGACGCTGTTCCACAATTCGTCTTCCGCGTCGCCCGTCACCATCTGCGCGCGAGGTAATTCCCGGGCATAGCGCTCCAACACCTGCGCGTTCCCCCCCGCGCGCACCAGCAGACGGTATCCTGAGGGCCAATTTACGATGTCGACGGCCGAGGGCTGAAGCACGCTTTCGAGAATGCGACTCCGTTCGTCGAAGGCTTCTTTCGCGGTTTGAAATTCCATCACAAAGCTTCGCGATTCGGAGGGCTTGGGGCAGACCTTGAAATTCACAACGGCCATGGCCGCTAAAGTCCCGAAGGAGCCGACCATGAGCTTCGCCATATCCAGACCGGCGACGTTCTTCACCACCATCCCGCCGCTCTGGATCAACTTGCCTTCGAGAGTCGCAAACGTCATCCCGATGATCATGTCGCGCGCGGTCCCGTAGAGACGCCGGCGCGGTCCACTCAAATTCGCGGCCACCACGCCACCCACAGTCGATTCGGCGGCCCAGGACGGATCGAGGGGCAGCATCTGGCGATGCTCCGCCAAGATCGCTTCGAGCTCCGCGTATGGCATTCCAGCCTCTACGCTGAGCGTAAGATCCGCCGGTTCGTATTGCAGGAGGCGGTTCATCGCTGCGGTCGAGACGGTGGTGGCGTTCGCGGCGACCGTATCCGGATCGCGAGCCACGGATGAGGATGCGGAAGCACCGAGACGATTCTTCGAGAAATTCCCTCCTAGCCGGATCGTTCGATGCTCCGCCGCGAGCGAATGGAGCGCTTCTGCGAGTTGGCTCGGATTCTCCGGACGAATCACGCGTGCCCCTCCCGCAGAGCGGCGACCTCGGCGGACGTCAATTCCCTGCACTTACCAATTTCGAGCGGCCCGATTTCGAGCGGTCCAATGCGCGTCCGGACGAGTTTCAGAACCACCGATCCGAGCGCCTCCACCATCCGCCGCACCTGTCGATTGCGCCCTTCGGTTATCGTGATTTCGAAGAAAGTATATTTTTCGGAATCCCGAATCCTGTGAACAATCGCCGGACGGGTAGGTCCATCCGCGAGTTCGATGCCCGCCGCCAGACGATTGAGTTGCTCATCGCTCAAAAGCGTAGACGCCTTCACCATGTACGTCTTGGGCACCTTGAATTCGGGGCTCGCGATTCGCGCACCGAAGTCCGTGTCGTTGGTCAGCAATAACAGTCCGGTGGTGTTCTGATCCAGGCGGCCCACCGGGAAAACCTTGTCTTCGAGACCGTTGAGCAAATCGTAAATCGTCGGGCGGCCTTCCGGATCCTTGTAGGTGGTGAGGTAGCCTTTAGGCTTGTAAAGCACCAGATAGCGCTTGCGCGCGGCAACCAGGGGTTTCCCGTCGACCGTCACGTGATCATTTGAATCCAGCCAGAAATCGGGCGTACCAATCTTTTGGCCATTGACCGCGACGCGACCCGCTCCGATCCAGCTTCGGGCTTCCGAACGTGAAACCAAACCCGCCTTCGACAGGACCCGGTCCAGGGTCTTGAGAACTCCCGGCGTCTTCTTCGCCTCGGCTTCGACGCGCTGTTCGCGCCGCGCTTTGGAGCCGGGCCCTTGTTCCCAAGGTTTAGGGGGTCTGGGCTTTTGTGTCTTCTTTTTCTTGCGAGCAGCGTCTGCATGATCGCCTGCCGGGCGATCGGATCCCGACCGAGCGCCTGCCGGTCGACCAGCTTCCGGGCGACCAGCTCCTGGCCGCGGGCTTGCCGGTCGACCAGCTTCCGGGCGAACGGCTCCCGGATGATGTGCCGCGCGTGGGCGTTCTGTTTCGGGGGATCTCTTCGCCGGCGGGATTGGTTTCTGCTTGCCTTGTCGTTCTCGCACTCCTTATGATCGTACAGCGATGATCGAATGCGTTCCGAACTTTTCAGAGGGCCGGGATCGGCTGAAGCTCAATGCCATTGTCGAGGCCATGGCTTCGGCGCCCGGCGTTTTCGTGCTCGGATCAGAATCGGATCAGGACCACAATCGCAGCGTGGTCACCATCGCGGGCGATCCCCAAGCGGTGATGGAATCCGCGATCCGCGGAGCGGGTAAGGCGGCCGAGCTGATCGATCTGCGCGAGCATGAAGGCGTGCATCCGCGCGTCGGCGCCACCGACGTGATTCCGTTCATTCCCCTCCCGGGCGGCCCGGAAACGCTGGAGCAGTGCGCCGCAATCGCGCACGAGGCCGGCGAGGAGATCTGGAAGCGCTACCGGATTCCAGTCTATTTCTATGAGGCTGCGGCGCGCGCGCCCGAACGCACGCGGCTTGAGAACGTCCGGCGAAACGAGTTCGATGGCAATCCCCCCGACATCGGCGACGTCGCCCAACATGAGACCGCGGGGGCGTCGGTGATCGGCGCACGTAAAATACTGATCGCGTACAACATCAACCTCAATACCCCCCAGGTAGTGCACGCGCGGGCGATCGCGCGCGAAATTCGGGAGTCCTCCGGCGGCTTTCCCCACGTAAAAGCGTTGGGGCTGTATCTCACGACGACGGGTCAAGCGCAAGTTTCGATGAACCTGACCGATTTCGAACACACACGGCTCGATTTCCTATATGAAGCCGTCGTAGAAGAAGCATCACGGCACAACTGCGCCATCGAGTCCTGCGAGTTGATCGGATTAATCCCTCAAAAGGCATTTGATATGTACCCGGCCTTCTTCCAGCACGCGGCGAATTTCGATGAATCGCGCATCATCGAGGTGCGGATCAACCAGTTGTTACAATCGAAGTAAAGTGCTGGTTAGTATTGATCCCCAAGCTCGCCCCGCTCGTCCGGAATGGCTTCGAGCCCCTGCGCCGGTGGGTGAAAATTATCGCGATCTCAAAAAGCTGGTCCAGGACCTGAACCTTCACACCGTGTGCGAGAGCGCGGCGTGCCCCAATATCGGGGAATGTTGGAATCACCGCGCGGCCACGTTCATGATCCTGGGGAATGTGTGCACGCGCCGGTGCGGGTTCTGCGCAGTCCAAAAGGGCGGACCACTCCCGGTCGATTACGATGAACCACGCCGGGTGGCGGAAGCGTGCGCTGCTTTAGGACTCAAATTCGCCGTGATCACCAGCGTGAATCGCGATGACCGGAAGGACGGCGGAGCTGAACTGTTCGCACTGACCATCCGCGCGATTCGGGAACGGATTCCAGGTTGCGGCGTCGAGGTTCTGGTTCCCGATTTCCAAGGTTCGCACCCCGCCATGGACATGGTCCTCGCGGCCGCTCCCGACGTGCTGAATCACAATACGGAAACCGTGCCGCGGCTTTACCGGCAGGTTCGTTTGGGCGCACGATTTGAACGATCGCTCGATATGCTGGCGTATGCCAAGCGCTCGCGCCCCGAAATTCCGACTAAGTCCGGCCTCATGCTCGGATTGGGCGAAACGATCGAGGAAGTGCTTGACGTGATGGGCGCGCTGCGCGGCAGCAACGTGGACATCCTGACGCTGGGCCAATACCTGCGTCCCTCGCCCAAGCATTTGCCGATCATTCGCTACGTCACGCTGGATGAATTTGCGGAACTGAAGCGCCGCGGATACGAAATGGGGTTCCGGCACGTGGAGAGCGGCCCGCTGGTCCGCAGCTCGTATCATGCTCAAGACGCCGTCGGCTAAACTCAAGACGCCGTCGGCTAAACTCAAGACGCCGTAGGCTGAGCTCAAGACGCCGTCGGCTAAGCTCAAGACGCCGTCGGCTAAACTCAAGACGCCGTCGGCTGAGCTCACGGCACCGTAGGGCGAGCTCAAGACGCGGTCGGCTGAGACGATCGGCCAGTGAGTTCGCCGGCGAGATCAACTGTTCAAAAATCTGTGAACTTTTCGACGTGGCGGTGCGTATCAGCCCATAAGGACCATTGCGATGTTCACATTCCTTTTGTGGTGCATTCTCTTCGTCTTATGCTGGCCCGTGGCGATCGCCGCGCTACTGATTTACCCTCTCGTGTGGATTATCCTGCTGCCGTTCAAGATCGTCGGGCTGGCGGTCGGGGGCGTTCTCCATTTGGTGTGGGGGATCGTAACGCTGCCGTTCACGGTCGCGCGGCATCTCGCGCGCGTGTGACCGCGGCGCGAACCAGACTGTTTCCAAACCAGAGCAGAAGCGCCACAAACGCGATCAAACTGATCCAGCGGCAGATCCGCAGTTCCCATCCGCCGTCATAGCGCAGTTGCACCTCGCAAGGCCCGGAACATTGTGGACGTAGCCACATCAGCCCAAGTCCGTCCTTCTCGATATCTCGCGCTTTTCCGTCGATGGTCGCGTGCCAACCGGGACTGTAGGAGACCTGAATGGAGAGGGCCTCAAGTGCGGGTCCATGGGTCTGGATGCGAATTTGATCCGTGCCGACCCACGCGAAATCCACGTGAGGAGACGCGGGGTCATCGATCGCGGCTACATACGGACGGAGGGGCTCTACATCCCCAGGGTCGGCCGGCGTCCGAGTCACGAGCGATGACTCCGGAATTATATGCGCGAGCGATGTTGAGTGCGAAGGCACCCGGTAGATCGCGACGCCCGCATCGCTCCAGAGAAGTGGCAACATCCCGTCGAACTTGCCGGGGTGGGCGAAGGGCTTGTAATATTCCTGACTATCGGGTGCGGAAACACCCACTGCTGTTGCTCCGAAAGCTCTGAGCCACAGCAGGGCCGTCGCGGCGTCGCGTTGGGGAGGTTCATTGAAATCGACGGCGCCACCGTTATAGATCGCATAGAGGCCGCGCACCTGCGCCATGTTAGCGGCCATGCTCCATGAACCCCCGCCAAACTGTTGAACATCGGTGAACATGTTCGCCCACGCCGAGACCGATCCGGGAAGCATCACTCGCTCGCCGGGAAGATTTTTCGCGGCCCAGATCGCCGCCCGGTATTCCACCGTCTGAGCCGGATCGGCAGGCCGTAGAACACTCTTTGCGAACTCGCGATTCACGATCACCTGTTTGCCTGCGAGCGCGGCTGCCGCGAGGATGATGGCGACTTTGCCCCAGCGCGGCAGCTTCTCGATCCAGATTCCGGCCGCAAATACGACGATGGGCGCCAGCACCAGTTCCATCTCCATCTTGTAGCGCGTAGGCTGGGGCAGGAACTGATGGTGAAAATACGCAGCCAGAACCGGCTCGCTGCAAATCAAGAATCCAAACAGGGCCGCGAATGCGGGACGCCAATCTGAGGTATACCGCCTCACTGCGCGAAATAATAAATACGCTCCTGCAGCGGCAATGACGAGCGCGAGCAGAGACCCAAGGTCCCATCTGCCCTCCCCATGAGTCCCCGTGGCGGCGATGATCGATCGGATCAGGGCCGGCGAGTAGTAGGACGCACAGAGACACCACGCGAAGATCCCGATTCCAGCGACCAGAAGCAGGTCATCGCGCAAACGGCGGCCGGGATTATTGTGGCGCACCGCGAACACGAGACAAATCGCCGCCAGCGCGGTATCCACCGGACCGAAGGCGCTTGCCAGCGATGCAAGCGCGATGAACCCCACTGATCCAGCAATAAACAAGTGCCGGCGGGTGCGCATCGCCAGCGCCAGGAACAGAACGATGAGAGGCAACAGCGCGAGCGCGGCCATATGCGGAGCTTCATCCCATACAGCCATGGTGTAGAGCCGCCGCGTGTCCCAGATGCCGGCCCATCGGAACGAGGCGTCGGGCGCGATCCACTGCGTGGGCGCGGTGAAGGAATAGAAAACCGCCGTGGCGAAGCTGTAACCGGGCCGGCGCGTCAGGACCCACACCGCCAGGAACAAAGTGCACGGAGTCAGGCAGAACAGCGCGCCCGTGATGACGTTGAAAGCAAGGGCGGGAGGAATTCCTCGTAGATTCGCCCATAGACCGGTCAATGCCGGAACCAGAGGGGCATAGGTGAACTCAAACGGAATGCCGCCGTCCCAATAAGGCCACCAGCTCTCATGAAACCATCGATTACCCGCGTGCTCAGCGATCGCGATCCAAAAACCATGCATGGAGTTCATCCACGCGGTCTGGTTGAAAAAGAGCTCGCGGCACACGTAGGCGTTCAGCGCAAGGATCGCGAATCCATAGGCGCCGGCGGATACTTTTTCGCGACGGCTAAATGGATGATCCATCGTCACAGTGACGCGGAGCAGTGAGAGGGCACAATGAGGCGACCGACGGCATCTTATCCCAGACTGATACTTTCATTTTGCAAGGAGGCTGCGGAATTTTTGGCTCCATGACCGCCGAATCTGCGAGCCGCAGCGGTCCAGCACGCCGCCGCCGCGGTCACCAGAACCGTATCGAGTAAAAGATTGAACAGAAACAGATGCCTCACATTCTCCCATGCGTCACCGAAAATCGCTCCGAGGAAGGCTATGAGACAACAGGTGGTGAGAAGGGCCACGAAGTTCATCGATAAGGGCGGGCACCCGCCGCGAATTCTGATCCACAGTATCGCGATCGCCGGGATCGGGAGCAGGAAGACGACGATTTTCGCCGCGTGAGCGAGTACGTGCTCATGAAAAGCGCTCCAATATGCAAATGTCTGACTCCTGGCTCTGGGAGGAAAGCCCGCGGAAAGCTCGAAGTTGCCGCAACACTCGGGCCGCAGCTGCGACGCGATGGGAAGCATGGCTTGGATGTGACGCCAGAATCGGGTCGGCCGCAGGAGATAAAACCGCAGGACCGTCATCGGCGTGATGAGTTTCCCGAGCGTACCATCCGCGACCAGCGCCGGGTAGTCGGTCTGGGGACTCCACGCCGCCGATCCTCCGTAATCCCGGAGACGCGGATCGAGCCCTAGCGTCCTCAAGTCCGAGGCGGAGTCTCGCGACTCCGGCACGATCGCGGCAAAGATCAGTGTGTACGCGCGCGCATTCCCATCGCCCGGGGGCACCGTAACAATGCTGAGGATGGATAGGCCGGTAATGAGTACGGCTGAGCCCAAGGCCGCGATTCGTGTGATCCGTTCCGTCGTCCGCGCCCGCAAAAGAATGCAAAAAAGCCCAAGAGCCAGACCGAGAATCGCGTTCAATTCTTTCGCTTCGGCGAACAGGACGGCCCACAGCGTCCATCGCGCCATGCCGCCCAAATTCACGCGCTCACGTTGAGCGAGGTCGATGCTTTCGGCAATCAGGAGAAGGCCGAAAATACAGGAGGCGGGTTCTCTATAGAACGTGTTCCAATATTCCACGTATCCGACGTCGGTCAGGATGACCAGCGCGCTGACCCAGATCAAAGGCCGCGCGGCGAAGCGACGCGTAACGAACAGAAGCCGGAGAAAAGCCGCCAGGAACGCGAGCGCGTGTATCAGACCTATGATTTCGATGTCCAGTTTGCCGTCACGCGAGATCAGCTTATTCAGCAACACCGCTGCGCCGGCAAAAAGATATTCGGACGAGAAGTGTTCCAGGCCTGGCGCGCGAAAATTCGGCCCCGGAATGTATTTGGGCGCGACCCATGCGAACACATACGGAACCGGCCCCGGCTCGGCGCCATACCCGAACACCCCAATGACGCGCTGAAAATCGTTCTGATCGGCCAGCCCGACAATCGGCGGCACAAACAGTTGAAGGATGAGAATCGTGACGGCAGCAACCGTCACAATCCAAAATAACGGCTGTCGCTGCATTCTTAAGGCGGACAGCGTTCCGGATCAACAGTTCAGGGCCTTGCGGCACGGGCCCACAAGAGGCGCTCTCCGTACCACCAAGTTTAGCCGCTTCGTCAGCGCATCGCGCTAATCGCCGAAGATGAACCGTCCGCGACGCGGATCGGCCCCGCCCTCGAGCACGCCGCTATCCGCAAGTTTGATCACGATTGGCGACGAAGCATTGCTCCATGGACCGCTGACCCTCACGATGTGGCCCCAACTCGCCATCTTATCGGCGGTCGCTTTCGGAATGCGCGACTCCAGATTCAGTCTGCCGGGAATAAACTCATGCATCGCGAAGGAGCTGTAGAACGCTTCCGTCTGGAACCGTGGGGCTTCGACAGCCTCCTGCGGGGTCATGTCGAACACGATCATGTTGAGGATCACCTGGAGTAGCGCCTGATCCTGATTGTCGGCCCCCGGAGTCGAAAGCGCGTACACCGGTTTGCCGTCTTTGAGGATCATTGTGGGGCTCAGCGTCACGCGAGGACGTTTCCCCGCCTCGATGACGTTGGGATGCCCGGGGATGGTCAACAGGGTTTGCAGACGCGATCCGAAAGCGATGCCGCTGTCTCCGGCCATCACCGCTGGCAGCCATGCGCCGCTCGGCGTAGCGGAATAGACGTTGCCCTGACGATCCACCACGTCGACGCAAGTGGTGTCTTTCACCTCGATCGAGGCCACGTTGGCCGGCGGCATCGGAATGACGCGATCGCCGATCACGCCGGGGCGGGATTCCATCGACGCATGAAGCGGATCGATCAGCTTACGGCGCTCGGCCGCGTAGTCCTTCGAAAGCAGCGTTTCCTCCGGAATCTTGCTGAACTTGGGATCGCCGTAGTATTTGTCACGGTCGGCGAATGCCAGCTTGGCGGCCTCCACTAAAAGGTGAAGATACTCGGGCGAATTGTGCTTCATGGACTTCAGGTCATAGCTCTCGAGCAAATTGAACATCTCGAGCAGCACCGGGCCCTGGGTCCAGAACCCGGGCTTCACGATTTCGTAGCCGTGAAACAGCGTGGTCCGCGGGGTATCGATCTCCGCGTGGAACTTGGCGATATCCTCGTAGGTGACCAATCCGCCGTTGGCTTCCGAAAAGGCACCCATCTTCTTCGCCACCGGGCCGCGATAGAAGTAATCGCGCACTGCATCGATCTTGGCCACGCGATTGCCGCGGAGTTTCTCTTCCGCCGTCACCATGTCGCGTAAGGTCTTGGCCAAATCCGGCTGGTGGAACACTTCGCCGCGCTCGGGCAAACGGCCACCGGGGAAAAAGTATTTGACCGAGGACGGCCAGGCGCGCATGATCGTTTCGTCGCGATGCAGCGTGTCCGCGAAGACTTCTGTCGTCGGAAATCCGTCCGCCAGTTCGATGGCCGGACCGGCGACCTGCGCGAACGACATCGTGCCGTATTTTTCCAGCGCGAGCATCACGCCGTCGAACATGCCTGGCGTTGTGGTCGATAGAATCCCTTGCGCCGGGATCACCGGCTTCCGGTCCGCCTTCTCCCATGCCTCTAGCGGACGATTCTTGAAGAACTCGATGGTCGCTTTCGCGGGCGCGGTGCCCACTCCGGAAACCACCTCCACCGGCTTGCCCTTCAGCTTCACCAGCAGAGGCATCTCGCCGCCCATGCTGAAGTGATCCTCTTCCGTCACGGCCGCGGCAAGCGTTGCCGCTACGCCCGCGTCGATGGCGTTGCCGCCCGCATGCAGAATCCGCATCCCCGCTTCGACGACGAAGTTATTCCCGCCGCCCACCATCTCGTGCAGGGCGCGAACTTCCGGATACATCGTTTTGATCGATCCCTGCGCGGGCCTTTGTTCCGGAAATTCCGGAGGGGCGGCCGGCGCCGTTTGAGCCGCGGCCGAGGTGACGAAAATGGCAAGGGTGAATGGAATTCCCCAGATAAGGTCTCGAGTAATGGCTTTCATGGCAGGTTCCTGCCTCCTTCCAATTAGGCGGCGTCTCCGGCGATCGGGCCGCCAGGAGCGCGAGGTGCCGAACAGGGGCTGATCCCAGGACCGACCTTGGTCCCGGATTGGGGTTAAGTATACACCAAAGCACCCTCCCGCAAGTGGTGGCATTTCCAGGCGCTTTTTCCTCCCGATTTCCTTCGGTTTCCGGGCCTCTTTCGGCTAGACTGATTGTCATCGCAGGCGGCCCGCAGCGCCTTTAATAAGTTGCCGTCACGGGCGTCGCGCGAAGGAGTATCGGGAATGAGAACGTTCGCGGCGCTCAGCCGGATCGCCGTCGCATCGATTTCGATCGGCGCGGCGATGGCGCAAGGGCCCAGCGTCGACTGGCAGAAGCAGCGCGCGGAAATTCTGCGCCGCTATCGCGAACTCATCCAGATCGACACCACGAATTCGCTCGGGAATGAGACCCAGGCTGTCGAATACCTGAAGTCGGTGCTCGAAGCCGAGGGCATCTCCACAAAAACGTTCGCGCTCGATCCTTCCCGCGCCAATCTGGTCGCCCGCATCCCCGGCGATGGAAAGAAAAAGCCCATTCTGTTGATGGCGCACACCGACGTCGTCCCGGTGCAACGCGAAAAATGGCCGGTCGATCCCTTCGGAGCGATTCTCAAGGACGGCTATGTATGGGGCCGCGGCTCGGCCGACGACAAAGACAAAGTGGTCGCGAATCTGATGGTGATGCTGCTCGCCAAGCGCACCGGCGTCGCGCTCGACCGGGATCTGATCTTCCTGGCCGAGTCCGGCGAAGAAGCAGATCCCAAAGGTGTCGGCATCAACTTCATGGTGGAGCGGCATTTCGATGAAATCAGCGCGGAATTCGCGATCACCGAAGGGGGCGGCGCGACCATCGAGAACGGCAAGGTGAAGGCGGTCACCATCTCCACCACCGAAAAAGTTCCCCGCCGCGTCCGGCTGGTTGCGAGTGGGACGTCAGGTCACGCTTCCATCCCGCGGCTGGATAATCCTCTGCTCCACTTATCGAGCGCGATCACCAGGCTAGGTGCATGGCAAACTCCCATGCGGCTGAATGACACCACGCGCACTTATTTTGAAAAGCTGGCCGCGGTCAGTTCCCCCGAAGAAGCCGCCCGCTACAAGCAACTGACCGATCCGCGCCACACCTTGGACGTCCAGCGGTACTTCGCGGAATATGAGCCGCAACATTATTCCATGCTGCGGACCTCCGTGGTTCCCACGATTCTCAAGGCTGGCATCGGAGCGAACGTGATTCCTTCTGAAGCGGAAGCCACCATCGACATCCGCGCTCTGCCCGACGAAGACATGACGCGGTTCTACGAGGAAATGCAGCGCGTCATCGGCGACCCGGCCGTGAAAATCGAGCCGATTCTGGGCAATCTCCGCCCGGTAGCCCCGCCGTCTCGTCTCGATACGGAAATGTTTCGAGCGTTGGAAAGGGCCGCAAAGAAGATGTACCCGGGGTCGGTCACCATACCGGTGATGCTGAACGGGGCGACGGACATGGCTCAATTGCGCGCCAAAGGAATCCAGAGCTACGGAATCGGTCCGGCGGCGACTTCCGAGGAGTTGACGCGGCACGGCGCGCATAGCGACGTCGAACGGTTGCTCGAATCATCGCTTTACGAATTCGTTGAGTTCACCTGGGATGTGGTGATGGGAGCAGCCGCCACGCACTGAGTGTCTCGCCTGGAACCCGTATGTAATATCGTGCAAAATCGATCTGGCAAAGCGCAGCCTCAATTTACTATTTTGAGCGTCTCCGAAGAAATCTTCTGTCACAAAACTCCGCCCGTTGGGGTGCTAATTTTGAATCAGGAGGCTTTTTGAATGAAGAGGACCATAGGGTTCCTGGCTGTAATCGTGATGTCTTTCTTGCCGGCATTCGCGCAACGAGGCGGCGAACAAAAGGGTGGTGCGGCGAAACCAGCGGTGAAGGGCGTGGGGGGCGGACACGTTCCCGCTCATGGTCCGGCTCCGGTGAAGGCATCCAAGGCAAGCAGCGCTCCGGCCGCTGGCGCGCCAGCAAAATCGTTCTCCGACAAAGCCGGACATCCCGAAGCTCCGCACGTCCATACGAACGATAAATGGGTGGGACACGATTCCGGTCCGAACGATCCCCGTTATCATCTCGACCACCCCTTCGAACACGGCCGCTTTACCGGCGGGATCGGGAAGGGGCATCAATTCCGGATTGAAGGCGGGAATCGCGAACGGTTCTGGTTCGGCGGCTTTTACTTTAGCGTGGCCGCGGCCGACTATGACTTCTGCAATGACTGGCTCTGGGGCACGGATGAGGTCGTCATCTACGACGATCCGGACCACGTAGGCTGGTACCTGGCGTACAACGTACGTCTGGGAACCTACGTTCACGTCCAATACCTGGGCAATCAGTAGCGCGTCCCCCATTATTTGTTCATAGAGAACCGCCTCGTGCCGATACGTTCCACGAGGTGGTTCTCTCATGAGCGGCGCCGTTAGTTCAGCTTCGACCCCCAACGCCTTATCTATCCTGACCGGACCCAACGGTCCGCTGGCCAATCTTCCGTTTCAGATCCCACAGAACGTGCTCCAGTCGGCTTCGCCGAAGGATCTAGCC
>Ga0182030_10013273_pt1 | contig 16398 bp, 13 predicted proteins | sample 812S3MmetaG_FD_121299 | JGI IMG/M metagenome (GOLD analysis project Ga0182030, IMG submission 121299) | Permafrost microbial communities from Stordalen Mire, Sweden - 812S3M metaG (Illumina Assembly) | ecosystem: Environmental > Terrestrial > Soil > Wetlands > Permafrost | place: Sweden...
CATCGGAAACATCGCTCGGATAGCCCGACCGGACACGTTTTTCCATACCTCCATCGTCAGGCCACCATCTACCTTTCCTTATCCAGAGGCAAACAAAGGGACAAAGTTAATAACAGGCTCTAGGCATCGTCTTCTGCTTGCCCGTTTGGGTTTTGGTTTGCTGGTTTGTCGCCGTTCATTAATGAGGCCACTTCCTCCCAGCCATGCAATGCCTCAGCCCCAGCCAAAACAGAAAAGCCCGCACCGAACAAGCAAGACCTGAGTGGTTTCACTTTGTCCAATGCGGGCAGATCTCTGGATAGATCGAAGCTAAGCAGCAATGCGATGTCATGGCCTGCTTCGGTGGTTAACCAAAGTGGCCGCTTTTGAGTGCCACCGAGGGGCCTCCGTACTCGCACACCACAGGAATGAATCCTCAGATTATGTTCTCGAGCCTCTGGTTTCTATTGCATTTCATCGCGTGAAATGATTTATTACATGATATGCAAGGAATCAAACCACGCTGGTTTCGACGCAATCTCCAGGCAGCCCTTCGGGTCTTGCCCGTCACCGTGTTGACGGGCGCACGGCAGACGGGCAAGACCACTCTTACGCAGGCGCTTGAGCCGGCGCGGGCGTATTTCACTCTCGATGATTTAGGAGTTCTAGATCAGGCCGAGCGCAATCCCGATTCGCTGCTGGCCACTCGGCCCGTCATTCTCGATGAGATCCAGCGAGCGCCGCAAATCCTGCTCGCAGTGAAGCGTGCCGTCGACACGCATCGGCGGGCAGGCGACTTCATCCTGACCGGCTCCGCCAACCTGCTGCTGATGAAGCACGTAGCGGACACGCTGGCTGGCCGTGCGATCTATATGGACCTGCGGCCCTTCTGTCCCACGGAGTGGCAGGAACGCAAAGAAGCATTGTTGCCGATCGATCGTTTGTTTGCCCCGGATTTTGATTGGCGTGAGTGGCCAAACGAACCAGGAGACTGGCCTCGATGGCTACTGCGTGGAGGCTTCCCGCCCGCGCTTCAAATTGCCTTGGAGGCGGATCGTGGTCTGTGGTTCTCTGCGTATGTGCAAACGTACCTGGAGCGGGATTTGCGCCAATTGAGCGCCGTTTCCAGCCTGCCGGATTTTCAGCGCGTGATGATGCTGGCCGCACAACGGACCGGCAAACTTCTCAACCAAGCCGATCTGGCCCGCGACGCGGCGCTCAGTCATCCGACCACACACAGGTACTTGAACTTGCTGGAAACTGGATGCCTGATTACGCGCATTCGCCCGCTGGCGACCAATCCTTCTACGGCGCTCGTCAAAGCGCCGAAGTTGTTCTGGACGGATTGTGGCCTTGCCGCCTGGCTCGCCGGAATTAGGTCGTCCGCGGACCTAACGACTCGCATGGACGCGGGGTTTTGGTTGGAGCAGACCCTGTTTCAGACCCTGGAGACATGGCGCGCCCTCGATCCTCAACAACGCAAGTTGCACTTCTGGCGCGACCGCGCTGGGCACGAAGTTGATTTCATTTTGGAAGAGGCCGGCAAGTTGGTTGCATTGGAAATCAAGGCAGGCAGTCAGGTTACATCAAGCGACGCAGCTGGAATTCGTGCTTTCCGGGATGATCTGAAGCGCAAGAAGTCTCTTGTACGAGGAGTGGTATTGCATGCTGGCAAAGCACGTCCGCTCGAAGAGGGCGTTCTCGCGCTGCCTTGGGGATGGCTAGTTCCCAAATGAGGACAACAGGATATGCGTTCGTCCGCGGCGCACTAAACAAAAAGCCCGAGCCGAACAGGCAAGACCTTAGGGGTCTCACTTGTCCAATCCGGGCTGATTTCTGAATGAATTGAACCTACGAAAGAGAATCTGATCTAAGCTACCGCCTCAACAATGACATGACATTTCACTTCGCTTGGGGGTTCATCTGGCCTGCCGATAATAAGGTAGATAAAATCGTGCTTATTCTAGTTAGCTTTCAAGATGAGACTAACTATCCAGGGCCATGCGGTCAAGCTTCGCAGCGCTTGAGTATTTGCCGCCATCCGCGGCAGGCCAGCTTCGAGTTGATTCACAACCCCCTTCATTGACTCGAATACCCGATTGGGAAATTCCTTCTCGCGCAACTCATCCCATACATGCTCTTGGGGATTGAGTTCCGGCGAATACCCCGGTAGCCGGTGCAGGCGAATATTTTCTGGAACCTCCAGTTCCTGGGATCGATGGGAACTGGCTCCGTCCACAACCATGACAATGAATTCCTCTCGATGTGCCTGACTGACTTGTTTCAGGAATTGGTTCATCTGCTCGGTGTTCATCTGTGGGCTGATCTTCCAATCCAGTTCTCCCTCAATCGGGCTGACCGCGCCATAGACGTAGATAAACTGCCGTTCGTAGCCGTTGTCCACCATAGGACGCGACGGGGCCGGCGACCAGCAGCGTCGAATCCGCACCATCCGTCCGAAGCGAGCCTCGTCTTGGAACATGATCCGCACTGGCCGCTCTCCCACAATCGTCTTTGTCAGAAGGGCTGCCAACACTTCGGGGAGTTTTTCTTCCAAGCCTCCTGAGTCTGCGGATCGTTCTTGGGATGACGCGTGTCCGGAGCAACCTTGCGCCATCCATGACGCGCCAGAAACCGGTAGACGACAGAGGTTGCCACCTTGCGCCCCAAGCGCTGGGACAGCGCAGCCCGAATCGGCGACAAAACCAACACTCCACCGGCAAGCGCTTGTTCCGCCCAAGGCCGCAGGAACTCCCGTTCTTCCTCTTCGCTCATCAGTGTGCGCCGCCGTCCGCCCCAACCCGGCCCGATGCGGCCGGCCCCACCGCGCAGGCGGAACCTGGACTGGAGCCGGGACACCGTTGCTCGTCCTACACCTAACAGACTCGCGGTCTGCTCCAGCGAGGCATTCAACTCCGCCGGTAGCAACACCGCCAACGCTTGCCGGAGTTGGCGGATATCCTGGGTCTGTTGTGCAACCTGCCGTGCGGATGCGACCAACTTCTGATCCGTTATTCGTGGTCTTGGCATGAAGACAAAATAACATAATTAGTCTCATCTTGAAAGGGAATTAGAATTAGCACTTCTTCAGGGCTTAGCAGGTAGCGGTCGCCGACGATGATCGGATAACGCAACAACCGCCTTCAACGCGCAACCGCCGGATTTACCACCCGCGCCCTTGATGGATATGGACTTCGCTGTCATTTGCCAGCTCGTCCGGTGCCGTAGGCCTCATATCCGATGAATTGTCCATCGGCTCGCGTCTTTGCTCCACGCTGCTTTCAGGCACCGCCTCGCGAAGGTGCCCTTGCGCTTCGCTATCACTTCTCCTCCATCAGGATGTGAAGGGGACTTGCGCCCCTAAGCTGTCAAACAATGCTCGGCACACAAATGAGAGGGGCACGTTGCCGTGCCCCTCGTTTGCAGGTTCAGAATGTCCAGAAGTGAAGCCGGGTTGACTACGCGGCCAGGAACATGCCGGACTGCCTGGCCTTGACGGAGAAGCCGCCTGCCAGAGTGAGCGCACTTAGGATGAGCATCGCCAGACCGCCGTATTCCGGCACAGTAACAGATGGGCCACTCGGGGCCGGGGTAAAAGTGACTGTATAGTAGCCGTCGCTGTAGACCACCTGGTAGGGTACGCCTGCAGGGCCGGGGTAAATGCCATTTTGCGACCCAGTGAATATGTTCACTTCATAATCGACCGATTGGCCCACACTGTTCACACCGACCACATTGAGGAGCAAGCCGAGATTATCGAAGTAGCCCGAATTGGCACCGACTACGTTGTTGCCGGGGAAGAGCAGGTCGTCGACCTGAAACTGTCCGTCAGGAGACAGGAACGAACTACCAGGGGCGGGGACGGGTTTCATGGACGACGTGTCCAAAAGGGAGGCGGTGCCGGTGGCGGGAGCCGAACCCGAAATGGTGCCATTGAAGCTGGTGATTAGGTAGCCATCTGTGGTCGCGCCACTGCCACTCGGGTTGTAAGTCGGCGCGGTCGAGTAGGTACCAGTACCGCTGAGCTGAAAGCCGTCAGGGACATTGCTGATACCGGGGACATTGATGTTAATGGTGAAATTGGTGAAATTGGTGCTCTGACCAATCAACGCCACCGGTGAGATCGCAACAGCTGTTGCCAATGCGAATATCGCAAGAGTGACTTTCTTCATTTTCTTTTCCTCATTGGATTGGCGCTTTCAGGCCGCTGGTCTATCTTTAACTTCGCGCAACACCCGGCCGGCAATCCAGCTCCCGCTTTCTTTGGTTAGATCCTACCGCGACGCCCAAACTTGTCAAGCCTGATAGTTTTTGCATCTTGTTGCAAACAATTGCACTCCCAGGATTGGGCACGGTAGGAGCACTTTCACGTTCGACCCGCAAAGTTCCCCCGGTGATTAATATTTGATGCCTAATGCAACATCGTCAAGCATGATGCGGTACGAGCAGTGGAGGTGGCATATTCGGCCCCATCCTGCTGAGCAGCAGCGCGATCATGCGAAGAGGGCCGGATTGCTCCGGCCCTCTCTAGGTTGGAAGAGAAAAGTCTACAGCTACTTGCTCAGCTTGCGGCGAAGGCCAGCCAAACCAGCGATCGCGAGTCCGAGGAGCGCCAGCGTCGTGCCGCCGTCGGGAACACCGAACGTAGTCCCTGAGGCAGCGGGGTTCGGCGAGTAGATTGTGTCGGCAATATACCCACGCGGATCGTACATCACCGAGTAACCGTCGCCGTTACCGTTGTTGTCGCCGAACCATATGGCGTAGTTTCCAAAATCCAGGCCGCCTTTATAGTTGGCAAAATCGACATACCCATTCGAATACTGACTGTTGGATGCGTTACCAAGGGAGTAAAACAGGTCGTCCCAGTTCGAGCCGTTTGCCGCATCGTAAAAAATCCCAGGGTTCGCAGCCCCAGCAGGGTTCGCAACCAGAGAATCTGTTCCGCTTTCAGCGCCCCAGATCGTGATCTCTCCGCCGGTTAGGTTGTATACCCCGGAGAGCCCCGGATACACACCTGGGACCGAGCCTGCCGTAATCAGTGTTCCTGTAACCCACCCGTTCGCGTAGATGCCCGTGTCGTACGGTTGACCCGCGGCCGGCGCATAGGCAAAGCTAAAGTTGAAAGTCGCTTCTTGAGCAATCACAGCCGGAGAAAGCGCAAGCGCCATTGCAGTAGCGATCAAAGCAACTGAGAGCTTCTTCATTCTTTCCGTTTCCTCGGAGGCTCCAGAATACTACTGGGACAACACAAACGCAGGGACCTCTCCGGCGGGCGGTATCGCCGAGTTGGTCCCTGCCACTGCGTACAGATTCTTAGTTCGCCTGTGCGCTTGCCGATCTCATCCGGCGGCTAACGATCAGGGCGCCAAAACAAACCGCGCCAGCCAACAGGAGGTAGAGAATCTGCGAACCGCCCTCGGGCACTAATACCTCTACGTTGATGTCGCTTGACTTGTCCCATCCCCCTCCGGACGCGCCGGAATCCCACGTGCCAGAACCGTTGTTTGAAGGATCTGCTGAACCGTACGACAGCCAGTACATCGTGTTGTTTGCGCCGTCCTGCGGCGTGGTCCCGCTCAAGGCTGCATTGGAAGCGCTCAGAAACGGGCTGACCCCATCATAGGCGCCGTTGGTGTAGTCGCTTAGGTTTCGGGCAGTTGGCGTGCCGCCGACAAAAAACGTGTAATCCTGGCCGCCGGTGACGTTCCAAGCCCCTAGAAAGTCGACCTGATAGAGGGTATCGTAATTTCCACTAGAGCTTTGGTAGCCCGCGCCGCCGGGGTACGTCGTCGGTGTGATGGTAATGCCTGTGCCACTGACGGAACCGACCGCCGATGTGTAAAGGATGTTGCCAGAGGGATCGCCAAGGAACAATGTGAAATTCGACCACATATTACTCAGCGGCTGCGTACCTTCGGATGTCATCCATACTCTGATATCGGTAACTTTTCCGGAATTCGCAAGTCTAAACGTATCGCCCGCGGCACTTTGTACGTCTCCGGGGCCCTCGTAAAAGCCCCACACCACGTTGCTGCGGTCCGCTCCTGCATCATTGTTCAGGTTCGCACTTGGCAAGCCCCGGCTGAAATCGACAGTTTGCGAATAACTGTAGACACCGGAGCACAACAAGAGAACGCAGATCCCTGCGAAGAAGCTCAGCTTTTTCATGCTACCCCCTTTATGATTTAAGAGTTTGCTCGGAGGTCCGAGAATATGACTACTGGAACTGAAGTGGGCCGGAGTGCTCCGGCCCCGTATGCGTTGGAAAAGTACAGTTGACAGCTAAGCGCTTAGCTTGCGGCGAAGGCCGGCCAAACCAGCGATCGCGAGTCCGAGGAGCAATAGCGTCGTGCCGCCGTCGGGCACCGCACTAAGGGTGAACGTCCCGCCAGAAGTCGTATTGCCATATCCTCCCAAATCGCCATACTCTTGGCTGCCATAATCTCCTAACAGGTTGTTCGCAAACAGCGCGATATCGCTACCTCCGTTATAGCCCGATAGCGCGCCGCCCGCAGGGAACGCAAACTGCAACCCGCCGAGGGCGCAGCCCCAGTTAGGACAAGGGGTTAAGAGCGGCGTTTGGCCGGGGTAGATGAGATCATCTTGGCCCCACAAGTCGGTTCCGCCTATATCTCTCACCTGGACACCGAGAGGAACCAAAGTCAGAGCGTAAGTTGAAGTCGTGCCAGGAGGTGCCGTTGTCCAGGTCACAGTGCCGTTAGTAACGCCGGTTACAAGGTAAGCACCCCCGCCTTCGGGCGATGCTGTCAACACGCCAGAGAGGAGGTAGTTTGCATCGCTATATGTGAAATTGAATTGGGCGTCGACAGCTAGTGCAGGTGCAGCGCCGATCCCGATCAAAAGTGCGATAACAGCAAAAACCTTCATTTCTTACTCCTTCAAAGTGCGGGTCCAGCCTTTTGCACTTCTTCCGTTGCACGTTCGCTGCCATTCGCCGATTGCTTGTAAATGCCGTATTTTGTTGGGGAAAGCGGCATTGCTTCCGTCTGGGCATTTGTAAAGTTTCCCGACAGTTTTCTCCACGACTCGCTTGTCTTCTGCGCAACTGATTGAAAACAAGCAACCTGATCTAGTTTTGCTGTTTGTAAAGGCACCCGACGCTCTTTTCATCGCCAGCTCAGCATCTTTTCGCCCATTTGCCAAGACAAAGAGGAAGAGAACAACAGTCTGGGATTGCATCTGCGAGGGCTTCTCCGTTCCGGCAGGGGCAGGTGCCCTCTGCACTGACGAATCTGGACGCGGTGGCTGCGAGCGGGGGCACCATCCACTCGGCGCGTCACGAACCGTCCGTCTGCCTATGCCGCGGAAGCGGACCGTCTTGCCTCTGCGAGTAGCACGATCCGGGTTCGCAATGCGGGCTATCGTGGTAGCATTTGCAGCAAAGGTTATAGCCGCACGGGTGGGCGTTGCTGGATGTCAGGTAACGCAGCATTGCGAAGACCCCTGTGAAATCCGGCCATAAGATGGCATCCGAACGATGATGGCATCCGAGCGAGTAGAGGAGACGGCCGCGCCAGCAGTCGACGAGCGCGGGAGCGGCTGGACGCCGTGGCGGGACTTGCCTCGTCCGGAGCGTTGGCGCGTTGCCGGATGCGCCGGCTATCTCATTCTTCTGGCTCTGGCGTTCATTCGGCCGCTCACCAGACTGGTGTTGTACGCCGCCAAGAGCGACCTGAACTCATACATCCTTCTGGTGCCGTTTATCGCCGGTTACCTGCTTTATACCCAGCGGGTGCGGATCCAGGCTGCCTGTCGTAGTTCGATTGCTGGAACGGTCACGGCGGGCGGCTTCGGATTCGCGGCACTGGTTGCAGGGATTGTGTGGCGCCCGACCCTGAGTATCAACGATGGCCTGAGCCTGGCGGCTCTCGCGTTTGTGAGCTTCGCCGCAGCCGGCGGATTTCTGTTCCTCGGCGCCAGATGGATGGCTGCCAGGGCCTTTCCCGTCGCGTTTCTCATTTTCATGGTCCCGCTGCCGGACGCCGCGGTGGATTGGCTGGAAAATGCTTCCATGCTCGCAACCGCCGAAGTGGCCGCCCTGTTTTTCAATGTCGTGGGGACCCCTACGGTGCGCGAGGGTACGGTGTTCGAACTGCCGGGGATTGTGCTCCAGGTGGCCCGGGAGTGCAGCGGGATCCACTCCAGCTGGGTGCTGTTCCTCACCGCGCTGCTTGCGTCCCATCTTTTTTTGAGAACTCGGTGGAGGAGGATTGTGCTGGTGGCCTTCGTGATTCCGCTCGGGATCGTGCGGAACGGGTTCCGGGTCTTCACGATCGGACAGCTTTGCGTACATATCGGACCCTATATGATCGACAGCAAGATTCACCGCCAGGGGGGGCCATTGTTCTTCGCGCTGTCGCTGGTTCCCTTCTCCCTGCTTTTATTGTGGCTGCGGCATCGGGAGCGGCGGCTGAACCTGCCATGCTGAGGAAATGATGACGCTCTTCTCCTTTCTGCCGTGGGCTGCCGCAGTCTTCAGCCTGATCACGGCTTTCGCCAGCCTGTTACCGAGGAGGTCCTCCCCCGCCAGGTGGTACTTCTTTGCCGGGATGACGGTCCTCGGCCTCGAGAGCCTCTTCACGGGTTTGAGCCTGCGCGCCGCTCAGTTGTCCGAAACGATTGGCTGGCTGACACCGGGATTAATCGTCAAGTCCCTTGTACCTGGCATCTGGCTTGGCTTCAGCCTGACCTGGTCGCGCCCTGTTCCCAACTATCGCGAATCCCTGAAGCGTCTGAGAATCCCCATTGCAATTGTGGCGCTGCTGCCCGTCGTATTGTTGCTCCTATTCCGGCAGCAGTTCCCCGATGCCGTGGGTGAGGAGATACATCCGCGCTTTGGCGCGATAGCCAATGTCTCGAACGCAATCCTTCTTGTTGGGTGTCTGTGGACACTGATGAACCTGGAACAGACGTTCCGGTCGGCGGTCGGAACGGGGCGCTGGCGGATCAAGTTCGTGACCATAGGCCTCGCGGTGATTTTCGGCGCGCGCCTGTACGTTCTGGCCCAGGAACTTCTCTATTCCGGGTACGACCTGCGCTGGTCGGGCATCGAATCGGGCGCTCTCCTGATCGGATGTGTTTGCCTGGCGGTGTCCTATAAGCGCACCGGATTCGTCGAGATCGACGTGTACCCTTCGAGAGCCGTACTGCAAACGTCCCTGACGGCCCTCATCGGCGGTGGCTATCTCTTTATCGTCGGGGTACTCGCCAATATTGTCAGGCGTTTTGGAGGCGCGGAAGGCTTCCAGGCTGTCTCCTTCGTTTTGCTGCTGGGAGTGGCCGGAATGGCGGTGCTGCTTCTTTCCGATCGCCTTCGGCAGCGCATCCACGGTTTCGTCGGCCGCCATTTCGCCAGGGCGCAACACGACTCTGTTCAGATCTGGACCGATTCCTCACGCCGGCTGGCCAGCGTAAGGGATCAAGCCGGCCTTTGCGCCGTGTCGGCGAGATTGATTTCCGAAACCTTCGAGGTGTTGTCGGTGAGCATCTGGCTGCAGGATGAGCACAGGAAACAGCTCATCCTCGGTGCGTCAACCGCACCGCGGGCAGGTAAGTTCACCGCCGACACCGAGTTTGCGGTAGCGTCAGGCGCCGTTGCGGCCGCACTGCGGTTGAGGTCTTCTCCGTTCGACCTTGAAGGGGTAAACGAGCCCTGGGCCGAAGAATTGCGACAGCTCAATTCGAAGGCCTTCCCGAATGGCGGCAACCGCTGGTGCGTTCCTCTGCGGTCCGGGGAACAGTGCTTCGGCGCTCTAGTTCTGGCCGACCGCGTGAATGGTGCGGATTACACGGGCGAGCAGTTGCAATTGCTAGGTTGCATCACCGGCCAGGTGACTTCGATGCTGTTGAACCTGCGGATGGCAGATGAACTGGCGCGCTCCAGAGAAATGGAGGCGTTCCGGACGATGTCAGCGTTCTTCGTGCACGATCTGAAGAATACCGCCGCGTCGCTCAATCTGATGCTGAAGAACCTGCCGGTGCATTTTGACGACCCGGCATTTCGCGAGGACACATTGCGCGGCATCGGCAATTCCGCGCGACGAATCGACGAGATAATTGGCCGATTGACCGCCCTGCGGCAACGACCCGATTTCAAGCCCGTCGAAACCGATTTGAATCAAATTGTAAACAAGGCTCTCGACAACCTGGACGGCGGGCAACACGTGGAACTGATCAGGGAGTTGCAGCCGCTGCCCAGGGTGTTGGCCGACAGCGAGCAGATCCAAAGCGTCGTGACAAACCTGCTGCTCAACGCTCGCGACGCGCTGGGGCCGGGAGGCAGCATTCGCGTCAGCACGGAGGACCTCGGGGATAGCGTTGTCCTTTCAGTCGCGGACAATGGCTGCGGGATGAGTGCGGCGTTCCAGAAGGACTCCTTGTTCAGCCCCTTTCAGAGCACGAAAAAGAACGGCCTCGGCATTGGCATGTTTCAGTCCAGGATGATCGTTGAGATGCACCGGGGTACCATTCGAGTGGAGAGCGAGACGGGAAAGGGCACTACGTTTCAAGTTAGTCTCCCTGTCAGGGAGGACATGGATTCGAAATGACGAAAACCAAGCTGCTGATCGTGGACGACGACGAGGACATCCGCAACCAGATGAAGTGGGCGCTGTGCAGCGACTACGATCTGGTCACGGCCGGGGACCGAGCCGGTGCATTAGCAGCCTTTACCGCGGCTCGCCCCGCGGTAACCCTTCTCGATCTGGGACTGCCTCCCCGCCCCAACGATCCCGATGAGGGGCTCGAGGTGCTCTCGGCGGTTCTTGCGCTGGACCCGCTAGCAAAGGTGATCGTCGTCTCCGGCCAGAGCGACAAGCGCAATGCCCTGCGCGCCGTAGGGGCCGGGGCCACCGATTTTCTCTGCAAACCGCTGGACATGGATCAGCTCGGGCTCGTGCTGCAGCGTTGTGTGTATTTGGCGGAGCTCGAACAGGAATACCGGGCCATGCAGCAAAGCGCGCGGCCGGATGTATTTGAGAACATGATCGGCGCGAGTCCAGAGATGCAGTCCGTCTTCAACATGATTCGCAAGGTCGCCCCTACCAGTGCCCCAGTGCTGATTCTGGGTGAAAGCGGCACGGGCAAGGAAATGGTAGCGCAGGCGCTCCATCGCCGGAGCTCGCGGAGCAGCGGCCCGTTCGTCGCCATCAACTGCAATACCATCCCGGAGAACCTGCTAGAGAGCGAACTCTTCGGCCACGAGAAAGGCGCTTTCACGGGCGCTGACGCGCAGCGCAAAGGGCACATTGAGAGCGCTGCGGGAGGCACACTCTTCCTCGACGAGATTGGTGAGTTGCCTGCGTCAGTCCAGGTTAAGCTCCTCCGCTTTCTCCAGGAGAAGTGCTTCCAGCGCGTCGGCGGCCGGCAGGAGATCCAGAGTGACGCCCGCGTGCTCGCGGCCACCAACAGGAACCTGCGGGAGTACGCGGCTGATGGAAGGTTTCGAGAGGACCTGTACTTTCGTCTCGCCGTCGTAGTCCTCAAGCTTCCCCCTTTGCGCGACCGGGGGGACGAAATCATCCTGTTGTCCAAGGCTTTCCTGCGCGACTATGGCATCGAGCACGCCAAAACCGGTCTGACCTTCGCTCCCGATGCGCTGCGCGCCCTGAGCCTTCACAGCTGGCCGGGAAACGTCCGCGAGTTGCAGAACCGGGTGCAGCGGGCAGTCATCATGGCGGATGGAAAGCGCGTCACCGCCAGGGACTTGGAATTGACCGATGTGCGGAGTGACTTGCCGCCCCACACGCTGAAGGAAGCGCGGGAAAGTGTGGAACGGGAGATGATCCAAGACGCACTGCGCCGTCACCGGGGAAAGATCACCTCTGCCGCCCTGGAACTCGGCGTCAGCCGGCCGACGCTGTATGAGTTGATGGAGAAGCTCGGAATCCCCAGGGACTCGTAATCGGCGAAACCGTTCGTCTGCGGCACCTGGGCTCGCTCGGCGTGGCCGAAGGCATTCTTCATTTTTCGTCCCTCCTCGGATTGGCACTTTCAGGCCACCGTTCTATTACTACTGTGTTATAAACTCCGGACACCGCAGAACGGACATAGGCAGAGCTGGAGTAGCAGAGAGCGGGCGAGGAGGATGCGTAAGGTGGCGATGGAGTGCGGGTTGTGCCGCTCAGGCCGGATGCGAACTTCGGGGCTGGAAGTTGGGCGGGAGTTCGGGAACTGATAGTCCAAGATGCCCGCCGCGGGCCGAGGGGGAAAAGCGACTCCGCTCAGCCACCAGGAAGCCATAGGCGGCTATGCAGAGTGTGGCGTGATGATGAAAGCCGCGCCAGCCGCGTCCTTCGAAGTGGCCCAGGCCAAGTTCCTGTTTCAGTTCTTCATAATCGCGTTCGATGATCCAGCGTTGTTTCGCCAGAGCGACCAGATCGCGCAATCGGCTGTTTTCCGCCAGGTTCGACATCCAGTATTTGCGCGGTTCGGTTTCGCCGCGGGGCCACTCGATCAGGAGCCACTCCTGCTCTCGCGGTTGTTGGAGCTTGTGGTCGCGATGTGCAGGGCGAACGCGTACGGCGGCGAAGCGGGAGCGGAGGGGATGTCGTGTGCCTTCCCGCCATGTGACGGTTTTCCATGCCTTGGCCGGCAAACTCAGCGCCAGTTGCTTGGCTGATACCGGTGCATGTTCCGCGTCGCGGCGCACGCGGCTGGCTGGCCGTCCACGGCCCGAGTAGTCAGGTGCGGGGAGTGGTTGTGTTCCGGGTGTCCAGACGGTGGTGGTGCTTTGAATGCCCAGCACATAGCTCAGTCCCAGTTTTGCTATGGCTTGTCGAAAGCCGGTATCGTTGCCGTATGCCGGGTCGGCCAGCACAGTTCCCTGGGGAATTCCGTCGGCGATTGCCTGGCGGATCTGGCCGAGCGCGATCTCGAGCTTGGTCTGAAAAACAATGTCGTTCGGAATCTTGGCCTGGTGCCTGAGCTGGCTGTCGTTGACCCAAAGCTCTGGCAAATACAACCGGTATGCGACGGGCAGACTGGCTGTCCATGTGGCCACCGACAGGCCGACGGCTACCTGGCAGTTATCCTGCTTCCCCGTCTGCCCGCAATACTGGCGCGCAACTCCCACTGAATGGGTGCCTTTTTTCGGCAGGCCAGTACCATCGACGATCCAGGCCGCAACGGGGCTGGTCCTGGTCATCGCCGTCAGCGCATAGTCGCGCGTGCAGCCCAACAGGGCCTTATCGCTCCAGGCAGCGTCGGCCACCACATGGTGCAACGACTGGTGCATGCGCCGGACGTTCTCCGGAGCCAGCCGCGCTGCCATCGGCTCCACTGACTTGCGCTCTCCGGGAAGCAAAAGCCCGGTGCAATACAGCCTTAGTGGAACAGCACGATCCGCGTGCCCAGCGGCTTCAGTCAGACGGTCAAGATAGCTCGTCAACCGTTGCTGCCGGGCGCTTGAGGTTCCCGACTTGGCGCTCATGCAGACAAGCTACAACCATGTCGGCGCAAAGATACCGGAATTGTTTCAGAGCGGTACCTACTTTATAACACAGTAGTACTATCGCTGCAGTTGGAAACGCCTGACGGGCAATCCAGTTTCCGACTTCTTTGGAAAAATCTTAGTGCGACTCCTAAACGACTACTGGCTGAAAGCCGGTAGGTTTGGTTGCGACTGAAAGTCGCGAATGCGGCTGAAGCCGACCGAAATGCTTCGCATTTGGCGTTATGCAACCGCGATCCTTCCTGGTTTCCATTTGCAAACCGTACCGCCGAATTCTTGCATCACAAGTCAGCATCCCGAAAAAAGAACGGATGCTGGAAGCTGTCCGCCTGGAAGGCGGAGGGATTAGACCTGGAGATGGAAACTAAAGTTGTCAAGCGTGATAGTTTTTGCAACATGTTGCAAGTACTTGACCTAGCTAAACCTCGGGAGACGACTCCACTCACGGTTCGAGCCTTCTTCAGTTCTTATTAATCTTAGGTCGGGGTGCGATGTTGTCAAGGATGATAGTGTTTGCAACCTGATTGCAAATACTTGCAACATCCCACCTCAGCTTACCCGGGCGGCTGCATGAAGAGGGACAAAGAAGAAGGGCACATTGCCATGCCCTTCGATTGCATAATCGAGATGTCGAGGAGTGAAGCCGGGTTGACTAGGCGGCGTGGAGCAAGCCGGCCTGCCTGCTCTTGAAGAAGAAACCACCCGCCAGGGTGAGCGCACGCATGAGTAAGCGTCTGACGAGCTCACCTGTAATCAGAGGCTGAACTGTGATGGACTTTTCTAATGGCTGAGAAGTAAGACTTGGTGATTGGTCGCGGTAACCGCGCTGAGGTTGTGCAGGTTTCGTGAGCATTAAGCGAACCACAGGCTCTATGCTGTTTTTGTTCCACTCGCCCACCTTGCATAAATCGCCTGCTTACATTTTGGAACCATGCCGAGGATTCCTACAGAGCATTGGCGATCATTCCTTTTCGTGTCCCGACACCCATCCCAGCCGTCTGGCGGTGATGGCAATTCTGCACGGTCTCAAGCCGGCTCCGGTGGAGAAATGCTGCGTGCTCGACGTCGAATGGAACGAGGGCGGAAATCTGCCGACAGAATTTGCGACTCGGCCTCTTCTGGAATTATCATCGGGCACCCCTTCGGAACGGACCACGAGGATGGTCTTGTGGCAGCTTGGGCCCAGGTGTGCAGGGGTTGGATGTGCTTGTGGGTGAAAATGTTTGCAATAGGTTGCAAGAATTTTCAGTCTTGACAGATTGGATTTCTCCATAGAGCCTATTGGTCAGAATTGCGTGACACGTTTACCGGTCGGGTGCTGCCCACGCAAAATCGACGGATCCGAAAGAAAAGGAAGGAGACATGTTGAAATCGCTAAGAATTCTGGCAATCGTTCTGTTCGCCTTGGGCTTCGCGCAGTTCCAAGCGACGAGAGCTACAGCGCAGACAGTGGATTTTTACACCCATTATGACGTTACGCTGAACTCGAATGCCACAGATGTCACCAATATTCTGTTTCTGGAGGCCCAGAATAGCCTCTCATGGGCATGGTCGACAAACTGCGGTGGAACTGGCAACTGTTCCACCCAGATGGACAACCCTTTCGGCAATCAGAACGCCCCCACCACCGCGTTGCTGCTCGGCCTCACCAACGGCGGGAACGACGTCGTGTTGATGACGAACACAACTTTTCCGGCCAGCGCGGACATCTGGAGTAACTTATTCCCCAATACGGATTTTGCAACGTTCCTGGGCGATATCCAGCTCGCAACCTCGGGTGGGCCTTTCTGCAGCCCGGGCCAAACTACGGGGTGTATCGACCCGGGCCTAAACGCCATTGTCAATTTCGGTGGTGGTGACGGCTCCAGTGCTTACTTCGCCATTAATGCCGGCTCGTTTAACGTGTGGGATTTCTCCAACGGCTCCGATCAAGGCGTGCAGATCGGCACGGGAACGTCTTCGGTAACTTCCAACGAAGTGAACGTACCCGAGGGCGGGGCATTCCTGCTCTACCTGCTCCTGGCTGCGGCCTCCTGCTTCGCGGCATTCTACATCAATTCGCGCAAAAGGCTGACCACAGACGCCTCCGCCTGACCTCTCTACGGCTTGTCAAGGGTGCAGTCAGAGAAGGCGTAATAGACACACTGTTTGGCAAGCCATCTTCATGGTGATCCAGGCGAGGGCGCAGCTTCCACCCCGTACCGGTTTTCACTTTGAGCATTCGGAGTTCCCATCTTGTCTGGATCGGAGTGCCCCGCAGGTGTCCGCCTATTTTTGAGCGGACACCTATTTTGGAGTTGCTAAGAGGCCTGAGAGTCGGTCTGGAGTGCGGCGGCGACGTTTCCAGGAGGCGACGTTTCCAGGACAGGAGCTCCTCGATTCGGTCTATTGGGGGTTCGGGGATCCGCACCAGGACGGTACGAAGTTCGAACTCGGGATCGACTCCATTCAACTTGGCGGAGGCGATAAGGCCGGATAGCGATGCGGCTCTTTCGCAGCTTCGTTCCCTCGGCCACGCTCAGGAATCGGACGCGTTCATTGTGTTCCTGCCTGGCCTTGACCAGGGTGGCCGGGTTCACCGTGAGCATGTGATTCTCGACGGCCTTGCGAAAAACAAGCGAGAAAGCGTCCCGGTAGCGGTTCCTCGTCGCCGGCGCCCAACTCCGTTCCTCGCTCTGTTCGAGCAGCCATGTCTGAATACTTTCGCTTGCGATCCCTTCGGCCGGTAGTTCGTTGAAGTGTTCGCCAGTGATTTGGAGTTTGATCTGGTGGATTCGATATACGGACGCTCACGGAAAGCGCCATTGGGCCCTTCAAGGCCGCGCCTGATTTCGCTACTCTGAATTGGCCCCTTTCGATGGTCTGATCTGGCCCCACCTGGAGGCGGGACCCGTTATCTTGTTTCGGGGTTTTTAACCCTGGAAACGAGGACGGCTTGGCCACAAGGA
>Ga0182030_10013274_pt1 | contig 16396 bp, 9 predicted proteins | sample 812S3MmetaG_FD_121299 | JGI IMG/M metagenome (GOLD analysis project Ga0182030, IMG submission 121299) | Permafrost microbial communities from Stordalen Mire, Sweden - 812S3M metaG (Illumina Assembly) | ecosystem: Environmental > Terrestrial > Soil > Wetlands > Permafrost | place: Sweden...
ACGGGCCATATGGAATTCTTGATTCGCGCTCTTGACGGCCCTCCGGTCGGACCAACTCCGCTTCAAGTTGCTCCCCTTTCGACCGAACCCAACCCTGTTCTAGTGCAAGAAGCGGTAAGTTTTCTCAAACGCACAAGCCTGCCAATAGACCCTCGAAAGAAGTGGCCTGCGGGGGGAATGCCCGCGTATGGAGTCCAAGGGACAATTCAAGTCGCACAACAGGTCGAACCTGGTAAGGCACTCTCGATTTGGGCCGATGCCGGTTGGGGCGCGATCGTGAGGGATGGGAAATATCACCATCGCCAGTTTGGTGACGACTTGGTGCAGGCGTGTGCTGAGATGGTTCGAGCTTGGGATCCACAGCCGCCCCCTGCGTGGATCACTTGCATTCCCTCATTGCGACACCCTAGACTTGTACCTGATTTTGCGGAAAAGCTGGCGCTTGAGCTTGGATTGCGCTTCGAAATTGTCCTTCGAAAAACGGATAATCGGCCCGAGCAAAAAAGTATGGCCAACAGCACACAGCAGGCACGAAATCTCGATGGATCCCTTGAACTGATCGTTGAACGATTGCCCGACGGAGCGGTATTGCTGGTCGACGATCTCGTTGACTCGCGTTGGACGATGACTGTGGCAGGCTGGTTATTGCGATCTCACGGCTCTGGGCAAGTGTTCCCGGTCGCGCTTTCATATGCGGGGAATGGTCAATGAGTTTGCCAATCTCCCCCAACACTCAGGCAATTCTTCTCCTGACTGCCCCACTAATTGCAAGTCAAAACGGGGCAAAAGTCGAAGAACTGCTAACGCCCGGCGAATATCGTCGCCTCGCACGCCGGCTCAGAGAGATCGGGCGCGCACCTTCTGACCTACTTCTGAGCGGCTCAGCTCAATTACTTAGGGAATTAAACGACATCGTTCCGGATGACCGAGTTGGACGCCTACTAGATCGAGGGTTCTTGATCAGTCAAGCTGTCGAACGGTGGCAGGCGCGCGCAATTTGGGTCTTGAGTCGAGCCGATTCCGAATACCCGCGAAAAATGAAGAATCGACTCAAGGAGGATTCCCCTGCTGTTCTTTATGGCTGCGGTCAAGCCAAGCTACTGGATTATGGGGGGCTCGCCATCGTTGGGTCACGCCATGTGGACGAGCCACTGATCGAATACGCTGAAGCGGTGGGTCGGCAGTGCGCAGTTGCCAAGAAGGGTGTGATCTCCGGCGGTGCACAAGGAATTGATCGGGCAGCGATGCGTGGAGCCCTGGATGCAGGCGGCCGTGTGACCGGCATTCTTGCCGACAGTCTAGAACGCACCGCGCTCAATCGAGAGAATCGGTCCTGGCTGCTTGATGAACAGTTGGTTCTTATTTCCCCTTATGATCCCAGCGCAGGGTTCAACGTCGGTCACGCAATGCAGAGGAACAAGCTGATTTATGGTCTGGCCGATGCAGCGCTGGTCGTGACCGCTGACTACGAAAAGGGTGGTACATGGACAGGCGCGGTTGAACAACTGCAGAAACTGAGATTTGTTCCAATTTATGTCCGATCTACCGGGGAAATTGGGCGGGGGCTGGAGGCCCTGTCAACAATCGGCGCGAGACCGTGGCCAAATCCGCGAGGCACTGATGAACTCTTAGCCATGTTTGATGAAAGCGATGTGCCGCTAGAAGCTGATCAACGACAACTGACGTTCCAAACGCCGCCAGTGACTCCTGAAGAATCGAAGGGCACTCAGATGGACTCTTCGGACGAAATCGCAGGCAACATTCCGAAGTTGGAAAAGGTTCAGGAGGAAGAATCAACCCCAAACGGCGAACAAGGTTCGGAAATTCCTCATTCCTCCCTATGTAATTCACCTAGTCTCGAACCCGCTCGGATGCTCATTGAGTGCGTCCGCGATATCCTCGTGAGTCTCCTGCGGAGTCCCAAGGACGAAGGCGAGATTGCTGAAGTTTTGCAGGTTACGACTGCACAAGCACGAACGTGGCTCCAGAAGCTTGTGGATGAAGAAGTTCTCGAAAAACGTTCGAGACCGGTTCGGTATTCAGTGCGACAAAAGAAGCTTCTTTGAACGCCGAGTAGATTCTTGATGACGGGACGCGGCAGTTTGTTTGTGTTTCTTTCAATTTTGGGACTTCCGCGCGGAATACTGGCACTGAGACACTGAGACGACATTGGGTTTAGTGGATCTAGCCGTCTTTACTAACCGGCTCAGTTCACTTGACGCCATCCTTCCGCGGCATTCATTACGAGGCACTCACAGATAGCCCGGTAAGCATGAGTGTCTGGTTTACTGCCGTAAATTCATCCTCTAAGACTTGAGGAGTACAGAGAGACTGCGGACCTCGCGCTCCCGGCGCTGCAGCTCATTTTAACTTTAGCGACATATTGTTCTGACCTCTTGCCGGAGTCCCGCTGTCAGGCGGAGACGTTAGCTGTCGCGACCTCGGGGAATATGGACGCCGGTGGCTTCATTTTCGGATTTTTCTCCTGGCAATGCTTCCGCACAACTTCTAGCCATGCTTCGTACCAATACCAGGAACCTTCGACATCCACTCCGTATTGGTGCTTAGGGTCTTTGGCATCCTTCTCGTGCCACAGCTCTGTATGAGTGTGCATCGTAAACCAGCTATATCCCTCAGCCTTCATTTGCTTGACGATCGTACTAGGCTTGAATTTGGTTCTTTCGGTGGCCTTCAAAATGACCTTATTGAGCGCATTCGACATATCTGAGCCCGGCGGTACGATCTGAACAACTTTGTCGGCAGTATTCTTGTTGTTGCTCAGCTTGTTAACAAGGGCGACCCGATACGAGAAACGCGGATCGTCGTAGTCCTCTTGGCTCATTTTTGTTTCAAACTGCACGACGAATGACTTGATGTGCTGCGGTAGGTCAGCTTCTGCCATCAACATCTTTGCGGTATTCTCGTCTATCGCGGAAAACTGGATGCTAAACGCCTGCTCCATTTCCAGCGAATACCTTTTATCAAAGAGCTTCTTAATCGTCGCGTTGAAATTAAGTGCCGCTGCCATGAACTTGGCACTCAATTGATCGTCGATCCTCGTCGTCATCTGGTGCTCGATCTCGTGGCGAACGCCGGTCAAGAACATCAGGTTCTGGATGATCGCTTTATCAAGCGGGCAAAATTTGCAGGTCAGGCACTCTTCAAGGCTCCAATGCCGGACCGCCCCGTATTTTGTCCGCAGGAACTTCTTACGCTTTCCCTTGGCTGTTGGGTCAATTTGCCTATACTCGACCTTAGTCTTGCGATAGTGAGCGTGCATGAGGTATGTCCATGCGATCACGGTCGTGACGATGAATAATTCGGACTTGAAGTCGATTTGGGGATTGTTATAAATCTGGACGGCGGTGAGCATCGCTTCGCGAGCCTTCTTCACCAGTTCCGTGGCAACAGATCCAACCTTCCGATTTCGCTTTGACATAACTCCTTGAGTGTAAAGCCAACGCGCCAAGCTGGGTGCGGTTCAGGAGGAGGAATTTCACCATCTGTTCGAATTCATCAAGCCGCGCATGATGAACAAGGAGAACTATTAGGGGCAACCCGGAAGACTGATGTTCCCTGGGAATGGGCAACTACCAGTTATCCGAAGGCCGACAATCTCAACCGTTGCGAGGAGGCCCGTCGGGTGGGCGCGAGATGAACTCCCGCTAGGGAGCACGAGTAAGGGTGGGACGACGGGCTTGGGTCAGAAAAAAGCGGAGCCCGATCGTTCAAGCTCCGCAAGGAATATTCGTTCAGGTTGGTTACGCTGCGACCTTCTTTACTGTTTTGACGACAGCTTTCGCGGGCTGTTGCGACAAGTCTTTCCTCGCTGCCTTTGCCTTCTCCTTGGCCGCAAACTCCTGTTTGACTTTCGCGGCAAGAGCATTGGTGTCCACCTTGTAGGCCGCTGCCGCATCCTTCAAGACCTGCGAGGCATTACCACGCGAAGCCGACAGCAGGATGACAGACTCAACCAAAGCGCGACCTAGCGTGCTCTCATCGGAACGACGGAGAAACGCTGCATACAACTTGCCGATTGAGTCTGCTTCCTTCATCTTCTTGATGCCATGTTGCCGCGCCAGAATAGCAATCCGGTTTTCGTCGAGCAGATTCTCGAGACGCTCGGCAACGAACAAGAGGTCACGCTTCGTGAGTCGCACTGGAACTGCCGCGCCGATTGCGGACAGAACACGCGCGCCAGTTGCGCTGGCGATGGCTTCCTCTTTGCGCCGTTTCTCCTGCTCTGCCTTCCACTGCGCATCGCGTGCTGCTCCCCCGCTGGTTGCCTTCTTGGGATGGTGGACGGCGCAGTCGGGATTGACGCAGACCTTCTGCATGGTCCCAACTTCGCTGCCTTCGGCAATGATCGCCTCCGTCGCATACTTGCACACCTTGAATTCCGGGCGCGTGGCCTCGTCCTTCGATTTCGGTTTTTCGTCGCGGATTGCGGTGTACTTATTGCGTGGCAGAACTGCGCTGCCTTCTTTCTGATTCCCGTATGCGGTGCTGATTTGAACAAGCTGCGGCTTATCTGCAATCGCCTTTGCCACGTGTGCTGACACCTTCGATTGATAGCTGAGCGGAGAACCAGTCGATGACAGGGACACATTGGGGAAAATTTGTACCCGTGTGACCAAACGATTTGGGGGCAAATGGGGGCAAATTTTTTGCGAATAAAATACGAAATAAAGCCTATTTTCAATCACTTACACCTATACTTCGGGAGACGGTAGCGCTACCAGACGTTCCCCTGGAATATTTTCATCTAAAACCTCGTCTGCTGGGGCTATCCGATCGGATCTTCATTTTTTGTCTATGCTTCGGGTGGGCGGCGCGTTGTATTCTCATAGACAAACTTATGAGCACTCGACTTGTGCAGTATCTCGCCCTGGCAACTTTGGCTACCGTGATATTTCCCGCCATTGCACAACAACCAGTTAAGGCTAAGCCTGAAGACACGGAGGTTTGGGAGCCTGTGCCCGCGATCGTGACTCCGGGTGCGACCAATGGAGCACCGCCTTCCGATGCAATCGTGCTGTTCGACGGCAAGAACCTGGACGAATGGGTATCTGCCCAGGATAGGACGCCGGCGCAGTGGGTGGTCGCGGACGGCATAATGACGGAGAAAAAAGCGCCGGGCGTGGGGAACATCGAAACCAAGCGATCATTCAAAAACTATCAGCTCCATGTGGAATGGAGAGTGCCGGAAAACATTACAGGAAGCGGCCAGGCGCGGGGAAATAGCGGAGTGTTTCTTGCCTCGACGGGGCCGGGCGACGCGGGCTACGAGTTGCAGGTTCTGGATTCTTACAACAATAAAACCTATGTGAATGGGCAGGCCGCAAGTATCTATAAGCAGGGCGCTCCGCTGGTGAATCCCAATCGCAAGCCGGGAGAGTGGCAGTCGTACGATGTGCTGTGGACGGCGCCGATATTCAACGAGGACGGCTCGCTGAAAACTCCTGCTTACGTGACGGTTTTGTTCAATGGCGTGCTGGTGCAGAACCATTTTGAACTGAAGGGACAGACTCTATACATTGGTCAGCCGTTCTATAAGAAGTACGATACGGCGCCGATCAAACTGCAGGCGCATGGCGATCAGAGTGAGCCGATCAGCTTCAGGAATATCTGGGTGAGAGAGCTCAAGTAGCTTGTGATTGGGAAGCCGGGTTATGCGCGGGCGGCGGCGGATTTTTTGTTGAGGAGCGCTATCTGGCGGAAGCTGCGAATGAGGGGAGTGTCACGGCGCGGCGACCAGGCCATGACGAATTCTACAAATGCGTTTTTCGCTTTGAGCGGACAAAAGGCGAGGTCGCGGGTGCGATATTGCTGCTCGTTCAAGGGCAAGAGGGAGACGCCTTCTCCGGCTTGAACCATGAGGACGACGCTGGACCAGACGGTAGAGAGGCTGGCGATGCGCGGGGAGAAACCGGCTTCAGAACAGAGCTCAATAGCCTTGTCGAAGACGGCGGGAGAGGTTTCGCGCGAAGAGAAGACAAAGCGCTCGTGGGCCAGATCACGCAGATCGACGGGGCCGGGAGCCGTGGGGTGATGTTTGGGTAGAATGGCCACCATGGGGTCCTGCTGGATGAGGACCGATTGCAGTTCGGGACGGAACTCAGGCTCGAGTCTGCGGGTGAAAGCTACGTCAATTCTGCCATCGACGAGTGCAACCCACTGTTGCGTCGAGGTCATCTCTACCATCGAGAGGTTTACGTCGGGGGATTGCTTCCGAAAAGTTTGAATGAGATGGGGAAAGTCGACGCCGGTGCCTCCGGCGAAGAAGCCGATACGCAAGGCGCCCATCTCTCCGCGCTGCACGCGCTGCGCACGATCAACGGCTTGGTCGGCAGCGTCGAGCGTGCGCTTAGCTTCTTCAAAAAAGACACAACCGGCGGGCGTCAGCGCGGTTTTTCGTGACGACCTCGCAAATAGGGCCACTCCAATTTCGTTTTCAAGATTCGCTAGCTGTTCGCTGATGGCGGACTGCGCGACATGGAGCACGCGGGAGGCGCCGCTGAAGCTCTCCTGCTCCGCGACTGCGACGAGATAGCGCAGGTGCCGTAGTTCCATAGAGATAGGCTATCGGTTTTTCCGATAGATGGCAACGGAAAGAACTGCGCAACCTAAGTGGCGAAATCGAATCCATATAGATGGTCTTTGGTAACTGGAAACCTTCCCCTCGCCACGGGCGAAATGAGGACGCACTCGCATGTGGATCGTTAGAGTGGCTCTAAACAGGCCTTATACGTTTATTGTGCTTGCGCTACTCATTTTGCTGGCGGCGCCGGTGGTGATTATGCGGACGCCCACCGATATATTCCCGGACATCAATATTCCGGTTGTTTCGATTGGCTGGCAGTATACAGGGCTCAATCCTGAAGAGCTTGAGGGGCGTTTGACTTCGCCTTATGAGAAGGCGCTGACGACGCTGGTCGATAACATTCAACACATCGAATCGACCACTTATAACGGGACAGTGGTCGTGAAGGTTTATTTGCAGCCAGGGGCGTCGCTTGATACAGCGAATGCACAGGTGACGGCTGCGTCGCAGTTTTTGCTTCGGCAACTTCCCCCTGGCATTCTTCCCCCGCAGATTATCAACTTCTCGGCATCGAGTGTGCCGATTTTGCAATTGGGAATTTCGGGCGAGGGGTTGTCTGAAGCGCAGTTGAATGACTACGCGACGAACTTCGTTAGGACCCAGCTTATTACGGTGCCGGGCGCCGTGGTGCCTTCGCCGTATGGAGGAAAGCAGCGCCAGATCAGCATCAGCATGGACCAGGCGGCGATGCAGTCGAAGGGAATTGCGCCCGGCGATCTGTTGAGTGCGGTCGCGCAACAGAGTGTGGTTATGCCGTCGGGAACGATCAAGGTTGGTCAATCGGAATATGATGTGCGCACCAATGGATCACCGCGCACAGTTGTAGACCTGGCGAATATCCCGCTGAAACAAGTAAACGGAACCACTATTTATTTGCGCGACGTGGCCAGCGTCAGTGACGGCTTCCAGGTGCAGACCAATGTGGTGCGGCAGAATGGCCGCCGCAGTGTGCTGATCTCGGTTTTGAAGAGTGGCAATGCTTCGACGCTCGATGTGGTGAAGGGCATTCGCGCGATATTGCCTCGTGTAGCGACGACCGTACCGCCGGAGTTAAAGATCACACCGTTGTCGGATCAGAGCGTGTTTGTGCGGGCAGCGGTGCAAGGCGTGATTCGCGAGGCGATCATTGCGGCGGCACTTACGGCAATCATGATCCTGGTGTTTCTGGGTAGCTGGCGGTCTACGCTGATTATCGCTGTGTCGATTCCGCTGTCGATTTTGGCATCGGTGATTGTGCTGGGGTTGATTGGCGAAACCATCAATACGATGACGCTGGGCGGACTGGCGCTGGCGGTGGGTATCCTGGTGGACGACGCTACCGTCACTATTGAAAACATTGAGCGATTTCTCGAAGATGGCTTCTCGCTGCACGATGCAATTCTGGAAGGCGCGGCGCAGATTGCGGTACCGGCGCTGGTATCGACTCTCTGTATATGCATCGTGTTTTTGCCGATGTTCTTTTTGGGTGGGGTGGCACGGTACTTGTTTGTGCCGCTGGCCGAAGCAGTAGTGTTCGCTATGCTGGCCAGTTACGTTTTAAGCCGGACGCTGGTGCCGACACTGGCCATGTATTTGTTGCGGGTGAAAGAGCATGGCGCGGCCGTGCGCGGCATCTTCGCACGTTTCCAACAGCGATTCGAGCAGGTATTTGAGCGGGTTCGCGAGCGTTATCATGGGTTGCTGCAGGGATTCGTATTTCGCCGCAAGATTTTCATTCCTTCGTTTCTTGGGATTTGCTTAATCTTGTTTGCCTTGCTGCCTTTCCTGGGCGAGGATTTCTTTCCGGACACCGATAGCGGTCAATTCATTTTGCATGTGCGTGGGCCAACCGGCATGCGCATTGAAGAGACGGCGCGTCTGTTCGACCTGGTGGAAGATCAGATTCGCAAGGAGATTCCGGCTGCGGAGATCGATAACATCCTGGATAACATCGGGCTGCCTTATAGCGCGATGAACACGCAGCACCTGACCAATGGAACGCTGGGGGTGAGCGACGGCGACATTTTGGTAAGCCTGAAGGAACATCATGGGCCGACGGCCCGCTATGTAAGTGCGCTGCGCGGCAGTTTGCCAAGGACGTTTCCCGCGGCGACGTTTTATATGTTGCCGGCGGATATCACGACGCAGATTCTTAACTTCGGAATGCCGGCGCCGATTGATATTCAGATCGAAGGCAACGACGTGGCAGAGAGTAAGGTGCAGGCGGACAAGATACTGGGTCAATTGCGCCGAGTTCCGGGTCTGACGGATTTGCGTATTCAGCAACCGTTCGATTACCCGACGTTTGAAGTAAATGTCGATCGAACCAAGGCTGCGCAGGGTGGTTACACAGCGCGCGATGTGGGCACGAGCCTGCTCAATACGCTCAGTGGCAGCTTCCAGGTAACGCCTATGTTTTTCTTGAACTGGAAGAACATGGTGAATTACAACGTGGTGGCGCAGACACCGCAATACAAGATGGACTCGATGCAAGATCTCGCGAATATTCCGATTAACCGTATGACAAACGGCGCTGCAGCTATTCCGCCGACGGCGACTCCGGAGATTTTGAATGATCTGGCGAGCGTCGGACGCGGCAACGAGATGGCGGTTGTGAACCACTACAACATTCGACGCGTGGTGGATGTGTATGGGAACGTGCAAGGGCGTGACCTGGGCGGAGTGAGCCGCGATATCAGGAAGATTCTCGACAACAATTCGGGTTCATTGGCGCGCGGCACATACGTTACATTGAAGGGCCAAGTCGAGACGATGAGGAGTTCTTACATCGGCCTTGTTGGAGGGTTGGTATTTTCAGTGGTGCTGGTGTACTTACTGATCGTGGTGAATTTTCAGAGCTGGGTTGATCCCTTCATCATCATTACCGCACTGCCAGCGGCGTTGGCCGGCATTGTGCTGTTTCTCTTCCTGACGCACACGACGTTGAGTGTGCCGGCGCTGATGGGGGCCATCATGTGCATGGGAGTGGCGACGGCGAACAGCATATTGGTTGTTTCATTCGCGAAGATTCGATTGGATGAGCATGGCAACGCGATCAAGGCCGCGATTGAAGCGGGTACTACGCGTTTTCGGCCAGTGATCATGACGGCGCTGGCCATGATTATCGGTATGGTTCCTATGGCTCTGGGAATGGGCGATGGCGGCGAACAAAATGCGCCGCTAGGCCGCGCGGTGATCGGCGGCCTGCTGTGCGCGACGGTCGCCACGTTGCTCTTTGTGCCGAGTGTGTTCGCACTTATTCATGGATCGGAAAAGAGCGAACGGGCACGGATGCAGAAACGACTTGTACAGGAACATGCATGAGCGGCGGCAAAGGAAACGGGAGACGATGATGGATACTCAGGAAGCACCGACAACAACTACTCCGGTAGACGTGGTGCCGGCGCATGCCGATACGGCGCATGTGACGCCACCGGTTGAGGGCAGCGGTGGAAAAATGCTCGGCCTGGTGTTTGCGGTGGTGCTGCTGGTTGCGATTGGCTATGGGCTCTATCTGCGTTCGAGTAACGAGACGCGGCTGGCTCATGTGACCGATGAGGCCGCGGTTCTTTCGGTTTCCGTGGTGCATCCGACGGCTGGTTCGGTGGCTGAGGATCTTTCACTGCCGGGAAGTGTGCAGGCTTTTACTGACACGCCTATTTACTCGCGCACTAATGGATATTTGCGTAAATGGTACTTCGATATTGGGGCGCATGTTCGCAAAGGACAATTATTGGCAGAGATTGAGACGCCCGAGATTGACCAGCAACTGAACCAATCGCGGGCGGAGTTAGAACGCATTCAAGCGAACGAGCAACTAGCGGGAGTAACGAGCAATCGCTGGCAGGCATTGCTGGCCAAGCACGCGGTTTCGCAACAGGAAGCAGACCAGGCGAAGAGCAACTTTATCGCAGCACAAGCAGCCGTGGATGCGAGTAAAGCCAATGTGCGAAGGCTCGAGCAGTTGCAAGATTACGAGCGTATCACGGCTCCATTTGATGGAATCATCACGGCGCGTCACACCGATATCGGTGACTTGATCGATGCCGGATCGGGGTCGAGTAGTCCGCGGGAGCTGTTTCACCTGGCGGCGATAGGGAAACTGCGTGTCTATGTGGCGGTGCCAGAAGTTGATTCCGATTTGATTCATGATGGCGATACGGCAACATTGTCGGAGGATTCGAATCCTGGCCTGAAGATTCCGGGAACGGTGGTTCGCAATTCAAACGCGATCGATCAGGCGACGCGCACATTGAATGTGGAAGTAGACGTGGATAATGCGAAGGGCGAGTTGCGGCCGGGCGCGTATGTGTTTGTTCACTTTCATCTACCGATTAGTACCACAGCTGTAACTATTCCTTCGAATACTCTGCTGTTTAGGGCAGAGGGGTTGCGTGTAGGCGTGATTCATGGGGATCGGGTGGAACTTACGCCGGTGACAATTGGGCACGACTTCGGTAGTACGGTGGAGATTACTTCGGGACTTACTGTCGACAACGATGTGATTTTAGATCCGCCGGATTCGCTGACCAGCGGGACGCAGGTGCATATACAAATGGCCAAGACTCCACGAGGGCGGTCATGAGGAATAAGTTGAAGTTAGTGCTGGTGTCGCTGGCAGGCGGATTGGTTATAACGGTCGCGGGTTGTAAGGTTGGTCCTGAGTACACGCGCCCGGCAGCGCCATTGGCACCGGCGTTTAAAGAGACGCTTCCGGGTAATTTTAAAGCTGAGGATGGATGGAAGCCGGCGCAGCCTAATGATGCCCAATTGAAGGGTGATTGGTGGACGCTGTTTAACGACGCGCAGTTGAATACTCTCGAAGGGGAGGTCGATCCTGCGAACCAGACGTTGAAGCAGGCGGAGGCTAATTTTCGTGCGGCGCGGGCAGCGATTCGCGTGAATCGTTCGGCAGAGGCGCCGACGATTGGAACCGGTCCGAGTGTGGGCGCGGTGCGGGATTCCAGAGAACAACCGTATTTCAATTCGACGTCGGCGAATGGCGGTGAAGGGAATTTCGAACTTCCGTTCGATTTGAATTACGAGATTGATTTGTGGGGGCGCGTTCGTCGCACGGTTGCGCAAGCGCGCGAGCAGGCGCAGGCTTCGGCTGCAGATCTGGAGACGTCGCGGTTATCGCTTCATGCGGAGCTGGCCGTCGACTACTTCAACTTGCGATCGGCCGATGCGCAGAGCCGGTTGTTGCACGACACGGTGAAGGCGTATGAAGCGGCCGTGCAACTTACACAGGACCGTTATGACGGCGGGGCTTCACCGCTGTCCGATGTGTCGCAGGCGCGTACGCAACTGCAAACGGCACAGGTGCAGGCTACTGATGTCGATATTCAGCGAGCGGCGTTTGAACATGCGATTGCGGTGTTGATCGGTCAACCGCCCTCGACGTTTACGTTGCAGCCGGACCCGATTACCGTGGCTGCGCCAACGCTTCCGGCGATTCCAGGGATGTTGCCTTCGCAGCTATTGGAGCGGCGTCCTGACATTGCTTCAAGCGAACGCAGCATGGCCGCGGCCAACGAACAGATCGGAATTGCGCGGGTGGCATTTTATCCGACGCTGTCGTTATCGGCGACGGCGGGATTTCTGGGAACGTCTGCGGTTAATTGGTTTTCGTGGCCAAGTCGTTTTTTTGCGCTGGGTCCGACGTTGTCGCAAACTTTGTTTGACAATGGTCGCAGGCGCGCTGTTTCAGACATTGCCGAAGCTCAGTATGACGGCACGATCGCGGCATATAGACAAACTACTCTGACCGCGTTTCAGCAAGTGGAAGACAATCTGAATGCGCTCAACAGACTGGAACTCGAAGCCAATCAACAACACGATGCGACTGCTTCGGCGCAGCAGTCGCTCGATTTGTTCAATGTGCGTTATGAAGGTGGCGTGGACACTTATCTTCAAGTCATCACGTGGCAGACATCGCTATTGCAGAACCAGCGCAACGACATTGAGATTACGCGGCGGCGATTTGAAGCCAGTGTTCTGTTGGTAAAGGCACTGGGCGGTGGATGGGACGCGGCGCAGTTGCCGCAGCATCTTTGATGCGGTGTTACTGGGCTGGCGCGCTAGCTGCTGCTGTTTGAACGAGGGTGCGTAGCTCGGGCAGGAACACAAATCGAACCAGCGCCGAAGGCTTTTCAGCGTCTGTGATGATAGCCGTCTGTCCATCGGCCCAGCTGGATGCGGGTGTCGTGTGGGTCTGGAGATAAGACAGCGACTCCAGTCCGACTTGAGCAAGAGCGACGAGTTGGTGAGCACGAGCTTCAATGTCTGACAGGCGTGGGGAACGATGGGCCCATGCCTCAAGCAGAGGCGCCGCCTCTTGCCATTCGATGAAGCGATAGCGGAGTTTGATGGCGGCTGCTTCGCGATCGGATGGGTGGGCGGGGTTGGCGACCGCGGCGACCTCGCGAGCGATCTCCTGGCGCGATGGGGGATCGGCAACTACCGCGTCGACTAGGCGGTCGAGTGATGTGTAGGCATCGGTGTGTTGGCCCTGATAGCGCTCATGAAAACTGACCGGCTCGATGACGGACGCGAGAATATCGAGAGGTTCGGGATCGACGGCGCCGAGGAGATTGCGACGCAGTCTTTTGGGACCGATGATGTGCGTGAGGCCAACGTCTTCAAGTTCGAGAGATGCGATACGAAGACGGCGATACATGTCGGGGACATCACGATCGGATTGAGGCGACCAGAAGCGTTCGGCAATGGCGAGGGTGCGCGGCCAGACGCGCGAATCGACAGTTTCGGCGTGAAGCTGCTCGGCCCACATGCAAACTTCGCCGCCGAGGATGAGGCGCTGCTGATCGGTCGTGAGCTTGGTGTCGGTGGGGACGGGGTCGGCGAGGAACATCTGCTCCGCAGTCTTTTGAGCGTCGAGGTAATAGGGAGCGGAGAGAATCCCGGGGTATCCCTGAACTGCGCCCTGGGCAAGGGATTCCTCACCGCGCCAACTCTGGACCATGATGTCTTTGGGTAACTCGGGGCGCAGGATTTCATCCCAGCCAATCATCTTTTTGCTGTGCTTGTTCAAGATTGGCAAGAGGCGCTGATTGAAGTAGGCCTGTAAGTCAGGTGGAGTCTTAAAGCCCTTCTTGTCCATGAAGGCCTTGATGCGCGGGTTGGCAAGCCAGCCGGTACCTTGAGTTTCATCGCCGCCGATGTGGAAGTATGCGTCGGGAAAGATGGCGGCCATCTCACCAATGAAAATGTCGAGGAATTTGTAGGTTTTCTCATTGCTTGGATCGAGCTCGGCGTGCGGAATTCCGAAGACTTTAGGAAGTTCCTTGATGTCTTCGCCGGAACCGTACTCGGGATAAGCGAGAATCCAACTGGACGTGTGGCCGGGTATGTCGAACTCGGGAACGACACGGATGCCGCGCGCGCGAGCGTAGGCGACGACCTCGTGCATTTGGTCTTGAGTATAGAACTGGCCTTCGGATGCGGCTTCGGTGAGGCGGGGGAATTTCTTGCTTTCGGCGCGGAAGCCCTGGTCGTCACTGAGGTGCCAGTGAAAGACATTGAGCTTGGCGACGGCCATGCCATCGAGGGTTCGTTCAATAACATCGACGGGTTCGAAGTGACGGCTCACGTCTATCATGAATCCGCGCCAGCGAAAGCGGGGCGCGTCATCGATGGTGACGGCTGGCAGGGTGCATGCGCCATTTTCTGTTGAAATCAATTGGAGAAAAGTTTCCATGCCGCGCATGGCGCCCACGTCGGTGGCGGCGCTCACTGTTGCCTGGGTGGAGGTGACGGTTAGTTGATAGGTTTCATCTTCATCGATGCTCTGAATGGCCTCGCCGGGGCCTGCAACTTTGAGGGTAAGGATTGGCGCCGAGGGCTTTGACGAATATTGCGAGCGAGCGATTTCGCCACACTGACGGTCGAGGCGTGCAATCAAGCGATCAAAGGCTGCATCGAGGCGCGCGTCGTGAGTGCCGGCAAAGGCCACAGTGAAATGAGTGTCGATCACGAGATGACCCTGGCCCATTTGGAGCGAGCGAGGCAGCGGCATCAAGCGAAGTGTCGTTGCGCCGTCGGCAAAAGAGCAGGGAACGCAAAGAGCGAAGAGCACAAGAAGCAAGGGCAGTATCGCTTTCCTACTCTTACCTGCATAAGGGGTGGAGAAGGGTGGGGCACCGTGACAGTATTCAGAACCTTGATGAATAATCGGCGATTGATGGGAACTCATTGGATAACCTCTCGATGGAGTTGTAAAGAGCAAGGCGCAGGGACAAAGCCGAAATGCAATGATGATCATACGGCGTAGAGCTTAGTGAAAGCTGTAACAGGATGCTTGATGGCTATGACGCAAGAACGGAATACAGATTGGAACTGGTAATTGAAATTTACCAGACTTGTGAAGGGCGGGATTGACGGTGCTATGAGAGCTTGCTCCAAGACTATAGGAAGGACGATCGATCGTATGCGGAGGTTCTCTGAGAGAACGCGTTATTGCTTGAGATTGTGGGTTTATGTCTGTGGGGCTGCGCTGGCAATTGTGGCGGTTTCAGCTCAGCCGGCGCATCGTCTTGAGCGTCGGACAGCAGCCTCGGAACGGATAAGTAAAGTTCTGGACCCGATCATGGCGAAGGCGGTCGCGGACGCGAATATTCCTGGAGGCGTGCTGCTGGTGGGGCACAACGGGAGGGTCGTCTATCGCAAGGCTTTCGGGTGGCGGTCGCTCGAGCCAACGCGGGAGCCGATGACGACGGATACGATCTTCGATCTTGCTTCGTTGACGAAGTGTATTGCGACCACTACCTCGATGATGAAGTTGATCGAAGAGGGACGCGTGCGGTTGAACGATCCTGTGGCGATGTATCTGCCGGAGTTTGCCGAGAATGGGAAGCAGGATGTGACGGTGCGGGAACTGATGACGCACTATTCAGGGCTGGCGCCCGATCTGGAATTAAAGACGCAGTGGCAAGGACGAGAGGCCGCGTTCAAGATGGCGATGGAGCTGGAGCTTGAGAATCCGCCGGGGGTGCGGTTTGTTTATAGCGACATCAACTTTGAAGTTCTGGGATTCATGGTGGAGAAGATCTCTGGGGAATCCTTGAATGATTTCGCGAGCAAGCATGTATTTGGGCCTTTAGGCATGCGGCATACGCTGTACTTGCCGCCGGAGCAATGGCGTGCGAAGATCGCGCCGACGCAATATGACGAGCAGGGACGAATGCTGCGCGGCATTGTTCACGATCCGACGGCTAGGCGTATGGGCGGCGTTGCTGGACATGCGGGATTGTTTTCGACGGCCGATGATCTGTCGAGATTCGCGCAGGAGTTGCTGACGGGTTCAACGGTGCTGAACAGGCTGACGGTAAGCAAGATGTCGACGCCGCAGCAGGCTGCGAACGCCGCGAGTTTGCGGGGGTTGGGGTGGGATATTGATTCTCCGTTTGCGAGCAACAGAGGGGAACTGCTGCCGGTTGGTTCGTTCGGGCATACAGGGTTTACGGGGACTTCGTTATGGATCGATCCGGTGACGCAAACGTATATTGTGCTGCTGACGAACGCGGTGCATCCGCGGGGCGGAGGGTCGGTGGTTTCGCTGCGATCAAGGGTGGCGAATGCGGTGGCCGCAGCGCTTGATCTGAGCGTTGACGAGAAGGAGAAATTGCGGTTGGCAAGGATTACCGGATATAACGAATCGCTGATGGCAGCGAGGCGATTGACGGCGAGAAATGGCGAGGTGAAGACGGGAATCGATGTGCTGGAGGAGCACGGGTTCAGGGAGCTACATGGTGATGTGAACCGACCGGTGAGGGTGGGGCTCGTGACGAACCAGAC
>Ga0182030_10013275_pt1 | contig 16395 bp, 16 predicted proteins | sample 812S3MmetaG_FD_121299 | JGI IMG/M metagenome (GOLD analysis project Ga0182030, IMG submission 121299) | Permafrost microbial communities from Stordalen Mire, Sweden - 812S3M metaG (Illumina Assembly) | ecosystem: Environmental > Terrestrial > Soil > Wetlands > Permafrost | place: Sweden...
ATCTCGACTGCCGCTCCCATCAAAGCCTCCGTCGTCGTGAACCGATGAACGGAAGCAGCGGATCGAACTTCACGGCCGATTCCTGGCCCCCTATGAGTCAAGGGTTTGGATGGCCGGTATAAGTCATGCGCGCCGCGTGTGATGACGGGCCGTGATGCAGCGCGGCTTCGCGCCACGGGAGAAACGGAAGCGCGAGGACCGGCCAAGGGCGCCGGCTGCCCGTATCACAGGCTCATTACCCGGGGCGGCGCTTCGTCAGGTCGCGGCGGGCAGGCTGATCAGGAAAGCCGCGCCGGCCTGAGTCGGCAGGAGGGTCACGCTGCCACCCACGCCCGCCACGATCGCCCGCACGATCGGCAAGCCCAGGCCGGTGCCACCCTGGCCGCGCGCGGTGGTGAAGAAGGGCTCGAACGCCCGGACCTGATGCGCGGGTGGGGTGCCCGGACCGTCGTCACGCACGGTGATGCGCACATGGTCGCCATCGGCTTCCACGACGATATCGACGGCCGCCCCGGTCGCGTGCGCGGCGGCGTTCTCCAGCATGGTCGTCATCAGGGCGTCGAGCGCGTCTTCCGGCAATCGGGCCGCGCCCGCCGCCCCGGTCACCGCCACGGTCATCCCGGTTTGGCGATAGCGCTCGGCGACCCGACGCACGATGGGATCGACGGCGGCGATCGCGGCTTCGCCCCGGGTCGTCATGTCGGCGCGCGCCAGTTCGACCAGCCGGCGCACCAATAGTTCCAGGCGGGCGACGCCGTCCGACACGACGCCCAGAAGCCGCCGCCGCTCCTCGGGGGATACCGAGTCGGCGTGCTCGTCCAACAGTTCCGCGGCGGCGCGGATCGCGGTCATCGGGGTCTTGAACTCGTGCGAGACGCTGGCCGCGAAGCCACTGATGTAGCCGGCGCGCTGCTCCAGCGTGCGAGCCATTCGGGCGATGGCGTCGGACAACTCGGCCACTTCCCGCGTGCCAGTCCGGCCTGGATCGATCGCCATCGCCTCGCCCGCCGCCACCGCCTGGGCGCGCCGGACCAGGATGCGCAACGGGCGGGTGACCAATCTGGAAATGCCGGCGGCGAGCGCGACCCCTCCGGCGATCAGCAGCAACGTCAGCACGATCAAGGGCTTGCGCTTGCCCCAGATGGTATCGGCCAAAGAACTGGGTGTGCGAGAGAGGACGACGACGCCGGCCACCTCGCCCGCCGGATCGGCGACCGGCAACGCCACGAACACGCGCGGAGCTGAGGTGCGGCTGATGCCCTCGGGCGCAGCTTTCGCCGGTTCGCGCTGGTGCATGCCGCTGGCGATGGGCTCCCCGGCCAGCACGCGCGCGATTTCGGTCCAGCCGGTCAGTCCGCGTCCCAGATCGGTGCTGGTGGTGGCGACAATGACACCGTGCCGATCGGTGACGCGGAGGCTGGCGAGGGTCACCAACTGCGCGTCCCGCAACACCGGCGTCAGCGCCTGACCGGCGGCGATGGCCGCGGGATCGGCGGGCGCCGCCGGCTGGTCGCCGGGTTGCGGCGGCAGGATCGGATCGACCGCCAGATCCAGGCCCGGACGCCGCGCCATATGCAGCGCGGCGGGGCTGGGTTGGGGCGGCGTCCCGGGCGCGCTCGCGCCGGACAGCACATGCATCTGCTCCCGGAACACGCTCGCCAGCACGGCGGCCTGGGCGACCAGTTCGGATTCGGTCTGGCGAACCAGAGCGCTTTCATACAGCCGCGGCGCCCACAGGCCGGCGACGGGCAAGGCCAGAATCGCCAGGTTGCTCAGCAGCAGGACGGTGCGCAGGCGGGGCACGCCAAACCGAGGCCAGCGGAACCGGAGCCGTCGGCCGGGGCGTGTCAGTCGCAAGGTCCCAGCCGGTAACCGAAGCCGGGCAAGGTCTCGATGGGCGCGGCGCCGATCTGGGCGAATTTGGCGCGGACCCGGCGCACGTGGCTGTCGATGGTGCGATCGTTCACGACGCGCTCGGTGGTGTAGGCGCGGTCCATCAGTTCGTCGCGGGAGAAGACGCGGCCGGGCCGGCTCAGCAGCGTGCGGAGAACGCCCAGTTCGGTGGCGGTGAGGATGATCTCCTGGCCATCCCAGGTGGCGCGGAGGGTTTCCAGATCGATCAGCAGGCGACCATGGGCCAGTTTCGTCTTGCCGGGGTCAGGCAGCGAGGGCGCGGGCGGCACGGCGACCCGGCGCAATACGGCGCGGACGCGGGCCACCAGTTCGCGTGGGCTGAATGGCTTGGCGAGGTAATCGTCGCCGCCGATCTCCAGGCCGACGACGCGGTCGACCTCCTCATCGCGAGAGGACAGGAACAGGATCGGCACATCGCTGGCGCGGCGCAGGGTTCGGCACACCTCGATGCCATCCAGTTCGGGGAGCATCACGTCGAGGACGACCAGGTCGGCGCCCTCGGCGGAGAAGCGTTCGATCGCGGCGCGGCCGTCAGCGGCTTCGGAGGTGGCGAACCCGGCGCGGCCGAGGGCGAAGGCGACCACCTCGCGGATCGCCGGATCGTCATCGACGACCAGGATCCTCGGCCGGGAACTGGCGGGCGCAGCGGACATGGCGGCATTTGCACGAGATTGCCACTGTCTTCGCGAATGATTGTCGTCCGCGTTGCATGTCGCTCCCGCATCAGGCTCCGGACTATCAACGGAGCATCACGATGACTGACGAACCACCTGTCGCCGCCTCGCCTGGTCCCGGCGCGCCTGAACCCGAACCATTTGGCCCCACCCTCCCTGGAGTCACCGCTTCCGCTCCCCCACCGTCCCGGTCGGGGCTTTCCTGGACCGCTTCGCCGGCCGGCAAGGCGGGGCTGATCCTGGTGCTGCTGCTGTTCATGCAGATCCCGCTGCTGATGGTGTCCGGCCTGATCAGCGAACGGGAGGGGCGCGAAAACGAGGTGCTGACCGGGTTCCGCCGCGGCTGGGGGCCTGCGCAGACCGTCTCTGGCCCAGTACTGGCTGTGCCGTATCTGAAAGAGGCCCCGGCCGACAAACCAATCGACACGTCGCGGCCGCGGCGCGGCTGGATCCAGATCCCCGCGAGCCAGTTGGCGGTGACCGCGACAATGGAACCGGAAACCCGCCGGCGCGGACTGTTTCACGCGGTGGTTTACACGGCGTCCTTAAACTTCAGCGGCACGATTACCCTGCCCGCGATCGACACACAAGAGGTCGCGTCCGCCGAGTTGCTGTGGAACGAGGCCGTCCTGGTGACCGCCGCGACCGACCTGCGCGGACAACCGGCGGACTCGACGGCGGAGATCGACGGCCACACCGTGAAACAAACCATCCAGGCCACCAGCGCGGGTCCGTCTTGCGGCACCGTGTTCGTTCCGGCCGGGATCGACGGTCCGCCCGTCCCCGGCACGACCATCCCGTTCCGCACCAGCCTGGTGCTGCGCGGGACGCAGTCGCTGAATTTCTTTCCGTACGGACGGCAAACCGACCTGACGGTGACCGGGCCGTGGCGCTCGCCCGGGTTCACCGGCGCCACGCTGCCGCTGATCTACGCGATCGACCAAACCGGCTTCAAGGCGACCTGGCGGATCGCGGGCGACGCCGTCTCAGGCGGGTGGCACCCGAACGCCACGCCGGCGCCGCTGTGCCTCTCGAACGGACCAGGCGTGATGGGAGTCGATCTGCTGGAGGCGGTGCCGACCTACCTGATGGTCAGCCGGGCGGCGAAATACGGCACGTTCTTCCTGGCGCTGTCGTTCCTGACCTACTTCCTGTTCGAGGCGGTCAGCCGCGTCCGCATCCATCTGGCGCAATACGCGCTGCTCGGGTTGTCGGTGTCGCTGTTCGCGCTGCTGCTGGTGGCGCTGTCCGAGCCACTGGGTTTCACCGCCGGATACGTGCTGAGCACCCTGGCGATCATGGCGCAGGCGTCGCTTTATACCCTGTCGGTTGTCGGATCGGGGCGACTCGGCGCGATGTTCGCCGGGATGCTCGGGGTGTTGTTCGGGTTCCTCTACGTCGTGGTCGTGATGGAGAGCTTTTCGCTGCTGGCCGGGACGGTGGCGCTGTTCGGCGCGCTGTCGGCGATCATGTTCGCGACCCGCCGGCTGGACTGGAGCGCCGGCGGGATCGCGAAGGTGGCGCCATGACCGCGGGCAGGTCAGTCTTTGATCCCCAGCAACCGCGCCGCCGTGCCGCCAAGAATGGCGACGCGGTCGGCGTCGGACAGGCCGGGGGTGTTGAGGACAAGATCGACCTCGGTGCTGGTCCAGGGGAACGGGTAGTCGGTGCCGATCATGATCTGGCCGACGCCGGTCTCCGCGATCAGATGACGCAAGGCCTCGGGCGTGAAAACGATGGTGTCGAAGAACAACTGGCCGTCGCTCAGGTACGCGGTCGGGTTCTTCTTCGGCAAGGGCCCGACGCGGTCGGGGAAGCAGCGGATCACGGCGTCGGAGCGGTTGGCGTAGGACGGCAGGAAGCCTCCGCCGTGCGCCGCGCAGATCTTCAGGCCGGGGAAGCGGTCCAGCGTGCCCTCGAAGATCAAATGCGACAGGGCGATCGTGGTTTCCAACGGATTGCCGATCGTGTTGGTCAGCAGCCCGCTGCCCCCCAGCCGGCCACTGGGCTCCAACTCCCTGGTGCCGAGCGGGTGCATGAAGACGAGCACGCCCAGTTCCTCGCATTTTGCCCAGAAGGGGTGGAAGCGGGGGTTGGAGAGGTCCTCGCCGGCGACGCTGCCGCCCACGCCGACACCGCGGAAGCCGAGGGTTTTGACCGCGTATTCCACCTGCTCGGCCGCGAGTTCCGGATGTTGCAACGCCGCCGTGGCGAATGCGACGAAGCGTTCCGGTTGCGCCGCGCAAAATTCCACCAGCGTCTCATTCTGCAGCTTGATGAGTTGCGCGGCCTCGTCGCGGCCGGCGCGATACCAGTACGGATTGATACTTAACGCCTCGACGTCGATCCCCTGGGCGTCCATCGCGGCGAGCCGGGTGCTGGTGTTGTCCATCAGCAGGCCGGGTGCTTCGAGAGGGTGGTTGATGATCGCGGCGGCGGCGGGGACGATGCAGTGGGCGTGCACATCGACGGTTTTGACGCGCCTGCCGTTGACCGCGACCTCCCGGCGGCGGGGTTGCGCCGGAGCGCCTGGTGCTGGCGTGACGCTGGTCATCGCGCAGCCGATGAACGCGATGCCGGCCAGAGTGCTGGACAGCAGGTCTCCGCTGATGGGCATGATTGGTCGCTCCCCTTTTTGGTTTGACGGTCGTTGACCGAGGCTACACCGGTTTATGGTCCGCGTCGCCATGGGTGGGGCAGGCCGGGTGGGTTGAGCAACAGGCAGAGGCCCGGAAATGCCGCCGCGATCCGATTGAGCCGGCGCGAGCCGAACGGCGGCTGTCCCTTTCGCGGCGGCGGCGGCGCGAATCAGTAAGAAGTTAACACGGATTATCGGGATTAAGGGCACGGATTTCAGGGAAGGCGTTCGAGGCCGTTTCACCTGATTGTTCCCGTCGGCATTCGTCACGTTCCGTGTAATCCGTGCCCTTAATCCGTGTAATCCGTGTTAAAGCCATGCTTTACCGTCACCCGATACGGAGTGAATGGCCAACGAAGCGCGCGAGCCGCGGTATCCCGTCCAACCCTTTCCGTCGATGTCGTGACACACTCCCCGCGACATCACGGCGATTTTCCAGCCCAGTACACCGTCAGTCGCCGCTCGCCGTGACCGCCACGGGCTCGGATCCGGCCGTCCGCGCCTGATCCAACGCCCGCGCTTCCTCCAGAGTCTCAGCCAATCCGCGGAACGCGTCCTGAAACGCCGCCATATGTTCTTCCCCCGCTGCGTCCAGCGGTTCGAGTTCCATAAACGGCGCCTCCGGTTCCGGCGTCCGCGCCTTACCCGCGCCCGCCCCATTCTTCGCCATAACCACGCTCTCCCCCTCCACCCGAGCCTGCGCGACGGAAGCCGCCATGGACACAACGGGTTCCGTGACACCCCGCGCTGGCTTCGCCAGGGCGGACGCCGCCGCGGCCGATGCAACCGGATCCTCGATCACCGCCGCCTCGACCGCCGCGATCTCCACCGGGGTCTCCGGCACGATTTCCGACGCGGCGCCGGCCTCAACCGCTGCCTCTCGCTCCGCCACCGCGTCGTCCGCTCGCATCACCTGAGTGCCCTTCGCGAACGGCCGCCCCGCGCAAATCCGCAACTCCTTGATGAACGCCAGCATCGAGCGGTCCAACGCCACGATCGTCGTCTTCAGGAGCCCATCTGCCCCTGAAACACATCCAACATCGAATCCAGCAGCAGATTGAAGTGCCCAACCATCATGACCGAGAGCATGTATTCCAGCCCATCGCGCGGCTCACGTAGACCATTTGCCGCGTCCGCGACTCCCGCTGCGCCGGATCGTCGGCCGGCCGGTCGTAGATCGAGCGCGCCGCGACCTGGGGGAACTCGTCGATCACGGTCTTCGGCAGCGGATGGCACGTTTGCATGGAATAAGAGCCTATATCAAGTTCAATATAGGCCTTTTTTCACTTCATCGAGGTTGCGTCAAGGTGAATTGTGGCGCGCTGTGGACCCGAGACCGGACGCGAACGGCGGTCGATGGGGCGGACGGCACGGCCGGAAAGCGTAAGATTCTACCACGGAGACCACTGAAAACCACGGAGCTTCACTGAGAAGTAAGGAAAAATAGCGCTTCGCGCGGGCGTGTGATCCAGCACCCGCGCGAAGCGCGAAATATCTCTCTTCTCCGTGACCCTCCGTGGTTCTCAGTGTTCTCCGTGGTAAACCCTTACTTTCTTACTTGCCCGCCAGCGCCGAAGCGCACGAATGTCCCAATGGCCGTGCCGGCGACGAAGCCCCCACGACGACACTCGCGGCCAGGCCCGGCACGTGGTCTCACGAACGATCGAGCCGCCGTTTGGCAACAGCCGGGCCGCGGCCGGCGCGATGGACGCGGTGCCTGCGTTCCGGCAGGGTTCCGGGTAGCGAGCGGCCCGCGGCACCACGCGCTCAGGCGCGCCGGGCGGGACTCGCGGCGAACCGACGATGACGGGATCGATCAGAAACTGAAAGGGCGGCGCATGGTGCGCATCAACCGAGTCACGACCCGCGGCGGCGATACCGGAGAAACCTCCCTGGGCGATGGCACCCGCGTGCGGAAGGACGATCCCCGCGTCGAGGCGATCGGCGCCGTCGATGAGGCCAATGCCGCGATCGGCGTACTGCGTCTGGCCACACGCGACGATGCCGAGGCCACCGCGATGTTGTCGCGTATACAGAACGATCTGTTCGATCTCGGCGCCGATTTATGCGTCCCCGGGTTGGCGGGCGATCGGCTGCGGCTGACCGACGCGCCGGTGCTGCGGCTGGAGAATGAGGTCGCCACGATGAATGAAACCCTGCCGCCGCTGACCAGCTTCGTCCTGCCCGGCGGATCCGAAGGCTCCACCCACGCGCACATGGCCCGTACGGTGGCGCGCCGCGCCGAGCGGGCGGTCGCGCGGCTGGAACAGGTGAACCCGGTGCTGATCCGCTATCTGAACAGGCTGTCTGATCATTTGTTCGTGCTCGGGCGGGTGCTGAACCGCGATGGCGCGGACGATGTGCTTTGGGTGCCCGGGGCCAACCGTTAGACGATCGCGCGCGTTTGCCATGCCCTATGTTAGTATGTCGTATCGAACGCGACAGACTTTGCCGGGAGAGAGATGGCCGTGACGACGTTTCCCGTGGATCCCGCCGCATTGGATGGGTTCGGCCTGCCGCGGTTTCCGCCCGGCGAGGTCTGGCTCGCCGGTGCCGGACCTGGCGATCCCGGGCTGTTGACCCTGCACGCGGTCAACGCCCTGGGTCAGGCGGACGTCATTCTGTACGACGCGCTGGTACACGCGGCGGTGCTGCGGCTGGCCCGCCCAGGAGTGACGCTGGAATTCGCGGGCAAGCGAGGCGGGCGGCCTTCGCCCGAGCAACGCGACATCACCGAGCGGCTGATCGAACTGGCCCGCCAAGGCCATCGCGTGTTGCGGCTGAAAGGCGGCGATCCCTTTGTGTTCGGTCGCGGCGGCGAGGAAACCCTGGGGCTCGCCCTCGCCGGTATTTCGTTTCGGGTCATTCCGGGCCTGACGGCGGGGCTGGCCGGTCTGACCTATGCCAACATCCCGGCGACCACGCGTGACACCAACCACGGGGTGATCCTGGTCACCGGCCAGTACGCGGCGGGCCACGAGCACGGGCTGGAATGGGGCACGCTGGCGCGAACCCGCCTGCCGATCATCCTCTACATGGGCATCGGGCGGTTGGCCGAGATCACCCAGGCGCTGATGGCCAGCGGCGTGGCGCCGGACCTGCCCGTCGCGGTCGTGCACAACGCGACCACGCCGGAGCAGCGCGTGCTGGTTTCCGACGTGGCGCGGATCGCGGAGGCGGCGGCGGCACAGGGATTTGGCTCCCCGTCCATCGTGGCGATCGGGGAGATGGTGCGGTTGCGTGAGGCACTGCTGCCGTTCGCCATTGCGTTGACGGACGGATCCTCCGGCGATCATCCGGTGCCCGACCAGCCGGTCGCGCACGATCAGGGTCCGAGAGGGGCATGATCACCCCGCGGCGGCGACCGCCTTGCCGGCGGACAGGCGATAAATCCGGTCGAGTTTCTCGACCCCGATCAACCGGTGCGCGATCAGAATGACGGTGCGCCCTTCCGCGACCTCGTTCAGCGTCGCCAGAAACGCCCGCTCGGTTTCGGCGTCCAAACCCGCGCACGGCTCGTCCAGGATCAGGATCGGCGCGGGAGACAGCAGCGCGCGCGCCAGCGCCAGACGCCGGCCCTGGCCGCCGGAGAACCGCGCCCCACCCTCCCCGACCCAGGTGTCGAGTCCGTCGGGCAACGCGCGCACCACATCGCCGATGCGCGCGGCGTCGAGCGCGGCCCACAGCGCCGCGTCGTCCGCGTCCGGCCGGGCGAGGTACAGATTCGCCCGGATTGTATCATCGAACAAATGCGTCGTCTGACTGAGCCAACCCACCCGGGATCGCATGGCCGCCCCGGTCAGAGCGGCGATATCGGTACGTCCCAGCAACACCCGGCCCGATTGCGGCGCCGCCACCTTCAGCAGCAACGCCGCCAGCGTCGACTTGCCTGCGCCCGAGGGACCCAACACCGCGACTCGTGTGCCCGGCGCGATGTCCATGGTCAGGCCGTCGAATACCTTCGGCAAATCGGGCCGCCATTGGAAATGCACCGAGTCGAAGCTCAACCTTGAGCCGGACGGCGGCTCGGCCGGGACCGCGGGGTCAGGCACCGGCACCGGCGCGTCCGCGGCCTCCAGCACCCGGTGCGCCGCGGCGGCGGCATGGCCCAGATAGGCGCCCGCTTTGGGAAGGCCGCCGATCGCCTCGAACGTGGCGAGCACCAGAAACGCGGCGATGATGGCGGCCTCGGGCTCGGTCCCGGCGGCGCACAGCACCGCGAACAGCGCCGCCTGAGCGCACAACAGCGCACCCGCTCCGGCCAGCGCGGTACGGCTGGCGAGCGTGTGTTGCGCGCTCAACAACGACGCCTCACGGGCCTGGATGGCGGCGAGCATGCGGCCCTCGGCCCCGAACGCGCGCACTTCGCGCCAGCCGGTCATGGTGTCCAGGACGGCGATCCGCAACTGCCCCATCGCGGCGGCGAGCGATGTCCCCGCGTCAGCGGCGGATCGCGCGGCGAGCCACGGCAGGACGAAGGCCGCCAGAACAAACGACAGTCCGACCGCCAGCGCCAACAGCACCCCGCTGCCGCCATGGCCGCTCCGCGCGATGACGATGACCGCAACGGGCAGCAGGAACAGCGCTCCGGCCAGCGGCACCAGGACTCTCAGATAGACGCCGTCCAGCGCCTCCACGTCGTTGACGATGCGAGACAAGACGTCGCCCGCCTGGCGAAATCCAAGGCCGCCCGCTGAATTCGCCGCCAGTTTGCGAAACAGCCAGACCCGCATATCGGCCAGCGCGCGGAACATCGCCGAATGCGTCAGCATCCGCTCGGTATAGCGGAGGATGACCCGGACCGCGCCCAATCCGCGCAGGATCAACGGGGCGAACAGCGCGAGACTGGCCAACGTGGCCCCCGCGACCGCCATCAGCGCGACGCCGCTGGCCAGCGCCAGCAACGACACGAACACGCCCGCGGCGAGCCACGCCGCACGGCCATGCCACAGGCGGACGATGCGCGGCAGGTCGGCGGTCATATCCTTGGAGTTCATGCCGCGCCCCATCACGCGGCCCCTCTGGCCGACTCGATCCGCCCGTCGCGAATGTCCAGCCGCCGCCCGGAGAATGTCCGCGCGGCCACTGAATGGCTGGCCATGATCACCGTCCGGCCGGCGGCGAGGCGGCGCAACCCATCGAACACCTCCGACTCGGTGGCCGGGTCCAGATGCGCGGTCGGCTCGTCCAGCAGCAGCAACGGGGCGTTTTTCAGAAAGGCGCGGGCGATGGCGATGCGCTGCGCCTGGCCGCCGGAAAGCCCATAGCCGCCCTCACCCACTTTGGTCTCCAGGCCGTCGGGCAACTGTTCGACGAAGCCATCCACGCGGGCGGCGCGCATGGCCTCGGTCAGTTCGGCCTCGGTCGCGCCGGGTTTGGCGAACAGGATATTGTCGCGAATGGTGCCGGAAAACAGCACCGGACGCTGGCCGATCCAGGCGATGATGGCGGACAACGCCTGAGGCACGATGTCCGTGATGTCCCGGCCGTTGATCACCACACGCCCGCTGTCGGGGCGCACGAACCCGAGCAATATCTCCAGCGCGGTGGACTTGCCCGCTCCGGACGGGCCAGCCAACACCACGGTTTCCCCGGCCGGAACACGAAAGCTCAGCCCGTTCAGCGCGGGTTTTCGAGATTTGTCCCAGCTGAGATGGACGTCCTCGAACGTGACGCTGACGGCCTGGGTCTCAACGGTGCGGATCTCGCGCGGTGGACCGGCGGCGGGCATCGGCGGCACGTCGATCAGTGACTCGGCGGCGGCGGTCGCGTGGAACATGTCCTGATAGGCGGCCGAGAAGGCGCGCAACGGTGCGAAGAACTCCGGCGTCAGCAACAGCACCATCAGCGCGCCGCGCGGGTCGGTCAACGTGCCCTCGCGCCACTGGTGACCATAACGCACCGCCAGCAACACCAGCGCCAGCGCCGCCGCGCAATCCAACGCCGCCGAGGACAGGAACGCCATCCGCAGCACGCGCATCGTGCGCACCCGAAGCTCGTCCGCGGCGCGGCCGAGCGAAATCGCCTCGTCCTCCGCGCGGCCATGCATGACGATGGTGGCGATGCCGCGGATGCGATCGAGAAACCGCGCCTGCAGCCGCGTCAGAGCCAGAAATTGATCGCGCGACGCCGCCGCGGCGCCGAGGCCTGACAGCGCCATGGCGACCGGCACCAGCATTCCGGCCAGGCCAAGGATCAGCCCAGCCATTGGATCCAGCGCGATGACCACGAGCACGACGATCGCCGGTCCGGCGACAGCCAGCGCGGTGGCGGGAATGAAACGGCCGAACAGCCCGTCCACGGCCTCGATCCGATCGACGACGATCGAGGCCAGCTCAGCCGAATGCCGCGTGCGCGACAGTTCCGGCCGAGCCTGGGCCAGCCGGGCGACGGTATCGGTGCGCAAGCGCCGCCGCGCGGAGGCGCCGGCGGTGAAACTGGCCCGGTCGGCGGCGTAGCCAAGGCCGGCGCGCGACAGGGCGGCCAATGCGAAACCCGCCAGCGAGGCGCCGATCGCCGCTCCGGTCAACACGTTCGCCGCGCAAAACGCCTGTATGATCGCCAGGATGGTGCCGAGCACGCCGAGTACGATGACCGGACGCGCGAGGCGCTGCCCCTCGCGCTGCTCGCGCCTGACCCACGCGCGGGCGGCGGTTCTGGCTTCATCGACGTTCGACATGCGGCGCGCATGTAGCGCGGACGGTTGAGGTTGGACAGAGCGCCCCCGGCTCATTCCGCCGCCGAGACGTCAGGCGGTGGCGCCGCCATCCACCGGCAGCGCGACGCCGGTGATGTAGGATGCCTCGTCGGAGATCAGGAACAGCGCGGCGTTGGCGATTTCCTCGGGTCGCGCGGGCCGGCCCATGGGGGTCTGGCCGCCACGTTTCACGACCAGGCTTTCCGCCGTTTCGCCCGGTGGCAACTGACTGTCCGGCCGTGCCACGAACACCCGCAACATCGGTGTATCCACCGGTCCTGGGCAGACCGCGTTCACCCGGATCTTCTCCCGCGCGTACCGCTTCGACAACCCGTGCACCAGGCCGACGATACCGAACTTGGCGATATTATAGACCGGACTGAACTGCGAGCCGGTCAGGCCCGAGGTGGACGCGGTGTAGAGCAGCGCGCCTCCGCCGCGGGCCCGCAATTCCGGCAACGCCGCCTCGGTGGTGACGAGCACGGTGCGGACATTGAGGTCCATGGCGAGGTCGAAGTCCTTCCAGTCCAGGCCTTCGATCGCGGCTGGTCCGGGATGGCCGACATGGTTCCAGACGAAATCCAGCGCGCCGAACGCGCGGGTGGTTTCGCGCACGATGCCGCGGGCGAACCCGTCGTCACGCAGGTCGCCGGACAGCGCGATGGCTCGGCCGCCGGCATCAGTGATGTCCTTCACCACCGCGTTCGCGGCGTCCGCGTCCAGATCGACGACCGCGACCGCGGCGCCCTCCTGTGCGAAGCGGAGCGCGCCGGCGCGGCCCATGCCGGATCCGGCGGCGGTGACGATGCCGATTTTGTTTGGCAGGCGCATGGTCGTTCCTTTTTTGATGGCGTTTATTGGCGGGCTTTCAACCATTCCATCATGATGTGGTTGAACGTCTCCGGATGCTCGACATTCGGAAAATGCCGGGCCGAGGCGATCTGTTCGTAGCGGCCGTTGGCAACGAGGCTGGCGATGCGGCGATTGGCCTCGGGCGGCGTGCCGGCGTCGTCGGCGCCACACACGACCAGCACGGGGATTTTCACCGATGGCAGCTTCGGCACGAAATCGTAATCGCGGATCGCGGCCGTGCAGCCGAGGTAACCAACCGGCGTGGTGCCGACGATGGTGTCGCGGATTTGCTTGTAGCGATTGGGCCGATTGGTTTTGACGTCGTCGGTCAGCCAGCGCTCCACCGTCACGTCGGCGATCGGCAGCAGCGAATCGGCCTCGTGCACGATCCTCTCACGCTCCTCCCATATCTGGGTCGAACCCGGCGGCGTTCGCGGCATCGTATCGCACCACATCGCGGACAACAGACGGTCCGCATGATCGAGCGCGAAGGCCTGGCCGATCATGCCGCCGATGGAAAGACCGATGTAGTGGACTTTGGCGAAGCCCAGAGCGTCGAGCACGGCGGCGACGTCGGCGGCGAGCAGGTCCATCGTGTAAGGCCCGCCGACCGGATCGCTGCCGCCGTGCCCGCGCATATCGACGCGCAGCACGCGAAAACCGCCGGCGAGCAGCGCGGGCACTTGTTCGGCCCACATGCCGCCGTCGGAGGCGAGCGAGTGTGTCATGCAAACGACCGGCGCGGACTCCGGACCAACCAGGTCGTAAGCGATATGGCGGCCGTTCAGTGGCAGCAACATGAGGTGTTTCTCCCGGATTGGATCCAGACGATAGCGGAATAAAGCATCCAAAAACCTTAGTGTCTTAGTGTCTCAGTGTTAAAGCTGGCGAACCCCCGCCCCGCACGAACCGATCATGATGACGCACCCGGTGTCCCTTCAACTGTCCTCGACCTTCAACCGCCGGAAAGCATTAACACTAAGGCACTAAGACACTAAGTTTCATTCACGCGCGGAACACGTCGATGCGGTCGGATCAATCAGCCAGTTTCCATCGGAAGGCTGTCGTCCTTTGCCCACTCCGACATCGAAGCGTCATAAACCTTGACTTTCGTGTGACCGAGCATGGTCAGCGCGAACGCGTCGGCGGTGGCGGCGATACCGCCGCCGCAATAGACGATGACCTCGCGATCCATCGCGCCGACCTGGTCGAACTTTTTCCGGAGTTCGCCGGCCGGCAGGAATGTGTTGGTGGCGGGGTCGAGCAAATGCGCGGCCGGTAGATTGGCGCTGCCGGCGATGCGGCCCGGCCTGCCATACGTATTGCCGCCACTGGCCTTATGCTGATCCGGCGACAGCGCGTTGAGCGTGCAGATCGCGCCATCGCCAATCGCGGCCTTCACCTGGTTTTTGTCGGCCATCAGGTTCCGTGGTGGCTTTACGGAGAAAGTGCCTGGCGGGCGATTTGTGCCGGCGCCAGATTCGGTGGGGCGATGTTCCCGCGCCCATTTCTGCCAGCCGCCGTTCAGCACCGCCGCCTTGTCGTGGCCGAACTCGCGCAGCAGCCACCAGACACGGGTCGCCCATTGCGGACTGGTGGTGCTGTAAAGCACGACGTTCGTGTCATCGCTCACGCCAAACCGTCGTATCGCGGCGGCGAAATCCTCGGGCGTCTGCCGCATGAATCGGAACGTGTGCGACGTGTCCGATACGTCGCGCGACACGTCGCAGAATTGCGCGCCTTTGATGTGGCCTTTTTCGAAGTCCTCGCGCCCCGGTACGACGTCATAGGTGATCTTCGGGTTCGGGATCAGATGCGTGGTGCAATCGAGCACCACCACCGTCGGATCGTCGAGATGTTGTTCGAGCCAGCCGGTCTCGACCAGAAACTCCGGATACGCGAAGCCTGTCATTTAGTGACCCGCCGGTAGTTCGGCCAGTTCGATCACGCAATTGCCCGTGGCCGAGGGATCGAGGAACACAATCTTCGACCCGCCGTGGCCATTCTTCCACGTGTCGCTTTGCAGCTTCACGTTCTTGGCCTTCAGTTCGGCGATGGCGCCTTCGATGTCGTCGACCTCGAAACAGATGTGATACAGGCCGGTTCCCTTTTCCTTGATCCAATCCGTTACGCCTGATTCAGGTCCGGTGCCTTCGAGGAGTTCGATATAGGTCTGGCCGATCGGCAACATCGCCAGCCTGGTCTGGCCGATTTGTTCTTCATATTCCACATCGAGCCCGAACGTATCGCGCATCAGCTCCAGCGACTGTTTGATGGAATCGACCGCGATGGCGATATGCTCGACGCGTTTGATCTTCATGGCCCGTCTCCTTCAGGAAATGGTGACGCCGCTGTCCACCGGATACACCTGTCCGGTGACCATACGCGATTCATCGGACGCCAGGAACACCGCCATGTGGGCGATGTCCTCGGGCTCGATCAGACCGACCAGATGCGAGTCCGCGAGCTTGTTCAGCGCGGGATTGCCGGCCACCAGCGCGCGCACCCGATCGGTCATCGTCGCCGAAGGCGCGATGGCGTTGACACGCACTTTGTGGGGCGCGAACTCCACCGCCATCGAGCGCGTCATCGCGGCGACGGCGCCTTTCGCGGCGGTGTAACAATCGCGGCCGGGAATGCCCATCAGGGCGACGTTCGACGACATGTTGATGACCGAGCCACCGCCGGATTTGATGATCGCCGGAATGCCGAAGCGGGACCCGAGGAAGGTGCCGAACAGATCGAGCTTAATGACCCGCCAGAATTCCTCGATCGGGGCATCGACGACGGTGTTATCGACGTTGGTGGAACCGCCGGCGTTGTTGTGCAGGATGTGCAGCGCGCCGTAATGGTTCAGTGCCGCATCGATCGCCGCCTTCATGCTGGCTTCGTCGGTCACGTCCGTTGGTATCGCGATGCAATCGCCGCCCGCCTGGGCGATGACCTGGGCTGTTTGTTCGCCTGCCGCCTTGTTGAGTTCGGCGATCACGACCCTGGCACCCTCGGCGGCCATGGCCTTGGCGGTGGCTCGGCCGATGCCCGTGCCCGAGCCGGTGATGAGCGCGACCTTGCCGGCCAGACGTTGCATTGGCGTTTCCCTCGCTTGTGTCAGACCTTTATTGGACAGCCTGAGGGGGGGATCAAGGGGTCAGATACGGCGACGCCGAATCCCATCCTTCAGAATTGGAGCATTGAAGTTCAACAGCAGGCCAATGGCGATACCGCTCAGGCGAAGATAAGTCAGCAGCTGAGCTTCATGGACGGGACTGATATGTTCGACGGATTTGATTTCGAGAATAAGACTGTCCTCGACGACCACATCGACCTGATAGCAATATTCCAGTTCGAACCCTTTGTATCGGATCGCAAGTCTTCGCTGACGGACATACGGAATCGCCGCCCGGCGTAATTCGAAACACAAGCACTCCTCGTACGCACTTTCCAAAAGCCCAGGCCCCAACTGGCGATGAACCTCGATAGCCAACCCTATCACTCGCCGTGACAGGTCGTCGTCCGCGATGATGTCCATGAAAACCTTAGTGTCTTAGTGGTAAAACTTACTTGCTTCAACATTAAGGAAGTGTGAATGAGGCGAGGTTCACGCGGTTTGCGGGTTCGCA
>Ga0182030_10013276_pt1 | contig 16395 bp, 6 predicted proteins | sample 812S3MmetaG_FD_121299 | JGI IMG/M metagenome (GOLD analysis project Ga0182030, IMG submission 121299) | Permafrost microbial communities from Stordalen Mire, Sweden - 812S3M metaG (Illumina Assembly) | ecosystem: Environmental > Terrestrial > Soil > Wetlands > Permafrost | place: Sweden...
CAAGGGTCAAGATGAACGCCAAACAACGGCGCCCTTGACACCCCTCCGACCACAACAAGGGCCTTGTTGCGAAAATTAGTTGACAGGAGCCGACGCTGTCATACACGGCGTTACAAATTCTTGCCGGTATTGGCAATGGCTATCGACAACAGAAGGACTCGATACCTATTGGAGAGATGCTCTAAAGGTCTGGATTCGCCAAGCCGATGAAAGCTGCAGGGATCATCGGATTCCCGCCGTGAAAGCGGATTGGATTTGACGTCAAGAAGCCGGGATCAATACGGGGGGTGTCCTTTGCTACGACGCGGCGCCGGGAAGAAACGCCGGGAATTGCTTCGCGGAAGAAGCAAAGGGGCGGGTATCGAAGTACCCACTCGCGACGAGCTGGAGCGACTGGACTCCCTGCGCAAGACGCGCGTGCGGAAAAGGAGACGGGAAAGTCCGGCGTATGGATAAATCCCTGCCAATACGAGCCAGGTTCTTCGTCATGGTTACCGCGTCGATCGGGGTCGCGGTGCTGGCGGAAGCCTTCCTGCACTGGCACTCCAACGATCTGCTGAAGTTCGTCTGTTATCTCTCCATTGCGGTGCTGGCCTCGACCCTGAAGGTGAATTTTCCAGGGATGGAGAGCACCATGTCGGTGCACTTTCTCTTTGTTCTTCTTGGCGTCCTGGAACTTTCTTTAGCCGAGACGCTGGCGATAGGTTGTGCGGCGGCGTTGGTGCAGAGCGTGTGGAAGACGCGGCACAAGATGGAGGCGGTGAAGGTGGTGTTCAATGCCCTGGGCATGACTCCCATCGCGATCTGGATCACGTATCTCGCTTATCACTATGCGGAGGGACTTCTCAAGAACAGCATGCCCTTGTTGCTGCTGGTGGGCGCCTGCACCTATTTTCTGACCAACACCATTCCCGTGGCAATCGTGATTGCGCTGAGCGAGCGACTGCCCTTGCGCAGAATCTGGTCGGAAACCTACTTCTGGTCGCTACCTTATTATCTGGTGGGTGCCGCAGTGGTGGGGTTGGTGAGTTTCTGCAACCGTTTTGTCGGCTGGCAGAGCGCGCTCCTGGTTGTGCCCATCATGTATTGGATTTTCCGGTCCTATCAAATGTATTTGGGCCGCCTGGAGGATGAAAAGAAGCGTGTCGAGATTGAAGCGCTTCAGGTGGAAGCCGAGAAGCGGCATGTGGAACAGGTGTGCGCGCTCCACCTGCGCACCATCGAGGGTCTGGCCCTGGCCATTGACGCCAAGGATCACACCACGCATCAGCATCTTCACCGGGTGCGCACTTATGCGGTTGAAGTGGCCAAGGACCTGGGGTTGAACGAACAGGAAATGGATGCCCTGCGCACCGCTTCGCTGCTGCACGACATCGGCAAGCTGGCGGTACCGGATCACATCATCAACAAGCCTGGCCGCCTGACCCCTGAAGAGTTCGAGAAGATGAAGATTCATCCGATCGTGGGCGCGGAGATTCTGGAGAAGGTTTCTTTTCCTTATCCTGTGGCCCCGATCGTCAGGTCGCATCACGAGAAATGGAATGGCAAGGGCTATCCGGACGGACTGAAGGGAGAGGAGATTCCGATTGGCGCGCGGATACTGGCCGCGGTCGATTGCCTGGATGCGCTGGCCTCGGACCGCCAATATCGCAAGGCACTCTCACTGGACGAGGCGATGCAGCATGTTGCGAACGAGGCCGGCACCTCCTTTGACCCCAAGGTGATCGAGATTCTTCAGCGTCGTTACCTGGAACTGGAGAAGAACGCCGTCAGGGGGTTGGAAGAAACAAGGAGCGATTCGCTGTGCTTTACGAACAGCGTGGAGCGAGGGGAAGAGCCGGCGGCCGGGTTTGCGGTTGACCTGATTCGTCGCCGCGGGAACCAAACGGATTTTCTGGCTTCCATTGCCTCTGCCCGTTACGAGGCGCACACCCTGTTTGAGTTGAGCCAGGATTTGGGAAACTCCCTGAGCCTGGACGAGACGCTCTCCCTGGTAGCGATGCGGTTGCGCAAGCTGGTGCCTTACGATTCCATTGTCGCCTTTGTCCGCAAGGGCGATCTGCTGCTCCCCGAATTCGTTAGCGGGGATAATTTCCGGCTTTTGTCGTCGCTCGCAATCCCGGTAGGGACCGGTCTGTGCGGCTGGGTGGCGCAGAACGCGCGGCCCATAGTCAACGGGAACCCGGCGGTAGAAATTGGCTTTGCGAGTGGCCCGAATTATTCCCAGGAACCACGCTCGGCTCTGGCCGTGCCGCTGGAGGGCGTCACCGGCCTGGTGGGCGTATTGGCACTTTACCAGGCTGAGGCGGATGCATTCACCAGCGAACACTTGCGCGTGCTGCAGGTGATTACTTCGAGAGTTGCGCTGTTCATTGAAAACGCCTTGAAGTATCGCGAAGCGGAGACCTCAGCCACGGTTGACTACCTGACCGGAATGTCGAATGCGCGGGCCTTGTCCCTGCACCTGGAGCAGGAACTGGCGCGCTGCAAGCGGGAGTTTTCAACGTTCGCGCTGATGGCCTGTGACTTGAACGGATTCAAGGAAGTGAACGATCGCTACGGACACCTGGCTGGAGACAAGGTGCTCAAACTCTTTGCCGGCCTGATGCGGGAAGCCTGCCGCGAGACGGATTACGCGGCACGCATGGGCGGAGACGAGTTTGTGATTATTGCGCCCAACATGGCGCCGGAAGCGGTAGGCGAGAGAGCCAGCCGGCTCAGCGCCCTGGCAAGCGAGGCCGGCCTCGAGGTCTGCGGAAAGGACTTCTTGTCACTGAGCATGGGGGCGGCTTTCTATCCGCAGGATGGGCTGGATGCGGAACAACTTCTGGCCGAGTCCGACAAAAGAATGTATGCGGCGAAGCAACTTCACTACGAAGGCCGCGACCGGATGTCGCTTGGACTGGTGCCGCATCCGTTCATTGTGTCTGTAGGTTGACGCAGATCAGGCGTATCGCTTTCTTCGCGAGAAAGAGCAAATCCGGGTTACCAGGATCTGTGCGATCCCAGGTGCCCAAATGCGAGGCACCTGGGGCATCCATCTTCAGTGGTTGTTCCCCTTCTGCGGGGCTTTCCCGATTCGGAGATCGAAGCGGATCGAGCGCCGGCGGTAAATTGTGTCAGGAGGGAATCTCGACCAGTTCCACGCCGGCTTCGGAGAAGATCTCTTGGGTGAACTTGAAGCTCTCGGCCCAGCGGTCATTGTCGGCCAGGGGCGCGACGACGCGCTTGATGCCGGCCTGGACAATCGCGGCTCCGCATTGCGAGCAGGGCATGAAGGGCCAGAGGTAGATGGTGCAGCCTTCGAGGTCTTGCTTGGCGGTGAGGATGGCGTTGATCTCGGCGTGGATGATGGTCCGGTACTTGTTTTCGCGGATTTCCAGGCGTTCCGGCGAGTCTGCCACGCCCGTGGGGTGGCCGTTGAAGCCCAGCGAGACAACGAATTTGCCGCGTGTGATGACGGCGCCAACCTTGGTGCTCGGGTCTTTGCTCCAGGTCGATACCAGCCGCGCTAGTTCCAGAAAACGCGCATCCCAGTTGCTCACGCAGTCGCCTCCTCAGTTCGATTGATGCTGGAGAAATATCTCTCTTCTTTTATACGTGAACCCGGGCATTTTGCAGGAAGGTGTAGAGGGAAGGGTATTCGATCCGGGGCGAAAGTGGTGACTGAGAAGCTCGTTGAAGAACAACCGCAGGTCCGCTTCGATTTCGCTCGGGGCAGGGTTTCAGCGGTGATTGGCGCCCCTTTGAACAAAAAGCGTGAATGAAGAGTTCTACAAACAAAATCAGCAAGTTAGCTTCCGCTTCGCGGAAATTGCGAGTTAGCGAGTTGGCGGCTGGTTATTTCGGCCGTAACTCGTTGCCGCGACTCAAAATGCTCAGGAAGACAGGTTGTTTTTGATGCCAGCATTGGACTCATGACGCTACGCTTTTTCCGCCTGGGGCGGGATGGCGACTTTGCGGATGGCGGCAGGCGGATCGCCCAGAGGCTTTTCTCCGGCTGGAAGCGTGATGTTCTGGTAGATGGCGGCGCCTACGGTAGGTTGAAATGCAGTGGTGGCCAGGTAGATGGGCAAGGATTTCTGATTGGCGATTTCAACATAGATGGTGGGCTGGCTCGGTGTTTGACCGGCGGGGGGCGTGTAACTGATCAGGAAATAGCCGGTGCTGTCTGTGTAGGAAAAGCCGAACTGCTCCTGATAGGTCTTCTGCTCATCGACCAGAAAGACGGTCTGACTGGCCACGGGCTGGAGGCTGGAACTGAGGACGCGGCCGTGGAGCGCCCAGCCGTTGGCTGCAACCGAGGGAGCGGGAGTTGAGGCCTGCTGGCTGAGAGCGGAAACGCGGGCCACGGTGGCCTTGCGGGCGGTGACTGTGGCTTCAGCGGCGACGACTCGGGGGTCGGTGGCGCCGTATTTGGCCTTGAGCGTGGCGGCGTTGCGCGAAAGCTGGGTGAGGCGCGCCTGCTGCACCTGGTTCAGGCTCTCGGCGGCGTTGGTCGACGAAGTGTCGGCGGCAGTGAGCGTGGCGTCGAGAGCGGCGTTCAGGTCGGCGGGCGAGGGGGTTTGGGTGGTCGTTGCATTCACTTGGGCGTTGGTGGCGGGATTCTGCGCGTTGGTGCTCATTTGGGTCGGATCCTTTCAGCGGTGTTCAGGGCGCTGCCTTGGTCGCCGGCGTCACTGCCCGATAAGTCTCAGGCAGTAGGCTTTGTCAAGGTTGGGAAACATCATCAGGTTGTTGTTATCAATAGGATGCTTTCCGTCGACGATGAGGCAATAGGTGGAGATGTTCTGCGAGGTGATGTTGAACACCCCGACGGTCCACCCGGAGAGCAGGACGGACAACAGGCCTTCCTGGAAGCGGTTGCTGGTGACCTGAAGGGAATCGGCGAGCAAGAACGCATCGACAAGCACACCGAAGAGTCCGGCGTCGACCCAGCAGTAGTTGTTGGAAAAGACCAGGTGATCGAGGGTCATGATGATCACCGAGGCAAGTCCGATCTGGTGCACCTCGCGCAGTTCCAACTGGCAGACGTTGTTGGTGAAGACCACGGTGCCATTGGTGGAGAGGAAGGCGGGGGTGGTTTCAGCAGCGGGGGTGGTGCTCTTTGCCAAGCCATAGAGTGCCGATGGCATGAGCGAGAAATAGAAGTCGAGGCCGAGGCCGAGATTGAGGATGGCAACGCAGGTGTCTCGCGTGTTCAATTTGCCGGGGATGTTGCCGCCGCAACTGAAGTGGTTGTTGGAGATGGCGAAGGGGCCCCAACCGATGACGCTGAGGGCGCTTCCCGAGGGCACGCGAACCACGTTTTGCTCCAGGCGCAGGGCGGGCATTCCCGGCTCGTAGAGCAGCAGGGAAGCGACGGTGTTGGAATCGTCCAAGGTGGGCGGTGTGACCACCCGGATGGAGATCGCGGCAGTGGTATCGACCGGTTCTCCTTCGGTGTTGACGCCGCCTTCGCCGGACCAGTCGCGAGTGTCCAGGATCTGGTTGCGGCTGATGTCGACCATTTCTCCATGGAGCAGGTAGATACCGGAGATGCGCATGCCGGGCTGGGTTCCGAAGTCGGTGAGGAAGTTGTCGCGGACAATGAGGTTATCAACCGTGGGCAGGCTGATGGCGGCATAACCGCGGGTCTCGGCTGCAGATTGATCGAAGGTGGCGCTTAGCGCGGAATCGGTGATGGTGTTGCCGGTAATGGTCAGGTCTTCAAAGGCGATCACTTCCAGTACCGAACCCAGGTCGAAGAACCCGACCGGACCGATGCCGCATAGGCCTGAATTGGTGATGGTATTGCGGTCGATCTTGATTCCGCTGGCCGCGTATCCGGCCACGACGGTACTGCCCTGCACGCCGGGATAGGTGGTGGGGCTGAGCAACGCGTTCGCGGTGGAAGCGGGGTCTGGCTCAGTGAAGGTGACGCCTGCAATGATCCCGGTGTCGTTCAGGTTGGCGTCGAGGATGGTGAAGCTGCCGAGGGTGATGCCGTTGCGGTTTGCGTCCACAATCCTGTTTTCCGCCACCAGAACATCGTAGGAGTCCCCGGCGATCTGGATTCCCCCCGGATGCTTGCCGGACGGCTGGGTGCCAATCTCCGCGTTCGCAGTAAGGTCTGTTTGCACAATGGCAGGGAACCACTCGTAGAGGCCGATGGCGGATATGAGGCCCACCCAGTTGCGCACGAATTCGATTTGTCCGCCGTTGAGCCAGACGGCGGGGAAGGGGCTGTACTGGTCGGCCATGGCAATGCGGTTTTCCCGGATGGCCAGAACCTGGACCGATGCGGCGAGGATGGCGGGCATGGTGGAAGCGGTGAGGAAGAGATTTTCCACGGTGACGTTGACGAGTTCAGGGAATTCCTCGACGACGACGTTGACGTCAGCATGGATGTCGGAGTTCTGTTTCTTCCGGGCGACATCGTATCCCAGACTGGAGTTGCCGGGCGGAGGGACGATGAGGTTGCCGGTGCCGTCGATGAGGATGCCCACGTCGCCGTCGGCGGCTTCCACAACAAAATCGCGCAGCTGAATATTTTGGGAATTGGCGATGGAGATGACCGCGGTCATGGTGGTGGATCCCGCAACGGGTGGCGGCGGGGCGGGGGGATTGGGTCCGAGAGAGAGCGAAGCGAGGCGTGTATCCGAACCGCAGCCATGAATCACCACGTCCTGCAGACTGTTGATGGAGATGGCTTCAAAGTAGCGTCTGGGCATGATGCAGATTTCGCCGCCCGACACGGGCAGGGCATTGATGGCGGTTTGAATCGACTGGTACTGAGCGTTCGCACCCACGGTGTAGGTGCAGCAGCAGCAGGAGCCTTCACTGGACGGGGGCCATTCGGTGCGGCATTCGGAGGCGGCAGGAGGGGAAAACGTGACGACGGAGAGCGGCGCATAGTGGTGGTGAATGCCGCGCGGCGGAGCGTTGGTGAGGACGTCGAACTGGCTGTTGGAAGGGCGTTCGGCGAAGGTCCAGAAATCGCCAGTGTTGAAGGTGGTGGCGGCGTTGGGGCCGAAGGTGACGGTGATGCCGCTCTCGAGAATCAGGGTGGTTCCGGGGGGCGGAACGGGAATGTCGCCGGTGGCGCCGGCTGCGCCGAGATCGACCCAGAGGGTGTTGTCGGACTGAAAGATTTTGGCGGACTGGTCCCAGCGGCGGATGCGGGTGTGGCGCTGCGGGAGGGTCTGGTTGTTGGCGTCGACGGGGAAGTCGGCCGGTGTAACGAGCGTATCGACCAAGGTGATGGTGGTGGCAGAGAAATCGACGCTGTCGATCTGGTGCAGTTCGCCGGGCTGGCCGTTGAGTTCGAGGTCGTCGTCGAGAATTTCGATCCAGTTTCCGGGGGCAAAGCCGAGCACCTGGTCGCGTCCCAGGCTCAGGACGGTGAGCTGGGATGCCGGGTTGCCCAGCACGTTGGTGACAGCGAGAATGCCGGTGACTCCGGTTTCGACCGAGGCATTGTCGCGCGACCACTTGAAGGTAGCGGTTCCGGCGGCGGCGGGGTAGGCGTTGCCGGCAGCGGGAGTGCCGGGCTGGTGAATTTCAACGCGGTAAAACTGATTCTCCATGCCGGTGTAGCCGGTGTTGTTGGTGAGGCAGCAGGGGCCGCTGGGCGTGGTGCCGACATAGCCGGTGGTGAGCTGGCCGATCGATGGGCCGGGCCAAGGGGTGCTGGAGCAAGTGGAGCCGGCAGGAACGGACGCCAGCTTGACCTGCCAGATGGTCTGGAGGCGGCCGGTGGTATCGACGTTGACGGCCGGATCGATGAGGGTGGGATCTTCGAGATAGGTGATGGGGCGGGTCCAGACGTCGAGATAGGCGAGGAACGGCCCATTTCCGGCGGGGGGCACGGCGTTGGGGAGATAGGGCTGCGCCGTGTAATCGGTGGTGCCGGTGGCGGAACTTCCGGGCGGCTGGGGGGAGCCGGAGAGCTCGGCAAGCGCGGGGTCCCATTGCGCGGAACTGGCTGCGCCGTGGTTTTCTGCCAGCAGGCCATCGACGTACATGCGTCCGGGACCGATGGAGACATGGTTCGTCCCGCTGCCATCGGTCGTGGCCGTGATCTGGAAGGCGAAGGGAGTGGTGGCCGGGTAGACGGCGCGGCCCAGGATGTCGAGCGTACCGGCCTGGGTACGGCGGGCGAGTTCGGCGAGCCACTCGTTCCAGTCGGAATCCAACTGGACGCGTCCCTGCTCCATCACGACCCCGGAGTAATTTTTGGTGGGGTCAAAGGGGAACCTGCTGTTGTCGAAGCTCATGGAAGCCTCCTGTCAGTTCTGGTAAACAACTCCGAATTCCATTCCGACCGGGAGATACTCCACCATCCGGACGCGAAGGTCGGCCTCGCGCAAGGGGGCAAGCAGGAAGTGGAAGGCGCCCATTTCTCCGGCGTCCGAGGCACCGCGGCGGACGGCATCGCTGGTGAAGGCCAGGAGTTTGGCGTACCCCGGCGCGCCATAGCGCAGGGAGAAGAAGATGGGCTGCGGGGAAGCCAGGGCCTGCTGGACGCACTTGAAATGCCGTGGAATGATGGCGCCCACGGGCAGGAAGCTGAAGCGGACGCAGCCTTGCTGCTTGCGGTCGGCAATGAGCGGGGCGGCCCAGGTGTCTGCGGCGGTCAGGGCGGCCCAGAAAATGGTGTTTGAGACCAGAGTGAGTTCGGTCGAGTGAACCTTGCCGATGACGGTGCAGCCGTCGAGGGTGAGCGCGCCGCCTGCGCCGTGGTTTTCGCCGTTGACCGAGGTATAGGCGATGGCGGCGGAGGCAGTTGCGTCGAGGATTGAATCGCTGGCGCTGACGGTGGCCAGTTGGCTGGTTTGAATGGCCCCGGTGATGGAGCGGGCAATGGTGAGCTGCACGGCTGAGGGCTCGGCCACCAAGGCGGGCGCGGTAGGGAAGACCGGCTGACCCGAGGATTCGACCGACCAGCCGGGAACGAGCGTGCAATGGGTGATGCCGAGCTGTCCGAGGAGGTTCGGAGTGCCATCGGAGAGCAGGGCCGGAAGGCGTAGCAAGGCTACGGGCGAAGGAAGTGCAGGGGTCATTGCCGGATCGGCGGCAATGAGCAGGCCGTTGAACACGAAGCTGCTGGATGCATCGCCTGTGATGACGATTTCCTGATCGAGAAAGAGAGTGGTGAGCGAGCCCTGAGCCGCGCGCAGCTCAAGCGTGGCACCGGCGGGGATGTGCGCGGTGAGAGCGGGAGTGCCGGGTGGGGTTCCGGTGATGGAGATGGTCTGCGTGGGGCCGATTTCGACTGCCAACTGGCCGTTGAGCGGGAACTGGGCAATGGCGCAGTCGATGGCCTGCTGGAGGGTGTTGTAGCGGGCGGGAAGAGCTGTGTCGGGAAAGGGGAAGACCCAGGCCTCGTTGGTGACCAGGAAGCCGTCGGGATCGGCCGAGCGGGCGTATTCGCCACCGCCGAGGGGGGCGTTGAAGCCGTACTGGTAGGAGACGGTGAGATTGGTGGAGGCAGTGGTAGAGGGAGGCAGCGCGATGCGGCCAAGCTCGGGATCGACGACAGCGGCGTAGGTGTTGCTGGTGGGCAGATTGGCCCAACTGCCGTCTGGGCCGGCCAGGTCGCCAACGCGAATCTGGTAGGGGTTGAGCGGCTGGCCGTCGATCGAGAGGAGGAGGCTGTTGCCGGGGCCGTAGTAGCTGGCGCCAACCCCCTGCGCGATATCGGCGCAGAGCGCGCGGCGGCGCAACCGGTCGGCTACGTTGAAGGGCTGCGCCGGGGCGGTGATGTCGGCGCCTTGCGATGTGGCTTTGTGAAAGAGCGGAATGTCCATGCCTAGAGGGTTGAAGCGATAGCACTGGGGCTGGTTGGCTGCATTGGTTGCAAGCGGTGAGGCGGGGGAATCGGTGATGGAGTACGCGCTGAGGGACCAGAGGAAGATGCCGATGTTCTGGATGTTGTACCGGCCCTGTTCGACGGGAATCGACGATCCGATGCGGCGGACGTCGACTTTGTGGGCGGTGCGATCAAAGCCTCTGTCGATGTAGAGGCCCGGCTGCCAGCGGCGCAGGTCCGGGGCGTAGTGATTTTCGAGGCGGATGTGGTTCATGTACTGGGTGTCGGCGAGGATGCGGAAGAACTCGACCGCGTGCGCTCCCCAGCCGGTCGCGTCGCGGGCAAGCTGCTCCATGACCAGGATGGTTCCCTTGCGGCGGCGGAAGGAGATGGTGTTGGCGACTTCGGAGCGGGGATTGTCGATGGAGGGGGCGATGCCGTTGACGGATTGATAGCCGATCAGGTCGCCGATGTAAGGAATGACCCAGGGCGCGCAGGTCTCGATGAACTGGTCGTCGTAGAGCTGATCGAGGTCGTAGGCTACGGCCGCCAACTGCTCCTGGATGAGCATCAGAAGGGACTCGAGCGGCCCGCGTGCAGCCTTGGCGGTGAGTTCGGCAAGTTGCGTTTGCTGCTCCAGGGACAGGGGAGGCGTGGCGGCCTGGAGCGCGGCCAGCGCAGAGGTCTCCGCGGGCGTAAGCAGGGGCTGGGACTGCACCAGTTGCGCATCCCGGATCCGGTAGACGGCGGGCAGCAGGTTGAAAAGATCCAGTCCTTGCAGGCTCATGACATTGCCCCCAGAGAGACAGCGTTGGGATCGGGATCGAGAACCAGGATCTCGGCGGGTTGCGGCATACCGGTGGAGCTGGGAACGGGCAGATAGGGACAGATACGCGTGGGCGATCCGGAATTGGGCCGGATGAGGGTGACGGGCTGCGCAATCCAGTTGGAATAAGCCGCCAGGGACCAGGCTCCGCCGGTGATGTCGCCTGCCGAACTGGTGGGGCCGACGGCGAGGTTGGTGACATTGACGGCGATGACGCCGGGAACGGCCTGGATCAGGGCTGCTACTTCATCGGCGGTGACGCCCTGGCCGAAGGTGCGGTTGGCGAAGCTGTAGTTTTGTGCAAGCGCAGTTTGGACCGCGCTCTGGACGGTGGGCTGATCGTAGGCAGGGTCGTAGGCCAAATCGGCAGAGAGGCTGAAGAGCGTCTCAAGGAACGTGAAGGGGTTGATGGGGATGAGCGGATTGCCGTACTGCTGCAGCGAGGAGACAAGTTTGCCTAGAGTGAGGTTTCCGGGGGGCAGGGCGACTCCGCCGGCTGCGGCAACGGTGAGGAAGACGCCGCGGCCGGGGCCGCTGGGAATCCAGAGGGCGTTGGCTTTGGCGATGCCGGCGTAGGAGGCGGCGAAGTTCTGGTAGTCGGTGATGGAGACGGCGCGGCCCAGGGTAAGAACGGAGAGCGGCGCATTGGCGCGAATGTCGTTGGCGGATTGCGGGTCCTGGCCGCCGGTGGCGGCTTGAGGGTTGACGACGCCGCTGACGCCGAGGGGGCGGTCGATGAGGGTGGTGATGGCTCCCGCGGCGACGTTGCCCGCCAGTCCCGAACCCACCCGGTACGTGGCTTGAATGTTGTTCTGTCCGGTGGGCAGAGTGGCGCCTTCGACGCCGTCGCCAAAGGTCACATCGGTGGTGCCGTCCGACTGGTTGAGCGTGGCGAAGACCGTCCTCGATGGTCCTTGCTGATAGAGAGTCGGAACTTCGGTCCACTTTACCTGGTTGGCGGTGACCTGGAGGGTGCTTTGGCGGCCGGTGGGCGTGGTGGCTTGCACGTAGGTAAGCGGAGACTGGCGAAGGGTGAAGGTTTGGTTGGGAGTGGCGGCTGATCCGCTGCCCATAATCTCGCTGACCGAGCTACCGGCGCTGGCTATACCCACGTTCGCGTTCACGGTGGTGGTGTCGCGGTTATAGACGTTGAGCAACTTGTTCTGGAGAAGGAGTTGGGTGTGGGGATAGGGCTTGTCTGTCTCCGCGATGGAGTTGACCAGGGCGTACTCCTGCACCACGGGGTCGTTTTTGGCGGCCGGGGCGAGGGAGAAATCCTCGAGGGCTGCATTGAGGGTTCCGGTTCTTCCGCTGGCGTCGGCAACGCGAAGGGCGAGGACTGCGGAAGCGTGGCGCCAGTGGGGCACGGCGCCAAGAGGCGTGAGGGGAAGCGGCGAGGGATCGATGAGGGTGACGACGTCGCCCGGTTTGAGCGTCAGATCGCCGGAATCGTCGTCGGGCTGGAAGACCAGCGAACCGATGCCGGAGTTCACGGAGAGCTTTTGGCTATTGCCGAAGATGGCGACGGCCTGGACAGCGGCAAGATCGGGGCGCAACCCCTGCAGGTCGATGACTGTTCCGTAGAGGGGATGGTCGAGGGGCTGTTCGGCAACGGTGAGCTGATCGCTCTGCGCCAGAACGGCAGTCCCTTGGAGCGGGAAGAGGCTGATGTGGGGGTCAGCGAAGTCGGCGGCGAGTTGGGTCACTTTGCCACTGATGGCGTATTGGGCCAGGGAGATCGGCGAGGCTGCGGCGACATTGTAAAGCTGAACGGAGCCAGAGTTGACCAGCGCAAACCAGCTTCCGACCACGATCTTGGGGTAAGCCGCGTCGAGGTAGATGGAACTGGCGGATGGAATCGCGAAGTTGTTCCAGATCCACTGCCAGGGCGAGAGGCAATCGTTGATGAGGGCGGGCAGGCTGGTCTGGCTGGTGTTGCTGGCGCTGACGAAGAGATAGGGGTTGGGCGCGTTGTTGCCGAAGAGAGCCGCTTTCTGGCGGAAGGCGAAGATCTTGGCGCTTGACCACGAAGACGGGCTCCCGGAGGTTCCGCTTCCGGTTTCGTGGGTGAGCCGCTTGTCCCAGGAGACGAGCGTGATGTTGTTCTGGGTGTCGGGGACGACCTGGTTGAGGACCACGACGTCCCACTGTTCGCTGGGGGTGTTGCTGGGGGTCCATTCTTCGCGATCGATGCCCAGAATGAGGAGCGAGTCGCCGGGGTTGAGCTGCGTGGAAGTGCCGGCGAGATAGAGGCTGGAGTGGCCGGGCGCAATCCAGGGGTTGGCGGCGCGCACGGGGAGAGCATCCCAGTCCGGCTTGGCCAGGATGGGGGCCGAGGTCTCGAAAGTCTGTGGCGTTTGCCCCTGCGCCGGCACGCTTTGCACCTGCGTTCCCGCGGGAATGGTGATGGCCGTAGTGGCGAGATTGGTGGGCTGACCGGTTGCGGCCTTGAGCGTGAAGGCGAGATAGACCAGGGCGGAGATGCCGGGCGCGGGCTGGTAGCCGATGAGGCGGGACAGTTCAGTGAGCGAGCGCAGCTGGGTTGCGGTGCGCAGGTAACTCTCGTTGGCCAGACGCTCCTGGTAGAAGGTGAGGATGTCCATGACGACGGCGGAAGCGTCGAGGAGCGCGATGCTGAAGTCGTCGCTGTCGCGCGTTTTGAGCGGGGCGAGCGCCGGGTAATCGGAGCTGGAGAGGCGCGCCAGCATGGAGTCGCGGAACGAGGCCCAGGTTCCGGTTCGATAGGCGATGGCGGACAGGCCGGGCAGATTCGATTCGCCCTGCGGCGTTTCGACGGCGATGCCTCCGCAGCAACCGCAGGTGCAGGTGGATGTTCCCAGGCAACTCATCGGCTCCTCACTTTCCGCCTTGCATCACCAGCGTCAACTGGCCGTGGCTGGGGTAGCTTGGATCGTTGTCCATGCGAGCAATCTGCAAGGGGCCGAGCGAGATTTCGCCCTGCAGCAGGTAACTCTGAGTGGGGACGCCTTGCGGCTGGAAGACGGTGGCCGTGATCGAGGTGACACCGGCCACCCTGCGCGCCGCGGCGTAGATGGGGCTGAGATAGACGGTCTGGCCAAAGCTGAAGATGTCCGGGTCGAAGAGGCCGTCCTGGCCGTTGGGAAGCATTTGGCTGCCCAGGATCTGCAACAGGGATTGCCGCACATCCGCCTTGAAATAGTTGGGATTGACGCAAACCACGAGCTTGATTTCGAGAGGAATGTACTGCGGCGATTCAAGCTGGATGTCTTCGCCGGCGAGACGGTAGCGGTTGATGGTGCGGGTGAGCGCCTTGCGCAATGCGAGCGTGAGATTGCCGCCGCATTGCGGCTCCGCGGCGATGAAGACGGTGTACCAGCTTCCCGTCCAGCGCAGACTGGCGACGGCCTGCTTGACCTGGGGATTGGTTTCGGCCACGGTCACGTAGTCCGGCATGATGATGGCCCGCTCCTGGGTCAGGAAGGCCTGGGGAGCACGGCGGCGAATCTGGTCGTCGGTTTCCGGGTCTACGCCTCCTGCTGCGGGCAGGGGGTTGGAGCAGGACTGGATGCGCGGATCGCCGGCGAGGAAGACCAGGCTCTCCGCGCCCACATTGCCGCTGGAGCCGTTGCCGATGCGATAGGTGGCAGTGAAGGATGTGCCGCTCGCGGGGAATTCGCCGTTGGTGCTGTCTCCGAAGCGAAGATGCGCGGCGCCGGTGGACTCGACCTCGACGACAAAGTTGGTATCGGTTGGACCGCTTTCCAAGAGGTCGGCTTCGGGAGTCCAGAGGGTGGTGTTGTTCTCGTAGCTTCCGGTGAGGGAGATGGACGGCATGGCTTCGCTGGCGTCGTAGTTCATCAGGTCGAAAGCGGAGAGGCTGGGGTTCGGCTCCTGATCGAAGCTTTCTACCTGGATGAGGTCGGAGGCCGCAGCAAAGCTCTGCACGATCGCGCCCAACGACAGGTCGTTGAACTGCTCGACGACGACAGGAATCTGAACACCGACGGCGCCCGAAGGAGGGTTGTAGACGAGCAGCAGATTGAAGGTGCTGGGGTCGAGGAGATTGCCCTGGGCGAGGACTCCGAAGTTGGGAGGCCAGGAGAGCGGATTGGTGGCTTGCACGGTGAGGTAAGGGACATTGTGCGAGTCCACCAGTTCGACGGAGCCCGAGTTGGGGAGCATGATGGGCGCGGCTGGAAAAGTGGCGGGGGAAGCACCCGGCACATAAGTGGAAGGGACCCGAATGAGCTTGGAGTAGGTGTTGATCTGCGTGACCGCATAGTTTGTATCGGTTTTGGTCAACGATAAGTCAGGAAAAGCTTCGAGGATGACCGGGGGTGTAACTCCCGTGGGACCGCCGGGCGGGTTGAAGACGACCTGGAGGTCGAAGTTTGCCGGGTTGAGGAGATTGAGGTTGGCGGAGATGCCAAAGTATTGCGGCCAGCCCCATGGATCGTCAGGTTGCACGGTCATGCTGGCGAAGCCGCTGGCGTCGTTGAGAGTGACGTAACCGGTGGAAAGAAGGGGCACAATGCCGGAAGTAATGGGCGCTCCGGAAACCGGTAGGGTAACTGCCTGAGTTATGGGAGCATCGGGAACTAACGGGCGAAAGCGAACAGGGAAGGGCGTGGGCGCCGAGGGGGTGCAGCGATTCTGTGCCGGGTTGGGCGGCTGGAAAAGCTGCGGTTCGGGAACTGTGCCGAGCGCGACGCCGGTGAAGGTGAGCCCCTGATCGGCAAGCACCACGTTGCCCAGGACTACGCTGACGTTGGTCAGGGTCTGCTGGTCTCCGTTCGAATCCACAAAGGTGGAGGAGAGGCAGACGGGAAACGGGAGCGCATCGGCGGTGGACCACTGAATTTCAGTGACGGGCGTGGGCTGCTGCGAGGCGGAGACGATTGGTTTGCCGGTTCCGTTCTCAAACAAAGGATCGACGAGAAGCTGTCCCTGGCTGTTCTGCGTGGTGACCTGGGTGAGGCGGACGGCGCAGCGATGGCGCAGGTCGGCGTCGGCGGGGTTACCGGTTTGGGGGCCCAGCACCTCCTCGAAGATCAGCACGTCGCCGGGCTGCAGATGGGAGAATGTGCCGAGGAGAGTGGCTTCGGTTGCGCCTTTGGGCAGGCAGCAATTGGTGTCGCCCCAGGTGTAGAAGTCGATCAGGTTGTGTTCGGGATAGAGCACCGCATTCTGCATGGGCTCGAAGACGATCACCCCGGCCTGCAGAGCGGCTTCCTCATTGCCCGCGCCGGGAGCGAGATTGGAAGGCATTCCGGGGGCAAAGGTGTAGAAGCGGGTCTGGGTCTGATCCATCAGGACTTGCATGGTGACCTGGAGCTGCAGCCACGCGCGGGCATTGCAGCCGTCGTGGACGAAGTAGTCCACCAGACGGGCATGACGGCGGAGCGAGACGCGGCTGCGCGCGGTTTCAATGTAGGCTTCCGTGGCTACCGCGTCCTGCTGGTAGCTGAGGTAGTCGCCCGCGTAGGCGATCAGCTCGGCCATGGCGACGCCGATGTCGGCCTCGGTCGATCCGCCCCAGGAGGGAACGAGCTGATTGAGGCGATCGAGCAGGATGGTGCGGAAGGAGCCGTAATCCTTGGCCAGGTAATTGATGGGCGGCGGAGGGGGAGACTGCGGCGGACAGTCGGGCGGCTGGGGCGCGCAATCGAAGTTGGGGCCGCACTCGACCTTGAAGGAGAACTGAACCTCGGCCAGTTGCGGATCGAATCCGGCCAGGGATTCGGTGATTTGGAAAGGGTCTTCGGTGGCTTGCGGGGCGCTGTTTACCAGTCGG
>Ga0182030_10013277_pt1 | contig 16393 bp, 18 predicted proteins | sample 812S3MmetaG_FD_121299 | JGI IMG/M metagenome (GOLD analysis project Ga0182030, IMG submission 121299) | Permafrost microbial communities from Stordalen Mire, Sweden - 812S3M metaG (Illumina Assembly) | ecosystem: Environmental > Terrestrial > Soil > Wetlands > Permafrost | place: Sweden...
AGCGTCGCCAAGAAGCGTGTGCCGGGAATGTTTAAGGGACAACTGTGGTCCGCGCCGGACGCATTCGATCCCCTCACCGATGAAGAGATGCGCGAGTTGGGCTTCGAGTGATGTGGCCACAGATCGTTGCTTGACCCACGCGAGATTAGCTAATTAGACTTAGCTAATGAGCTACACAGTCCACCAGGCCAAAACCAACCTCTCGCGGCTGATCAAAGAAGCCCAGAAGGGCAAGGAAGTGATCATTACGCGCGGCAAAGACCCAGTTGCCAGGATTGTGCCGATCACTAGCGTGGCTAAGAAACGTATTCCTGACATGCTAAAGGGTCAGATCTGGTCGGCGCCTGATGCCTTTGATCCCCTCACGGACGAGGAGATGCGCGAGCTGGGATTTGAATGATCGCGCTGCTCGATACGCACACCCTACGCTGGTGGTTGGACGGATCTATACGTCTGTCGCCCGCCGCGCGAAATGCAATCGACGCCACGGCAAATTCCATGGTCGTTTCCGCCGTCGTGCCATGGGAACTCGCAATCAAGACCAATCTCGGGAAGTTTGACGCCCAAGTCTTGCTGTCGCGATGGGACGAGATTCTCGACGTTCAGGGTTTTTCCGAACTCCCCATCGAGTCCGCCCACGCGATCCAGGCGGGCCTGCTGCCCCGCCATCACAACGATCCCTTCGACCGAATGCTCGCGGCGCAGGCGCAAGCGACTGGCTGGCCCATTATCAGCGCCGATCGCATATTCGAGATGTATGGAGTGCGGCGGATCTGGTGAGAGAAAGCTGTGAAGGGCGCCCGCAAGGACGCCCTTCAGCGATAAATACTACCAAGGTTAGGCTTCGGCGCCGCTTTCTTCGCCCGTGGACGCATCGGCCTCTTCGGCGACCGCGTCCTTCTGGATCGTGACTTTCACCGGCACGATCACGTCTGTGTGCAGCTTGATCAGCACGTTGAAGTCGCCCACGTGCTTAAGCGGCTCCTCCAGCAGGATCTTGCGGCGATCGACGGTAAGGCCCTTGTGCTCGAGCTCGCGCGCGATGTCGGCCGAGGTGACCGAGCCGAAAAGCTGGTCGTGGTCGCCCGACTTGCGGGTGAAGCTCAGTTGGACACCGATCAGTTGCTTGCCCAACGCTTCGGCGTCGCCCTTCTCGCGGGCCACTCGGCGCACGGCGGAGGCCTTCATCTGCTCGATGACGGCGCGGTTGGCCGGCGTCGCTTCAATCGCCAGCTTCTTGGGCAGGAGATAATTGCGGCCGTAGCCTTCAGCAACTTTCACGACGTCGCCGCGTGAGCCGAGCTTGGATACGTCTTCTTTGAGGATGACTTCCATGGTTCAAAACTCCGTCTGGGCTCGGGGCCGACGCCCCTCGTCCCTTGTGTCGTCCCTGAAGGGACTCCGATCTTCTTGGCCTGCATACCCAAGGCTTCCGCCCTGGGCTAAATTAGTTTCGCCCTCCGGGCTCGCCGACCCGTCAGCCAGAAACGCTCTCGCACTTCCAAACTGACAACCGACAACCGGCAGCTGACAACGGTCTCTCACCGTCCGCCAAACGGCAGCAGCGCGATGTTACGCGCCTGCTTGATGGCTTCACTCAGGCGACGCTGGTGCGGCGTGCACACGCCGGTCAGCCGGCGGGGAACAATCTTGCCGCTCTCCGCCACGAACTGCGCCAGCAGACGCACATCCTTGTAGTTGATGCCGTCGATCTTCTCGACACAAAACTTGCAAACCTTCTTGCGGCGGAAAAACTTCCGGCCGCCTTCGCGAGGTCCGCCAGGACCGCCGCCGGGACGCGGCCCGCTGCGCGGTCCACGCGGCCCGCCTTCACGCGCGCCACCGTCACTGCGCACCGCCGGGGCGTCGCTGGTTGCGGGACCCGCTGTCTTCGTTGCTTCGTCTGCCATGGTTCTCCTTCAATGCCTCGCTCGAGGCCTGATCTTTCCGTTGTGCGGCCAATCCCAGTTACGCGCTCACAGGCGCAGTCTCGCCGCCTTCCGCCGGAGCGGTCGCAGGCGCCTCTTCCGGCGCGGGTACCGCGCTCTCGGCGGCAGCAGCGGCCTCGGCAGCAGCCGCGGCACGCGTGCCTTTGCCGCGGACCTTGGTGTCGCGAATGGCCTTGATCTTGGCCAGCCGTTTCTGTTCCTCGTCCACCCGCACGGTGATGAACTTGATCACCGGCTCGGTCACTCGCAGGCGGCGCTCCACTTCTTTCACCATGCCGCCTTCACCTTCCAGCACCATAAGCATGTAAATGCCGTCATGGAACTTGCGCACCACGTAGGCCAGCCGCCGTTTGCCCATGCGCTCGACACTCTTCACCGTCCCGCCTGCGTTGCCGACTTGCGTCTCGAGGCTGGAGATCAGTTTCTCCTGTTCCTCCTCCGGCATGTCGGGGCGGACGATGAACATCAATTCATAAGTACGTTGCATTGTTTTCTCCTGGCCATCAGCTTTCAGCCATCAGCTTTCAGCTAATGCCGTTCTCCAAACTTGTGTCATCCTGAGCGGAGGCGATCTGCTCTTGATCGCCGGAGTCGAAGGACACCCTATCGCTCGTCGAAACTTGTGCCGTCCCCTAAGGGACTCAGCTCTTTCTTACTGCCAGCTACCGCGGGCCCACGCCCACGGCTAACTCAAATTACGCCCTTCGGGCTCACAAGAACGTGTTGCTCGAAACCGGAGACTCTAGGCTCTAGTTCCTGGCCCCTCATCCCTATCTTCTTCCGCCTTGCGATTGAAGCGGTTCATCGCTGCCTGCACGCCTTCAGCGAGAATCATCTTCACGGCTTCCGCCGCCTGATCGAGCACCTGATCTACGACCTCGAGCTGCGACTTCTTGAACTGCGACAGCACGTACTTCGCGCCATCGCCCACCGGATAGTCCGGCCCAATTCCCAGCCGTATCCGCGTGATCTCTTGCGTATCCAGCGCGGCAATCACCGATTCCGCGCCGTTGTGTCCCGCTGACCGGCCCCGCGGCCGCACCCTCAACGAACCGAACGGCAGATCCAGTTCGTCATACAGCAGCACCAGATCTTCTTCCGGCTGCGCCTGATATTCGCGCACCAGTTCGCTTACCGACTGGCCACTCAGGTTCATGTAGGTTTCCGGCTTGGCCAGCACCACTTCGTGTCCGGCGATGCGCGTCCGCGCCGTCTGCGCCCGGCAGTGGCGATTATTCACTCGCACGCCGCACTGTTCGGCTATGCGGTCCACTGCCAGGAACCCCATGTTGTGCGGCGTGAACTGGTACTCGATGCCCGGATTGCCGAGCCCGACGATCAGCTTCACGACCGTTACTTCTTCTTCTCGGCCTTTTCGGCCTTCTCCGGCTTGGCTCCCTTTTCGCCCTCGCCGGCTTCGCCCTCGGTTTCCTGCTTGCCCTTCTTGATGACTTCGGGCTCGGCAGCAGCGGCAGCGCCTTCCACGGCACCCTCGGCGGGAACCGCTTCCACCACTTCCTTTACCGCAACCACGTGCGCTACGGGCTGGCTTTCTTCCGTGATGAACTTGATCTTGCCATCGTGCGGCAGATCGGAAACGCGAATCACCTGGCCAAACATCAACTGGCTGACGTCCGCGTCGATGCGTCCGGGGATGTCGCCCGGCAAGCATTCGATCTCCACTTCGCGCAGTAACAGCTCAAGGATGCCGCCACCAACTTTGACGCCAGGCGCTTCGCCCTTCAGCACGATGGGCACCCTGACCTCCAGTACTTTGTCCATTGCGATCCGCTTCAGGTCGACGTGCAGCAAAGCGCTCTTAATGGGCTCGTACTGCCAGTCCACGATCATCACCTTGGCGGTATTGCCGTCGAGGCTCAGATCGAAGATCGAGTTGTGACCCTGTTCCGAATTCAGGATGCGCCTCATCTGTTTGGGATCGACGGCGATAGCCTGCGAATCCTGTCCTGCGCCGTAAACCACGGCCGGAATCAGGCCGCTCTGGCGCAGTCGTCGCGCATCGTTCTTGCCGCCACCTTGCCGCGGCTTGGCTTCTACGTTCTTCTCTGCAGTTGCTGTAGCCATAAATTCGTTCCTTTACAAAAACAGTCGGCTGACTGAAGTCTCTTCGTGAATCGACTGAATAGCGCGTCCAATGAGCCCGGCGATCGACAGCACTCTGATCTTCGGCTCGTTGCGCCCCGCTTCAGCCAGCGGAATGGTATTGGTCACAACCACTTCGGCCAATCCCGATTGCGAAATCCGCTCAATCGCGGGCCCCGATAGCACGGCATGAGTGGCGCAGGCATAGACTTCGCGCGCTCCTGCCTCCAGCAGTGCCTGGCAGGTCTTTACCAGCGTGCCTGCCGTGTCGATGATGTCGTCGAGGATGAGACAAGTGCGGCCCTTCACGTCACCGATCACGTGCATCACCTCAGTCACATCCATCTCCACGCGGCGCTTGTCGACGATGGCCAGCGCCGAATCCATTTTCTTGGCGAAGAAGCGCGCGCGCTCCACGCCGCCCGCATCCGGCGAAACCACCGTTAGATTGGGGAGATTCAACTCCCTGAAATGCCCCACCAGTACCGGCGACGCGAACAGATGATCCACTGGGATGTTAAAAAATCCCTGTATCTGCGGCGCATGCAAATCCACCACCAGCGCGCGATCGGCTCCCGCCGTCGTCAACAGATCGGCCACCAGCTTCGACGAAATCGGCACCCGCGGCTTGTCCTTGCGGTCCTGACGCGCGTAACCGAAGTACGGAATCACCACCGTGATGCGGCGCGCCGAGGCGCGCTTCAGCGCATCGATCAGCAACAGCAACTGCATCAGGTGCACATCCACCGGATCGCAGGTGGGCTGCACCATGAAAACATCGGCCCCGCGCACATTCTCCTCGATCTGCACATACGTCTCGCCGTCGGAGAACCTGCTGATGCAAGCCTGCCCGAGCGGCAACCCGAGATGGCCGCAGATGTCCTTGGCCAGTGCGTCGTTTGCGGTGCCGGAGAATATCTTCCACTTGTCATCCTGGCGCGGCCGTACCGGCTTGCGCTCCGATAATGGCCTTTGTTGTGCCACCGGAGCAGTGCCGCCCTCACCTGGCGCCGCCGCCGCTGGAACTGCACCCGCCTTCGCTGCTGCGTCCATTGCGTTATACCCCGCGCGACCTGGTTTGGTTACATGCTGGGTCCGGAAAAAGCTAGCTGTCAGCTTTCGGCTGTCAGCTCTCAGCTACATCTTGAAACTCGAAACCGGCAACTTGAAACTTTCTGGCAACTGACAACTGACAACTGAATTCTGGCTGGGCGGCTAGGATTCGAACCTAGACAAAGTGCTCCAAAGGCACTTGACCTACCATTAGTCGACCGCCCAGTTTAGCGGCGAGCTACGAGCCGCGAGCAACTAGCTAAAGTCAACAGTCGAACGCCTAAACGCATTTCGCCCAAGAATCCGAGGTTCGCAGCGTCACTGGCCCTAAGCTCGGGACTCGAAGCTCGTAGCTTCCACTGCTTTCCAATACTGATCGCGCGTCAGCGTTGTCGTCGCTACCGCCGCATGTCCTGCGGCCCTGATGCCTTCGGCTGCGGCCTGTGCTTCGTTCACGGATGCGAACAATCCGTACAACGTAGAGCCGGAGCCCGACAACGATGCATACTGCGCGCCTGCGCGCTGCAACAGCTCTTTTACCTCTCGCAACTCGGGATACTCAGGAAAGACGACGCGTTCGAAGTCGTTCTCGATCCCGGCTCGGACGAGGTCGAGAAGCGGCGTCTCGGCCCGGTCCCCGCCAAATGCGGGAACACCGGATGCAGGCCCAACCTTTACCCCATCAAGTCCAAAAGCGGGACTTGTCGGGGACCCTGCCTGCGGAAAACTCTCGCTCAGCCAGGCAAACACACTCTCGCTGAACTTGTTAATTGTACCTGCGGCGTTAGCGCCGGTCAATGCAGCCTCGGACTTAGTGGCTGGGGGAGCAAGCGGCGTGTCTTTGCGCGCAACGAGCTCGTCCCACTGCGCGAAAGCCTTGGGCGTCGAGACGCCAATGAGCGGCGTGATTACTACGACATGCCAGGGCGGCAGATCGGGCAGCGGATACACTTCTTCGCCACGACCGAGTCCGAGGATTGTCCCGCCGATCAGAAACAGCGGCAGGTCGCTGCCCACCTCCGCCGCGATGCGCAGCTTGTCTGCCATGGCAAGCTCCACGCCCAGAACGCGCTCCAGTCCAAGCATCGCCGCGATGGCATTCGACGACGCTGCTCCCATGCCTCCCTGCACCGGCAAGCGCTTCTCGATCTCGATGACGATCCTGCCGGCGCTCTTACGGGTTTGGTTTTGAAGGGGCGCGGCTTCAGCCGCGCCGGAAGCTGCCCTTTTTTTGTTGTCATCCCTCGCGGGCTTCAGCCCGCGAGGGATCTGCTTTCCGGCCAACCGAAGCATCCGCTCCGCCACTTTATAGCAGGTGTTCGACCCATCGAGTGGTACGCGCGGATCGCTGCAACGAATTTCGATTCCCGCGCCGGACTGCACCTCGACGCAAACTACGTCATGCAGCGCCAGCGTCTGATAGACGGTGAGCAGCCCGTGAAAGCCATCCGGCCGGACCGCACCAATCTTCAGGCCAAGATTGATCTTCGCGAAGGATGGGACAGAGATCATAGGAGGTGCTAGTCGGTTATCGGTTGTCAGTTGTTAGTTATACATCGGGATGCTGCTTACCGCTTCCTCGCCGCCACTACCCGCGGAATCCCTTGCAAATCCGGTACGGCGCGCACATCTTCCCACATCGTGGGACTAAGCAAACTACCCACTGCATCGCGCATCGAATAACCGATCTCCACCGCCAGCCAGCCACCCGGCTTCAGGGCGCGTTGCGACTGCTCGATCAGCGGCCCAATCACATCCAACCCCTGCTCACCCGCGAAGACCGCTACCCGCGGCTCAAAGTCGCGCACCGACTTCTGCACCTTGTCGGCCTCGCCGAAGCCAACATACGGAGGATTGCTGACCACGAAGTCGAAGTCATCAACGCCCGCCAGGGCTTGGAGAACCTTGCTCTGCATGAAACGCACCGCGCTGTCGAGTTGCAGCCGCGAGGCGTTGGCTCGCGCGATCTCCAGCGCCTCGCCAGAGACATCGACCGCGTAGACTTCAGCGCTCTTCAGTTCGTGGGCGAGGGCCAGCGCAACACAGCCCGAGCCGGTGCCAACATCCACCAACTTCGGTTGCGCGACGTCGCGCGCAAGTTCCAGGACAGTCTCGACCAGATGTTCGGTCTCGGGGCGAGGGATCAGCACCGCGGACGAGACGATGAAGTCCAGTCCCCAGAACTCCTGATGTCCAGTGATGTATTGCGACGGCATGCCCGTAGCGCGCTGGGCGAGGACCTCATCGTAACGGGCTTCATCTTCGGCAGTGAGTTCGCGCTCGGGATGAGCGTACAGGTAGGCACGATTGACGCCGAGGACAAACCTCAGCAGCACCTCGGCATTCATGCGCGGCGAACCTACATCGGCCGCTTCCAGACGATCGATCGCTGACGCGAGGGCTTGCTTCAGTTGCATGGAAGGAACTAGTTAACCACAGAGACTCAGAGACACAGAGAAAATCAACTTTTTCACATCGTTAAGAACTCGTGGATTTTATCTTCGCGCGAGAACGACAGTTGACCATTGCGGATGAAAACCTTCCAGCTTCCTCTATGTCTCTGTGGTAAATAAAGTGCTTTAGGCCGCGCCAGCCTCGTCCCCTTTCAGCTTCTCCGACTGAAAATGCGTGATCAGCGCATCGATCATCGGCTGGATGCGGCCGTCCATGAACTCCGGCAGTTGGTGCGCCGTGAAGCCGATGCGATGGTCGGTCACGCGGTTCTGCGGGAAGTTGTAGGTGCGAATCTTCTCGCTGCGATCGCCGCTGCCCACCATGGCCTTGCGCTCCTTGGCCAGCGCCGCCTGCTGCTTCTGTTGCTCCATCTCGTAGAGGCGGGCGCGCAGCACGCGCATTCCCTTCTCGCGGTTCTTGATCTGCGACTTCTCGTCCTGGCAACTCACCACGGTGTTGGTCGGCAAGTGCGTGATGCGCACGGCAGAGTATGTCGTGTTCACCGACTGCCCGCCGGGGCCCGACGAACAGAACGTGTCGATGCGAATGTCCTTGGCCTCGATCTTGATGTCCACGTCTTCGGCTTCGGGCAGCACCGCAACGGTCACGGCCGAAGTGTGCACGCGGCCCTGCGTCTCGGTCTCCGGCACGCGCTGCACGCGATGTACGCCGCTCTCGTACTTCATCCGCGAGTAAACCCGCTGGCCTTCGATGATGGCGATCACTTCTTTCAGCCCGCCGACGCTCGACTCGGACGTCGAGAGCACCTCTACCTTCCAGCGATTGCCTTCGGCAAAGCGCGTGTACATACGGAAGATTTCGGCGGCGAAGAGCGTGGCCTCGTCGCCGCCGGTGCCGGCGCGAATTTCCAGGATCACGTTCTTTTCGTCGTTCGGGTCTTTGGGCAGAAGCAGGACTTTCAATTCTTCTTCCACCTGCGCCAGCCGCTCCTCCAGCTTCTTCATCTCCTCGCTGGCATAAGCGAGCATTTCGGGATCGGTCTCATCGGCGGCGAGCGCTTTACTTTCCTCGATGCCGCGCGTCAGGTCCTTGTACTCGCGATACTTCTCGACCACCGGCTGCAATTCACTATGCGCCTTGGCGGTCTTCTGGTAGCGCTGCGAGTCGGAGACGATGTCCGGCGACGCGAGAGCCTGGTTCAACTCTTCATACTTGGTTTCGATATGTTCTATGCGTTCAAACATGGGATCAGCTCTATTGTACGGAAACATGCTCTGCGTCGTGTCATCCTGAGCGGAGCGGAGACGAACGCCGAGCGCAGTCGAAGGACCTCTATCGCAACAGAAATGTTTTTGCCCGAATAGGGGTCCTTCGACTCCGCTCAGGATGACACTTGAAAATTAATTGAATATCGGCGCGGCGGAAGCCGTGCCCCTTCAAAACCACAAAGAGCGCGATCAAATTGAATGGGAATCGCAGTTCTCGCGGCGGGCGCCGCTAGGCAATCACCAGTTCGCCGCCGCGCTGCTTCTCCAGTTCCATGGCTTCGTTGAGGGCGGCGATGGCGGTTTCCACCTGATCGTCGGCGGGAGGCTGCGTCGTGATGCGCTGCAGCCACAGTCCCGGCTTGGTCAGCACGGCGAAGAGCGACGAGCCATGCTTGGCCGCGAAGCGGATCAACTCATAGGAAACGGCGGCGATCACCGGCAGCAACGCGATGCGCGATGCAAAGCGCGCCCAGAACGTGGTCGCCGGAACCAGCATGTAGGTGAACATCGCGATCAGCATTACGGTCATCAGGAAGCTGGTGCCGCAGCGTGGATGAAACGTCGAGTACGACTGCGCGTTCTTCACCGTCAGCGGATCGTTGTTCTCGAAGGCGAACACCGTTTTGTGCTCAGCCCCGTGATATCGGTAAACCCGCTTGATATCGGGCCATAACGAAATGCCCCAGATGAACAGCAGGAACAGCGAGATGCGGATGACGCCGTCAACCACGTTGAACAGGATCTGATTGCCGAAGACGGGGTAGTGGTTCTTCAACTTGGTGGCCGCCAGCAGCGGCAAAAACTTGTACATGAAGATGAAGAACGCGAGAGACAGGACCAGATTAGCGGCAATCACCCAGCCGCTGATTTCGGTCTTTTTCTCTTCATCCGGATCCAGTTCATCCAGAGCAACGTTGGCCGAATAGCGCAGCGCGCGAAAGCCCAGCGTCATCGCCTGACCCAGCGTCATGATGCCCCGCATAAACGGCCAGCCCATCCACTTATGTTTGTCGGAGAGCTTCTCCAGCGGTTCGGAGTGGGTCGCCAGGGTGCCGTCAGCACGGCGAATGCAGATGCCCCACGCGTGCGGGGAACGCATCATCACGCCTTCCAGCACGGCCTGGCCGCCGACCAGCGTGGTTTCCTCCCCGCTCTCCAAGGCCGGCAAGAGTTGAACGGCCGCTAGAAACCGCAGATGGCGAAGCAGGGAACGCATAACGATTGGATGTTTCCTCGGCGAGATACGACGCACAATCACGCTAGTTCAGAGTAAGCAGGCTGGCTGAACATGTCAATCGATCCACAATCTGGCGGTGCGTCAGTGTCGATACCCGTCTCGGCTTTGACCCGCTATCGGATTGCGGGATTGCCAAAGAGAACGTTATAATTGTTGTTCATCCAGCCAGCTTGGCAATCATCTGGAGAAATCATGGCACAAGTTTGTGAAATCTGCGGCAAGGGTCCGCAATTTGGAAACAATATCAGTCACGCGCACAACGTGAAGCGGCGGCGCTGGAATGTCAACCTGCGGCCGGTCCGCGCCAAAGTTCCAGGCGGGAGCCGGCGTATGCGGGTCTGCGCCAGCTGTCTGCGCAGCGGCAAAGTCACGAAAGCCTAGCCTCCGCCGGTCGGAAATTGTGGTCCCTCTCCACGTGGAGAGGGATTTTTCTTTCCCGATGACCAGGATGGAAGGTACCGTCGTCGGGTCAGGCAATTTGAAGTTGCGAGCGCATCTTTTCCGCCAGCTCACGTACTGCCCTGATCTTCTCCTCGACGTCGGGAGGGATGGTTTTCTGCCGCAGCGCCAGCTCTGAGTTCAGCAGGATACCGGTTACCTGGCTGCGCAGCTGGTTGCGGAGTACGTGCTCCGCCGTGCGCGTGGCCATGAGCTTTTCTTTCTCGGCACGCCGCAATGCTACCTGCACCTCGCGCACGACTCGTTCGTTGCTGTGCAAGGCAAGATTTACGTAGAGTGGCATGGCGACGCCGCAACGGTTCAGCAGGGTGTCGAGGGCGCGAAAGTCGGATTCCAGCAGCGACTGATCAATCGCCAGTCCGTCGTATTCCGCTGCCTGCATTTTTGTCACTGCCTACGGCACCGAGCTCGCCACGTGCGTCTTGTGACCGGTTCCCCGTTCCAGCGCTGCAGCGCATTCCCTTGCCCGAGATGATGTGGTCACTAACAGGATCATATTTCCCTTTCTCCGCCGGCGAGGGCACACTTCAGCTGCCCGACTCGCTGGGGTGCTTGTCAGTTTCATTGGCGTGGCCGCGCGCCGCTTAAGCTCCGGTACGCGCCGCCCGTGGGTCCGGATAAGCTTGTCTTCCGCGGCCCGCGGCGCATACCAGCAGGAACTTCATAGGGCCGAGCCGTATTCTTTCAGTTTGCGATACAGCGTGGTCTTGCCGATGCCCAGGCGCCGCGCGGCTTCCAGCTTATCTCCGTCCAGCACCTGAATGGCGTGTAGAATCGCTTGTTTTTCCAGTTCTTCCAGCCGGGTAATCGCAGCCGGGTCAACCGCCCCCTCCGGTGCTGCGACGAGCGCCTGGGCGTCCTGTATCTGCGTGGGCAAATCGGCTACGTGAATTGTGGGCAGCGAGCAGGTGGTGCAGGCGCGCTCAATACAATTCTCCAGCTCGCGGACATTGCCCGGCCAGTCGTAATTGAGCATCAGCCGCAGGGCGTCGTCACCCACAATGTGCTCGCTGCCGGCAACGGTTTTGTTGATCCGCTCCAGTACGTGGCCAATCAGCAACGGGATGTCCTGCTTGCGCTCCCGCAGCGGAGGAATCCTCAGGGTGAGCACATTCAGGCGGAAGTAGAGATCGCGGCGGAAGGTCCCCTGGCTCACGGCCGCATCCAGATCGCGGTTGGTGGCCGCCAGGATACGAACATTAATCGGCATCGGACGGGTCCCGCCCACCGGCCGGATTTCCTTTTCCTGAATGGCCCGCAACAGCTTGGCTTGCAGGTCGACGGGTAGTTCCCCGACCTCGTCCAGAAAAACCGTACCGCCTTCGGCGGTCGCCAGCAGACCTTCTTTCGACCGCACCGCCCCGGTAAAGGCTCCGCGCACATAGCCGAAAAGTTCGCTTTCAATCAAGGTCGGCACCAGCGAGCCGCAGTCCACCGGAATGAAAGGCTTGTCCTTGTATGGGCCGGCATAGTGAATCGAGCGCGCCACCAGTTCCTTGCCGGTGCCACTCTCGCCCAGGATCAGCACCGGGTGGGTGCTGTGCGCCGCCTTGGCAATGATGCGATACAGCTTCTCCATCTCCGGGGAATGCCCCACCAGTTGACCGAAGCCCTGTTTGGACCGCAACTGCTCCCGCAGCAGGCGATTCTCGGTGGTGAGCTTCAGGTGGCTGGTGACTCGCTCCAGTTCCAGGCGCAGTTCGTCGTAGTTGAAAGGCTTCGTGATGTAGTCGTAGGCGCCAAGCTTCATGGCCTGGACCGCCGACTGCACCGTGGCGAACCCGGTCATCACGATGGTGACCGCTTCCGGTCGCCTCTGCTTGATTTCGCGCAGGATTTCCAGGCCATTGCTGCCCGGCAGTCGCAGATCGAGCAAGACGACATCGGTACTGGCGGTGTCCAGAATACGGCAGGCCTCGTCCCGCGATTCAGCCAGTTGCGTGCTGAAACCCAGGGAACGGGCTACGTCCCGGCAGCACTCCCGCACCGACCGCTCATCTTCCACGATCAATAAGTTCAACAGGTTGGTCTCAAACGTCTGCTCGCTGACGGGAACTGCTTCTGCTGCAATCACGTGACTCGCCTCCTGCCCGGCCTTAACCAACTGCCGGGGCGCGCCAATCTCTAGCGCCTATTACCATCATCCCTTTTTGGGAAAACGCCGCTAGTGCGTGGGTCACAATCGCATGTGAGGTCAGGCGAGGCGGCGCCGGTCCGCTTCCAAGTTAGTTCACCAGGTATGGGGGTCCGTATGGCTTCAATTTCCCCGCCGGGTGTGTCCGCGCTTTCGCTCTTCGCCTCGACACGGGCGAGGCGCCGCATAAGCCGTTTCAGCAACTCGCCGCCGCGCTGTGCGTTGCGCTCCACCTCGCGTACCGAGCGCTTCAGATGGCTGTACGGCGGCAGCTTCCACTCCAGCACCTGGGCGTTCATCAGCACCCCGGTGACGACACTGGAAAGCTCATGCAGCAGGTCCTCGCAATCGCTGCATTGCAGGCGCAAGGGACGTGCCATCTCCGGAACACGCCCCTTGCTGTCACCGCAGCAGGAGTCCATCGCTTCGCCTTGCCTGTCACTTTCGAATGCGTCCAAAACCCTGCCTGCCGCCACGTTGCCTTGCTGCTGCCCGTTGTCAAAGTGCCGCGCCCCACGTTCAACTCTGTTCGCCTTGGCCAACGTTGCTATAGACGGGGGAGCTGATTCAGGCTGCCCCAGGTCCCGCGATTTCCTGCCATTTACCTTCATGAGCGCAACCGCCTTCGATCCACCCTTCACTAATTCGTCTTATCCAAAAGCACGCCGCGCACCAAACTTCGCAGCGCAGCTCTACGCTCATTTGAAAGTAGTTATCCAAATCTACCGTTCCTGGGAATTCCTCTGCCGTCCCAGTTTGAAACTCAATTTCTCCCGATTGCCTGTGAGTCCAACGGCCATAGGGATTTACAGCCATTCCCATAAGCGCAAACTCCGGCCCACAATTTCTATATCGGGAATGACTCAACGCTCGTTCGCCCGCGCCGCCTGCACAAGAAAAAAGGGGGGATTAAATTCCCCCCTTTTTTAGTTCCCTGGTTTGTCTTGCTATTGACGATTCGTCGTCGAACTTGCCGCTGCCACGTGCGCGGTCTCCGAGGAATCTCCGCCCTCCCCGCCCACTTGCAGCAACAATCCGTTATACGAGGATGCGGCCAGCAATCTGCCCTGATAATGCAATGCCGACTTTATCGAAACTCCGGTGTCCGGAGTGCGCTGCCAGCTCTGGCCGCCATCCTTGCTTTCAAACACGCCGCGCGTAAACATCGCAGTGGCCAACAGGCGCTGCGAGACGGGATCGTAGTGCACCGCGAAAACATTGCGCGCCGGCAAGCCTCCCAGCGTGTGCTCCCATGTCTTGCCGCCGTCAGTCGAGTGCAACGCGCCTTCCCTCGTGGCCAGCCACAAGGAACCGTCCGGCACTGCCGTCAGGTTGTACAGTCCGGTGACGTACTGCGGGTAGCTGACTTCGCTCCACGACTTGCCGGCGTCATGCGACAGAAAGGCCCGCTTGGGAGCGACCAGGCTCAGGGTTCCGTCAGCAAGACTGTTCACCGCTATGAAGTCGCTTTCGCCCTCGATCATGCCGCCGTACCACCTGTGGCCGTGATCGACACTGACGAAGAGGCCGTCATTGGTCGCCGCATACCAGGTGCTGCCGGTCATGTCGAAGCCGCGAACCCGTGGCGTATTGTCCAGGGCGATCGCATGCTCCGGCGCGGCGGCCTTCGGGGACACCGTGGTGCGTCTGGAGCGGGCGGCCGCAGCCGACTTAGTGGCTTTCGCAGACGGGGCCGGACTGTCGGTCTCGTGCTGTTCCGGCAGCGGTCCGCGAACCATCCCCGACGGCTTCCATTCCCCGTTCAGCGACGTTAGATAGAAAACGCCGTGATTGGTGCCGGCAAAAATCACTCCCTCATCAGACTGGTTCAGGCTGAGCACGTCACGCTCGTCGAGGCCGCGATTCGATTGTCGCCAGTTCGCGCCGCCGTCGTCGGAGATAAAGAAGCCGCCAAGGTCCTTGTCGTTGACCACGCCGACGTAGATGCGGTTGGGGTCCTTGTTATCGACCGCCATCCCACCGACGACGCGATGAGCAAATCCTCGATTGGAGGCCGCATAGTGCGCGAAGCCGTCGTTGCTGGCCAGCACCCCGCCACGGTCGGTCGCCACCAGCACGTGGTCGGGTTCCCGGGGATCCATCAGAATATCGTTGACGATCACCGAGTCATCGGTGACCAGCTTCCACTTGTCGCCGCCGTCGAGCGTCTTCCACAAACCCCCGGTCGTTCCGGCATAAACGATCGACGGACGCCGCGGATCTTGCTTCAAGACGCGGGTGCGCGTCGCCCAATGCGGCAACGAGAGAGAGATGCGATGAAAGTATTCGGCCTTATTGAGACTCTTGTACATGCCCGAACAGGCGCTGGCGTAAACCGTGGAAGGATTCGTCGGATCGACGATGATGCTGAACATGTCCGAGTCAAAAGCTATGCCCTTGCTGATGCTGTGCCAGCTGGCGCCGCCATTATCGGTCTTCCATGGCAGGTGCCAGGTCCCGGCATAGATGATGTCGGGATTCTGCGGATCGATGGCCAGCGATTCGATGTTCTTGATCTCGGCGTGGTTCTCCGGTGAGATGCGCTCCCAACTCTGGCCGCCATTGCGCGTGCGGAAGACCCCATCCAGCGCCCCGATCACCAGGAGATTCGGGTCGCTCGGGGCCATGGCCAGGGCACGAATCGACTTGCCGTGCACCCCCGGCAGCGGGTGCCAGGTGCGGCCGCCGTCGTCGGAGCGGAACACATCGCCTTCATCGTCATGGTAGAGGCTCCAGGCGGCGACGTAGATCGTTGCCGGGTGGGAGGGATCGAAGATGATGTGGTCCAGCACATAATCGTCCCCCTGTCCCAGGTGGGCGAACAGGGCCCAGGAAGCACCGCCGTCCTGCGAAAGAAACATTTGCCCTGCACTGGTGCCGAGCAGTATGTGGCTCGGGTTCGCCGGATCATACGCCAGACTGCGCACATCGCCGCCTTCTGGCCCGATCAGCCGCCAGTCCGCCGCGAACGCTGTCAAGGAAAGAAGCAAGAACCCACAGACAATAATCTTTGCTAGTGAAGAAGAAATCGTTTTATACATAGTCCGTCGCAAATGCTGGTAGAGTTGTTGGTTTTCTTGAGCATAAACCAGCCCGCAGAATCGTGCAGCCAGGAAACGTCCGCAGTACCAGCAACGTTATCCAGTCTACCCGAATCGGAACCGCCGGACGAATCCGGGCACGGCCACCACGGCAAGGAATGCACTTCAGGCCCGCCGCCGTTGCGACGCATGCTTCAGCCTGTTGTGACCACAAGAAAAAGCCGGTGAGAGCAACGAGGCTCTCACCGGCGAAATAGTTCCAGCGAAGGAACTGGTTACTGCTGCGGAGCGGCGGCTGGCGCCGTCCCCGCAGCCTTCTTGTGATGATGCATCGGAGCCGCCGCCTTCGGTTTCGGGTAGGCGTTCTCACTCGGCTTCACCACCGACTCATCCACTGGCGTCGTGTTCTGCAGATCGGCGCACGCGTTCTCATCCACACCTTGCGGTACCCAGATGATGTCCGCGACCTTCGACTGCCCAGTGCCCTGACGGACTTCAACCCGGCTCGGGTCGATGCCCTGCTGCTGCACCAGGTACGCCTTCGCGTTCACCGCTCGCTGCGCCGCCAGATTCATCGGATGACGGTTCTTTCCCGTCCCTTCCATCGGCGGCTTCTCGCCATCGGCATAACCGACGATGACGATCTTCGCGTTCGGATCACTCTTCAGCTTGCTGGCCACGTCGTCCAGGATCGCCTTGGCCGTGTTATCCACTCGCCACGGACGTTTCAAATC
>Ga0182030_10013279_pt1 | contig 16391 bp, 14 predicted proteins | sample 812S3MmetaG_FD_121299 | JGI IMG/M metagenome (GOLD analysis project Ga0182030, IMG submission 121299) | Permafrost microbial communities from Stordalen Mire, Sweden - 812S3M metaG (Illumina Assembly) | ecosystem: Environmental > Terrestrial > Soil > Wetlands > Permafrost | place: Sweden...
CAGGGGTCAAAGCCGTCGCAGGGGTCAAAGCCGTCGCAGGGGTCAAAGCCGTCGCAGGGGTCAAAGCCGTTGCAGGGGTCAAAGCCGTTGCAGGGGTCAAGGCCGCAACCGCAGCGAAGAGTGCGCCGGCATCCAAGCGTGGGGCGCCGGCCGGAACAACCTCCTCCAGAGGCGGCGCTCCATCACGGCGCGCCGCGGCTCCCAAGGCCACACCGATCAAGTCGGCGGCCACCAAGTCGGCCGTTACGAGATCGTCCGCGACGAAGGCCTCGGCGACCAGGGTGACCCCATCGAAAACGCAGCCAGTGCAGCCAGTGCAGCCAGTCAAGAAGGCACAGGCCACCGAGAAGACTCGGCTGGTCGAGAAGGCGCAGCCGGTCAAGAAGGCACAGGCCACCAAGAAGGCTCAGCCGGTCAAGAAGGCTCAGCCAGTCAAGGCCGCTCAGCCGGTCAAGGCTGCGGCGTCCCCGTCGGTCACGCCGGTCAAGGCAGCCTCTCGCGGCCGTGCGGCGGCGACGCCGAAAGCGGCGGGAGCCAAGAAGGCGCCTGGAAGGAGCCAGGGGCGCTCCTGAGCGCGGGACAACTCAATACGCCACGCTAAGTGATTGTCCGCGCCCGTCGGGCCGTGGCCCGTACGATGTCGGCGCCATGCGCATCGCCACTTGGAACGTGAACTCTCTCAAGGCCCGTATGGGTCGGGTCGAAGAGTGGATCGCTTACGCCCAGCCAGACGTGCTGTGCCTACAGGAGACCAAGCTGAGCGATGCGACCTTCCCGGCCCTGGCTTTTCAGGCGCTCGGCTACGAGACCGCCCATCACGGCTCGGGGCAGTGGAACGGGGTGGCGATTTGCTCGCGGGTGGGCCTCCGCGATGTCACTAGTGGTTTTGTTGTCGGTATCGATCCCGACGCGGACACGCGCTTGATCAGCGCTACATGCGGCGGCATCTCGGTAACCAGCGTCTACGTCCCCAATGGGAGGAGCCTTGAGGACGACCACTACCAGTACAAGCTGTCATGGCTCGGCCGCTTGCGCCAGCATCTGTCGGTGATCAGCGACCCCGGAGCTGATGTTGCGGTGTGCGGAGACTTCAATATCGCTCCCGAGGATCGCGATGTCTGGGATATCGCCGCGTTCAAGGAAGCCACCCATGTCAGCGCACCCGAGCGAGCTGCGCTGGCGGAGCTGGAATCGTGGGGTTTGGTCGATGTCTTCCGTCGGCGATGGCCTGACAGCGACCGGCTCTACACGTACTGGGATTACCGCGCTGGCAACTTCCATCAGCACCGGGGAATGCGGATCGATCTGCTGTTGATGTCGGCAGGACTGGCCGAGACGGCGACGTGGGCGCTGGTCGACCGTAACGCCCGCAAGGGCAAGGACCCCTCCGATCACGCCCCGACGTTCGTGGACCTGAGCCGATGAGCGAACACCCGGGCAACAGTCCCCTTTTCGGAGAACAGGGGTTCGATCCCGAAACCATTGGGGCCGACCTCGAAGCGCTGCATGTGCAGCGACCCGGGCCCCGCCAGGCTGCGACCCAACGCGTCGGCTCGGCGACCCGACGCGTCATCGATCGGCTGGTTGGTACCTCGGCCCCCGTGGATGAGCTGGAAGAGATCGCCGAAGCCATGGAGGCGCTGGCCGAGCGACTCGAACCCCATGCGACAGGTGGACGGTTGTACGAGGGGTTCGCCGAGGCAGCCATCGCTGGCCGCCCGCAATCCTTTTTCGACTGGTCGCCATTTCTGGGAACGGCGAACCCGCTCGCTCCTCCCATAGTGACCAGAGTCCAAGGTGATGCGGTGGTGGGCGAAGTCCGGTTTGGGGCGGCCTACGAAGGAGCCCCTGGATGCGTGCACGGAGGGTACCTGGCGGCCGCGTTTGACGAGGTGCTCGGGCTGGCCCAGAGCTTCAGCGGCCGCTCCGGAATGACGGGCACGTTAGAAATCCGCTATCGCAAACCGACACCTTTGCATGCCGATCTTCGATTCGAAGCCCGCCTCGCTGACGTCAGTGGCCGGAAGATCTCCGTTGTGGGCGGCTGCTACCACGGCGACGTGCTGACGGCAGAGGCCAAAGGGTTGTTCGTCACCATGCAGCCCCAGATGATGGGCCGCCTGCTCAACGAACGAGAGCATCGTCCGAACGCTTAGGTGCTGAAAAGGAAAAGCGGAATCAGCGGCGGCTGAGCAGCGCGCCCACCGAAATGGCGGGGGCAGAGATCATCGGTGCGGTGGCCCGCGGCAGCCGGGCGTCCTCGAAGTCGAGCGCCCACGGGAGGGGGAGCGCCGCGGACCCGGAACCGACCAGTGGGCGGGGCCGACGAGGCTCAGGAGTGAAGCCGCTACCGCCTCGTCCCCGGTAGACGATCAAACCCGTCAACGGATCGGGAACAGCATCCAAAGCGGCCCGCAGGAGCGTGGCGTCTAAGAACAGCGCCCACGCCGTGTCATCCGCAAAGCCCAACTCCAAAACGACACCCCACGTGTGGCGATGCCACGACCAGTCGCTGGCCCCGTAGCCCAAGGCCGTCTCGATGATCGTGTCACCGTACGCTTCTGCCCACAGCGACGCGGACGACGCGCCGTCGAAGACCTCTATGGAGTACCAGGACGTCACAACGCGGAGTATATCGCTTCCGTACTCAGCTGTCACGAGGCGATTGGAAGTTCGAGCGCCTCAGCCGGCCGCGGCCGCGGCCGAACTGCCTACTACGGCGAGTAATTCTTCGCCGAAGCGGGCAGCTTTTACGGGTCCCAGACCGGGGACGTCGAGCAGATCGGCCTGGGTGGAGGGTCGCAGCGAAGCCAGGGCGTTCAGCGTGGCCTCGTGTAACAGCACGTGGGCTGGTACGCCGGCTGCTCGAGCTCGCCGGCCGCGCCACGCTCGCAGCGCCTCGACTGTCGCTGGATCCGGGCGCCGCAACACGACATCGGGGGAGTGGCGTGAGGAGCGCCTGCTGCGCACCGGATCGTCTGCCAATCGGAGCCTCTGCTCTGCCAGCCGTTCGCGCCACTGAGCAGCGTCGGCCTCCCTGGGTGCGAGGGTCGTATCCTTGGGACTGTCGGGCTGCAATAGATCGAGCCAGGGAGACGGCTCACGGCGGATGGCCCGCTGCCCGAAGGTGCGGGTCTCCGCCCACGAACAGTGCAGCTCGCGCTCAGCGCGGGTGAGTGCCACGTACAGCAGTCGGCGTTCCTCGGCTTCCGCTGCCGCTGTCGTCGCCCGACCCAAGGGCACGAGCCCCCGCTCCAGGCCGCACACCCACACCGCCGGCCACTCCAGCCCCTTGGCCCGATGGAAGCTCGAGATGACTACGGCGTCAGCGCAGTCCTCGGCGTCGCCGGCGATCGTGGGAAGCCACGAGCACAATCCGGTGACCGTGGCTTCGGGGTCGAGGGCCAGATATTGCCGGGCCAGCTGAGCTAGCGCCGATATGGTCGCCAGGTCGGCGGACCCTGGGTCGCCGGCCCCGGGCGCGCCAGGGCTGCTGGCCTGGGTTTCTAGGTCCGCGATGAGTAGTTGAAAGGGCAGGTTGGCCCGGCGGCGAAGGTCTGCCAGCGCCGCTTTGACCACCGGCTCGTCGAGCAGCGCAGACCCGCCGGGCACCCGATGCGGGATGCCCGCCGCCTTCAGGGCACCCCGCAGCGCCACGCTCTGCGCGTTCGTCCGAACCAGCACCGCCATGTGGGACCATCCCAAACCGCTGGCCCGAGCCTGGCGCAGCCCAACCGCCACCCCGTGCGCCTCGGCCGCCTCCGACGGGTAGCTCCGCACCTCAGGTGGAGGTCCGTCAGCCCGGGTGGAGCGCAGGTGCTGGCCGGAGACCCCCAGGACCGCCGCCGCGGCCGCCACCACCTGGGGTGTGCAGCGGTGGTTGTCGTCGAGACGGACGATGGTGGCTTCCGGCCAATGCTCGGCGAAGCGGCGAAGCACGTCGGGGTCAGCGCCGTTCCAACCGTAGATGGCCTGGTTGGGGTCGCCCACTGCGCACAGATCGTCGCGGCCTCCGAGCCAGGCGCGCAGGAGGCGATGCTGCAACGGGTTGAGGTCTTGGAACTCGTCAACGAATACATGGCGCCACCACCACCGCTGTGCTCCGGCGAACGTGGGGTCGCGCTCCAAGGCGTCCGCGCATCCTGAGAGCAGATCGTCGAAATCCACTAAGCCCCGGCGCAGCTTCTCGTGCTCGTAGCGTCGATACAACTGGGCGATCTCGGGGGCCGGAGCGGGCAGCGCCCGTCCGCTGCACGACTCGACAAAGTCGTCGGGGCCGACCAGACGGGCTTTCGCCCACTCGACCTGGCTGGCCAGGTCGGCCAGGTCCACCCCGGCGAGAGCGGGTCGGGCTGCAGCCAACGGGGCGAGGAGGCGTGACTTGCGTTCCAGTAAGGCCGGGGCGGATGTGCCCCGATCGGCCCAGTACCGCCGGAGCTGCGCCGAGGCGACCGAGTGGAAGGTGCCGGCGACGATACGGTCCCGCAGCCCCAGGCCACTGAGGCGTTCCGTCAGCTCACCGGCCGCCTTACGGGTGAACGTGAGGGCCAACACATGCCGGGCCTCCGCTGATCCGGTCGTCACCCGGTACGCGATACGGCGTGTCAATACCCGTGTCTTGCCGGCGCCCGCCCCGGCCACGACGCAAACTGTGGGCCCCTCCGTCACCACGGCGTGCCGCTGCGATTCGGTCAGCCCGTCCACGAGCGCGGAGATACCCGGACCCGGCTGGGTGGTCGCTGCGCTCACCCAGCCGAAGATACGAAGGGGGTGTGACGATCTGGTGGATGGTGCGTTCGGGATCGCGTCCGTTTCGCCCTGTTGCTCGTGTGAGCTGCAGGACGAATCGGACCGCCTGATCGACACTGCTGGCCCGTCGCACGCAGCCCCCGGCGCGCTGACAGTGGCCAAGCCTGTGCCCTCAGGTGCCGGTGAGTCTGACGGGCGCCACTGCGCGAGTCAAGCACCGGCCACCGCAGGAAGAGACCGGACGTCGCTGGGTCAGCGTGCCTGCCGGAGAGCGTCCGCGGCGGCTACCGTACTGACCCCGAACATGCCTCTTTCCACCTTTGCCGGCGGCCACCTGGTCGGTGTTCGCCATGGGACCGAACGTCCCTGGGTTCTCGCCTTGCACGGCTGGCGACGTGACCACCATGATTTTGACCAGGTCCTCGCAGGCCTGGACGCCATTGCCCTTGACCTGCCCGGATTCGGTGCTGCAGCGGCGCCCGCCGAGGGCTGGGCCACCGCTGACTACGCCGGGGCCATCTTGGCACTGCTCGACGAGATGGCGCCCAACCCTGTGGTACTCGGCCATTCGTTCGGCGGCCGGGTGGCGGTGCGCCTGGGGGAGCGGGCCCCCTCGCGTGTGGGCGGTCTGGTGCTCACCGGGGTTCCGCTGGTGCGCCCGGAGGGCGCGGTGATTCGTCGAGCGCCGCGTGCCGTTCGTCTGGGTCGGACCCTCCACCGCCTGCACTTGCTTGGCGATGATCGTATGGAAGACCTGCGCCAGCGCTACGGATCGGCGGACTACCGGGCGGCGACGGGGACCCTGCGGCAGGTCCTGGTCAAAGCGGTGGGCGAGGACGGACGCTACGGTGACGCCTTGGCCGCTTTTCCCGGGCCTGTGGCCCTTGTGTGGGGCGAGGCGGACAGCGCCGCTCCGCTGCCGGGGGCGCGGCTTGCTCTCGAGCGTTGCCGCCAGGGTCAGCTCGACGTGCTCGCCGGAATCGACCACTTCACCCCGCAGCGAGACCCCCAAGCACTACGTGCCGCCCTGCTCCGCCTTCGCGACCGCTCGTGATCGCCAGCCTCGTCACCTTGGTCGCCGGGTTGGCCGCCACTGTCGTGGGCGCCCCCCGCTGGTTGCGCCTCGCTCAACGAGAGCACTATCTGCCGGGTTCCGTGGGCCGCTTCGCACTGCGGTGGTGGGCGCTGCCCCCCTTCAATCCCCTCCTGGCGTCGGTCTCGGTGGCTGCGCTGGGGGTCGCCGCGGCGCTGACCCCAGTCGGGATCGTGGCCGCCGCCCTGGCCCTTGGCGCACCGGTCGGCCTGTCACTGCGAGGTCGAACGAGCCGCCTGGCCTGGACTGCCCGTTGCCGGACGCTTGCCGCGACGGCAGCCTTGATCGCCGGGGTGGTCGTCGGTGGCGTCGCAGTGGCAGGGATACGACCGGCGGCGGTCGCCGCTTGCGCGCTGGCCCTCCTTTCCCCACTTGTGGTCGACCTGGCGACCGTGGTCACCAAGCCCCTCGAGGCGCGGCGGCTGGCCCCCTACCTCCGCCGTGCCTCTGCCCAGCTCGCTCAGGTGGCGCCGCGGGTGGTGGCCATCACCGGCTCGTATGGCAAGACGACCACCAAGGGTTACGTGGCCCACCTGGTCTCGGGATCGAGGGTGGTGGTTGCCTCCCCGCGCAGTTTCAACAACAGGGCGGGCCTCGCGACCGCCATCAACCAGGGGTTGGCTCCGGGGGCCGAGGTGTTCGTGGCCGAGATGGGAACCTACGGCCCAGGAGAGATCGCTGCGTTGTGTGCCTGGATCCCCCCCGACATAGCGGTGATCACCGCTATCGGCCCCGTCCACCTCGAGCGCATGGGGACCGAAGAACGCATTGTCGAGGCCAAGGCCGAGATCCTCGTTCGCGCGCCGGTGGCGGTAATCAACGTCGATCACCCGTTGCTCGCTCCTCTCGCCGAGCGCGCCGCGGCCGAGGGCAAGAAGGTTTGGCGTTGCTCGGCGTTCGACACCTCGGCTGACGTGGTCGTTCGCGCCGACCGCGGAGAGACGCGGATCGACGTGGCCGGCGCATCGCTCACCGTCGGCGACCTTCATGCGCCGCCCACCAATGTGGCTTGCGCCATCGCGGTCGCCCTCGAGCTCGGGGTCTCCTTCGAAGCCGTCGGGCGGCGCCTGCCCACCCTGCCGGGAGCGGAGCACCGCCAGACCATCACGACCGGCCAGCAGGGCCAAACCATCATCGATGACACGTACAACGCCAACCCGGCGGGCGCGGCGGCTGCGCTGGCCACTGTCGGACGCCTCGGTGCGGCCGCCTCGCGTCGGGTGCTGGTGACCCCGGGGATGGTGGAGCTCGGTCCGCGCCAGGCCACCGCCAACCGGCAGATGGTGGCCGACGGCGCCCAGGTGCTGACCCACCTGGTGGTCATCGGCGCAACGAATGCTGCGGCGCTGGTCGCGGGCGCGGAGGATGCCGGTGTGGAGGTTGTCCGGGTTCGTTACCGGCCGCAGGCGGTGGAGTGGGTGAGCGCACACACCACCGCCGGTGACGTGGTGCTTTACGAGAACGATCTGCCCGATCATTTTCCCTGACACAGCGCTCTGCGATGATCGTAGGGTGCCGTCCGGTCCTCGCCCGCAGAAGCCCTCAATCCAACTGAGCTCGCCCACCCGATGAGTCCGCCCGGAGTGGTCTTCGGCGGTCCGTCGCCCGAGCATGACGTGTCCATTCTCACCGGGCTTCAAGCGGCGCGAGCCCTCTCCAAGGCGGGCCAGCCGCCTGTTGCGGTGTTTTGGGACAAGACGGCAAAGTTCTGGTGGGTTGATCCCGACTTGGAAGCCGAGGCGTTTATCGACGGTGCTCCCAAGGGGGCGGTTCCCCTTCGTCTCGGCGCAGCCCACGACGGCGGCGGATTTGCCGTCGCCAAGGGCGGCTTGTTGAGCAAAGGTAAACGCCTCGACGTGGGCCCGCTCGTCAACTGCTGCCACGGCGGCCCCGGCGAGGACGGTACGTTGCAGGCTTCGTTGGACATTGCGGGCCTTCGCTACAGCGGGCCGAGCGCCGCCGGCGCCGCCTTGGGCATGGACAAACTGGCCTTCGGTGCGGTAGTCGGGGCAGCCGGCCTTCCTTCGCTCCCCCGGGTACTGGTGACGCCGAGCGCGGCGGCTCCGATCTTCCCTGGCCCCTACATCCTCAAGCCTCGCTTCGGGGGCTCCTCCATCGGGATCGAGGTCGTCAATGCGTGGGACGACGCGCTCGCTTTGGTCGGGCAGGGCTCGGTGCACTGGCGGCGCGGCGCCCTAGCCGAGCCGTACCGGGCCAATGCCATCGACATCAACGTTGCGGTGCGGGCCTATCCCTCGGTTCAACTGTCGCTCTTGGAGCATCCGTTGCGCAGTGGCGGGCACATTCTCGGCTATCGCGACAAATATCTCGGGGGCGACGGCATGGCCAGCGCTCCCCGCCAACTCCCCGCCGAACTGGAGCCGGGTTTGGCCGACGCGCTGCGGGACGCCGCCCGAGCCGTTATCGACCTCGCTGCGGTTCGGGGGGTGGCCCGCCTGGATTTCCTGGTCGAAGGACAGGAGTGGTGGGTCAACGAGATCAACACCATTCCCGGTTCCTTGGCTCGCTATCTGTGGGTAGGGGAGTCGGCGGTCGAGTTCCCCACCTTGCTCGGAGACCTCATCGCCGAGGCAACGTCCCGCCCGGCGTTCCGGTGGGACGCCAGCGGCGCCGACGGCCTCGCACTTCGATCGGCGTCGTCGATCGCCAGCAAACTCGGATAGGAGTGAGGATGGCATTCTCGACCAAGCAGTTGAACCCGGGAGAGGTGGTCGCACTCGAGACGCATCCTCACTGGAAATACCTGGTGGCACCTATTGCGGGCGCCGCGGTGGTCCTCATCGGGGCATGTGTGGCGTTGATCGTCGGTGCTCCTACTGCGGTCGATTACGTGGTGCTGGTAGTACTGGTCGTGGCCTTGGGCTGGCTGGTCCTGCGCTACCTCCGTTGGCGGACCACGCTGCTGGTGATCACCAGTTCCCGGCTCATTCACCGCTCCGGAGTGCTGTCCAAGGACGGCCGGGAGATTCCTTTGGATCACTTGGCCGACATCAGCTACCGCCAGACGCTGTTGGACCGGATCGTGCGGTGCGGCGACCTGGTGTTGGAGTCGGCAGGGCGCGACAGCGAAGAGGTGTTCCCTGACCTGCCCCATCCGGCACAAATCCAAAACGAGATCTACCGCCAACTCGAGCAGTACAAGGCCCGGTGGGCCGGCCAGGGCGCTCCGGCCCCTGCGATTCCTGCCGTGCCTTCACCGCGCGAGCTTTCCATTCCCGAACAGATCGACCAACTCGACGACTTGCGCCGTAGGGGAGTCCTGACTGAGCAGGAGTTCGCCCTCAAAAAAGCTGAACTCCTGCAGCGGATGTGACCGTCGATGGGGTAGCGGTGATCGGCGGGGGGATCGTCGGATTGGCGGTCGCCCGCCAGTTGCTGTTGGAGCGGCCCGGTTCGCTGGTTCACTGCTACGAGAAAGAAGCCGCCGTCGGGAGCCACCAGACGGGCCACAACAGCGGCGTCCTGCACGCTGGCCTTTATTACGCCCCGGGGTCGCTCAAGGCGCGGCTGTGCCGCCACGGCGGTGCCCTCCTGCGCGAGTTCGCGGCGGAGCATTCCGTGCCGGTCGCAGATTTGGGGAAAGTGGTCGTGGCCCGCGATGAACGCGAGCTGCCAGCCCTCCAACGCATTGAGGACAGGGCCAGGGCGAATCAGGTTCCTGGCCTGGCGCGCCTTGGCCCCCGAGGATTAGCCGACGTCGAGCCGCACGTGCGCGCCGTCGCCGCCTTGCACAGCCCGCACACCGCGGTGGTCGACTTCGCCGCCATCGCCCAAGCGTTGGCCACCGAGATCGGCCGGGGGGGTGGTGACGTGCGGCTAAACCAGCGAGTTAAGTCCCTTGTAACGCGCAGCGACGGCGTGGAGTTCAACGCCGGCGGCCAGGTGCAGCGCTACCGGGCGGTGGTGCTGTGCGCCGGGGGCGGCACCGACAGGCTGCGGCGGTCACCAGAGCTACGCCTGCTGGCCTTCCGTGGCAACTACTACACGCTCGGTTCGCGGGCCCGGTCCTTGGTCCACGGCCTGGTCTACCCGGTGCCCGACCCCCGCTACCCCTTCTTGGGGATCCATCTCACCCGGCGCATCGACGGCCAGGTCCTGGTCGGCCCGAACGCGGTGGCCGCGCTCGCCCCGGAAGGCTACCGCTGGTCCGATATCGATCCCAAGACCATCGCAGGATGGTTGGGGTGGCCGGGTTCTTGGTCCCTGGCCCGGCGTCACTGGCGCACGGGGGCCAACGAACTGGTCGCCTCATTGTCGAAGCGGATCTTTGCAGCAGCCGCCCGGAGCTACGTTCCCGGGATCGCCAACGACGATCTGCTGCCTGCTCCGGCCGGGGTCCGGGCCCAGGCCGTAGATCGGCGCGGCAGGTTGGTCGACGACTTCGTCATCGACACCGAGGACGGCCTCGTCGTTGTGCGCAACGCGCCATCCCCGGCGGCGACCTCGAGCCTGGCCATCGCCGAGCACGTAGCGGGTGTGGTCCCCCGAACGCTCCGACTTGCCCCCGAGCGTTGGGCGAGAGGATGATCGGCGGGTCGTCTGAATAGGGGGTTGTACGTGGCTGGTCCGCTCCAAGGGGTACGTGTCGTCGAGTTGGTGGGCATCGGGCCGGGTCCTTTCGCGGCCATGGTGCTCGCTGACCTGGGGGCCGAGGTGTTGCGGGTGGACCGGGCGTCGACCGTCCGACCCGGTCGCAGGGCCAGCGCCTTTGATGTCATGGGTCGAAGCCGGCAGTCGATCGGGGTGGACCTCAAGTCCCCCGAAGGCGTCGAGGTCGTTCTGCGCCTAGTGGAGACCGCCGACGTGTTGACCGAAGGGTTCCGGCCCGGTGTCACCGAACGGCTCGGTGTCGGCCCCGACGTTTGCCTGGAGCGAAATCCCAAGCTGGTCTACGGCCGGATGACCGGCTGGGGCCAAGAGGGGCCCTACGCCAGTCGGGCAGGGCACGACATCAACTACATCGCATTGTCCGGAGCGCTTTCCATGATCGGACGCGAAGGCGAAGCCCCGGTGCCCCCGGTCAACTTCCTGGGCGACTTCGGCGGGGGTGGGATGCTGCTGGCGCTCGGGGTGGTGGCCGCCCTCTTCGAAGCCCAACGCTCAGGTCACGGCCAGGTGGTGGACGCTGCCATGGTGGACGGAGCCGCCCTGCTGGCTTCCATGGCCTGGGGGGTGGTGGCGTCCGGAGGATGGGGCCCACGCGGCACAAACCTGCTCGATACCGGGGCGTGGTACTACGACGCCTACCAGTGTGCCGATGGCGAATACGTGAGCCTGGGATCGTTGGAACCGCAGTTTTATGCCCAGATGTTGGAGCTCACCGGGTTGGCCGCCGACGTCGACGGCCGAGGGCCGTTGCCCGACCCGGGCGAAAGGTCGACCTGGCCTGCCATGAAGGGGCGCATGGCCGATCTCATGCGGACCAAGACCCGAGCGGAGTGGTGCGCCATCATGGAGGGCACCGACGTCTGCTTCGCTCCGGTGTTGAGCGTGGCCGAAGCACCGGATCACCCCCACAACAAGCACCGGGGCACCTTTGTGGAGGTGGGGGGCGTGGTGCAGCCCGGCCCCGCCCCCCGCTTCAGTCGTAGCGTGGCCGGAACTCCGACCCCCCCCGTCGCCCCCGGAGCCCAGACCGATGGGATCCTGGCGGGTATCGGCTACACGCCAGAAGACATCGCCGGCCTGCGCAGCACCGGTGCCATTGCGTGAGCGCGGCGGAGGCCGGGCTCCGCAACGACGGACGCGCTTTGGGCCGAGGCGACCGTCCGATAGGTTTCGGCCTTGTTCCCGAGGAGGACAGAGCAAAGATGAGTGTCGTCAAGATAAACGCCATCGATGTACCCGCGGCGCGTGGTGAGGAGATCGCGAAACGGTTCGCGGCGCGTATCGGCGAAGTGGACAACCAGGACGGTTTCGAGGAGTTTCAGCTTTTGAGGCCGCAGGACGAGCGCGACACGTGGCTGGTGTACACCCGTTGGCGCGACGACGACGCGTTCAACGCCTGGGTGACTTCCTCGGCGTTTGTCCGTGGTCACGCGCAACCCGAAGGCGACACCCGCCCCGTAGGGACCCACAGTGAACTGTGGGAGTTCTCGGTCGAGCAGCGCAACGTCGCGTCGAACAGCCACCCCTCCTAGGGGAGGGGCGCCCGGCTACCCCAGGTCGACGACCGGGCAGGTCAGGGTGCGGGTGATGCCCTCGATGAGTTGGAGACGGCTGACCACCAGGCGCCCCAGTTCATCGAGCGACGCGGCCTCGGCCCGCACGATCACGTCGTAGTTGCCCGTCACCGGCTCTGCGCTGGACACTCCGGTGATGGCGGCCGCCTCCCTGGCTACCAGGGAGGCGTGGCCGACCTCGGTCTGGATCAGAACGTACGCCAGGACACCAGCAGCCCCCATGTTTCCTCCCGGTCAGGCCAGACGCTTCTCGAGGTCGCTGAGCTGATCGCGCAGGGCGCCCGGCAGGCGCGGACCCAAAGAGTCGAAGTATTCGGCGATGAGGGGGACCTCGACCTGCCACTCGTCGGTGTCGACCCGCAGCAGTTCCGCGAGATCGGCGGAGGAAACGTCGAGCCCTTCGGTCGGGATGTCGTCAGGGGTGGGCAACCAGCCGATAGGAGTCTCAACCGCATGGCCCCGGCCTGCACAGCGCTCGAAGACCCACTCCAGCACCCGGCTGTTCTCCCCGAACCCGGGCCACAGGAACTTGCCGTCGGGACCCTTGCGGAACCAGTTGACGTAGAAGATCTTGGGCAGCTTCTCGTTGTCCGCGCTTTGTCCCAGATTCACCCAGTGGGCCAGATAGTCGGCCATGTTGTAACCGCAGAAGGGAAGCATGGCGAAGGGGTCGCGACGCAGCTTGCCGACCGCCCCGGCGGCCGCCGCAGTCGTCTCCGAGGCCATGATCGATCCCAGGAACACGCCGTGTTCCCAGTCACGCGCCTCAGCGATAAGGGGGATCACGCCCGATCGCCGACCGCCGAAGAGGACAGCCGAGATGGGGACACCGCCCGGCTCCTGCCACTCCGGAGCGATCGCCGGGTCCTGGGAAGCCGGCGTGGTGAAGCGGGCATTGGGATGAGCGGCGGGCGAACCCGACGCCGGCGTCCAGTCCGCCCGCTTCCAGTCGGTGAGGTGACCGGGAGGCGTATCGGTCATGCCCTCCCACCACACGTCGCCGTCGTCGGTAAGCGCGGTGTTGGTGAAGATGGTGTTGGCCGACATGGTCAGCATGGCGTTCTCGTTGGTGTGGTGGCTGGTGCCCGGCGCCACCCCGAAGAACCCGTACTCGGGGTTGATGGCCCACAAGCGGCCGTCCTCCCCGAACTTCATCCAGCAGATGTCGTCGCCGATGGTCTCGACCTTCCATCCCGGCAGAGTCGGGATGAGCATGGCCAGGTTGGTCTTGCCGCACGCGGAAGGGAACGCACCGGTGATGTAGCGGACCTCCCCGGCGGGGGAGGTGAGTTTGAGGATGAGCATGTGCTCGGCCAGCCACCCGTTGTCGCGGGCCATCACCGACGCGATCCGCAAGGCAAAACATTTCTTGCCGAGGAGGGCGTTGCCCCCGTAGCCGGACCCGTAGGACCAGATCTCGCGGGTTTCGGGGAAATGCACGATGTACTTGTTCTCGTGATCGCACGGCCACGCCACATCAGCCTCCCCCTCGGCCAAGGGGGCGCCGACGGAATGCACGCAGGGAACCCAGTCGCCGTCGCCGCCCAGAACCTCCAGGGCGCCGGTGCCCATGCGGGTCATGATGCGCATACTGACGGCGACGTACGGCGAGTCGGTGAGCTGCACCCCGATGTGGGCGATGGGGGAGCCCAGCGGGCCCATGGAGAACGGCACCACGTACATGGTCCGCCCCTTCATGGCGCCGCTGAACAAGCTCGTCATCGCGGCCCTCATCTCGGCCGGGTCGCGCCAGTTGTTGGTGGGTCCGGCGTCGATCTCCTGGGCCGAGCAAATGAACGTGCGGTCCTCCACCCGGGCCACATCGCCTGGATCGGAGGTGGCCCAGTAGCTGTTGGGTCGCTTGGCCTCCGAGAGCTTGGTGAAGGTCCCGGCGTCGACCAGTTGCTGGCACAGCGCGTCGTACTCCGATGCCGAGCCGTCGCACCACTCGACGCGATCAGGGGAAAGCACCTTGGCCCATTCGTCAACCCATGCCCGGAGGCGGGCGTGCGAGGTCAACGGTTCGGTCGAAGTCACAGTCGACAAATCTCCTTGCGTACTGGGGCTGGAGGATGCGCACCTGCTACGGCGAGCGCGGTGCGAGATAGCGAAGAGGGGAAGGTGTCGGCGAGCCCCATTGTTCTCCTTGCCTCCTTGTCCTGCGTACGCTCCCCCCCCGTGTTGTACGGTAACGGATGCACGACATGAGTGGCGAGTTCTCGGCGATCGAGCGGATCGCGCGGTCCCTGCCCCGCCCGCCCGACGCCAAGGTATGGATCGGCGATGACACGGCGGTGGTCGAGCCTGGTCAGGGTTGGTTGTTACTGGCCGCGGACGCCGTGGTGGACGGGGTGCACGCCGATCTCACGCTCACCGGTCTCGATGATCTCGGCTGGAAGGCCGTAGTGGCCAATATCAGCGATGTCGCAGCCATGGGCGGCGAGCCTGGTCACGCTCTGGTCACCGTGGCCGGTCCGAAGTCCACGGACCTTGACCGCTTGTATTTGGGAATCGCCGCGGCCTGTGAGGCCTATGGCTGCCCGGTGGTCGGCGGCGACCTGGTGAGCAGCGCCACCCTGGTGGTGACGGTTGCGGTCACCGGCTGGGTGGACGGCCTGCCGGTCCGCCGGGGCGGCGCCCGGCCCGGCGACGGACTTTGGGTGACCGGACCGCTGGGCGGTGCGGCCGCCGGGTTGCGGTTGCTACGGGTGGGTGCGTCCCGGGTGCCCGCGGGACAACAGGTTTCGCCGGTGGTGTCCGCTCGCATCGCCGATCACGCTCGGCCTCGAGCCGCGCTGGCAGAGGGTCGCGCGGCCCGGTTGGCCGGGGCGACGGCCATGATCGACGTTTCCGACGGTTTCGGAGCCGACCTCGGGCATCTGGCCGATGCCAGCCGGGTCGGTTTCGAGCTCGAAGGGGTGCCCGTGGCAGAGGGGGCCACTTTGGAGGAGGCCCTGGGCGGCGGAGAGGACTACCGGCTGGTCTTCGCCGCCCCAGATCCTGTGGCCGTGGCCGAAGCGTTCGCGGGCCTGGAGCCGCCGATCGCCATCGGAAGGTGCGTGGGTGACGCCGGCCGGCGGGTACTGGGGGACCGGCACCTCGGTCCCCTCGGGTGGCAGCACGAGTGGTGATCCCCGGGTTTTCGCTCAAGGCCGCAGGCTGCACAGCCGACAAGGAGAGGTGCTCAATCACCCGCTTCCGTCGGTATCCGAAGCGCTGTTGGAAGCCCTAACGTCCCTTGACGCCGCCACCGCGGGGGATGCTATCCAGGTCGAACAGCTACGTGCTGACGACGTGTTGGCGACTTACCATCGGCTCCAGCTCCAAGAACGTGAGGGTGCGGTCGGCTCGAGCACAGTGGCTGCGGCCACTTCGCTGTGCCGCACCCTGCTGAGCGAGTTGGCCGCTCAACGGGTAGTTCCTGCTTCGAAAGGGCCGGCCGTGGCCGGCGGTCGGGTGGTCGTCACTACGCCCGTGGGCAGTGCCCACCAGCTTGACGGTGAAGCGGTGACGGCGGTGCTGCGAGGTGAAAGTTGGACCGTGGACTTGCTGGGCGAGGTCGCTGGCGAAGGTGACTTGGTCAGCTTCTTGAGAGATCGCCCGGCGGTGGCCGTGGTCGTGGTTTGTGCCCTGTCGAGAGCGCTACCCGAGGCCGCGCGCGCGTTGTGGGCCTCGCAGCGGGCCGGAGTTCCTGTTCTATTGGCCGGCCCCGGGTTCGGGTCCCAGTCCGACGACTTGCGGCCCTTGCGTCTCGGCGCCGATGGCTGGGCGCCCGATTTGTCTTCGGTAGTAAAGATTGTCCGCCGATGGGCCACGGCGCCGCCAGTGTTATCCGGGGTGGCAGGTCCCCCCGACGAGTACCTCAAGCTGGCCGACGCCATCCCCTTCACCTTGCAGGCCACCAGCCTGGTGGGGCCGGCCACCGCCGACCGACAGTTGCTCCGGTCCATCTTCGAGCACCTTGAAGCGGCGGTAGTGGTGGACGACAGCCGCATCTTGCTCGACTTCGTCCGCTCCGAATGGTCTGCCCGGCAGGTCCTCGAGCGCGACAGCATGACCATGGTTCGGCTGGTGGAGGCGGTGAGCACCGCCCTACCGGAGAGTTTGGAAAGGTCCAGGACCTTCATGGAGGACGCCAAACGCTATTTGCACCGCGTGCTGCCGCCCGCCCCGTCCGCCGGGCTGCCGCTGGTCGCCGCAGGCACGAACGCCCCTCCGGCCCCCGTTGCGGTGCCGGCGCCGCCGGCTGGTGCGGGGGGGATGGGCAATGAGGGGCGGGTGTTCAGCGATTTGTTGATGTTGGGTGCGATGGCTTGCGAGGCGCGTTTTGCGCTGGTGTCGGTGCA
>Ga0182030_10013280_pt1 | contig 16391 bp, 17 predicted proteins | sample 812S3MmetaG_FD_121299 | JGI IMG/M metagenome (GOLD analysis project Ga0182030, IMG submission 121299) | Permafrost microbial communities from Stordalen Mire, Sweden - 812S3M metaG (Illumina Assembly) | ecosystem: Environmental > Terrestrial > Soil > Wetlands > Permafrost | place: Sweden...
CAACTCCGAATGCAGATGGTCGCTGAGGCTGCAGCGTTTAGTGGTGATGCATCGCGGTTAACACTTGAATAATCGCCGGGCCGATCAAGACCACAAACAGGGTCGGTAGAATGAACACGATCATTGGAACGGTCAGCGTCGCCGGCAAGCGAGCTGCTTTTTCCTCCGCCTTCATCATCCTCGTATGACGAAACTCGCTCGCGAGCATCCTCAGAGACTGCGCTAAAGGCGTACCATAACGCTCAGTTTGAATTAATGTATTCACCAATCCCCTAATCGATGGTGAATCGGTGCGCTTCGTGAGGTTGATCAGGGCATCGCGGCGATTGGGCAAAAAGCCGAGTTCAATCGCCGTCAACCCGAGTTCATCCGCCAGTTCGGGGGCATTTGGAATGATCTCTCGGGCTACACGGGAAATCGCCGTATCAAGTCCCAATCCGGCCTCAGAGCAGATTACGAACAGGTCCAAGGTATCCGGCAACGCCTGTTGAATCAGTCTCAGCCTCTTTTTGCAGGCTCTTTTGACAAGATAGGTGGGCGCAAAGGCACCTGCGGCCATGCCCATCATCGCTACGGTAGCCCGCATAAGAGCGGAGATATGAGGTTGGAAAGTCGGGATCAGCAGATATGCCGTAAGACCCAGACCGAGCGGCAGCGCCAGGCGAAGACTTAAAAAAATCGTCAACGCATCGGGTGAGCGCCACCCGGCCTTGGATAACAGCTCTGAGGCCTTGCGGACTTCCTCACCGCGGGTGAGCTTTAGCCTTTCAAGCAGCCGACGCATAAAGCTGACCGATTTTTGACGGGGCGTAGCTCGACCGGAACCGATAAGTGTCGGGCTCGGCTCCTTACGGCGCTTAACATGGGCGCGGGCACGTTCGCCAATCGAAGAATTGGGAGACAAGGCGCGATAGAGTGCCATAAGCGCCCCAAAGTTCGCCACGCCGACTATGAGCGCGACCACGGTCTCACCTGCGATTCCCGTGGGCAGAATGCCGGCGATACTCATAGATCGAACTTGACCATGCGGGACATCACGACGCTGCCGATCGTCAGGCTTGTCGCTCCGCCGGCCAGCAGCATATGGCCAGTATGTGAAGTAAACAGGGTAATGACATAGTCGTGGCTGACCAGATACAGCAGCCCCATCATCACGAAGGGCAGAGCGCCGATAATCATCGCACTCGCTGTCGCCTCAGACGACATCGCCTTTACCTTCAGTCGAATCTGCTCGCGCTTGCGCAGCATATCCTCAAAGTTCTCGAGCGTTTCCGCCAGGTTACCGCCGGTCTCTCGCTGTACTGAGAGGGTCGTGATGAGGAAATTGAACTCGGCAAGGCCGATGCGCCGTCCTACCGACAACAACGCCTCTTCGATAGACTGACCCAGCCTGACCTGATCGCTCATCCGGCGAAATTCTTCCCCTACGGGGTTCACGACTTCGCGAGACACAACCGCAAGCGTATCGCCGAAGGGCAATCCAGCCCGCAATCCGCGAACGATCAGGCTGATCGCCTCCGGGAAAAGTTTGTAAAACTTCGCCCGCCGGCGTCCGGTTACCGAATCCAAAACCATACTCGGCAATTTCAGCCCGCAGATTGCACCGATCAGCAGCGCCGTCATGGGCGACATGCCGCGGAGGATCGCGAGAATGGCAACCGCAATGGCCACGATGATGCAGATCAGGCCGAAGCGACCGATCGAAAGGCCCGTTCCGCTGGCCGCCAGGCGGGCGCGCATCGCATCCGGTTTCGGCAATAAACGATGGATCAGAAGATCAAGCGCGCCATGTGAGTCCAGACGCAACTGCGGACCTGCAACGGGCTTTCCACGGTCAGGCGCAGCGATTCTCCTCGCACGTCGGGCAATGCGACGCTTGCCATCGCCCGCCAGGTAACCGAAGGCCGTAGAAATCAAGCCCATGCAGGCGAGGCCCATCAGTAACTGGGCGATTGATTCCATCATCGCATCGCCTCCAACAGCAAGCGATCGAGGCCGTGATATTCGGCACGCTGGGTGAAGTGCGGTCTAATTCCGGACGTATAGAAGCGGCCGCGCAGCTTTCCTTCGCTATCCTCGCCCTCGTATTTGAAGCCGAAGAGTTCCTGCGTCGTGATGGTGTCACCGTCCATTCCGGTGACTTCGCTGATGCTGGTTACGCGTCGGACACCGTCGCGCATGCGACTGACCTGCAGGATCATATGGACAGCGGCAGCGATTTGCGTTCGGACCGCATGGCTCGGCAGATTGATGCCCGACATGCCAACCATGTTTTCCAAGCGCGTAAGCGCCTCGCGCGGCCGATTTGCGTGGATGGTCCCCAGCGAGCCGTCATGGCCGGTATTCATGGCCTGGAGCATATCCATCGCTTCGGCGCCGCGAATTTCGCCCAGGATGATGCGATCCGGGCGCATACGCAGCGCATTCTTGACCAGATCGCGCATCGTAATTTCACCGCGCCCCTCCAAGTTGGGCGGGCGGGTTTCCAAACGAACGACATGCGGCTGCTGCAGTTGCAATTCGGCGGCGTCTTCGATCGTGACAATTCGCTCGTCGGTATCGATCATCTGTGAAAGCGCGTTCAGCAGTGTCGTCTTGCCTGAGCCGGTGCCGCCGGAAATCAAAATATTTAGTTGGCAGCGTGCAGCGATTTTCAGCACGGTAGCCATCGCCGTCGAGATATTCTGCTGACGTGACATAACGTCGAGATCAATGGTCTTTTTCGAGAATTTACGAATTGAGATCGATGGACCATCAATCGCCAACGGCGGGATAATTATGTTCACGCGGCTGCCGTCGGCGAGGCGCGCATCGACCAGAGGCGATGATTCGTCGATCCGGCGGCCAATACCGCTGACGATGCGCGTGATGACGCTCATGACATGAGCGTTGTCGCGGAATGTCGTATCTGTCAGCTCAAGCTTGCCGCGACGTTCGACATAGATCCGCTTTGCGCCGTTCACCATGATGTCGTTTACGGATTCGTCGGCAAGAAGCGGTTCCAAGGGGCCGAGCCCCAGCATGTCGTTCAGAAGGACGACGACTAGGTCGCGCTGTTCGCGCCGATTCAACTGGATCTTAAGTTCGGCCAGAATCTCCGTAACCACATCGGAGAGTTGATGGGACAGTTCCTCCCGGCTGAGCTTGGTCGCGACTTCACTGTCGATTCGCTCCATAACGAGGGGGTAAATCCGCGGAACGGCCTCTTCTATGTTGGCGCGAGCAGACAGCGATACGACATTGCTCTTGGCCGGCCGCACAAACTTGCTGGCCGCAATCTTTTCAAGGATATAGGCCGCCGCCAAATCCTGGCGTTGCTTCGGATCGAGCCGCAACACATGTTGGTCGGCGATCTTATCGATAAACGCCTCAACCGTGGCGTTCAGCTGTTCGCGTGGTAGGTTCGACAGCGCTCCGACGTCGAGTTGGGTCTCGGCTGAAAGCTGGAGGAGGGCTTTGGCCTTTTCGAAGTCTCCAGAACCGGAGACATAGTCGTCAACGGGAAACTGTCGCTCGACCGGCTGCGGTCGGTGTTCGACTTCAGGAACGGGTCGCACGGGAATGTTGCGCGAGACGAGCGAATTCACACGCTCCTGGAGGCGATCGCCGCTATCTCGCTTGCCGAACAGGCTCATTTGCGCAGCAATCTCTTGAAAAGTGATGTTTTTGCTGTTGCATCCGTGCCAGAGAGAAACCCTGCCAATTTCCGCAACTCTGCCGTCGTCTTGCCGTCCCGGGACACATTAGCCAGCGCCTTTGCGCGTTCGGCCGCAGCGGCAGCGGCTTTCCCATCGAATGGAATCGAAAAATCGATTTTGGCGCCGATTCCGCGCTCAAAATCAGCCGGGCTTACTTCCCCGGCGATGCCGCCCACACGATTGGCGATCACAACGACTTTGGCATCGCCGCGCTGTCCTTTGATAAAAGCCAGTAACCGTTGCGTATCGCGCATCGAAGCCAGAGATTGCTCGCTAACGACACCGATCTGGTCGGCGACGGCCAAAACATGACGCGTGAGGCCACCGAGAGAACGGGGCGTATCGATTACGATGCAATCCGTGCTGCCGCCAAGATCGGTGATCAGCGCATCGAGCCCGCTGTTGCCCAAATCGACGCTTTCTTCGAGCGGCTCTTCCGCAGCCAAAATGCGCAGCCGCTCACCGGCATTGGCCATCGCCGAGCGTATTAGGAGACTGTCGACCCGATCGGGGTTGGCCAATATTTCCCGCAAACCGCGACCTGGTTCGACATCAAGGCTGAGCGCGAGACTTCCGAAATGAAGGTCGAGATCCAGCAGGACAACCCGTAGATTGCGTTCCTCCGTCATCGTCCAGGCGGATGAGACAGCCAGCGAAGTCGTCCCGACGCCTCCGCGTGCGCCGATCAATGCGATTGTTCTCGCAACTTTTGCCGCCAGTGGCGCCCGGCTTTCGCTTCGCGTCGCGTTCTGAATGGATTGGGACAGCATCTGCCCGGATACAGGCTTGACGAGATAGTCGGATACGCCGGTTTCGATAAGGCGTCGGTAAAAGCTGACATCGTTGACAAGGCCGATAGCGATTACTTTGGTATCCGAACCGCAGAGGGCCATGATCCCCCTAATCGCGCCCAGAGCATCGTCGCTGTCGCAGATGTCGACCACCAGAACTGCCGGTGGAATGCTCGTCCGAATGACGCTGAGGGCGCCCTCCGGGCCGCCGTCCGAAAATTTCTGGTTTTGCCACCCGAGTTGCGTCGCCACCGAGCGCACAGTCTCGCGTGTAACTTCATCGGCGACAGAAGCCATGAACTGGCCAGCCGGCGCATAAGACATTTGAGCCTGGTTCGGTGACATTTGAACTTTCGCGGCTAAGCTCATTGCTGGGTCGTAGTGGATTGCGGGTTGCTGGACTGTGCCGGCGCCGCCGAGGGTGACGGTGCGGGCGAAGGCGAAGGCGAAGGCGAGGGAGAGGACGGCGGCTGGGCAGGGTTCTGCGCAGCACCCGGATTGGAATCATCGCTTATTGAACCCACTCGGCCGCTGCGATAGCGCTCGACCGCAGCAATTGCTGGCTCGCCGACGACGGGGCCCATTGGCTTGCCTGAAATCAGGTCCTTCGGATCGGCGATCATGGCGGCGAGATTTGACGCAGTTGAGCAACCGAAGTCGCTGTGCATGGTGTTGTCGAAATCATTACCCGGCGCCTTGCTCCAGTTCGGGCAATTGGGCGCAGTAGCCTCATATCGCTCGACCACAAGTGTCATTTCGCCAACGGCAACATCGGGAGTCTGCGCGAACACCGGCTTCAGTCCCTGGCGGGCCAGCGCCGTCTCAAGGCGGGAGGCGCGTTTATCGTCCAGCGCCGAGCCGGTTTTGAGGTCCGGCCGCTCGATTACGATGACATCGCCGCTGGAAACCGAACTTGTCGCAAGGAATTCGTTCAGATCGCGTGTCTCGCCGGCATTCGGTGCGCTGGATCCCGCCGGGAAATGTATCGTGTGGGTCAACTTCGTCTGCGATACCCGGATTGGGTTCGGCGCTTCGCTCGTGGGACCGGTTTCCATCGGCTTGGGCGCCGCGCAGCCTGTGACCTCAGCGACCGAAAGCAACACCAGAATCGCAACTATCCCGGTGTTGAGGCGTTCTGAGGGCACGGCGCGCATCACTGGCAAGTTCCTCATTGGAGATCGAACCCCACCGGGCCGATGAGGCCTTGGTGTGCAGTCACAGGAGAAGGCGGATTGCCCGGTGGAGATTGAGGCATATAATCAGCGCCGTTTAAAACGCGCTGCGCGTCTGTCGGCGCGATATAGCCGTCGGTCGGCGCCAGCAGGCGCTTATCGGACACAGGACGCACGATGTAGGGCGTTACTATCACGACCAGTTCCGATTCATTGCGTTCGAATTTGTCCGACCGGAACAGGGCGCCTATGACCGGGACGTTTCCCAACCCCGGAAATTTCTGGATATTCTGGGTAACGCTGTTTTGGAGCAATCCCGCGATAGCGAAGCTTTGGCCGCTCGCCAAATCGACGGTCGTTTGCGTGCGCCGCGTGGTCAAGGACGGGACCGTGATGCTGTCGAGGGTGATGGCGCCGACAGTCGACAACTCGCTGACCTCAGGCTTGACGACCAGGTTGATCCGACCGCTGTCAGTAATGGTGGCGATGAACGAGAGGCTGACGCCGAACTTCTTATAGTCGATCGTCGTGACATTCAGCCCCTGCGGCACCGGGATGGGAAACTCACCGCCGGCCAGAAAGCTGGCCTCGGCTCCTGAGATCGCCGTGAGGTTGGGTTCGGCCAAAACTGTAATCAGTCCCTCGCTATCGAGGGCATCGATCAGAACATTGAGATCGAGATTGTGGGTGACGAAGCTTCCGACAATATTGTCGGCGCCGTTCGATCCGGCAAGCGTTGCCGCTGATGCAATGGCGCTGGCAGAAGTCTGGCCGGCTGCAGGCACTATCGCACTACCGCTCTGCAATCCAAATGCAAAGTGACCGGGTCCGATCCCGGCACTTCCCCAATTAACGCCAAATTGTTTGATAACATCCCGCGAAACCTCGGCGATCCGGACGCGCAAATTAACCTGGTTCGGCGCGTCGACCTGCATCGTATTCAGCAGATGTTCCTGATCGGGGACAAAGCGCGCAGCGATCGCCTTGGCGCTTTCGCCATCGGCAGCCGATCCGACCTTGCCGGTTAGAACCAGAGTGTTGTTCGCAGTGCTGGTGCCGATGTCGCTATTCGGCAAAAGGCGCTTCAAATCCTGGCGGAGCTGGGTCTCGTCATAATGGACCGAGACATTCATGTTGGCCAGAATCTTGTCGTGTTCGTCCACTGCGAACAATGTTGTCTGCCCCGGCGATTTACCGACTACGTAGACCAGCGTCGGTGACTTGACCTCGACGTCTGCCACCTTGGGATCGGCTATAAAAACGCTGGATGCCTGATCGTCCAGGCGGATCAGGCTTCCCTTGCCAAGCTCAATGACGAGTTGACCAGTCGCCGGACCGACAACTTGTGCCCCGGCGAATGCGACAGATGATGTTGCTATATTGGCAAGCATAATCAACCAGACCATTGAAAGACTGGCGAAAAATCGTGTCATGGTTTGAGCGCTACTCCAGAAATCGGAGAAGCTATCATGACTTGACTTACATCGCTACCTCGCACTACGTCGACTCGGTGTTGAACATTCGCCGCAGCCTCAGCAAACAGCTGATGCGTGGCTTCATTGTCCCAGGTCGGGATGTTTGTGGCAGCTACATTTCCGTCTTTTCCATCGGCGAGGCTGCGCAAACTGAGCGACAGCAGCCCCAATTCGGAGGCGACCGCGACGAGTTCGGCCTGCTTGGGAGTCACCTCCAAGGTTGCGGTTTTCGGCACCGCGGCGACGTCCTTTTTGTCGTCGGAAATGCGCTGATCCATCGCCAGGACGCGCAGATCGGTGATAACCGTCTCGCTCATATGACGCGACGGAGCATCTTTCTGAGATGACTGGATCACCATACTCAAAATAAGATCGACGTGATCGCCGGGCGATACGAAACCGGCCATCCCGGTGCTGGGCGTTACATTGACTGTAACCGCGCGGGTGCCGGGAGTCAGAATTGCAGCCATGAAACCACGATCGCCTGCGTGAACCACACGGTCAGCCGTTATGGGTTCGCCGGCGCTCAGACGAGAGCGAGCGACCGCACCAGTGAAGTCTTCAGGCTTGCCTTTTCCCGCTACGATATAGCTGTCGGCGATACCGTCCTGCGGCCATTCCTGCCAGCGAAGCGAGTCAGCGGTCAAAAATGTGCCGACCGGAATCTCAGACTTGGCCACCAATACCTGGACACGCGGTGCAGCGGGCGTGGCTGCACCCGCCAGCTGGCCGGCTTCGCGGCCGGCCAGCTGAGCGTGGAGCCATTGCTGTGCAATGAATACGGTTGCCCCGGAGAGGGCGATTGCGAAAAAGAAGAAGATGAAGCGTCGCGACATGGGATGTCACCTTCAAAAACGTTGACCTACTGCAAAAGCGGCAGGTAGCGGGCAAGGACCGAAATTCCGCCGATCGCGATTGCAACACCGAACGGCATCGGCTGGCGTGCTGCGGTTTCACCTCCGGCGAGACTGAGCGCATCGGCAGAGGGCAGGGGCATCAGCCGCTTCAGAGGCGAAAGCATCAGGATCCCCAAAGCGGCGCCGCTCATGCAGGTCCCGACAGCGAAGGGGGACAGAAATGACGGGCCGACCCAGAGAGCCATGGCGCCCAAAAGCTTAACGTCGCCGCCGCCCATCCAGCCGCGTGCGAAGAAGAAGACTGCCATCGCGAAAACGCCCAGGCCGGTCAGTACACCGCCGGTCAAGAATGATATCGGCATGAAACAGGCGGCAAAGACGAAAGCGGCGACGATGATCAAGGATATACGATTTGGGATGAGGTAAAGGCGGAAATCGCTGACGGCAGCCCAAACCAGTGCGCAGGCAGTGACTGCGAGCGATACGGCGATTGGGGCGGTTGAAATCATCATCGAGCGAGGTTCCCAGAATTTCTCTTAGATTGGGCAGATTGAAAAATAGATTGGGCAGATTGAAAAAAAAGACATAATCAAATGAGCCGGTCGCACCGGGTAAGCTTGGCCTAGACCAAACCCACCAGTGCGACCCGCTTCACTTGACATTAAGCGGCGGCGGCGGTGCTGACGTTGACGGCAGCATTGCCGAACAGGGTCTTCAGATTGCCGCCAACGAGGGTGACCGAGGCAACGATCGCGATCGCAACGAAACCGGCTATCAGGCCGTATTCAATCGCCGTGGCGCCATTGCGGTTTCCGACGAGCTTGTTGATCAGTGTACGCATTACTTTAATCTCCTTGTTTGAGGCTCTGTTTAAGATGAAGAATAAACCCTTAGAACCGATCAGGCTGTTCTGTACTTGAAGTAACGCAGGTGAGACGGCCGCACTGGGTGAACTTGCTTTAGGCGAAGCGCACCGGTGCGACCGGCATCACTTGACATTAAGCGGCGGCGGCGGTGCTGACGTTGACGGCAGCATTGCCGAACAGGGTGGTCAGATTGCCGCCGACGAGGGTGATCGAGGCAACGATCGCGATCGCAACGAAACCGGCGATCAAGCCGTATTCAATCGCCGTGGCGCCATTGCGGTTACCGGCGAGCTTGTTGATAATCTTGCGCATTATTTACTCTCCTTTTTTTAAGGCTCTGTTTAAGAAGAACAATTCCCTAGAACCAGTCAGGCTGTTCTGTACAAAGAGAAAGCCTGGTGTACCGGCCGCATTGGGGTGGATTTGGCTTTGCCGAAGCCCACCGGTGCGACCCGCATCACCGGGAATTAGGCGGCGGCGGCGGTGCTGACGTTAACGGCAGCATTGCCGAACAGGGTGGTTAGATTGCCGCCAACGAGGGTGATCGAGGCAACGATCGCGATCGCAACAAAACCGGCGATCAGGCCATATTCAATCGCCGTGGCGCCATTGCAGTTCCCGACGAGCTTGTTGATGATCTTGCGCATTACTTTCTCCTTCATTTGAATTTTTGAACTGAATGAAGGTTGAACTGTTTATTTACGACCTTCAAGATAAAAATGGCCAACAAAACCAAGTAAATATTTCATTTACGTCGAAATTAGAATTTCATTTGGTTTAAATTTGAAGGGAATTTCCGGGTATATTCGAACGCGCAACAGGCGCCGCGGAAATCTCAATTAAAAACAGGAAAAAGTTATCGAGCCTGGAGGCGCAGCAGCTGGCGCGGCAAAGTCCGAATCGGCCATGCCATAGCCCCGATAATGCCCGACGGAGCTTCAAGGGAAGATAGGCCGGTCTCGGGAAACTCAGACCGGAGAGGGGATCGATAGGTTCCGAACATTCGATCGAATATCGGAAATAGGGCCGCGAAATTGATATTTTCGTCGGCCGGAAAAATCGAGTGATGAATGCGGTGATAGCATGGTGAATTGAGCAACACCGAATATCGGCCAAAACTAACAGGCAACCTTGCGTGCGTAAAATAGTTATAGAATCCTGTCAGCGTATAGATGCCGACGATTATCGGGTTTGCCTTAAAGATAATTCCGACTGCCAGATATATAGTGAGAGACTTTATAAAATGCTCTGCCCAGTAATGGCGAGCGGTAGTCGATACATTTACATCCGGATCGCTATGGTGAAGAGAGTGCATTGCCCATAAGGGCGATATACTGTGCTGGGCGCGATGGAAAACATACTCGCCGAAATCCATCGCTATTATATAAGCCAGGAGGGCAGGGATCAGACGCCAACCGGTGTCGGGTAAATTGATAAAGCCCTGTCCGGTCACATGTACCAAATAGACAGTAATCGCCGCGGCCGCTGGTTGAAGCAGGGCTTGAATGACTGACACAACCGACGAATAACCGACATTGAACGATATGGATCCAAATCTACGCGGCTCCCTTTCACGGCTTCGTTCGACAACGAACCCGATGAGCACGCATGTGAAACTCAGCAAAAGCCCGATCAGAAAGCCATTGAAAGCCGACGGTGTCATTGAATGTAGCTGACTATACAATGACATGCCCGCCTCGATACCTAATGGCCTTCAGACCAGGCTTCTACTTTACGCCGCCGGAGTCGCAGCGGTGAGGGCAGTGTTCACCGATGTGAACAAGGTCGTCAGCTTCGTACCGACCGTCGTAACCGAGCCTGCCGTCGCGACGGCAATCAGAGCCGCGATCAGGCCATATTCGATCGCGGTCGCGCCGGTGCGATCATTCTTTAGATACGTAAAAAGTTTGCGCATTTTATTCACCTATTATTTGGACGTTGCATTACGCCCAAACGTGACATCAGAATCTGAAGGCTCGCAAGTATAATTTGCGGAGTGGTTACCAGTATCTATTCCACTTTACAGCGAATCATAATCTCATTTGGTTTAAATTTTAACCTTTCAGGTTTTCCTGACCCCACAGACACTATAGGAAACAACACACTACTCACCACGTGCATTATTACTTAAAATTTGAACCTAGTCTTAAGCGAAATTCCACGCACTGCGCTTTTATTTTGTTAGCTTCCGGCAGTTATGAAGCCAATCAACCCATCCGGAGCCATTTTGCCCGCCGATCTCGTCCACCTCCAGAAACTGGTCCCCAATTACTTACACGCGCAAGTAAAGCAGCTTGGCGCAGGCCGGCGGCTGTTGGCACAAGCTTTGGCGAATCGCTCCGGCACAGCGGCGCTGGAGTTCGCAATTATACTTCCCGTCATTGTTACGCTCTTGATCGGCATGTTCGACTACGGCGCGCTGGCTTATCAAACGATGGAAGTATCAACAGCAGCGCACGCCGGCGCCGAATACGCTCTTAAAAACGGCTTTACTGCCTCGGCTGTGCAAACCGCGGTCACAAGCGCCACAACACTGACAGTAACAGCATCGCCCGCGCCTACCCTCGAAAAGGCCTGCGTCACGAGCGGTGCGATCGTGGTGACGGCGGGATCGTCTTGCTCGTCCGGCGGGGCGCCCGGCAGCTATGTGCTGGTCTATGCCCAGGCGCCATTCTCACCGATCATTTCCTGGGCCAGCTTTATCATGCCAAGCAGGGTCGCGGCGCAGGCGATGGTTCGGATTCAGTGATGCGCACGCACGATCTCCCAAACGAAGTGCGGGCTTTCTGGCGAGCCCGAGAGGGAAATACGGCCGTTGAGTTCGCTTTGGTCGCACCGGCCCTATTTCTCGTCATATTCGGTACGCTCGAATTCGGTCGGCTTTTATGGACCCAGTCTTCGCTCCATTACGCAGTAGAGCAGGCGGCGCGCTGCGCATCGGTAACGCCCAGCGTATGCGGTACAGCGAGCCAAATTCAAAGTTACGCAGCTAATACGATCAGTTTTCTCAACATAAGTTCGTCGACATTCACGTCAACTTCGACCAGTTGCGGCCATAAGATCAGCGCCTCATTCAACTATCAGTTCATCGCCACCGGGCTTTTCCCCTTTACTCCCACTCTAACGGCACAGGCATGCTCGCCATGACCGACGGGATTTTCAACAACAGCATCAGCCGCAAGCGTACGCACCCTCAGGAGCTATCGATCATGAAAGTTGTCGGCATACAGGACGGATTCGAGATGAAACCAAGCAAAGATCCTAAGCAGCCGCAATCATTCGCAATACTGGCGCGGGTAGCCTCCAGCCTGTGGTTTATCCTTCTCGCCGTCCTGCTGTGGCGCGGCCTGATGTCCACGATCTATGCAGTTCCTCTGCACGCGGCAGACTTCAGCGATTGGTCCCCCGTCGTGTCGCACTTCTGCACGTTGGCTTTCTACATAACCTTGGGGTGGCTGATGCTGGTCCGGCCGCACGCCCTTGCACGTCAAAACGGCGTCGTTCCCAAGATCGTCGCATTCACCGGGACCTATGCCGTATGGATGATGCCCATTCTTCCGCAGGGGCATCATACTTCGTCCCTGCAGATCGTTTCGGCGGCAATTACGCTCGCCGGCAGCCTGTCGATCGTTTGGTCGGTGCTGTATCTGGGCCGTTCTTTCAGCATCGTCCCGCAGGCCCGCAAGCTGGTCATAAGCGGACCCTATCGTATCGTCAGACATCCTCTTTATGTAGCAGAGGAAATCGCCATCATCGGCGTCGCTCTCCAATATGAATGGTATGCGGCGCTGCCGTTCCTTGCCATGCATATCGCACTGCAGCTTCGTCGGATGGGATATGAGGAATCGCTTCTTCGGGCGGTATTTCCCGATTACGAAGCCTATGCCCAGCGCACAGCTCGGCTCATCCCCGGCATTTGGTGATAATTAGGTCCCGAACGATGCCAGAATTTGGGCAGTTAACGAGGCGCCTTGCCCGCGATGAAACCGGCGTCAGCTCCGTCGTCATCGCGCTCGGCATGACCATAATGCTGGGCGGCGCAGGTCTCGCGATCGATATTGGCCTTTGGTACAATGACCAGCGGGTCGCGCAGAGCGCAGCGGATTCAGCGGCTTATAGCGCAGCCATCGATTTCGGCTCGGGCGATACGCTGGCGAACGCCACTTCTGCAGCCGAAGCGATCGCAGCCCAATATGGCATGACGAACGGCAGCGGGGGGGTGAGCGTAACTGTCAACATGCCGCCGAAACAAGGCTCATACACCACCAATTCGAATGCTATCGAGATACTGATCCAAAAGACCGAGACCAGGCTTTTCAGCAGCCTGTTCATGAATTCCGCCGCTGTTTCGGCTCGAGCTGTGGCGTTGGCCGGGTCGACCAACGGCAGTTATTGCATTCTGGCACTCGATTCCAGCGCTTCGACCAGCGTCAGTACCGCGGATATTGAGTTGTCAGGCGGCGCAACGGTCGATGCCAGCACCTGTGGTCTTCAGGTCAATGCGTCCGGTGCCGATGCGCTTTACCTTACCGGTGGCGCAACTCTCAAAGCTGCCACACTGTCGATTGTCGGGAATTATTCGGTTAACGGCGGATCCACGCTGACGGTTTCGGGGACCAAGACCATAAGCGCGTCACCGATCTCTGACCCGTATGCCAATGTCACGCCGCCGACTCCTGGGGCCTGTGCAGCCACCAACAGCTATAGTTACGGCACCCATACTCTATCGCCCGGAACCTATTGCAACGGGTTGACGCTAAATGGAGGCGGTACGGATACGATGACCGCCGGCGTTTATATTATAGACCGCGGTGTTTTGGATTTGACCGGTGGCGCAACCCTTAATGCGACTGCGGGGGTAACGATTGTTCTGACGAGCAGTACAGGCTCAAATTATGCGACGGCCCAGATCGATGGCGGGACCACGCTCAACATCACGGCACCGACCACCGGGGCAACCAAGGGTTTGGCGATCTTTCAGGACCAGCGGGCGCCGACGAGTGGAACCGACACTATTACCGGGGGAGCGACGCTCAATGTTACCGGTGCACTCTATTTCCCGTCACAGACGCTGAACTATCAGGGCGGCAGTTCGACAACATCGCTTTGCACACAGCTGGTCGCTTTTAGAGTCAACTATACGGGTGGAACGAAGTTCAACAACACCTGTGGCGGCACCGGGGTTACAGGGATCGGCACCACGAACACGGGTCTGGTCGAGTAATCGAATCCGCTTAGATCGCAATGCGGCCCATTCCGCCAAGGGCGCCCGCTTCAGCGCTCCGGCTCCAGAATTGCTGAAGTCCGCGCAATGTCTGCCGGCAGATTGCAATGTCTTCGCTTTTCAGATTGCCGTTGGTCAAAGCCTCAAGATGGCGCGCATTCATATTTTTGAGGATGGCACAGAGTTCTGCACCTTTCTCAGAAAGGCGAACCATAATGACCCGCTTGTCATGGGGAGAGCGTTCCTGATCGATATAGCCGATCTCAGTCAGTTTTTTCAGATTGTAAGAGACATTCGACCCGAGATAGCAGCCGCGCCACATAAGCTCGCTTACCGTCATCTCTGCGTCGCCGATATTGTGAAGCATCAGCGCTTGGACATTGTTGATGTCCCGGATCCCACGAACGTCGAGTTCCAATTGGATCACGTCGAGAAACTGCCTGTGCAGTCGCTCAGCTAACACGACGACTTCGAGATACTCGAGCTTCAGTTCTGTGTCTGACATTTGTGGCCCCTTATCCATCGAATGCGAATTCAAACGCTTGGTCAGATTCGGCGCCAGCTGGCAGGTGTGCCTTTATGGCACCGCATCTGAACTAGCTTATCCGAGCTCTTATTAGCTTGGTTAGCTAGCACTGAAGCTACTCATAACTTGCAGTGAAGCTAATTGCAAGCTTATTTAAGCTAGTTTTAAGCTTTTTCTAGCTAACGACGAAACATGACCGCTTGCGGGTGACGATATAGCTTACTCGGGCGCAGGGACGGCCAGGCGAACGCGGCAATCTTGGTGCAAATACACACGAGCCGGCGGGCGCGCTCCACTTACTAAGTGTGGTAAGCACCTCAAGTTGGATAAACTTAAAGCCTAATAAGCTTGACTTTCCTAGCTAAAGCGACCATGTTCATTCCCTGGACAAGCTTGAGTCATGCTTAATTCTAAGCATGTTTCGGAGTCGTTGATGAGTGTGGTGAGACGCCGCGTTTTTTCGGAAAGCTACAAGCGGGCGGCCGTAGAGCGGGTTGCAGCCAGCAGCCGCTCGCCCGGCGCGGTCGCTTCCGAGCTAGGCGTTCATGAAACCGTATTGCGCCGCTGGATGGCCCAATTCCCGGCCACCGAAGCCCTACCTCAGGCAGCCGATCTTTTGGCGCCGTTGCCGCCTCAACCGGCGACAATCATCCCTTCACCGACGCCGGGCACGGATCTTCCGGCAGAAAACGCCAAATTGCGTGAAGAGGTGGAACGACTGCGTTCGGAACGCGAAATCCTTAAGAAGGCGTTCGCGATAATGTTCGGCGAGATGAAATAGAATCTACGCGCCTGTCAAACACCGACGCGTACAGCGCCGCCCATTGCACCGGGTTCGATCGCTCGGCTCCAAAACTGCTGGAGACCACGCAGGGTCTGACCGCAGGTCTCGATGTCCTGGCTGTTCAAATTCCCGCGCGATAAGGCTTGAACATGGCGTTCGTTCATGTTGCGGAACAGGTCACACAAATCAGCGCCCTTGTCCGATACGCGCACCATGATCACCCGCTTGTCATGCGCAGAACGTTGCTGGACGATGTAACCCGTATCCGTCAGTTTCTTCAGATTGTAGGATACGTTCGACCCAAGATAGCAACCGCGCCACATGAGTTCGCTCACCGTCATTTCGGCGTCGCCAATGTTATGGAGAATCAAGGCCTGGACATTGTTGATGTCTCTGATGCCCCGAACATCAAGCTCCAGTTGGATGACGTCGAGAAATTGTCTGTGCAACCGCTCAGCAAGCGCGACAACTTCTAGATAGTCGATCTGCATGGTTCTCTCCGTCGTTTTACGTTCGGTCCACAGTCAGTCTACTGATCCGCCGTGCGGCTTCTTCAGTCGTCTTAACGCAGACAGGTTAACCTGTTCTGCTATCAAGCGTGTTAAGGTCCTGTTATCATTTCTCCACTTGAATTGTGTAGCTTAGGGCGGCCAAGCACCGTATATTTCTATGTAATATCAACAATGCTTATTAATGCGCTGAATTGTATAGAATATATCAGATTAACATTTGCGTTTCAGTCAGGCCGTTTCCCTGGAAACCGAGGAAGAATCCCGTTGAGGAGATTGTCATGCGATTGAGGTTTTTGATTTCGGCGTTATCGACGGCAGTCGCGCTTTCGGGATGTGCGTCCACAAATATCAACCAATTTTCCGGTGGCGCTCCGTCAATGGCGCCCGACGCGTGGATGTTCGGAACCGTGGACGGATATGGCCTGATTATCGATCGCTTCGGCTCGGTTAAAAGTCAGTTCCACGCCCATGAAGTCGGCAATTGGG
>Ga0182030_10013281_pt1 | contig 16390 bp, 15 predicted proteins | sample 812S3MmetaG_FD_121299 | JGI IMG/M metagenome (GOLD analysis project Ga0182030, IMG submission 121299) | Permafrost microbial communities from Stordalen Mire, Sweden - 812S3M metaG (Illumina Assembly) | ecosystem: Environmental > Terrestrial > Soil > Wetlands > Permafrost | place: Sweden...
ACGGGAGAACCAAAGTCTGCGCGACAAAAAATTTTTTGACCACAAAAAACAAATACTTAGCTTTTTCCTTGGTTTTTTTTTTTTTTTTTTTTCAATCACCAGAATGGGCTTCAGCAAGATTTCGTGGTTGAGGTCATTTTTATCAGGTATCACTCCATGTTATAGCCAGGAAAGTGCCAGCGAGCATTCTAGATACGCTGCCATGCGATGGAGATACAAGGTATCTCCCTGTTGATGATCGGAATCAGCACTTTGTCATACGTTCAAAGCATGAATCCTTAGAGCATGATCTCGTTGATTCGTCGAATGAGTTGTCAGGTGAAACGTGCGATGTTCCAATAACACAAATCTCTAATATCTATTCTGAAAGGACTTCCGAACAGCTCAGCTGGACGCCGAGGCCTAAGAGAGAGAAGGCCGAGGGGCTTGTCGTTCATTCCCACTTGGAAAGAAGCGAGGAGAACGCTTAAGAGTACTGGTAGTCGTACAGCTTCTGTTTCGCTTGTCTTTTTCTCGCCGATTTTCATTCACTTTTCCGCCGACGGCCTTTATTACACACCGCTATATTAAAGCCATGGCTTAAGACTTTGCCAGCACAAAATAAAGCGAACTCGCCGAATCCTCTCCTCTCAAACAATGTATACTTGTACAGTAGTTCAACTTCCATTACAAATTCCTCTTCAACATGAAATTTATCTTTCTCTGTGATGAAACATTGATGGATCATGGAGCGCCGCCAATGACTTCACTGCTCCCGGACACTCCAATCTGTTGAAAATCAAGCAGAGATCAACTATTATCCCGTACTGGAGATGGACTACCTTGAGACTCCTTGATTCGTCTCGGGTTCCTCCGCCTTGAATTGCATATGCCACTTCATCATGAAGCTAAGTTTCTCGTAACCAACTGCAAGTCATGCGCATTACATTTTTTCAACGTCCTTCCAGAAGTACTAGTAATAGCACCACCTAGCATCACCGTTCTATCGGATGCGAGGAGGCTTTTTTAGGTATCGGTATGAGAGATCGGCAGACATTAGTTCCTTTTTCTTGACTAAAGCAAGATCCAATATCCCAAGTTTCCGACTTTGGGAGCTTCTACTGTTTAGCCGAACGGGCCTTGACCGCGTTCTCCTTACCCCAGACGCCTATATTTTTAGGGGATCGTTAGATCGCGGGGTTGGGAAAGTATGGAAATGGGTCTGGATCAGTGTCTGGATCTTGCTGGTACATTGGGGAAATCCCAGTTGCATGTTTGTGGTCTAGCTCTGGTCTGAATATATCATGGAGTAGCAAGAATTCTCATGCAAGTGCGTTTTAGGAGTCGAGTTTCTCACCACCCAACGGCCCAAAGTCTTGGGTCACTTTGACCATTAGCCTTTTGCATCTTAGTAAGAGAGCGATAACTCACCAGTGTTGAACGCGGGGATGGAGCTATGAAAGCTTGTACGCGCCATGGAGGGGATTGCTTTCTGGACTTGAAGGTCCAAAGACATATAATATCCCCATTTCCCTTCTCCAACGTCTCACTCACGCTCTACCGCAACCGTCTGACAGCTCTTTCTCGACCCTTCACACACATACACACTTTCAGCAACCATGTCTTCAAACGTCAGCGATGACAAGCTTGCTCATATGCCTTCCAATCATCTTTCTCCTCAAGTCACCATGAGCCTCAGTCCCGAACAATACGAGAGACTCTTCTTTCAACCCAACGCCGCCAAAGGAGATCTCGCCAAAAGACTTGGTAAGACTCCTCTTCTCCAAATCACAAACCCCTCATCCTAACCACCATCACCAGGAAACCCAACTCTCCTTGGCGTCCTCGGCTTCCTCATCCCCTTCTCCAGCACCGTCTTTTGCCTCCTCCAATTTCAAGGCTCCGACCCCACATCCCTAACCGGCGTCAGCGGGACCTTCTACTTCCTTGGCGGAATCGCCATGGTGATCGCCGGGATCACCGAATTCATCCTCGGGAACACCTTCCCCTTCGTCGTCTTCATAATCTACGGCTCCCACTGGGTAAACATAGGTTACGTCTTGGATCCCCTCCACAACGTCGTCGGTTCTTATACCACAGGCGAACTCCCCGGCGCCCTCTCACAAGCCTACAACTCCAGCCAAGGAAACTATAACGTGGTTATGGCGCTCGTGACATTCATCTTCCTGATCGGCTCACTTCGCACCAATGGCCCCTTCGTCGTCGTATTCTTCTGCCTCGTTTTCCTGTTCAGCTTCCTTGCTGCGGCGTATTATCAGCTGGGGTATAATGCTACTGCTGCAGGATTAGAGCACGCGTTCTACTACTTTAAGATTGCGGGCGGGTTTGGGTTTGTTACTATGATTTGTGGATGGTATGTGTATCATTCTCTTTCAAGAAGCGTTTTACTTCGTTGGGAAGGTTTAAGCTGATAAGGAAAACAGGTATCTAGCCATCATCACCGTTTGCGCATCCACAGGTGTTCCTTGCCCGCTACCCATTTTCGATCTTAGCCAGAAGGTGGCGGCGCATAATGTCGATGCGCAGAAGGGGGAGCATGCCGGGACGGTTATGAGGCAGGCTGCTTGAACGGGGATGATAAATGTTTGAGAGTTTGGATGTTCATGAATATGATACGTAACTACTGGAGAAAGATGTGTCTACACACCTAGGGCATGTACCCGGATGTGAATTAGATGGATAGCAGGATGGGGGTTTAGAGAATCCAGAGATACATCTAATCGCCTCTGAAACCATGTATGTAATGACATTAGAGGCAAAATAAAAATTGATTGAATAATATCAGGCTCTGCAACTATAGAAACTGCAGCTTGTTTTGTGTAGAAATCTCTTCATTTCAGCTCGATACCGGGAGATCAATATTGGGTTTCCTAATGCTGGAATCTTGTGCCATCAAGGAGGGACATTTGGATTCGATCACAGATTCACGCGTGAGAGAAGCTTTATTTATAGAATGTGTTTTGTACTAACTGAAGCTTGGTGGCTGACCGACTGAAGTGAATTAGATATTTGTACAATGCCGTCCTCCCTCGGCAACCGTCTCCACCACCTATGTTCGAACTGTTGGCGACCAGCTCTTGCATCGGTAGACTCGAACCGGCTTCCCTTCCCCAATCACTGGACCCCATCCACCAGCTTTCAAAATTACACTGCCAGCCAGCCAAGCTATCAGAAAAGAGCATCGCGATGCAACGATCCCAGACTCACGTCACCTCACAGATGAGTAAGTGATAGTCAGGATTCATGGCCAAACTGAAATGCAACGCATCGTTGAAACCCATGTAAGCAAGTATGCCTTCGCACCAAAGAAAGGAGAAATTATTGACACAAAAGCTTTTCGTCGTTGATCCCTGCCGGTGATACCGGCTGTGAAGGTCAAATCCTTAAGCCGAAGGAAATATCGCATATCGCAAACAAAAAGCAACCTGTCTCCCGCACACCACCCATATGCGCAGGAACGATACTAAAGAGATCTGGTGACGAATGTAGTCTATGGGTCGAATGTAGAGGTATCATGGTACGAAAAGGAGAAACTTTTAAGACACGTTGAAGAAAGGCCCCGCCGCAAATGCAATATTAGCCCGCTGGTCTATGCACAAAGATTAGGATGCTCCAGAAACACTTTTGTGTATATCGAAGAGAATGTTCATGATTCGCTCTCTTTTTTATCTTCAGACTTTCCTGCGGAGGCAGGAGCAGCCTTCGATTGTTCTGGAGAGTTCGATGTTGAAGGCGGGGAAGCTGGGTTCTCTGGCTCGCCAGATCCTAATCCTGCGAGAAGACTTTTGATAAGTTAGCATGGATTACCATGAAAATTAACATCAAGGACTTACCTAAATGCATTTGCAGACGTAGCCGACTCCTTCTCCTTTTGTTGAGGAGGTGTGCCAGTTCTTGATGAAGCTCCTGAATCCTCCCCAGTTCTGCTTAATGATCCACCTGGGCCCATCTTGCGACCGCTGTTACTTCTTGACGAGAACATCGATGTTGGACCAAATGACATTTGTTGGCCTGACTGTCGGTTTGCAGCACCCTTGTTGGTAAGACGACGGAGATCATCCATGCCAACGGTGTTCTTCTGGTAGTCGACAGGAGGTTGATTGCCGTACTGGTTTGAGAAATTTCGCGAGTCACCGCGACCCATCTGCATCCGTCCCCCGCCACCACCTCCACGTTGATTGCCCCGCGCATTCTCAGCAGCCTTCTGAGCAGCAGCTGCTTCAGCCTGTGAGGGGTTAGTTTGATTCAGTAGAAGAAAATGATCTTGAAAATTTACCTCAGCTCTCACTTCCTCAAGTGTCTTCGGTCCCTTGTTATCCTCCTTTGACTGCCAGTTCTTCTTTCTGAGGTCCACAATGTCCATGAGCATGAATCGGAGACGACTTGGTAATTCTGGGGTGTCGATCATTGACTGGATGCGTTGGAAGTAGACATCCATCATTGGCTTGCCCTTCTCAGTGCTGTCCAAGTTGCCACCGATGGTCTTGAGAAGCTTCGTGAGAGATTCGATCTCAGCTTCATCAGGAATGCCAGTGTAGTCGACAAGCTTCTTCACACACTCGTGCATGATACGCTCTGTAAGCATGCTGAGCTTATAAAGCTCACCAATGAATTGAACCAAACCTAGACCACGTCGCTTGGCAGCAGCAGCGATGTAGTACTCGTCCGAGAGCATGACGGCTTCCTCGGTCTTCTCTTCGCCACGCTCGCCTTCTGGCTTATCGGGTAAGTCCATCTTCCATCCACGCTCAAACTCCTCTTGACATCTGTTGAGAAGGTACTTTCGGAACAGGTTGCCACCAGACACAATGTTGCCATTCTTGTCAAGAATGCTCTCATCCTTGATGTCAGGGCTCATGGTCTCCAGCATACGCTTGCAGAATCTAGCGTACATCGAAGCCCAATGCGCCTCATCTGTAGCCTTCTCAAATGTGAGTTGAATGACTTGGCGGAGAGTGCGACCATCGGCCTCATCTTTGGATTGCGCAGCGATGGCGAGAATTTGATCAGCGATCTTATCGAATTTCTCAGGAGTCATCTTGTTCAACGCCGCCTTTACTTTTCTTTGAACCATGTCAGGTTCCATATGACCAGCAGCGCCAGATGCGCCTGGAGCAGGTCCAGCAGCGCCGGTCGCAGATTGATTTTGACCGATGCTGCGAGGTTTCCAACCACTCGCAGAAACTTGAATAGGCTTGAGTTCCATACCAGCTGTAAGGGGCATGGTCTTTGCAGCTTGAGCTTCCTGCTTTGCGTTGCCTTGTTGGTAATCGCCGCGCTTGCTGTTGTTGCGTTGTGATCTGCTTTGCTGACGTGGTGAATGCGGCATGCTATTCATTGCAGAGCTGGAAGGAGTTCGGGTCATTGAACTGCCACCAGGGAAGGCGCCACCGGGTCGGTTGAATGAGGCCATTGGATTGACTGCTGGACGCGGTAAGTTACCACTCGCCATCGCAAAGCGCTCAGCAGAAGTTGTACCTGGAGGGAGGGTCTTGCCGCCAGCACCGACAGCACCAAAGGAACCCATGGCAAAAGCTCCGGGAGGATTTCTGTTCGAACCTTGTCTTGGTCCCATACCAGAGCCTGGTCTCGTAGAGGCTGATCGCGCTGATCCTCCATCACCTGGTTCACCAATAAGAGCTTTAATTTGAGACTCGAACTCCATTGATGGCTTCTCTACGAAGACCGTCTTGAATTGCAATAAGAACTCTTTATCATATTTGAAACTCTTGCCCTTGGTCGTAACAGCGGAGTTCAGTGCTGGGTTGGGTGAACTGATGTTGGGGGGGTAAAGAGACGAGTTGATCACCGAGAGGAAGCGAGCAGACTTGAGTGACTGGAGTGCTGCACTCGGTTGCGGAGGCTCAACGGGTTTGGTGTTGAGGGGTGCGAGGTTGAGAGCTGCAGGCTTACCACGTTTTTCGGTTGCTGATGAAACCTTGGGAGGCGGGCCCATAGAATCGTCAGAAGCTGGTGTAGAAGCTCCACTGTCAGTACCCAGAGTAAGGTTGGAGAGCTTGGATGCAAGAGTGCTTGGTGTAGTTGGAGCGTTCTTGTCATCAGACGCAACCTCCTTGCTCTCGGGCTTTAGGTCCTTGGTTTCTGGTTCCTCGGAAGCACCAGCCTTCTCCTTTGCCTCAGCCTCCTCTCGCTTTCGTTGACGTTCATCTTCCAAACGTTCCATCTCTGCCTCTTGCTCTCGAAGCTTGCGATCGTTCTCCGCAGCCTCGGCCTTTCTCTTTTCGGCGTTCGCCTCGTCGTAGGCCTTCTTCTCAGCAGCACGCTTGGCAAGAAGCTCTGCTTCTTTCTTTTCCCGTTCAGCTTCCTCAGCCTCCATCTCTGCAGCTATGCGCTCGAATTCCTCTTCTTCAGCCTTGGCAGCAGCAGCTTTTGCTTCAGCTTCCTCCTTAGCCTTGGCTTCTTCAGCTGCCTTAGCCTCTTCCTTCGCCTTCTCTTCTGCCTTGGCTTTCTCGGCAGCAGCTGCCTTGCTATCCTCTTCGGCCTTTGCTAACTCAGAATCAGATTTGTCCTGTGCGGCCCTCGCAACTGCTTCCTTCACCTCCTTTTGGATTTGGTCCTTGCTCTTGATGGCAGCGCTATCAGTGCGGTTGTGGAGAGGCGTAGATGGCTTTGGAGGAGGTGTCGGAGTAGAGGTAATGACCGGAGGTGTTCGTGTTCGGTCTCTTGGGGCAGGGGATGCAGGTGCTTTGAGGTTATCAGTATCAAGAACCTCTCCGTCAGGTCTCTTGATGATTATTGCAGCGCTCTTTCTGGCAGGTCTCGCAAAAGCAGGAGATGCTGGGGCGGCCTTTGGTTGTGGTGTATGACTATGGGAGACAGGAGTCATTGAAGGTGTCTGTGGTTGTCCCATGCTTGAAGCTGGTCGATGCTCGGACATCTGCGAGGAATTTCGGGACATGGGTTGAGCTTGAGGGGGTCCATATTGTCCTGGAACGTAAGCGGCATTTGGTTGCTGATAACCGGGTTGAGGGGACTGCGGTGGTGGATGCATGAACTGCATTTGAGGGTACATGAATTGCGCTCCTTGCATATTTTGCATGGGCATCATACGATCATTGAACTGTGGAGGATAGCCACCATAGTTTTGTTGCTGTCTCGATGTTAGAAACTGGTCAAAGCCACCACCTTCTGGCGAAATGTCCAAAGCCAACACGCGTGCAACATCCATGTTATGTAGACCAACAGAAGGAGGGGGGAAAGAAATAGGAGAGGGGATAGGGGTAGGAAGGGGAGGGTAGCCAGGTCGATCAGCAGAAGGTCGACGATTCAAGGGACTTGTAGGCACTGATGCTTTCGATTGCTCGTCAAGCATGTAAACATCAGGCGCCCCCTGCTCCAAGGGAATCTGTGCGATTCTCGGATCGTGACCGTAACTTTCTGTAACTGAGATTGGCTGATAGGGCGGAGCAAGAGGTGAGTAACTATGACCATAGAGCTCTTTTGACTGCTCTGAAGATCGCTGGCCCTTTGAGTACTGCTCATTTTTGCGCCAGTTCTTTGCTTTGCCGCCTCTGTTCGAATTGGAGAAGTCTAAACGATTATGCGCAGAAGAAGATTGGTGATTTACTTGAGGACCCTGCATATGTGGCGCATAGCTATTGTAATATTGCGGCTGATTTTGCATCGGCACAACCTGGTTCATGTTGGGCGTACCGGGCATTGAGTTCGTCAAGGCGGGACTGCGAGCAGGTTGATGTGGAGAATTGGGGAACGGTGCATTTATCGGTCGTCCCTGTCCTTGGAATGGAGGAGGCATACCACCACGTCCAGCATTCTGTTGGTTTCTGAAGGGCTGTCCAGCAGGAGGAGGATATCCCATCTGCTGTTGTTGGTATTGATTTTGTGGGTTGAAACCTCCGCGGCCTCGTCCACCTTGGGGAGGAAATCCACCACGACCTTGAGCGTTAGGACCTTGGTTGCCCATATCATTTTGTGCCGAATGTGAGGATTCGCGACGGAGATGACCGGCTTGATTGCCTGGTGCAAGAGGGCCTTGATTTCCAGATGCTTGTTTCATGTGACGCTATCAAACATATGTTAGTGACATGGTTAAACGCCAAGAAGAAGAGTCAAACTTACATCGCCATCGCCACCGAGACTGCCAAATGTAACACCGTTGCCTGGCTGTGCCAAGCCAGAAGGAGGACGTCCACCACTTGCGGCCGGTTGTGGAATAGGAGATGGTGACTGCGCTGGAGAAGTCACTCTGGGATTGTTGGGAATTGGGATGGGAACCGAAGCGGTAGGTTGTGAGATCTGCGGCGTGCTGTGAGTAGCAGCTGGAGAATCTGTGATTGATCCGAATTGTATCCCACCCTTTGATCCACCAACTGGACCTCCATTAGGTACAAATCCACTTGGTCCATTTGCGCTGATCGTGACAGAACTCTTGCGACTGTGATTGGTCGAACTACCATTAACTACAGAACCACTATGCGCGATAGCAGGTGCAGAAACTGCCGGTACAGCGGGTGCAACAGGAGCTCTACCGTTCACCGGCGAGATCGAGTTGGTTTTGCCATGTTGCTGTACCGGCGCAGACCCTCCGACAGCCACGGCGGGTGAGGGAGCAGACGAGCCCGTCGCGATGGGTGGCGACGAGACTGCCTTTTTCGCGGTGGAGGCGTACGACTGAGTCGATTGCGACGCGCTGCTGGTGTTGGAGGCCTGGCTGGTTTGAGGTTGTTGAGAGACTTGAGTAGTCATAGGGTGAACTTTTTCGAAGGAGACCTCGTATGATTGGGAAAAGTTTGTATGACGTATCGCGACGACGAGAAGATTATCCTTCACAGAAGGGCTCGACCTGATATCAAATCAGATCTATTCTATTAGGAAGACTGGTCGAATTCGCAAGTCGGAGTGGAGATTTGGGGGATGAGTTTGTCGAATTTAATCGCTTCCCTCGTTGTGGGAAAGAGTTGCCTGGTGCGAAGGAGGCTCTCTCTTTTTTTTTTTCTGCGGGTGAATGAAGGAGTGTAATGTCGCAGCGATTCTCGTACGAAACGGGAATTTGCGAGTATTAGGATCGAATACTTGAGCAGTATCGAAGAGCTATTCCAGTCGCGATATATCTCCTATAGAATAGAAGAAAATCGCCGGATTAGGTTGTTGGGGGGTTGTTTTTGTGGTTTGTTTCTGAAATTGGATCAGAGATGGGATGCAGAGAGATTTTCTCTCTGGCGGGCGGCGAGGGATTACGGTAGCCCAGAAATTATGATTTGAGCTGGCTGCTGCGGTCCACCCTTTTTCCCTTAAGCGAGTGCCCTAAATTAGAAGGCGAAGAACACTGATGAACGCTACTCACCATATCAGAAAAGGCTCGAACGGCTGTGCTCCTTGGTAAAGGGCAGGGTAAAAAGAGAAGAGCACGGCCGGCCATTCTCGCCAAATAATCATATATTTCTATTTTTGACTCTTTTAAGAGACCTGTGAATGGCTGGAAAATGATTATTCTGGATCCGGGCATTCACGGACGTATGTTACTTGTATGATCAGGCCAAGCGTAATGTGTAAGGTAAGGTAGAGAACTGTCAGCATTTCCCTCCTCCTCCGATGCACGATGCTTAAAAGATAAATATCTATATAGCCAATTCGATTTTGTCTTTTTGAATTGTGTTCTTTTCATTTACAGGTCCAGACATTATCAAAATTCTATGCGGGCGCAAAACGTCAAAAGGTAAAACGTAAAATGGCCCCCCCTGTGCTTGGGACGGCCTCCCATTATCAAACACACTAAGATCTAGGGGACCCCCCTTGATGTTCCCCAGCCATTGGGGAAATTTTATTATTCCACGGTATCGCATGCGCGACACATGTTTTCCATGTCCCTTCAGCCCTTCAGAGAGCAAACAGAGCTGAGCCCCATCTCCTGTTACCATAAGAGAACCATCATCGCCATCATTCTCTCCCCTCGGAATGGGACCTGAAGTTCTTTATGAGTCAAGTCAATACGTCAATGAGTCCCGAACCAAATGCAGCATCGGGGACGCTGCTGGACTCAGCTTTGAACCTCATTCTCCAACAATCCGTAGCAGATTCTGCAGCGCTGTCCACCTAATCCACACTGAGCCCCAACAGAAAGCCCTGAATACGCCCAGACCGGACTGATCAATCATATCAGAAATCATCCAGGGGCTCATATGATAGGTATCTCGGTCACGTCCTTTCTAAGGTATACAAACAAAAAAGAAATGTATTGTTGGGAAATCGAACCACTATCAGCCGTTCGTTTGGAAAGATGTGATAGATCTAGGCTGCCCCTTTTTCACAAATCTCTGCCTCCCTGACGGCAATGGCGAACCAATAATTCCTTCTTCTGTATCCCTTAAAACACGGACTTGAAATCAACAGCTGAACTCCAAATTGTACCAAGTCCATTAATTCCATCCAAACTCCGTTCCACGCCTTCAACATCAATACACAAGAGCAAGCGCTCTGACTCATTCTGACCAACCCTCAGAAAATCCGCCCCGTCTTACTAGGACCCTGCCATGCCCTATGCATCTCGTCAAAAGCGCTGCGGCCCTGCCCTTTCACGGTATGCACCACGATACCGATACGAAATCTGCACCGCGCCACGATAAAGTGTTTCTCAAAGTACCATGCACCGTGACGCAACTACCCTAACAAACCAAACTCACTTACGGCGAGGAAGTCGTGAGTTTGCTGCACCAAGCCGCTTCCAAGTAGGCGGGGTGACTGTGATTCTCGACGGTCAGCGGAAACTCGTCTTCGCTAAGAACTTACATACACCCTTTCCTCTTAAAATTGAAAATATCGTACCCGGACTCGCTATCAACTCCTCAAAATCATATCAAATCTCCAAAGAAAATTGATATCGGGTGTTTTATGCATAAGGGGTGGAAATTACCATCTGCGTCCTCCACGCCCAGCTTGTTTCTTTTCTTCTAGAAGCTTTTCGTGAAATGTAATGGAATATGCAGCGTGCAGGATCGTGGAATGACATGCAGGTTGATCGTCATTCGTGCATCACAAGGCTTGGCTTTGTTTCCGAAGATCACATTGCCTGGATATATAGGGGTTCCAAACAAACGGGTTTGTACCACCATACATACACCCGATGAATTTGAAGACGTGGGATTTCTCAGAATCATTGTCTGTCTCTCTTATAGAAATGAGGTATAATGGTAGTGATGAGCCAGTGCTTATCGCCTCGAGTAAGACGAGGCTCGAAAATATCTACCTATTCAAGGGGAAAATTCACATATCAAGCATAATATGCATTGAGATAATGATGTTTCTTTTCATATGAGTCTAGCTCCACTATCTTACCTATCATTCCTTTCCCCCAAAGTTTCTTTCGTGCACGTCGAGCAGCCAGTTGCACCTTTTCTTTGTTGCTTTACCTATGCTGTTGCGGCATAGCGGGTGAGCACGTTTTGTCCAAATTCTGTCGCCATCAAAATTTTGAGACTTGCCTATTAATTCTTCCCATCGCCCAAGAGGACTTATTCGCTCGAATAGATATGTCATATCCTGTGATCCTCGCGCCCGGGTTGTTCCTTGCCAACTTCACGCTCTTCGCTCCAAACTCCTGCATCGTATTTATCGAACATCGCTCCTAGAATGTTTCCCGGGGGTTTTTTTATGATTCATCTGTAATGTGACCAACATGATAGCGAATCCTCTCAACTTATCTTACTCAAATGATAGTAGGGGCTGTATGTCTTTCGGAAGGATTAGTAGAGAGGGGGAAATTATTCGTACGTTTCGTTCGATGCGGGCAAGTCGTGGTTTTTGATGTAGGAACTTTGGCGGCTTTGGGGGACGGGTGTTCGTTGGCAGGAGGAGTGATAGCCTCTATGTCCTTCTTTCTGTCCCACAAAGTCCACAAGACTCATGTGACCTTCTTTATCATTCCTTGTACCTCTCACAATCAGTATTCCATCTGGACACTCAAGATGACGGTCTTCCCTTTGTTTCAACCACCTCCTCAATCTTTTCCTCTATAGCTTTGGTCTCTTTCTCCATCACTGCGCGTTAAGTGGGCTAAGTTCAACCGTTAGATACACATTGGAAAATTTTTGAGTGGTAGCAGTTGCCGTTTGAATCGGAGGATCTATTTTGTATTGAAACTTTAAGATTAAGATTCACCTCAGGTGAAGGAGAAAAAAGGGTGTCCTATCTAGTTCTCGCTGGAAGTGTGCCAGAGTGGTCAATTTTGAAAATTATATCCCAGAACCACAAAATGGAATGCTAATAAGCACAATATAATGCCACACAATCACAGATAAAGAAAACTATTACTATATCTATACTAATTTTTCGTTCCGTCATATAGACTCACTGAGCCGTAGCTGAACAAATCTCCCATTTACTGTTCTCCTAAGCCTTGTTCTCCGGAGCGAGTATCGAGCTCTCTCAAATATTTCCAACATGCATTTTGCAGAATAATACCTGCTTTCCCAGATCTAAAGCGTCTCTTCTCACTATAGACCACACAGCTCTCTCCTCACTACAGATTAGGTATATGAGCCGAAGGGTAAAACTGGAGATACCAGTACACCGACCTCTCATCCACAAATAATATATTAATAAGACCTTAAAGACTCCGTTCAAATACGACCAGAGATATAGGCCGACAGGAGGGTCAAACTCCTTTCGTCGCGCATACCTGAAGTGGGGATACGGAACTCAAGGACTTCCCCCATTTCCGTCATAGATACATGGGGGAGCGGATCCGTCCCTGTCGTAACTAGGGGGGATTGATTTCTAAGGATGTGGATAGCATCCTGTCGGTGGGGGCACGGAATTCTACTACCTTTGCCAAGTGAATTTCGACTTGACGTACATATTCAAGAGACTGCTACCTACCTTACCAACTGGGGCACGGTTCGAAAACACCATTCTCCCCCCATAAGTTTCGAATCTCTAGAGGAATTCGCACATAATGTCGGACCAAAAGCATCTTCAATTGTGCCCCTCCTAGGTAGGTTGTTCTCAAAACGCGTCCCCAATCAAAAGACTACGCTACGAAAGCATACCTTCCAAAAATGCCCCAGTCAAAATAAATAAAAGATATTGCTTTAAGTGAAAACCTCTATGGCTATATCTACTGTTTTGAGTGTCAAAACATCTGAGTATTTGCAGTTTTACAGTAGAGTTATAATAAACAGAGGGGGTTTGGGAATTATCAACAAGCACATCTAGTGCTATATGAAGATCTTACGTTTTCCTCACCAAATGCATTAAATTAATGGATATGATGAATATAAAAAAATGCAACTTGAGGAGATAGGAAATTCGAATTCTTGTTATGACAAATCAAAAGTATGCCCCCGCCTTGCAAGGGCTCATGTATCGAATGGAAAGTGAAGACCTATTTATCCACGACTGAATCTCTAAGATGTGGAATATATTTTATAAGACCGGAAGGGTCAAGCAAGATCGTACTTTGCACTGGTAACCAAAAAAATCCTATACGTGACAAATCTACAATGCCATCCGCATTGTCGTTCTTATTCCCGAATCCTCGGTGACCACAACGCCTACATCAGCCCAATCATCCTAGTATCCAAGATTCCCAAATATGCAGACCAACCCGGAACAAACGCTAATGCAATTACAATTGAACGACCTCAGCTCTTCTATCCCACGACTCTCGCAGAAGCTTCTCTAAACCTCTTCGTATGCCCCAAAATAATGATCCATACACTAAACAACATCACCAAGAGACTGAGGCCGGCTAGTCAAGCGACAGTGCAGCTCGAACTCTGACTGTAGCATTAGACAAATTAGTACGCAGTCGCCCTCGACACCGTTACTTCGTCCCCATACAGGCACTATGGTGAAATTGCAGGAGATACTAATGGTGAAGAAAGTGATGCATACCATCTCTGCCGCTCAAGTTCCGCAGCGAAGACAACACTCATCTTTAAGCGTTCTCGAACGCTAGATGTTTCTAGCATCTTGTATTTCTCGACGTCGGAAATGGGGATGATGCTGGCGAACCACCAGGGGAAGAGGGCTGGATCTTCGGGACATTCGCCATAGGCCTGGACCACATTTCGATGTAACCAGGGAGCACTTGCTTCACTCATCTTTTTGACAAAGGCAGTTCCAAGGCCCATCAATTCTTGTGTTGAGAGAGAATCAAGATCTTGGACTTGAGGTACTGGATGTCCTGAATTTAGGTGTGGAGGGGCGCCAAAGAGGTTTCGTGCTGAGAAATGTCTTGTTGAGGTCGAAGATGTTTCGGCAGCTTCAATTGCTTCTTCTTCCGCGACGCTGATATCATCTAGCCTTTCTATCTTTCCAACTGTGTACCCATCAAGAATACCATGGCTGAGAACTCGAAATCTGTAAACACCGCGAGTCTCAATGATACTCCTGCCATCTGGCATAAGATGCATATTGACAATGTGAAGCATCGTTCCGTACTGATAGAATGGGACAATTCCCATTTGCCCTTGCGGTTCAGCTGTTGCGTTGTGCAAGACCATACCAAATTTCCGATCATTATTCTCAATTGCTCTTCGAATCATGAGTCGATATCTCGGCTCGAAGACATGCAGGAAAGTGGGCATGAGAGGAAAGGAGAGTGTGCACACGAATAAGGCAGTGTCGAGATCTCCCACGCCGATGTCTTCCAGTTTTGCGGTTTCGAGTCGTGCAGCATATGCTTCAGGACAGAGTCCGGAAATGAGTTTCGTAAGGAGGATATTGGAGGGAGCTTGTGCAGCGCTGACTCCTGGTGGGAGGGCTAGAGACCGTCGGCAGATTGGACAAAGATTCGAATGATCCTGTACTCGATGTACGCATTTCCGGCAGAAGGTATGACCGCAGGCTGTGGTGAGAGGTTCCAGAAACAAGCCGTAGCAAACTTGGCAGTCCAGCTCAGACCGAGTAGCTTCTTTTAATTGCTCCAATACTGCAACATCTAAACTCTCCGCCTTCTCACTCGTGGGAGTAAGTGGCGTATATATAACCTCTGAGTCGTGTGCCAGATCTCCCATTTCGGCCATAGAATAGGTTGCCGCAAGACGCCCACCAGGAAGAACTTGAACGCGAACAGGTTCTTCTCGGAGGGATGAGACACCAGCTATTGACCATTTGTCCTTCTCTTCAACTTGCAACAGTCCTTGGGATGCTTCTGATGATTTTTTATATACATCTATCTCGGTCTGGACAACATCCATAACTTTGTTAAGCACCACATCCACGTTACAATCTCCCGCCGCATGTTCTTTCCTGCAATTCGAGAATGAGCATGAAAAGCCTTGTAATCGATTGGGGGTGGCGGGGTAGGATATGTTCATCCGTAGGTGAAGTTCCGGTATGCATTTCTTGCAGATTGTATTCCCACAAGGTAGTGTGACCGGTTCTCGCAGAGGTAATGAGCATTGCGAGCATTGAATCAGTCTTACGATCTGCCTTGCATCTTTCGAAGCGTCAAGACTGTCATTGTTGCTCGGGTCGTGGTTTGGTGAAGTATTCGATGGCTTTGAGAAAGGTGTTCGTAGAGGAAGGGAGGTGCTGTTGAGAGGGAGGGAAGACATAGGGAACACTTCGTCCAGCGTAGAAGTTCACCCGTCTTGGGAGTCTTCTAAGGATAGAATGCGCTCGAGGTTCCAATGGATTCGTAATGTTGCCTATCAGCCACGGACCAAAAATCCTCGCTATATTTTATCGTCCAGCGTTATGGGTATCATTGGCTCTTATCTTGTTTTCGCGGTGAACTCGTGGGATCGGGGAATGTCGCCACTAGAAGGTCGTGTGCGGAAGGAAATATAACAAAACAGAAATGGCGGATTGCATCTTTTATTAGACCTCAGTGAAGGGTGTCATGTTCGCAAGGCAAGATTGCCATCTGACAAGATTAGTCCACGGAGGGTATATATGCCGTCACCGAGTGTTGTATTGACTGAAGGTGTGAGGATCATCAACGCCACTGAAGCGAAGTCTGCGAAAGCCCGACATTGGTGGGGCAGGACAAGAAGGGGGTGGGTTGGAAGTCCGGGCCTCATCAATGCTGGGAAATGGGCAATGGGGAAATGAGAAGACTGCTGGAGCACGCCCTACCTTATTTCCAGGAACTATCTTTCTGTTAGTTCGGTCTTATAAGGATGTTAAGAGCCCTAACACTATTTACGATTTGGGATTTCCGAATTTACAAAATCCCTACGATTTGCCATTCACCATTCACCATTCACCATTTACTATTTATGTAGACGGTTATTGAATCCTTCCAACTCACTCAAAAAGTCTTGCAGGGAATCCGCTGACTTGCATTTCGTAATCAAGGCCGTCTATGCCCGTTAAATCCCCCCCCCCCCCCCCCCCTCACCTTCTATTGGTGGTGGGAAAGTAATGGAAGGTAATATAAGAATTTTTTCGCTACAAAAAGGTC
>Ga0182030_10013282_pt1 | contig 16390 bp, 14 predicted proteins | sample 812S3MmetaG_FD_121299 | JGI IMG/M metagenome (GOLD analysis project Ga0182030, IMG submission 121299) | Permafrost microbial communities from Stordalen Mire, Sweden - 812S3M metaG (Illumina Assembly) | ecosystem: Environmental > Terrestrial > Soil > Wetlands > Permafrost | place: Sweden...
CGATTGAGCCGACGTGCCCGTCCGGCTCCTTCAAAAGCGAAAATTCGCCCTTACCCTTCGCGTTAGCATTCGCAATGGTACATTCACCTTTCCCTTGATCGAAGCTGATCCGCGATTTGACGGCCGTCCCGCGGATGCCCATCGTCGATACAGGCGTGTCGACCTTCATGTCGCCGGTGTGGGCGACATCGCCTGCGACAAAGCCAATCGATCCTTGAACAAGGGTAAGAAGCGATGCGTTCGACGAGCTCTTGGGCTCGTAAGTCATGTCGTTCAGAACCATTCGAGCATCAGCCGCCAGGCTGAACGCCGTCCCGTCAAGGAATGTGAGCGCGAGGTTCGAATCTGGCCCGGTCTGAACGGCGTCGCCTTTGTAAACGAGGTCGCCCGGATGAAGCGCTATGCTCTGACCCGAGCGTATCGCTTCCGCAGTTCCAGTGATCTCTTCCACGCGCCCAATGGCTTTCGGAGCGGCGGCGGCTGCCGCCGCATTCGCCGCATATTCTTCGCCGCCGTGATGCACCGTCAGCGCGGAAACGACTTCGCTGCTCAGCGCCGCGCCGCCGGGCGCCTGGATCTCGGGATGGTTGCCGGGCTTGAAATAGTCATGAATCGTCACAGACTCGAAGGAACGATCGATGACGAGATCGTCTCCGGTTCTCGAATACGCGCCAAGGAAAACGAGATCGGCGCTGGAGAGAACCACCGGTTCGGAACCGTGCGCGAAAAAGTCGAAATGGCGCGCGAACGAGTCGTGCGCCATGAATCGATGGAGGAAGTCGTCCCTTTCCAAATTCAACATGGCACGTCCCAACTTTGTAACGCGGTCCAACCTGAATGCCAGGCAATCGCCATGTCAAGGGGCTTACTGACAAGCGCGGTTTATTGGAATTTGAGTCAACGCCAGTTCTTAAGCCGATCCGTCGCCGGTACTGCATTGTATTGGCTATTGCCAATGGCGAGCGCCCATCGCGTCCCTAACATAGTCAGGCGCGTAAATAGACTTCATGTCGAAATTTCGGCTGGCCGAGCCGTTCGAACGGTTTTCGCGCTTTTTGGTCTCGCGTAAGCTGTCCTCGCTAAAGCATTCGGCCACAGGCAAGGCGGCAGGCATGGCGTCGCCCGCTAAGTCCCGGTAAACTGGCCTTCCAAAGTGTTGGCAGGGGTCGCCCAACCCGTTCCGGTGCCCGGAGCGACGGGCGCGGGGCGTAGCGGTGACTTGAAAGAAATTGGGGGCGGCCGGGGCGGAAATGGCGGAAAGGATAAAGATTCCCTGGCTCAGACGGGTGTTATTTGGCGTTTTCGTATTCAGCGTCATTATAAACGTTTTGTATTTAACCGGCTCGCTCTTCATGTTGCAGGTCTACGACCGCGTGATCCCAAGCCGCAACCTTCCCACATTGACGGGCCTTCTGACCCTTGCTGCCGGGCTGTATTTTTTCCAGGCGCTTCTCGACGTCGTGCGGGGACGCATTTTCGTACGCCTCGCGCGGTCGTTCGATCAAACCGTAAGCGTTCCGGTGTTCAACGCGCTTGTTCTGTATCCGCTGTTGGCGCCGCGAATTGGCGATGGGCTGCAGCCAATCCGCGATATCGCCACGGTGCGAAGCTTCCTGGCCGGCGGCGGTCCCATCATTCTGTTCGATCTCCCCTGGCTGCCGTTTTTCCTCGCCATATGCTTCATGTTTCACTTCCTCATCGGCTTGGTGGCGACGGTCGGCGCGATCGTTCTGCTGATAATCGCCGTCGCGAGCGAGGTGCTGACCCGCGGACCGGTCAAGGAAGGCGCGTTGTTCAATTCGAGGCAGCTTGGGCTGGCCGGCGCCGCGCACCGGAACGCGGAGGCCCTGCTTTCGATGGGCATGATGACGAACGTCCGGGACCGCTGGCTTGCCGCGAGCGATGAGCAGGCAGCGATGCAGACGCGCGGCGCAGACGTCGTGGGGGGGCTCGGGGCGACGTCGAAAGCGCTCCGGTTTCTGCTCCAGTCGGCTGTGCTCGCTGTAGGCGCCTATCTTGTGATCAATCAGCAGGCGACCGGCGGGATTATCATCGCAAGTTCGATCCTGACCGCGCGCGCCCTCGCCCCCGTCGAACTCGTCATTGGCCAATGGAAAGGCGCGCTCGCGGCGCGGGACAGTTGGGTCCGGCTGAAAGCCTTGATGCGGGCGATGCCGGAACCCGGCGAGCGCCTGGCCCTCCCCGCTCCCGTCGCGACGCTCGACGTCGAGGACCTCGCGGTCCGCGCGCCGGGCAGCGCAAAGATGCTGGCGACCGGCGTGCGCTTCAAGATGAAGGCGGGCGAGGCATTGGGCGTGATCGGGCCGAGCGGTTCGGGCAAGTCCAGCCTTGCCCGGGCGCTCGCGGGCGTCTGGGCGCCCGCGCACGGCGCCGTGCGGCTGGATGGCGCGCCGATGCATCAGTGGGATCGCGAGCGCCTGGGCGCGCATATCGGGTACTTGCCGCAGGACGTTGAATTGTTCTCGGGCACGATCGCCGAGAACATCGGCAGACTGACGATCCCGGTTGAGTCCGCCGCGGTCATCCAGGCCGCCCGCGCGGCCGGCGTGCACGAAATGATCCTGCGCTTCGACGCGGGCTATGAGACGCAAGTCGGCGATCAGGGTTCGTTGCTATCGAAGGGCCAGCGCCAGCGCATCGCCTTGGCCCGCGCGCTCTACAAGGAGCCGTTCCTGGTCATTCTCGACGAGCCCAATTCGAACCTCGATCAGGAAGGCGACGATGCGCTCACCGACGCGATTCTCGGCGTGAAAGCGCGCGGCGGCATTGTCGCGGTGGTCGCCCATCGGCCCAACGTGATCAATGCGGTTGACAGTGTGCTTGTGATGATGGACGGACGGATGCAGGCCTTCGGTCCGAAAGACGAGGTCTTGAAGCGCGTGCTCGGCCGGTCGCCGCTGCCGAGGACGACGCTCAACGTCGAGGGACCGGGCGGCGAGGGCGCCGGCCCACAGCTCGGTCGGCCTTGAAATGTCCACGAATGAACGTGCAGTAAAGGCTGCCCATTTACGGAAGCCGTCATGAGCGTGATGATTGGGTCCTCGAAGCCCGTCGGCAAATTTGATCCGGTCCGGTCGATCCGCCGGCTGACGCTGGCGGGCGTGGCCGTCAGCGCGTTGTTGATCTTCGGCGTCGGCGGCTGGGCGGCGACGACCGAAGTCGCCGGCGCCGTCATCGCGCAGGGGCGGGTCATCGTCGAGTCCAGCGTCAAGAAAGTGCAGCATCCGACCGGAGGCGTGGTCGGCGAGTTGATGGTGAAGGAAGGCCAGCACGTCAAAGCGGGCGACGTCGTGCTTCGGCTCGACCAGACGCAGACAATGGCGGGCCTCGAGGTCATCCGGCAGGCGATCGACGAACTCACTGCCCGCAAGGCGCGCGACGAAGCGGAGGTCAACGGGCTTTCCACGATCGACTTTCCGCCCGAACTGCTGGCCCGCCGCGACGACCCCAAGGTCGCTCGACTGCTCTCCGACGAACAGGCGCTGTTTCAGATCCGCCGAACCGGCCGGGACGGTCAGAAGGCTCAGCTCAATGAACAGATCGGTCAGTTGACCGAGGAAACGACCGGCACCGTCGCCGAGATGGACGCGAAGACGAAGGAAATCTATTGGAGCAAGGAAGAGCTCAAGGGCGTTCAGGACCTCTGGCGCAAGAACCTGGTCGAGTTCACCAAGCTCACCGCCTTGCAGCGGGAGAGCGCGCGGCTCGAGGGCGAGCGCGGGCGGCTGGAATCCAACCTCGCGGAACTGCGCAGCAAGACCGCCGAAATAAAGTTGAAGATCCTGCAGGTCGACGAGGATTCGCGCACCGAACTCGGCAAGGAGCTCGCGGACATTCGCGGCAAGCTGTCGGAACTTCACGAGAAGCAGATCGCGGCCGAGGACCAATTGAAGCGAATCGACCTGCGCGCGCCGCAGGACGGCTTCGTGCATCAGCTCACCGTCCACACCGTCGGGGGCGTGATCACCGCGAGCGAGCCCGTCATGCTGATCGTGCCCGACGGCGAGGCGCTCAGCATCGAGTCGCGCATCGAGCCGAACGAGATCAACCAGGTGCATCTCGGGCAGCCCGTCGTCGTCCGCTTTCCCGGCCTCGGCCAGCGCACGACGCCGGAGATCGACGGAACGGTCTCGCTGGTGTCGGCGGATCTCAGCCAGGACGAGAAGACCGGCGCGAGCTATTACATGATCCGCATCGCGCTCGCCGACAACCAGCTTGAGCGCCTCGGCGCGGTGAAGCTGATGCCGGGCATGCCGGTGGAGAGCTTCATCGAGACGCCGCCGCGAACGGTGCTGTCGTTCCTCATCAAGCCGATGAAGGACCAGATCGAGAAGGCGTTCCGAGAGCGCTGAGGCGGGCGGCCCAAGGGCGGCGTTTTGTCCGCGTTTTGGGGAATATCAAGGGTTTACAGGGTGGGTTTTGTCCGCGCTTGTTTTTTGAGCCGGAGTGGCGGTCGGGCCGCGCCATAAACGGCGCAAAGCCCACAACATTTCGCGCGCAGGGCCAAACCCCCTAAAGCGAAACGAAAACGAAACGAAAACGCTTCGCTCGCGAAATCTAGTGTTTTGCCAAGTCATTGAAATCGTTGCGCCCGAAAAATGTCCGATTTCGCGGTTTTGAGGAATTTCAAAGCCTTAAGCGTTTCGCGAAATGTTTTTTGGTTTTTCACTCCGTTCAGGTCAATTCACCCCGCTGGCGCGCCCGGGTTACGAATTTTCAGAATAGCAAAAATTCCGACCGCGGGCAAGAAAAATGACCCCGAAGAGGGCGGAAGCTCCGGCGCCGCCTACATCTCCTCGAAGCCGATCCGGGTGAGGCGTATCTGACCGAACTCGAGCTTTAGCCAGCCGCGCTCCGCGGAGTAGGCGAGCGCGGATTCGTAGTCGAAGGCGCGGCCCAGGTTTTTCGCCAGGAACTCCGGACCGACCTGGCTGGCCTTCAAACTCTGCCCCGGCCGAACGCGCCTGTCGCTGAAGATCTTCAGCAGGCTCTTTGCATAATCCTCGTCCGCCGGCAGCGTAGCCATAGTCGACTCCCTTTTCTCTCCCTGGATCGCGCGACACTTGAACGATCGGCCGTTGGCCGCTCGCTCCCGCGCGCTTATCGACTCGATTGAACGCCCCATTTGTGGCGGTTTTGTAAACGCAACCCGGGGTTCCTCTAAAGCGTGGGATAACTAGAAAACCCCCGCGCGGTTCCGGATGGGATGAAAGCGCGTTATCGGCTTGTCCGCAAAGCATGTCTTGCTGCGAGGTTGGACTCGCAAGCTTGCATCAGGCCGGAGGATCGCGCGGGCGCAGTTGGGAGCCGGTCGTCGCCACCGACATCGCGCTCGAGCCGGATGCGGCGATGACGGCGCGCAGGCAAGAGACACAAATATGGACCATAGCGTCTAAGACGAAGGGAAGCGCGCCGGCTCGACTCCCCCCTAATTGCCTCTATTCTCACCCTCTCTGAACCCGACATCCAAGTGAGCTCCCGCATGGCCGGCGTTGCCCGACCGATTCCGAAAATCGTCGCGCCTCTGGGATGGGTGCTTGTCTGGGGCCCCGGCCTGCTCGTGATGCTCGCCGACACCGACGCGGGCAATGTCGTGACGGCCGCGCAGGCGGGCGCGCAGTGGGGCTATCGCCTGCTGCCGCTGGTGCTGCTGCTGATCCCGATGCTTTACATGATCCAGGAATTGACGGTGCGGCTCGGCCTCGCCACAGGGCGCGGCCACGGCGAACTGATCCGCGAGCGCTTCGGCCTCGGCTGGGCCTGGGTCTCAACGGCGGGACTCGCGGCGGCGACGATCGGCTCGCTGGTGACCGAATTCACGGGTGTCGCCGGCATCGGCGAAATCTACGGGCTCTCGCGGGCGCTCACGTTGCCGATCGCGGCTGCGGCCCTGCTCGCGATCGTCGCCACCGGCTCCTATCGCCGCGTCGAGCGGACGGCGATCTTCATCGGCCTGTTCGAACTCGCCTTCTTCGCGGTCGCCTGGGCCGCAAAACCGAGCCTCGCGACGATGGCGCGCCATGCCGTCGATCTCCCCTGGGGCGACCGCGAGTTTTTGTTTCTCGCGGCGGCGGTGATCGGCGCGACCTTCAATCCCTGGATGATTTTCTACCAGCAATCCGCCATCGCAGACAAAGAGCTTTCGCTGCCCGACATCGCCGCCGCGCGCTGGGATACGGCGATCGGCGCCGCGCTGACGCAATGCCTTACGGGCGCCGTGCTGGTCGCGGCGGCGGCGACGCTGGGATCGAGCGGCGCCCCTCGGGGCCTCAACAGCGTCGGCGAGATCAGCGCCGCGCTGACTCCGCTGTTAGGGGAGACTTTCGGGCGCATGGTGTTCAGCGCGGGCGTTCTCGGCGCGTCGCTGGTCGCCGCCATCGTCTCCTCGCTCGCGCTCGCCTGGGGCGTCGGCGAAGTCGCGGGCTATCGGCGCTCGCTCGAAAATCATCCCTTCGAGGCCAAGTGGTTTTACGGGGTGTATTCCCTTTGTGTCGTCGGCGCGGCAGGCATCGTCTGGCTCGTGCCGGACCTCGTCTGGCTGACGATCGCTGCGCAGGTTTTGAACGCGTTCCTGCTGCCGCTGGTGATCGGCTTTCTCGTCGCGCTGGCGGTGAAGGCGTTGCCTGAGACGCTGCGCCCGCGGGGCGCCTATCTCTTTTGCCTGGTCGGCGTATCCGCGCTAGTTGTCGCGCTCGGCCTCTATGGTGGGCTGGCGGGACTATTGTAGGGGGGAGATGTCGTCGCCCATATCCACCGGACTTAGCAGGCGCACCCTGCTCGGCGCCCTTGCCGCCCTGCCGGCGCTCCCCGCGCTCGTCGGCGCCCTGCCGGCCTTCGCGCAAAACGATCCCCTGCCCTCCTGGAACGACGGCCCAGCGAAACAGGCGATCCTCGATTTCCTGCGGGCGACGACCGACGCGTCGAGCAAGGATCTCGTTCCGCCCGAGGAGCGCATCGCCACTTTCGATCAGGACGGCACGCTTTGGGTCGAGCACCCGATCTACACGCAGCTCCTCTTTTGCCTCGAGCGCGTCGCCGACGTCGTCAAGCAGAAGCCCGAACTCGCGAACGTCGAGCCGTTCAAGACCGTGCTGACGGGCGACGCCGCAAAGATCGCCAAATTCTCGCTGCACGACTTCGAGGCGATCGCGGTCGCGACGCTCACCGGCATGGACGTCGATGTCTTCGCGGCAGACGTGAAGGCCTGGATCGCCGAGGCCAAGGACCGTCGCTGGAAGCGGCTGTTTACCGACCTGACCTACCAGCCGATGCAGGAGGCGCTGAGCCTCTTCCGCGCTAACGGTTACAAGACGTTCATCGTCACCGGCGGCGGGCAGGATTTCGTCCGAACCTATTCGAACCGCGTCTACGGCATCCCGCCCGAGCAGGTCGTCGGCAGCGCGCTCGGCACGAAGTTCAGCTACGACGCCAAAGGCAGGCCGATCCTGACGAGGGAGCCGAAATTGTTGCTGAACGACGATAATGCCGGCAAGGTAGAAGGCATCCATCTCGAAATCGGCCGCCGCCCGCGCGCCGCCTTCGGCAATTCGACCGGCGACCGGCAGATGCTCGAATATGCCAAGGCCGGAGACGGCGCACGGCTTTCGATGCTCGTGCTTCACGATGACGCGAATCGGGAATATGCCTACGGTCCCGCGAAGGGGCTGCCCGACACAAAGGTCGGGACGTTCCCGCAAGTCCTTTACGATCAGGCGAAGAAGGACGGCTGGTTCGTCATCAGCATGAAGGACGATTGGAAGCGCATCTTCGGGTTCGAGTAGACGATCCCCGCTTGGAAGGCGCAACGGAGAGGTGAAATGAATCCAGGTCATGTCATTCGGATATTTGCGGCCGCCGCCACGCTGCTGGCCGCGCCGGTCGCCGCGCTGGCGCAGGACGCGATCAGCGCGCCCGCGCAAAAGCCGATCGGGGCCCACGCCGCCGCGGGCGCCGGCGAGATGGTTCCGTCGCTGGCGGTGATCAACTCCCGCGGCGCGACGCTGCAGGGCAATGTCCTGACGCTGACCAATGTTTCCCCCAATTCCATCGTATTCGCGGATCGCCCCGTGCGATCGGCCGGACATGTGCTGACGCGCCATTTCATCAAGGAATGGGACGAGGGTAGCGACAGCTTCGCCAAGGATCCGCCGAACGCCACAATCTCCGTGCTTGGCGCGGATGGCGCCTCTGTGAAGGACGCGGTCGTCGTCCTGAAATCGCCCAAGCTCGACGGTGACAGGTTGACGTTCCAGGTGTCGGTGCTGGAGGGCGACCTCGGCAACGCAGACGGACCTGCCTCGCTCTTCATCGACTGGTTCGCGGCGGGCTACGGCCACGCCGGCGGCTACGGTCGCGTGGGCGGGGTCGATTACGGGCATGTCGGCGGCGTCGACTATGCCCATGTCGGCGGATACGGCGCCTACGCCTATCATCCCGCGGCATGGCACGGCGCTTGGTACGGCGCGCCCGGCGCGGCGGCGGCGGCAGGCGCGGCGTTAGGCGCCGCCGCGGTCGGAGCGGCGGCGGCCGGCGCTTATTATCACCCCTATTACGCAGCGCCTCCGCCCCCGCCGGCCTGCGGCTACTACCCGTATCCGCCGTGCTACTGAGGCCGGCAGGCGCCGCTTTCCGCGCCCTTGCGATTGTCGCGGCGATATCCGCCGCGCCGTCGTTCGCGTTCGCGCAAGACGCGATCTCCGCGCCGGCGCAAAAGACGATTGGCGTCCCGACTCCCAGGCTCGCGCCGTCGCTGATCGTCGTGAACGCGCGCGGCGCAACGCTCGAAGGCGCCAAGCTGACGCTCATAGGGATCGCGTCGAATGCGATCCTGTTCGCCGACCGCCCGGCGAGGGCGGCCGGCCATGCGCTGACCGCGCATTTGCTGGAAGAATGGAACGCTTCGGGGTCGTTCACGAAGGACCCGCCGAACGCGACCGTTTCCGTGCTCAGCGCGGACGGGCAGTCGGTGCGTGACGCCGTCGTCGTGCTGAAGTCGCCGAAGCGCGAGGGAGAGAATGTGACGTTCGACGTCGCGGTGCTCGAGGGAAGTCTCGCGGGCGCGGACGGTCCCGCCTCCGTATTCATCGACACGCTCGATATGCCGGTGCTCTCCTGGCTCGCTGGCGGTCCCGCGCGCGCTACGGCGGATCAGGCCGCGTGGTACCAGTCCTACGGCGACTACGCCGAACCGACGCCTTGGAATTCGCTCGGCCCGGCGTTCATGAACAACGGTGAAGACACGACGCCCTGGCAGTGACGGCGCGCGCGCCGGTGTGTTTGCGCTGGTCCGAGCCGACCGCTAGAAGAGCGCGGTCGACCGCGCTTACGCGACGCCAGCCATGACACTGAAGCGATGAGCACCTTGCACCCTGACGCCGAGAGCGCGAATTTTCGCCTCGCGATGCGCGAATTCGCCTCCGGCGTCGCGATCGTGACCTGCGTCAACGGCCAAGAGCGCGCGGGCTGCACCGCGACGGCGCTCTCGTCGCTGTCGCTCGCGCCGCCCTCGCTCGTCGTGCTGCTCGAGCGCTCGTCGTCGACGCTCGCGAGCCTAAGGCAAGCGGGGGCCTTCGCGGTGAATCTCCTTGCGGCGCAGCACGGACCGCTGGCGGAGCGTTTCTCTGGCCGCGGCGGGGTGAAGGGCGAGGCGCGATTTGATGAAGGCGAGTGGCTGCCGCTCGTGTCGGGCGCTCCGGCGCTCGCCGATGCTCTCGCCTCGCTCGACTGCCGCGTCGAGGAGATCCTAGAGCGTCACACCCACGCGATCATCATCGGCGCCGTGCAGGCGGTCCGTCTCGGCGGCAAGACGCCCGGCTTGGTGCATTGGCGCAGCCGGTTCGAGACGCTGGACTGAGCCGGAGCGCCCGAGCGGCGAGGCGCGGAGGGAATCGCGCCTGCGCGCTATCAGGGCTTCGATGGCGTCGAGATTGGCGAAATTTTCCGGCGTCACTTCGGCTTCGGGAATGTCGATCGCAAACGTCGATTCGATCGCCAGCATGAGCCGCACCGTCGCGAGCGCGGTCAAGCCCGCCTCGGTCAAAGGCAGCAGGCGGGCGGCGGCTCCGGAACCGCGCAAGCCGGGTGCGTGTCGCCGGACCAACGCGATCAGCTTCTCCTCGACTCCGTCGCGATCGGACACGGCAAACCTCTCATCAAACAAGGAAACGCGGTTCCCCTGTTCCTCTACGGCAGGCTTGGCTAACGATTGGTGAATTCGCCGAAGAGCGCGGCCTTGACCGCATCCCGCACCTCGTCCGGACGCTCGATCGTCAGCATGTGGCCCGCCCCGGGCAGAAGAAAAGTTCGCGCGCCGGCGATCAGGCCGGCGAGCGCCCGTCCGGCTTTGGCGGGCGTCATCTGGTCGCACTCGCCGAGGATCAAGGCCGCCGGGCAGCCGACGTTCGCCGCCGCCTCCGCTCCCATCTGGTAGGCGTTGCAGGCGCTGAGGTCCGCGTAAAGGACGCCGGGCGCAGCCCGCTCCAGCAGGCGCTCGGCGCCGCCCAACATCCAAAGCCCCGGAGACGGATTGGCGCCGAGCGCAGCGGGCGCGCCGAGGCCCCAAAGACTGACCATGTCGATCGCGTCATGCGAATCGGCTCTTGCCGCCGCGAGCAGATCGGGATGCACCGGCATTTTCGCCGCGGCGCCGATCAAGACGAGGCCGGCGACGCGGCGGGGATGGCGCGCCGCGGCTTCCAACGCGACCAGCGCGCCCATGCTGTGTCCGACGAGGGCGGCGCGCCCGGCGCCAGCGGCCTCGATCAACCGGGCGGTCCAATCGGCGAGGGCGCCGACGCCAGCCAGCGGCGGCCCGGCGGACTGACCGTGCCCGGGAAAATCAACCGCGAGCACGCGCGCGCCGCTATGCGCGAACCATCGGCTTTGCAGCGCAAAGACGCTGTGATCCATGCCGGCGCCGTGCAGGAAGACGATCAGAGGTTGGCTGAGTTCATGCGTAGCGTCGCCCGTAGCGGCGAAGACCGAAGAGCCGTCGATTTCAAATCTCATCTTTTCAGCTCTTCTGCGAGGCGCGCAGGGCCTGAACGAGATCCGCGATGATGTCCTCGGCGGCCTCCAGCCCGACGGACAGCCGCACCATGTCCTCGCCCACTCCCGCCGCTGCTAGCTGCGCGGCGCTCATCTGCTGATGCGTCGTGCTCGCGGGATGGATGACCAGCGTCTTGGCGTCGCCGACATTGGCGAGATGGCTGGCGAGCTTCAGCGCCTCGATGAACTTTCGCCCCGCGGCTCTCCCGCCCTTGACGCCGAAACTGACTATCGACCCTGCGCCGCGCGGCAGCAGGCGCGCCGCGAGTTCGTGATCGGGATGATTGGGAAGCGAAGGGTGCGCGACCCACGTCACGGCGTCGTTGGCGCTCAGAGCCGTCAGCACGCGCCCCGTATTCTCGATATGCCGCTGCATGCGCAGCGACAGCGTCTCGACGCCGGTGAGCAACCGCGCCGCATTGTGCGGCGAAAGACAAGCGCCGAAGTCGCGCAGCCCTTCGGTTCGCGCGCGCATGATGAAAGCCGAGGGACCGAAATGCTCTGCGAAGACGAGCCCGTGATAGCCCGCATAAGGTTCGATCATCGCGCGATGCCTGCCTGAGGCGAACCAGTTGAAACGTCCGGCATCGACCAGCGCGCCGCCGATCACGAGACCGTGCCCGCCCATCCATTTGGTTAGGGAATGCATGACGATGTCGGCGCCGAATTCGATCGGGCGGCTGAGATAGGGCGTGGCGAAAGTGTTGTCGATAAGCAGGGGAACGCCGGCGTCGTGGGCTATTTTCGCGACCTGCGGGATGTCGAGCACCTCGAGTCCTGGATTGCCGATCGTCTCGGCGATTACGAGGCGCGTCTGCGGGTTTATCGCCGCCGCGAAACCCCTGTGATCGCGCGGATGGACGAAGCTCGTGGTTATGCCGAACCGCGGCAGGGTCTGCGCGAGCAGGTTGACCGTGCCGCCATAAAGCGAGGAGGAAGCGACGATATGGTCGCCCGCGCTCAGCAGCGTTGCTATGGCCAGATGCAGCGCGGCCATGCCGCTCGCGGTGCAGACCGCCCCGACGCCGCCTTCGAGCGCAGCGACGCGCTCCTCCAGCACCGCCGTCGTCGGATTGGAAATGCGGGTATAGAGATGGCCGGCGCTCTCGTGATTGAAGAGCGCGGCGGCGTGCTCGGAGTCTTTGAAAACATAGGACGTGGTTTCGTAGATCGGCACGGCTCGGGCGCCGGTCGCCGGATCGGGGCGCTGTCCCGCATGCAGGCTCAGCGTGTCGAAGGCGGGCGGGCGGGGGACGGCCATGGCGGGTCTCGCGGGAGCATCGATACCCTCTATCCCTAGGCGACAACGGAAGAGGAAATCAAAGGGATCGGCTTGCGAGGGGCGCAAAAAAAGGCCCATAGTTCATAGCGCCGCCCGATCCGGTCGAGGAAATCGCCGTGCCATTGTTCCATCGCTCCGTCCTCAGAATCGACCATCCCCAAGTTCAGCAGGGAATGACGGAAAAACATCGCGTGAGGCCGCTGATGCCGGCTGCGATGCGCGGGGACTACGCGGCGACGGACCCATTCCTAGCGTTGATGGAAGATTGGTTTCCGCGCGGCGTCTTCGGCAAGCATCCGCATCGCGGCATCGAGACCGTAACCTATGTGCTCGAAGGGCGAATTGATCACTACGACAACCTCGGCCATTCCGGCGCGATCCTGCCGGGCGATGCGCAATGGATGACAGCGGGGCGCGGCCTCATCCACAATGAAATTCCCGCCGAAGATGACGTCGTCCATAGTCTACAGCTTTGGGTCAACCTGCCGGCAACGCACAAAATGACCGAGCCGCGCTATCAGGATCTCGCGGGCGCGGCGATGCCGGCGCGGCGCGAGCCCGGCGCCGAGATCCGCGTTTTCTCGGGCTCCTCGGGCGGCGTGACGGCGCCGACAAAAAACTTTACGCCGGTGACGATGGTCGAGATCCGGCTAGATCCTCATGCCTCCATCCGGCAGGACCTTCCGGCGGATTTCAACGCCGTCGTCGTGGTGCTCGAAGGCGCAGGCGCGATCGGCGCCGATGCGAAGACCGTCGCGGCCGGCGACGTTGCCTGGCTGACGCGCGAGGAGAGCGCAGCCTCCTCGGAGGTCGAGATCAGATCTGCGGATAAGCCGATGCGGGCGCTGATCTACGCCGGTCGACCCTTGCGCGAACCCGTCGTCGCGGGAGGTCCGTTCGTCATGAACACGCAGGCCGAGATCGATCAGGCCTACGCCGACTATCGCGCGGGCCGCTTCGGCCCGGCGTAGGCGGAGCCCGACGGTTCGCGTTTCGAGCGAGAAAAACCGAACCATTTGGAAAACTCTCATTCCGCGCTAAAGACGATCAAGCGAACGTGGGCTTTGCAGCCCGCTCGCAAGGGAGGAAGGTTTATGAACAACAGCGGTTGGATTTCCGCATTTGCCATCTGCGCGGCGTTCGCCGCGACCCCGGGCCGCGCCGACGACGGTACGGTGACCGTTGGCCTCATCCTGCCGATGACGGGGCCTTCGGCGAGCACCGGCAAGCAGGAGCGCGCGGGCGCCGAGCTCTTTATTCAGCAACACGGCGACACCGTCGCCGGCAAGAAAATCTCGCTTGTCGTCAAGGACGACACTGGCGCCGCCGACGTCACCAAACGTCTCGCGCAGGAGCTTATCGGCAACGACCATGCGAGCGTGCTGATGGGCTTCGGCCTGACGCCGCTCGCCCTGGCGGTCGCGCCGGTCGCGACCGAAGCGAAGGTGCCGGAAATCGTCACCGCCGCGGCGACCGGGATGATCACGGAAAAATCGCCCTATATCGTGCGCACCTCCTTCACGCTTCCTCAAGTCGCGGCGCCGATGGCCGAATGGGCGTTGAAGAACAACATCAGGAAAGTCGTGACCCTGGTGACGGACTACGGCCCCGGCGCGGACGCCGAGAAATGGTTCGGCGAAACCTTCACCAAGGGCGGCGGCGTCATCGCCGAGCAGATCCGAGTGCCGCTCAAGAACCCGGATTTCGCACCCTTCCTGCAACGCGTGAAGGACGACGCGCCGGACGCCGTGTTCGTCTTCGTGCCGTCGGGATTTGGCGCGATCTTCATGAAACAATTTGTCGAGCGGGGTCTCGACAAGTCCGGGATCAAGCTCATCGGAACCGGCGACGTCACCGACGACGATCTCCTTGCCGACATTGGCGACGCCGCGCTCGGCGCCGTGACGACGCATCATTATTCCGTCGCCCACGATTCGCCGGAGAATAAGGCGTTCGTCGAAGCCTTCGAAAAGGCCAATGGCGGCATGCGCCCCAACTTCATGGCGGTCGGCGCTTATGACGGAATGGCGTTGCTCTATCACGCGCTCGAGCAGACCAAGGGCGCGACAGACGGCGACGCGCTGCTCGCGGCGATGAAGGGCGCTAACTGGACGAGCCCGCGCGGGCCGGTCTCGATCGATCCGACGACTCGCGACATCGTGCAGACCATCTACGTGCGCAAGGTCGAGAAGGTCGACGGCCAGCTCTACAACGTCGAGTTCGGGTCAACGCCCAACGTGAAGGATCCCTACAAAGCCTCGAAGAATTGAGGCGCGGGATGGCGACCCCGTCGAGCGCGAAATGCTGACGATCCTGCTCGACGGCGTCGCCTATGGCATGTTGCTGTTCCTCCTCGCGTGCGGGCTTTCGGTGACGCTCGGCTTGATGAATTTCATCAACCTTGCCCATGGCGTATTCGGCATGATCGGCGGTTACGCGACGGCCCTGCTGATGAACCGCGCAGGCGTCCCTTTTCTGGCGACGTTGCCGATTGCCTTTCTTCTGGCGGCGCTGGCGGGAATTATCCTGGAGCGCACGCTCTATCGACGTCTTTATGGCGCCAGTCCGCTCGATCAGGTGCTGTTCACCATCGGCCTTGTCTTCATGGCGATGCCGATCGCCAATTACTTTCTCGGCGACCAGCCCCAGCAGGTTCATTTGCCGCCGTGGCTTTCGGGGCGGCTTGAATTTCAAGGCGTCGGCATCGGCGTCTACCGGCTCTTCCTGATCGGGGTCTGCGGCGCGATCGCCGCGGCGCTGCAAATATTCCTGGTGAAAACCCGCTTCGGCGCGCAGCTCAGGGCCGCGGTCGACGATGCGCGCGTCGCCTCCGGCCTCGGCATCAACGTCGATCGCCTGTTCGCAATCACGTTCGCGGTCGGCAGCGGACTGGCGGGCCTCGGCGGCGCGCTCGCCGCGGACGTCGTCGGCGGCATCGATCCGGCGTTTCCGTTGAAGTTCATCGTGATGTTCCTGATCGTCGTCACCATCGGCGGGTCAAACGGCATATTGGGCGCGTTCGTCGGCGCGTTGCTGCTCGGCGTGCTCGACGTCGCCGGTAAATACTATGTGCCCTCGATCGGAGCGTTCATCATTTATTTCGTCATGGTGTTGACGCTCATCCTGCGCCCGCAGGGACTGTTCGCCCGGGGGGACGCGCGTTGAGCGCGACCGCTTCTGTCGCCGCGCGGACTCGGCTCGCCGCGCATTTGCGGCGGCGCGAGCGTTGGCGATGGTGGGAGATTGCCTTTTGGCTGGCCGGGCTCGCGGCGATTTTCGCGATCCCCTCAAGAGTGGGCTTGATCAACGAAATCCTGATCGCCGGACTGTTCGCGCTCTCGCTCGATCTCATTCTCGGCCTGACGGGGATCGTCTCGCTGGGACACGCCGCTTTCTTTGGCCTCGGCGCTTACGCGGCGGCAATTCTGTCCAGCCGCGGCATCACCGATCCGATTCTCGGGCTCTTACTGTCCAGCTCGCTCGCGGCGGCGCTGGGACTTTTGACCGCGCCGCTGCTGCTGCGCGGCTCGGACTTGACGCGCCTGATGGTGACCATGGGCATTGCTTTGATGCTGGGCGAACTCGCCAACCGCAATGGCTGGCTGACGGGCGGCGCGGACGGCCTCAACATCGAAATGTCGCCGGTACTGGGCCTGTTTCCTATCGGCTTCACGGGCCAGCGCAACGCTGCGCTTTACAGCCTGGTGGTGCTGTTCGTTCTTTTCCTGGTTGCGCGCCGCCTCGCGCAATCCCCGTTCGGACTTTCGCTCGCCGCAATTCGCGAGAACCGGCTGCGCGCGGGTGCGCTCGGGATTTCGACCCCGCGCCGCATCATCGCAATTTATACGATTGCCGCGGCCTATGCCGGCGCCGCCGGAGCGTTGCTTGCGCAGACCACGCAGATCGTATCGCTCGATCTATTCGACTTCCACCGCTCCGCAGACGTCCTGTTGATGCTGATCATCGGCGGCCCCGGATATCTCTACGGCGGGATAATCGGCGCGGCGGTCTTCATTGTGCTGAAGGACGTCATATCCGGCG
>Ga0182030_10013283_pt1 | contig 16389 bp, 12 predicted proteins | sample 812S3MmetaG_FD_121299 | JGI IMG/M metagenome (GOLD analysis project Ga0182030, IMG submission 121299) | Permafrost microbial communities from Stordalen Mire, Sweden - 812S3M metaG (Illumina Assembly) | ecosystem: Environmental > Terrestrial > Soil > Wetlands > Permafrost | place: Sweden...
CCCGCCTCGCGGCGACGCTGTTGAGGTCGTGTTCCGTCGTGAACAACCTAATTCGACGGGCGGGACTCTCACCCGCGTTCCAACCAACTTCACTGGCGCAACGCTTGATTCAGTCGGATCGAGCCGGATTTTCCGGCGGGTGGATGACAGGGAGTCCGGCGGTGGATTCCCGGTTCATTTTTTCGTGATTTCTCATTCTCGAAATGGCCGTCAGGCAATTCATTAAACGAAATTTAAGTATAATCGGTTATCCAAGCAACTTTAATTATAGATTTATTTAAGAATATTTCGGACGCCTTACAGGAATCAACAGAATAGTATTGCAAAAGTGCATCCTTATAAGCTAAAACTTAACCAGTTGCCGAAGCTCTGTTCTGTCTTAAACGGGTTAATAGCGCCGCCGTGGCGGCGCTGTGTCATTCTGCTGTGCTAAAAACTTGGAAGACGCTTATGCAAAAAAGCAACAAACCGGCCTCGCTTGGTTTCGCGCTGGCTGTTCGGTCCTTTCTCCGTTATTGGAGCGGCCTGTGCGTCGTTTTGATTTGCGCGGTTATTAGCGCCATACCCGCCCAAGCTGCCACTTCTGTATTGGGCACCACCAATCTTGTGGAAGGGCCGGGGCTTGGAAGCGATAGCGTGGTGCTGGCGGTCAATCCCCAAGCCGCCGGGTGGTCGGCTTCGGCAAATTCTTCCTGGTTGCATCTGACGCCGGCCAATCAAAGCGGAACCGGCAGCACGAATGTTATTTTCAGTTTCGATGCGAACTCAGGCACGACGCGCGCCGGCACGCTTACCGTTGCCGGCTTGACCCTCACGGTCATGCAATGCGGTTCCAATTATGTTACAGCACCGGGGGCGGAGGGGGGCGTGACACAGCTTGGCCCGACCCTGATACAACCCACGGGCGTTGCGGCGGATGTGATGGGGAATGTCTATATTGCGGATTACGGTAACAATACCATCCTAAGGTGGACGAAGACCAACAATAGCGACAGTTTATTGCCACTGTCCATCGCCCTGGAGAATCCGGCGGCTGTCGCATTGGACACCAATGGCAACGTGTATATCGCCGATGCAGGGAGCAACGCAGTTTACGAATGGACCTCCAACCAGACATTAATCACATTGGTTTCCAACGGATTGTCGACCCCGTCGGGGCTGGCGGTGGACCTTGCCGGGAATGTTTACATCGCGGACACTTACAATAGCGCGGTCAAGGAATGGGTGGCAGCTACCAGCAACGTGACCACCTTGCTGATACCGGGATTGGGCTACCCGTTTGGCCTGGCAGTGGACGCGGCGGGGAATCTGTACATCGCCGATATTGGCAACAATGCGGTCGAGAAGTGGACGGCAGCCACCAGCAGCATGACGCCATTAGTCTCCACGGTATCGTTACCGTTTGGCGTGGCAGTGGACGGATCAGGTAATGTGTACGTCGCTGACTCCGGCGACAACGCAATCAAGAAATGGATCGCAGCCAGCAATCATGTCGTGACGCTGGCCTCATTGGGACAAGATCCAATAGTGGAAAATCCCCAAGGCGTGGCGGTGGATGGCGCGGGCAATGTCTATATGGCAAACTATGGGAGCACGACAATCGCAGAACTGCCGCACGCGTTTGTAAATACCAACTCCATTTCGGAAAGCGCTGCCGCACGCAATGATGTTTTGCCGGTGGTACTACCGCCGACGGAGAATTTACTTGTTCCTTTCGCTCCGGTGACTAACGCCTCGTGGCTGAGCATCAACGGCATTACCAACGACGTGGTGAGCTTTGGCTGCACCGCAAATGCGGGTCCCAGCCGGCTGGCCTACATCACCGTGTTTGGTCAAAACATTCCCATTACGCAACTGTTCCCTTCGCCGATGCTGTATCAGCCGCGCATAAGCAATGGCGTCTGGCAGGTTGACTTCAGCAACAATACGGGCGCGTCATTCACCGTGTTGTCCACCACCAATCTGTCGTTGCCGCTGAACAAATGGACGGTGGCTGGCAGTCCGACCAATATCGGTCCGAACCTGTTGCAGTTCTCGTGGCTGCCGACCACCAACGACCCTCATCGCTTTTTCCTGTTCCGATCTCCCTAACGCCCTGCCATGCCTCTTTGAGAGTTATTTGACGCCTTTTGTCAATCAGGCGTCATCTTCGTTTTCGGAAGTTCTGAAGCCACTGACTGCCAAACCGGGAGTGCATTGATCTGGAAATGCCGTTGCGGGTGTGCCAAGCTTGGTTATGGTTCCACGGTTTTTTGCCGGGATGTCTCCAAGTCGGATTCGGGTGATGCTCTATGTTTTTGGACTGGTGGTTCTATTGGGAGGTTACTCGAGTGCGGCGCTGATTTGGCGGGCGCAGGATCGCCTGGATCAACAGAACGGAAATTATGAAGGCCCGCTCTCGGCGCTCGATTCGCGGAAGGACTCGCGGCAAATTGAGGTATTTTACGGAAAGTCGGGCCTGCTCATGGAGGGTTTTTTGGAGTGGGCGGAAAGTTTGACGCACGGCAAGCCGCTGGCCAAAACCATCATCGTGCTGTCCTCGGTTACGGCTATTGGGTGTTTCATCGCCGCGGGGCGTTGGCGAGCTTGAGATACTTTTCCACTCGGCAATCGAAGCCCCCAAAATCGACCGATTGCCGGGAGAGCAACTGAAAGCCGCCGGGCACTTTTGACATGGAGATCGGATTCGCGAAGACGAGCCTGCCACCCGGACGCAGGACTGTGCCGGCGATTTTAAAAAGATCGTCGATCATGCCGCGAAGATCAGGGACGGGAACGCGCATCCCCAACGGAGGATTGGAGATGATGAGTGTGACGCTGTCGGGTCCCAATCTTCGACTGGCAGCGTAGGTTCGAAAATCGGAGCAAATGAAATGGGCGGGAATCGGCTGGATCGGCGCGGCGGCGAAGTTGGCTTGAGCGATAGTTATGGCCTCCTCGCTGAGGTCTGTTCCATGAATGGCGCGGACGCCACCCAGCAGAGCGCTTTCGATCAATTCCAAACCGGAACCGCAAAAAGGATCCCAGACGATTTCATTTTCCATCCGGCCGGCCAAGCGCGCCATGCAGGCTGCCAGTTGAGGATGCGATGCCGCCGGAACATCCCTCCGCCGATAGGCGAAGCGCGGGTCGGGGGTCAGATTGGGGCGCAATTCAACGGACGGGCCGCGTTTGCCCGGGTAAATGTCCATCGTCCAGGTGACATTGCGAGCGTCATTAAGAATTTCAGGGCAGAGGGCATAGATTTGGTTGGCGAACAGGCGCACTGCGGCGCGTTGGTGGCCTTTGCCGACGAAATTCAACCGGTAGCGAATGGCTCCTTCGGTGAAGGTTGCCAGAACTCGCCGCGCCAGAGGCGCAGTGACGACCGCGGCCAATGATTCGATGGACTCCGCTTCACCGGGGACAAAGCCAACCGTGCCGAAACAGCGCAGCGCATACAGATCTGCGAGCGAAAAAGGAGCCAAAGGGACCAGAACAACCAGACCGCCGCCGACGTGATCGACGCGGAATTTATCGTGAATTTTTACGCTTTTTTCCACTTCATCGCGAACCATTGGCTCCAATCCCCGGCGACCGCGCAAGTGGATGCGCAGGTTTTCGAACTGGGAGAGAACGGGGTCCATTCGTATCGCGCTTGGATTTTGGCCGCGCGCGATGCCGGCTTTAATCTTCTGTTCAGTTTGGGGAAGGAAGCCCTGAACGGAGGTCGCAATGGTTGACAAAGTGGCGCTTCCGCCGATTTTTTCCAGGGCCTGGGCGAGGAATTTTTTCTCGCGGTCGATGGCGCAGGCGCGCCAAAGGGAAAGCAGTTCCGCCTCGACGGCCGGGTCCGGGCCTATTTTAGGCAAGGCGGCCATGGCATAACGACGTATTATTTCAGCAGGATCATGGAGCAAACTCAGGAGCCATTTGGTGAGCGCTTCCTTGCAGGCTGGGTCGCCGGACTCGGTAAAAACGACCCCTGCTGCGCGAATAAGGGCAACCCGTTGAGTTCGTTCAGCGGCGGAGGCCTTGTCGAAAGCGGGGACTTCCACGGTCCAGATTTGCGGCCAAGAAAAGGAGCGCAACTGATGATACAGTTCCTTGTTGGGAGTCGATTGGCGGATTTTGCGCGGCATTTACCTTGAGCTTAATAACACCGTGCTCTGTGGCAGTCAATCTCACCGAGGAAAACGCTCTCCTTTACCCAAGGGGAAGAGTCTCTGGACTTTGGAGATGAAACTAAATACTCGCGTTCAATCGTTGCTTCCTGCATTTTCGCCGCGGTGAAATCTCGTTTTAAGTTTGTCGCGCCCACCGTTGTCGTTTTATTCGCATTCGTTTTTGGCCGCGCCGCGGCGGCGGACGATGATGACACGCCAACCGCGAAATCGAGCGCCACAAATGCGGCCGGCATGACGGACACGCGCTACGGGCTTTTCGACGGCCTGGATCACCGCAGCGCTTATACGAAGGAGGTTTTTCCCGAGCCATTTCTGGTGGATGACATGGCTTTGGAGGACAACGAAATCCAATTGACTTGGCTGCACACGAAAGGGCGGGGACTGGAAAGCGATGTCGGGACGCTGGAGTTTCAAAAGGGCATTGGGCTGCTGACGTTGGAATTGCAGGTTCCCTACGAGCGCGATGTGGCCCAAGAATTGACCGCGCGAGGGGTGGGCAATATTGATCTGGGCGCACGATACCCGCTATATCAGATTGTCTCGGATGATCGGATGATTGACGCAACATTTGGGGCGGCGCTGGAAGGGGGCATTCCGGTGCAAAGGGCGGTGGACCGGAACGGGGAGGTGATTCCGCAAATTTTTAACGACCTGAAATTGGGCGATCATTTGACGGTGCAATCTGTGCTGGGCTACTCGACGCTGCTCGGCGGCGGGGACGAAGGCGGATTGCGCACGTTTGAGTACGGCTTCAGCTTCGGCTATGCGATTGAGCACAAGACGCTGCCGCTGCCGGGCGTGGAGCAATTCATTCCCATGGCCGAACTGGCGGGCGAGACGGAATTGAACAAAGACGATCCGGGACAAAACAGCCTGCTGGGGGACGTTGGATTTCGGATCAAATTGCGTACGATGGGCGAAGTGCAGCCGTCATTGGGTTTTGGCTGGATATTTCCTCTGGACAACGCAGGGCGGGCCGAACTTCATTGGGGCGTCATCGTGGACATGATATTTGGGTTTTAAAAACAGACTTTAAAGCAAGGCAGTGTGGCGCAGGGACAAAAAATGCAGCCAGCGTTTTGTCACGGGACGGCGATGGATGCGTTCGAGGGCCAGGGCATAAAGCGCGAGTTGAGGGCGGTAGGCGCTGATTTTTTCTTCCAGCCGGTTGGCGGGAAAGCGATCTGTCTTGAAATCGAGCAGCCAGATTTCGCCGGGGAGGAGGGCCACCAAATCCATCACGCCTTGCACAACCACAAATTCGGACGCGCCGACATCAGCAAATTCTGTGCAACCCAGCATCTGGAGGTCTGCTGCGCTGAAACGAGAAGTGAAGGCGAATTCACGTTCGAGATGACTGGATTGACTGAGGAGTTGCTTGCCAGGCTCAGAATGCCAAAAGGCGGCTAGGGCATCGAAATCCAAGGAGCCGATTTGATCGGGAGTGAGGAGATTCTGTTGGGCGAGGCGGGCGGCTTCCGCTTGCAGCGAGGCGGCGGTTTGGACTTTGTCCAACGACACCCATTGCAAAAAGGAGTGATGGGCCAGGCCGATTTCAGCCGCGCTGAGCCGGCCCGGTTGTTGCCGTTCTTCGCGCGCCCTCGATGGCGCAAACAATGGAAAGGACTCCTCGCCGTCGGCGTCCGCGATTTGGCGGCGTATCGTGGTCACGGAAGTTTTGGCCGGACGCAAGGTTTCCGATCGGAAAGGATAGCGCCACGACAAGCGGTCGCGCAGTTCCGGGGGAATGTCCTGCGGCGGTTTAATTTCGGGCGGGGACGGCTGATCGGCGTCACCGGGATCGGCCAATCGCGGATCGCTTTCATCGGAAAGGGTCCAACTCAACAGCGCGTGCTGACCGGAGGCGGCCAGGGCGGTTGGGCCGGCGGTGCGGAGCAGCCAGGGGCCCAGCCAATCGAGATAATTGCGGCAGGCGAGAATTTCCGCCTCGTCCCGGGCTTGCTGCACCAGGAGGGGCCATTTTTTTTCCAGGCTGTTTTTCCCGATAGTGCCGACCAGGATGAGGCGCTGAGCGGCGCGCGTCATGGCCACGTAAAGGAGACGCATTTCTTCGCCCAGGATTTTCCGTTTCTGGCGGCGCTGGGCCAGCCAATAGGGCAGGCTGGGATAAAATTGAGGAGTTTCGGGCGGCTGGATTTGGGGAGACAAACCGTATTCTTCGTCAAGAATAATTCTCTGGTGAAGGTCGGAGAAGTTGAAGATCTTGCCCAAATCCGCCACAACCACGATGGGGAATTCCGATCCTTTGCTTTGATGAATGCTCATGAGGCGGACTGCGTCGGCCGCCGGCGTGGCGGCAGGTTCGACGGCCACTTCGCTTTCCTGCTGAGCCTCGACGAATCGCAAAAAATGGTAGAGGCTTTCGCCCTCATAGGCATCGAACTGGCGTGTCAACTGCAACAACCGTTCGACGTTGGCCCGCTTTTGTTCGCCGCGCTCCTGCGTGGCCAGCCAGTCGCCATAATGGGTCTGGTCAATGACGAATTCCAGGCAGTGCGAGACGGCGGATTGGCGGGAGAGCCTGCGCCATTCCGCAAAGCGCTGAAGAAACTCCTGCACCTTGCCATAGTGCGCGGAGCGAAGAGCGGTGGTTTTGTGCCACTGGAGCAGCGCGTTCCAAAAACGACCGCGCTCCTGGGCGAGGCGAATCAGGGCCAGTTCGTCGGAGGTGAGGCCAACCAAGGGGGAGCGCAGCACGCCCAGCAAGGGCAAGTCTTGCAACGGATTGTCCAGCACTTGCATCAGGCCGAGCAGATCGCGCACTTCGAGGCTTTCGTAAAATCCGCCGCGAGTGGCGGACAGGGGGATGCCGAGGCGGGCGAATTCCTTCACATAGGCTTCGATTTTATGCCTGGGGGAACGAAGCAAAATAACCATGTCGCTCCACCGGGCTTCGTGTTGCTCGCCGGCGCGATCAAAGAGGAGTGTGCGCTGGTTTTTCAATTCGAGCAGGCGCCGGCCCACCAGGCGCGCCTCCTTTTCGGCGACGGTGGTGGAGTCGGGCGTGTCGCGGCTTTGGGCGTCGATTTCGTCGCCTCCGAGGCGGCGCAGATGCAGTTCCACTGGAGGAGCGGAGGCATTGCGGGCGGACAGATGGGCGCGGGCGGCGGCGTTGCCGAAGAGCAACCGGGCGTCGGCGTCATAGTCCACACCTCCGGTTTCCTTGCGCATCAGGCCGGTAAACATGGCGTTGACGAAATCAAGAATGGCCTCGTGACTGCGGAAATTTTCCGTGAGCGGAATAACTTTTGCGTGTGGGTCGGAGGACCATTCGTCGTGGTATTTGGTAAAAATGCGGGGATCGGCCAGACGAAAGCCGTAAATGCTTTGCTTGACGTCGCCGACGAGGAAACGATTGGCGCCGGGCCCTTCGCGGCCCAGGGCTTGAATGATGGCTTCCTGGGCTTCGTTGATGTCCTGATATTCATCGACAAAAATCAGGCGCAATTTGTTGCGCCAGTATTCCGCAATGCCGCTGGGACGGCCGTTGTTCCAGAGCAGGCGCAGGGCAAATTGCTCAAGGTCGTGATAGTCGATGCCGCCTTCCTGGCGTTTGGCGTCCTGAAAAGCCCGGCCAAATTGCCCGGCCAAATCGAGCAGGGCCAGCATGGACGGACGCGTCCACTGCCAATCCTCGGCCAGCGGATCGGCTTCGCCCACGACGGACACGGAACGGAGAAATTCCGCCTCGTCGAAGATTTTTTCAATGGGGTCGCGCCAACGGGCCTTGGGCCGGGGCCACTCGGCGTCGGCCTGCGCGATGGCCACAAGGGCGGCGGCGAACTGGGATCGTTGCGGGTGTTCGGGGAGAGCAGCCAGGGCTTGAGCACATTGGGCGGCGTTTTTGTTTTCGGCGGGCTGGGCTTGCAGGACGCGCAGCCACGATTGCCGCCAGGCCGACAATTCGTCCATCAGCCAGCGGAGCCAGGCGGTTGGCTCGGGCTGTTGAAAGAGCGCCGTTTGGCAGGCGAACCAGGCAGCCGGATCGCGCAGGGTTTGCGAATAATTATGCAGTCGCAGAATTAATTCGCGCACGGGCAGGTCCCAATCGCCGCCTTGCGCCTGGATGAGCTTTTGAATGGCAAGGGCGGAGGGGCTGTCGCCGGCGTAGGTTTTGTCAAGAATAACATCGAGGCTTTGCCGTTCCAGCAGGCGCGCCCGTTCTTCGGGCAGGACGAAGGCTCGCGGGTCAAGGCCCAATTCGTAGAAATGGCGGCTGACGAGGTGAAAGCAAAAACTGTGCAGGGTGCAAATGTGGGCGGTGTCGAGCAGCGCCAGTTGTTCGGCCATGCGGAACGACGGAGAACCAGTTTTGGACAATCGGGCCTGGGCCGCCTCGAGGTTTTGGCGCAGGCGCTGTCGCATTTCGGCGGCGGCGGCCTGGGTGAAAGTAACCATGAGAATTTGGTCGATGGAGCCGGGGTTGGACTCGTCCAGCAACCAAGCCAGGCAGCGATCCACGACAGTTTGGGTCTTGCCGGCGCCGGCCCCGGCCACGACGAGGACATTGCCGCGGGCGGAAATGGCCTGCTGCTGCTGCGGCGTTGGAATGAGGGCGTTCACAGTTTCGGTTTCCGTTGAGTCAATGTGGCCCAGAGAGGCGGGTTGGCCGAGCGCAAAATTTAGTGGGTTCGCAAATTGGCAGGGCAATTATTCAGTGGAACGCTCTCCCTCACCCAACCCTCTCCCCAAGGAGAGGGCTTTCCGCCGCTATTGTGGCAGGTTTTTGAGGAAGCTGACGGTCATGGCGCCTTGGACAACGACCGGGTTGGCATTGGTTAAATAGCCCAACTGGCCCACGGGGGCGGTGGTGTAATTCGTGGTGAAAGTGCCGCCGCTGTAACCGGAACCGATGAGATTCCAGGCGGAGTTGTCGATGTCCGCGACGGTTTTTGTCCGGTTGCGGCTGGAGAGAATGTCCACTTTCAAGGTCTGCTTGACGAAGCCGAGCAAATTCAAAACCAGATTGGTGGGGCCGCCGTAATTGATGTTCAGGTTCTGGACGCTAAAACCGGTTTGCGAAGACACTTCCGCATTGGTTGTGTTTAAGCCGGAGCCTGCTTCCGTCACGATCACCGTGGAATTCGCGTTGGTGATGCTGATGTAATTGGTGACGGGGTAGAGGTAATTGTTGGTGCCGCCCCAGAGAATGTCGATGGAGTTGGCGACGTTGGTGAAGATGGATTCAATGGGGGCCTGTTCGGTGACAATCGCGATGTTGGTGACGAGGCCGTTGCTGTTGGCTGAAGGGGTCAGGGTGGTTCTGAAACCCAGATTGGTGTTGATGGTGACGCTTTCGTTTGTATTCCACGCGGCGACAAGGAGGTCGCCATTGATTGTGCCCAAAGGCCCTGTGGCGATGTCGGACAGTTGATTGCCAATGATGGCGTAGCTGTCGGCGGAGAATGTAATGCTGGCGGCGGGCAGGGAGGGACTGGAGGGGTTGGTGATGACCACAACGGGAAAGCCGGTGAGGTTCGTCGGAACGGCTAAATTGGCGGAGAGAACTGGAGCATTGGAATAGGCGATGGTTCCGGTGAGGGTGGACAGATTGGAGTAAACGCTGCATAACACCAGTTTTGCGCCGGGACCGAAATTATTGGTTGTGATGAGGCCAATGGCGGCGATGAGGTTCTTGATGGTGTAAGGCGTGACCTGGTCGGCGACTTTCCTGCCGTTGGCGTTGGTGGCGCCTTGTTGGTAGAGGGTGAGGTCGAGGGTGACGTTTTGCAGGACGTTGGTCTGTGTTGCGGCAGGGGCGGTCGAGGTGACGGCAACGGCCCACAGCGCCAGGATGGTGTATCCCAGTCGTTTAATCATGCCGGGATAGTGACACGCCAAGGACGGATGGGGAAGCACAAACGGCTTGGAAAAATGGAACGGATGGGACGCAGGCGATTAATGTCGACGTCTGCCGTTTTTGCCGGGCACGGCCTGCTAATTGGTGGCGGGGGGGGAACCGTCGGCGGACTGGGTAATCGAGCCACCTGAGCCGAACCCTGGAAGCTCGAGGAATTCAATTGCTTTTTTGATGGCCACTTTTTCTTCCGGATCAGTCGCCCAATTCATTTCCATCTGTAGTTGGGGAATGGCGTCTTTGCTGCGAAATTCAATGGTGGCGGATAACGCCGCCTGTCGGATTTCCGGTTCGGGGTTTTCCAGCTCAGAAAGAATGGTCTTGAGGTTGGCCGGGTTGTCGCTCATCGCCAAGTCTGTCAATTCCGCCTTGCGTTCGAGAATATAGTTGTCGCGGTCGGATCCAGCAAATCTCACGGTAGGCAGACCGACAGGCAACCTCTCTCTTTCCTCTCTTGAGTGGTCTTGCGCAACGCGCTTGAGAATTGGCGGGAGTGGCGTCGGAGCGGTGTTCACGCTGTCATTCGTCGTTTCTGGTTGCAGCAGCGACGCCGTGCTGTCGGACTTGTAATGGAAATAAATCGCCGGGATCAATACAACTAGAGCCAGGAATAAAACGGACAAAATTACTTTGGCTCTCATACGATCATTTGTAATTAGCGCGGCATGCCGAAAAATACAGGCTTAGACTGGCAAAAGCGGGACAGTGGGTTGTACCACTGTCCCGCAAAGAACCGAGATGAGAAACGATTACTGAGGCGGCATCGGCACGATCTCCGGGCCGGCACTGAGATAGGTTTCAGTGATAGTTCCTGTGGCAATTACGTTGGTAGTATTTTGGATGTAAACGGCGTTTCCAAGATATTGGGTCACCGAATTCGTGCCAATGTAATTGTCTACGCCACCAACATAGTTATAGCTTGGCACTTGAAATACGCCATACGTGTAGTTCGTTGAGGTGACGTTGTTGAATGTGTTCGTTTGCAAGTAGTTTGTTGTAAAACTTCCGTTAATAAAGCCGACTCCAGTAACATTGACAGTCCCGCTAGCGAGAGTCTGGAATTCTGCCTTATTCTTTGAATTTCCGTTCACCGTGAGGTTTATCAACTTTGTTGTCGTGGTGCCCAAGCCGTTCAACGTAGTGTCATTGTCATAACCGGCAAAAATGATGTTGGTTTGGCCAGAGGGGGCAGTATTGGTGGGCCAAGCCGTAAAGACGCTGAACATGTCATAGGAATACGAGGTTTGTGTAGCGATATTTGTTCCTGAAAAATCGTCACCGCTCAAACTCTTTCCAGTCTCCTTGTAGAAATCAAAGTTATTGTAATTGAAATCCACCGCCTCATTGAAACTTAGCCAATTGTCAACATCGACCAAAGTGGCAGGGGTTGATCCCGATTTCGGATTCATGATGCAGATAGCGCTCCCTGCGTTAGTGAAAATGACATTAGTCACAGGCACATATCCAGTTACCGTGAAAGTCTCGGAGGCTGAACCATCACCAGTCCCAGAGATCACTGTCCAAGGTGAAAGCGGATAATAGGAATATGCGATTGTGTTGGTGGCGATGTTGGTCAGCGCCACACTTAACGCAGTTCCGAGGTTCGTCACAATGATATTGTTGGTGATCGTAAAATAATTGTAATTAGTGATGGGGGTATTTGTGCCCTGTAATTGTATCTTTTCGACGGTGCTATTAGTGATCAAATAAATATTTGACACTAGGCCGGAAGGGAAAGACAAGGCATTTGTGCCGCTGGTCGTGACGAGATATGGGCTAAACGCGTTCGTGCCAGGGCCATAGCCAAATGAGTTTGTGCTCACAATTGAAAAAGCACCCGAGGAAAACGCAAGGTTGCTGTAAGTTGTGGAGCGAACCAATTTCTGGCTCTTGGAAAAAGTAAAACCTGGCCTTTGTATGAACGGAACAAGTTGCTTAATCAGATCGCTCGTTGTGAAGATTGTTGTCGGGGCCGCCAAAGTTTTGTCCGTGCTGTTGAGAGGACCTTGTTGGTAAAACTTAAGCTGAACGCTTATGTTGTCCAAGACCTGTTGGTTCGTCGTCACCGTTGCGGCTCTGGTGGCAGTCACCGTTGCACCGGCGACTATCATGGCTATCGTGAATGTTTTTAATTTATTAATCATACAATGTTTGTCAGTTAATCGTTTTTACAGTTTCGGTTCTCCTTCCACGCCTGCCCTGCCGCCTTCACTGTGGGAAGATGGCCGGACCGGCGCGAAATCATTTTCGCAATTTGCGTGTTGTCTTCAACAAAACAAAATCTATCAGCGTCGTTTATCGTTTAAAAGAGCAAGGATGTCAAGCACCCAAATTCACTTTTTCTGTCAAAAACACACTAAAAACGGCTTGAAATGGCTGCAACTCTCTTATCCTGACGCACTTGTGTAAAGTAAAAAATCTTCAAAATATTTTCCATTACTCAAGGATGACTGCGCTGGCTGCATCAAATTTACAGGCGAACAAACCAAAAACGACCGCGTATCAGCAACATCCACCGGCTTCCGCCGGGCGCGCCATTAGTCATCGCTGGTGACGAAAATGCGCTAACGCCAGAGAATGTCAACATTTTATTTGAAAATATTTAAGAATTTTTTGGAAAAGGGCGCGAAGTGGTTGGCTATTTTTTGCCGCAGTTTTGGCAAGAAAAGATTGCCTTGTTGAAGTATGTAAATGAGAACGGGGGATTCGCCGGGAAAGTCTTCCTCTCCATAAAGCTCTCCCCGCCTGCATCTGCCTGAAATGAGCGACGGGCGCAAATTAGCTTTTGACGGAGCAAACTTCCTCGGAAGTGGGGACGGCTCGCCGCCGTCCGAAGTCGCCTCCGCGAGGCGACTCTACCAAAAACTGATTTCGCGCCCCCGCTTCGCTTTGATTTCCGGCAAAGTTGCGCTTGATTTGGGAGGGGGAAAACCTCATGATGCGGGCTGTGGGTGAACCCAATGTTCCACCAGGCGTGACGCCGGACCAAATCAAGGAGCTTAATCAAAAGCTCTCGCACATGCGCCATGAAATCAATAATCAACTAGCCTTGGTGGTGGCGGCTTTGGAGTTGATCCGCTACCGGCCTGAAATGCGAGAGAAGATGCTGGATACCGTTGCGCAACAATCGCCGAAAATAACGGCGGAGATCGCGAAGTTTTCGGCGGAGTTTGAGTTGCTGTTTGGGATTAGGCGGGAGTGAGGGGCAAGGAAGAGAGGTGGGAAAAAGGGACTCAAGGGACAAAAAGGACTGAAAAGGAGCGAGGACTGTCAAAAAAAGGCCGAACGGCCTTATTTCGTAACTTTTGGGCGGGGGGTGGCGTCTTAACCATCTGAGGCAGGCGCATACCGCACCGGCCCTTAACAAACATCAAATGAAGAAAATAATTACATATCTCGCAGCAGGTTTGCTGATCGTCGGGGCGCAATCGCTCATGGCCCAATCCACCAGCACTAATTCCACTCCCGGCACGACGCACAAGGCGTTGTCTCCGGAACAACGGAAGGAGCAGAGGGCTGCTCTTTTAAAAGCGCTGAATCTCACGCCGGCGGACCTTAAAGGTCTCTCCAGAGAAGATCAGACAGCCAAAATGAAGGAAGCGGCCAACAAGGTCGTGACAGATTTGCAAGCGAAGAAAGCCAGCGGCACTTTGACGGCCGATGAACAAACGCAACTGGAAACCGTCCAGAAATTTTTGGCGCACGGCGGCCATCATAAGGCTCCCGCGGCCCCGCAATAATCAAGCAAGGACGGGAGGGCGGCCACCGGGGTCGCAGTGCGGGGCGTCTTGCGCCGCACTTTCCCTCCCTTGTTGTGTTTGGCCATCGCCGAACACGGGCGCGCGAGCGCGCCCGCTCCTGAAAACCCCGAGGGAGCGAATCTTGTGCTTTGTTTCCAGCGGGATTTGTTGGAAACTCGAAGCAATGGAACCGACAGACGCGGAGTTGATCGTCGCTGTGCTTGGCGGCGACTCCGCCAGTTTTGAGCCGCTGATCCAGAAGTACCAGGCGCGGGTCTTTGCCACGGCCCGCCGTTACGCGCGGCGGGAGAGCGAGGTGGAAGACATTGTCCAGGAAGTCTTCATCAAGGCGTTCCAAAAATTAAAAAGTTTCCGGGGCGACGCTCCTTTTGAACATTGGCTGATGCGGCTGGCGGTGCGAACGTGCTATGATTTTTTGCGCAGCCATCAGCGCAACCGGGAAACGGTTTTTACGGAATTGACTGAGCCGGAGGCGGACTGGCTGGAGCGGTTCGTAGTGCAGCCAGATGACGGATTGGAACAGGCGGAGGCGGCGCGGCAGTTGGTGGATAGAATTTTGTCGCGGCTTCCCCCGGAGGCGCGTATGGTCATCACGCTGCTGGAAATTGAAGGGCGGTCCGTGAAGGAAATCGCCGAGATCACAGGATGGTCGACGCCGTTGGTCAAGGTGCGGGCCTTTCGAGCGCGGGCGAAAATGCGGTCGATTTTGAAGAGCATCACTAAAGAGAAGTACCTGTAACCGGGCCGCGAAAGAGCCCGTCTAAAATATTGCTATGAACTTGAATGATTTGCATGACACATTAATCGCCGTAGCGAAAAAAAATCCTCCCGGCGACCAAGTTCCATATGCTTTTGAGAAGCGGATTATGAGCCGGCTGTCGTCGATGACGCCGCCGAATCCGTGGGCTTTGTGGGGCGGGCCGCTTTGGCGCAGCGCAGTTTCGTGCGTGGCCATTACCGTCCTGTGCGGCCTGTGGGCCTTTGCGACAAACCGGCCGAGCGATTCGCCGGAGAGTTTTTCGCAGGCGTTTGAAGCTGCCGTTTTGGCGCCGCCGACCCAGCACGTCGAGGATGCCTGGTGAGCCCCTGGAAGGTCATCCTGGCGACCATGATCATTTTCGGGTGCGGTGTGGTCACGGGTGGCTTGCTCATTAAAACAGAATTTCCGTCTGCGACCACTCCGGTCGAAGCCGCGCAACATCCTTCAACTGCCAGCAATCAGCCGCCTCCGTTGAATCAATTTCAGCGCCCCGAATTTCTTCACCGCATGCAGAAGCAGTTGGACCTGACCGCCAGCCAGACGAACGAGATTACGAGAATCATGAAGGCGAGCCAGGAGCGGAATCGGCCGTTGTGGGAGGAGATTGCTCCGCAATTGCGGCAGGAAGTCAAAAGAGTGCGGGAGGAAATCCGCGAGACACTGACCCCCGACCAGCAAAAAAAGTTCGACGAGTTGCTCAAGGCGCGCCCACGCAAAGCGGATGGCACCGGGGCGCCGGCGGGCCGGGCCGCGCATCCCGCACCGGAACCCTCGCGACAAACGAACGCGCTTTGAGGCGTTTTTACTTCGGGCCTGAACGCCGCCCCAGCCTGAGGGCGTTTCCAATGACGACCAAGTCGGACGCGCCCATGGCAGCGGCACACAATATTGGACTCATAAAACCCAACGCGGCGAGTGGGATGGCAGCCGCATTGTAAAAAAAGGCCCAAAACAAATTTTGGCGGATGGTGCGCAAGGCGGCATGAGCCATTTCGATGGCCTCGGGGATGGCCTGAATGTTTGACTGGAGTAAAATAATGTCCGCCGCTTCGCCGGCGACGTTGCTGGCTTCACTGACGGCGATCCCCAGATCGGCCTGTTCAAGGGCCGGCGCGTCGTTGATGCCGTCGCCGACGAAGGCGACCCGCTCGCCTTTGTCTTGCAAGCGGCGGACCATATCAGCTTTTTGGGCGGGGCGCACTTCAGCAAAGACGTCCTCCGGAGCGATGCCGGCCAGGGCGGCGAGCGCCGCGGCTGTGCGCGAATTGTCACCAGTGACGAGAAAGACTTTTAGCCCCATCTGCTTAAGTTTAGTGACAGCCTGGCTGATTCCCGGCTTGGGCGCATCGCGCAGGGCGATCATTGCGGCCAATTGGCGATCCAGAGAAAGGCCGAGGAGAGTCGCGCCTTCGGCCATCCATTTTTCAGCAAATTCCGCTCCTGGCGAAGTATCAACGCTGTTGTTTTTCAACCAGGAAAGCGAACCCAGGCGGGCCGTCGTGGGAACGCCTCCGCCGCGCTCGACTTGCGCCTCCACGCCCGCGCCATGGATTTCGCGCCAGGTGGCCAGATCCATTTTTTCCGGGGACAACGCCGCCACCGCCACGCTGAGGGGATGATTGGAGCCGCGCGCCAGAGCGGCCGCCAGCTTAAGCGAGATCGTCTTGTCAGAAAATATCATTGACGAAAGCACGGACGGGCGGCCCACGGTCAGTGTGCCGGTTTTATCAGCAAGAACCGCAGTGAGGCGTCCGGCTTTTTCGAGGGCAACCCCGTCGCGAATGAGAATGCCCCTCTTGGCCGCAGCGTTCGTTCCGGCCATGA
>Ga0182030_10013284_pt1 | contig 16388 bp, 29 predicted proteins | sample 812S3MmetaG_FD_121299 | JGI IMG/M metagenome (GOLD analysis project Ga0182030, IMG submission 121299) | Permafrost microbial communities from Stordalen Mire, Sweden - 812S3M metaG (Illumina Assembly) | ecosystem: Environmental > Terrestrial > Soil > Wetlands > Permafrost | place: Sweden...
ACAACGTGAGCCTGCAGGTAGAGCTGATCACGCCGGTGGCCATGGACAAGGGATTACGCTTCGCAATCCGCGAAGGCGGCCGCACGGTGGGCGCCGGCACGGTAACCGAAATCATTAAGTAGGCGAGCATTACCAGGAATAAAAGACATGGCGCTCAGAGAACGAATTCGAATCCGTCTGAAGGCATACGATCATCGCGTACTGGACCAATCGACGACGGAGATTGTGGACACCGCGAAAAGGACCGGCGCAACTGTGGCCGGTCCGATTCCGCTGCCGACATCCAGAAGCATCACGACAGTTTTGCGCTCTCCGCACGTGGATAAGAAATCCCGGGAGCAATTTGAAATTCGGACGCACAAGCGGCTCCTCGACATTCTGGAGCCGACCCAGCAGACGGTTGACGCGTTGATGAAGCTCGATCTGCCGGCTGGAGTGGACGTGGAGATTAAGGCGTTCGGGAAATAAAGATTTCAACGCGGAGGCGCGGAGACGCGAAGAAAACGCAGCTTAGTTTTTTTGGCGTCCCGGCGGCCCGCGGAGATAAGGATTTAAAAATGAGTCCAGGAATCCTTGGCAAGAAAATAGGTATGACGCAGATGTTCCGGCCGGACGGACAGGCCGTCCCGGTCACTCTGCTGAAGACGGGTCCCTGCATGGTGGTGCAGCGCAAAACGCCTACCACCGACGGTTATGATGCCGTGCAGTTAGGCCTGCTGGAATTTGTGAAGCCGCAGCGCATCAACAAGCCCTCCACCGGCCATCTGAAAAAGGCCGGAGTGGAAGGCGCCAAGTTTCTGCGCGAGTTTACGCTTCGCCCGGGCGACGACGATTTTAAAGCCGGCGACCAGGTGCTGGTGGATCAGTTCAAGCCCAAGGACAAGGTGGATGTGATCGGCGTCAGTAAGGGCCGGGGTTTCGCCGGTGTGGTGAAGCGCCATCACTTCCGCGGCGGCGAAGGCTCGCACGGATCGATGTTCCACCGGGCGCCCGGTTCTATCGGCGCATCCAGTTTCCCCTCGCGTGTGGTTCCGGGTATGCGAATGGGCGGACAACTGGGCAACGGCCGCGTGACGGTGCGTAACCTCGAAGTGGTGGATGTGGATACCGAGGACAACGTGCTGGTGGTGAAGGGCGCGGTGCCCGGACCCAACGGCGGCTACGTGCTGGTGCGGAGGTCCAAAAGGTAACAGCCATGCCAACGCTCGACGTAGTGGATTTAAATAACGTAAAAGTCGGCGAAGTCGAACTAGCCGACGAAGTCTTCGGCGCGGAGGTCAACAACGACCTGCTGTACGAAGCCGTCCGTCAATTTCAGGCGGGCCGTCACGCCGGCACTCACAAGACCAAGACCCGCAGCGAAGTGGCGGGCTCCGGCAAGAAATTGTGGAAGCAGAAAGGCACCGGGCGCGCGCGTGTCGGTTCGGTCCGTTCGCCGATCTGGCGCCACGGCGGCACCGTACATGGTCCGGTGACGCGCGATTATAGCTACAAACTGCCCAAGAAAATGCTGTTGGGGGCGCTACGCTCCGCGCTTTCCGCGAAACTGCGGGATGGCGAATTGAAGGTGGTGCAGGCCTTCCAGTTCCCGGAGCACAAGACCAAGACCGCCGCGGCGGCGCTGGCCAAGCTCGAAACCGGCCGCACTGTTCTGGTGGTGGATAATGGCGACAATCCGAATTTGGAATTGGGTGTCCGTAATATCAAGGGCGTGACGCTGCTAGCCACGCGGGAAGTCAATCCTTATCACTTGCTGGGCCATCAGAGTGTGCTGATTTCCGAAGCGGCCGCCCGCAAATTCTCGGAGGCACTCGCGAAATGAAACTCTACGATGTGATTCGCCGCCCGCTCGTGACCGAGAAGGGCGTGGAAAAGAAAGACACTCACGCGACACTGTGTTTCGAAGTGGCTGTGGACGCTAACAAGACACAGGTCAAGTCCGCGGTAGAGAAATTGTTCAAAGTCAAAGTGGCGGAAGTTCGCACGGCCACGTTCGACGGAAAGCTGCGGCGGCGGGGCCGTTTCGCCGGCTACCGTTCGGACTGGAAGAAGGCTTACGTCAGGCTGAAGGCGGGCGAGAAAGTGCCTGATTTCGCCGAGATTTAGAGAGGAAGCAGCGATATGCCGATCAAGACTTATAGACCGTTTACCCCAACCCGGCGCTTCCACACGGTAACTACGCGCGACGAAATCACCAAGCAGAAGCCCGAGAAATCCCTGGTTGAATCGAAGAAGCGCACGGGCGGTCGCAACAGTACGGGCCGCGTGACTTCGCGGTTCATCGGGGGCGGCGCCAAGCAGGCTTACCGCGTGGTTGATTTCAAGCGCGACAAGACTGGAATTCCTTGCGTGGTGGCGGCGGTGGAGTACGATCCGAACCGTTCCGCGCGACTGGCTCTGCTGAATTACGTGGATGGCGAGAAGCGTTACATTCTGCATCCGCACGGCCTGAAGGTTGGCCAGAAGCTGATGTCGGGTCCGGACGCGGACATTCTGATCGGCAACGCTCTGCCGATGAAGAATATGCCGGCCGGCACGGTGGTTCACAATATCGAACTACGTCCCGGAAAGGGCGGCCAGATGGCGCGCTCAGCCGGATCGCAAGCGCAATTGGTTTCCAAGGAAGGCGGCACGGCGCTGTTGAAGCTGCCGTCGGGCGAAATTCGCCGCGTGCCGCTGGAGTGCATGGCGACCATCGGCCAGGTGGGCAACCTGGATCACGAAAATGTTTCGCTGGGCAAAGCTGGACGGAGCCGCTGGTTGGGCAAGATGCCTCACAACCGCGGCGTCACGATGAATCCGGTGGATCACCCGCACGGCGGCGGGGAAGGTAAGACTTCCGGCGGCCGGCACCCGGTTACTCCCTGGGGCCAACCCACTCGCGGTTTCAAGACGCGGAACAACAAGCGCACCGACAAGTGGATTGTCACGCACAAGAGCAAGAAAAGGTAGGCGAATATGGGTCGATCAGTAAAAAAAGGACCGTTTACCGACACGCATCTGGAAGCCAAGCTGGCTGTGCTTTCCACCACCAGCGAAAAGAAAGTGGTCCGCACGTGGTCGCGGCGGTCCACCATTCTTCCGGAATTCGTCGGGCACACCGTGGCGGTCCACAACGGCAAGAAATTCATTCCGGTGTACATCACCGAGAACATGGTGGGACATAAGCTGGGCGAGTTTTCGCCCACCCGCCAGTTCAAGGGCCACTCCGTGAAAGCGGCCACGGAAAAGACGGCTAAGCCGGCATAGCGGCGGCATAACGAGGGCAAGCATGGAACCGAACACCCAGATTAAGGCGGAAGCCAGATACATCCGAGTTTCCCCGCAGAAAGCGCGCCTGGTCGTGGATATGATCCGCGGCAAGCAGGCGGGCGCAGCCATCACCACGCTGCGCACGGTCAACAAGCGGATCGCGCCGACGGTGGAAAAGGTTTTGCAGTCGGCCATTGCCAACGCGCAGAACCGCAATGAGGACCTGGACGTGGACAAGCTGTTCATTTCCGAGGCCTACGTACATGACGGCCCGCGCATGAAGCGCGTCCGGCCGGCGCCCATGGGCCGCGCCTACCGGTACCAGCGCCGCATGTCGCATATCGTCATCAAAGTGACGGAGAAAGAAGCATAGATGGGACAGAAAGTTCATCCGTACGGATTCCGGCTGGGCTTCAACAAGCCATGGCGCTCGCGCTGGTTCGCGAAGCAGGGCTATGCCAAGCTGCTGCAGGAAGATCTGGAGCTGAAGGAAAACCTGCGCGACCGGTTGAAATCGGCCGGGGTCAGCTCGATTGAAGTGGACCGCGCCGGCAACAAGCTGCGGGTGACCATCCGCACGTCGCGGCCGGGCATCATCATCGGCCGTAAGGGCGCGGAGATCGAAAAGCTGAAGCAGGACATGGCGCACAAGACCAAGCGCGAAGTCTTCATCGACATCCAGGAAGTGCACAAGCCTGAGCTCGATGCGCAGCTGGTTTCCGAATCCATCGGGCTGCAGCTGGAAAAGCGCGTGGCATTCCGCCGGGCGATGCGCAAAGCCGTCGATTCAGCGCTGCGTTTCGGCTGCAAGGGAATTAAGGTCCGTGTCTCCGGCCGCCTGAACGGCGCCGAAATCGCGCGCAGCGAATGGTATCTGCAAGGCCAGCTTCCGCTGCATACTTTGCGCGCGGATATCGATTATGGCTTTGCCGAAGCGCATACCACGTATGGAGTGATCGGCATTAAGACATGGATTTACAAGGGCGAGATTCTGGATCTGACCAAGCGCCGCGGGGCGCTGCCGGAACCGGAACCCAGGCGGGAACCGCGCGGCGAACGCCGCGATCGCGGTGACCGTGGAGACCGCGGTGGACGCGGCGGCGGCCGTGACCGCGGACCGTATGAACGCCAGGCGCCGCCTCCAGTGGCTGCGGCTCCGGTGGAAACGGGTCCAGCCGTGCAAGTGCCGCCGGCCGATTTACCGCGTCCGGCGATTCGTCCCGCAACGCCCATTCTGCCGCCGCTGATGGCGCCGCAGCAGCCGTCCTGGAAACAGGAAGCGCGAACCGAACCGCAAGCCGAGCCGGCGCAGGAACCCGAGACGAAGCCCTCGACCGGGGCCCCGCCGTCCGACACACCGGGCGAGAACCAATAGGAGATTTGAGGTAAACCGCCATGATGATGCCAAAGAAGGTGAAGTACCGGAAGCAGCAGCGCGGGCGCATGACCGGCAAGGCATGGCGCGGATCGTCGATTTCCTTCGGCGAATTCGCCCTGAAGGCAATGGAGTGCGGATGGGTGACGGACCGCCAGATTGAAGCCGCGCGCGTCGCCATGACGCGTTCGATCAAGCGCGGCGGCAAAGTGTGGATCCGCCTGTTTCCGGATAAGCCGATCACCAAGAAGCCGGCCGAAACCCGCATGGGCAAAGGTAAAGGCGCGCCGGAACAATGGGTAGCAGTAATCCGCCCGGGGAAGATTCTGTTTGAGATGGAAGGCGTGGATCGCGCCACGGCCAGCGCCGCTATGCGGCTGGCAGCGCACAAGCTGGCCATCCGGACGAAGTTCATCGGCCGGGCAGACGCGGAGTAACAAATATGAAAGCGCAGAAAGTTCGCGATCTCGACGACAACGCATTGCGTCATCAGCTTCATGAAATGGACGAGCAGATGTTTCGTCTTAGTTTTCAGATGTCCATGGGCCAGATGGAAGGCCTCAAGAAGGCTCGCGGTTTGAAAAAGGACCGCGCTCGCTTCCAGACGATCCTGCGCGAGAGAGAACTCGCGGCGGAGAAAAAATAACATGGCCGAGACGCAGACGCAGATCGCAAAAGGATTTAAGAACGAAAAGGTGGGCGAAGTGGTGTCCACCAAGATGCAGAAGACCATCGTGGTGGAAGTCAGCCGCCGCGTACCGCATCCGCTCTACAAACGCATTATCGGCAAGCGTAAGAAGTTTTACGCGCACGACGAAGAAGGCCGCGCCCACACGGGCGACGTAGTGCGCATCATCGAGTGCCGTCCTCTCAGCAAGCTGAAGCGGTGGCGGCTGGCGGATGTGATCCGGCGAGCGCCCCAGGTGGGTGTGCAGCCGTCGGACCTGGACGTGAAGGTTTAAGGGAGAAGACGGAAGTCAGAAGTCAGAATTCAGAATGAAGCGGCTGCGCTGCTTGATTCTGGCTACTGACTTCTGACTTCCGACTACTGGAGCTCTTATGATTGGAATGCGAACGATTCTCGAGGTAGCCGACAACTCCGGCGCACGCAGGCTATCTTGCATCCTGCCGCGCGGCGGCGACCTTGGGTTGCGGGCCGGCTTGGGCGATGTGATCACCGCGGCGGTGAAGGAAGCGGCGCCCGATTCGGCAATCAAAAAAGGAAAAGTGGTGCGCTGCGTGGTGGTTCGCATGCGCAAGGAAACCCGGCGCAAGGATGGCACCTACATCCGCTTCGATTCGAACGCGGCGGTATTAATCAACGATGTGGGTGAGCCGGTGGGTACGCGCGTCTTCGGGCCGGTGGCCCGCGAGTTGCGCGATAAGAAGTTCATGAAGATTGTTTCGCTGGCGCCCGAGGTAATCTGATGGCAATCGCAAAAAGAAAGCCGGCCGAGCCGGTACGTATCGATCTGCGGAAGGAAGACACCGTGAAGGTGATTTCCGGCCGTGACAAGGGTAAGAGCGGCCGCGTGTTGCGCGTCGACCGGTCCACCGGGAAAATTCTGGTGGAGCACGTGATGATGATCAAGCGGCACACCCGGCCCAACCCGCAGAAGCAGGTGAAGGGCGGCATTGCGGAGCGCGAAAGCGCCTTCCCGGCCTCCAAGGTTCTGATCGTCTGTCCGGGCTGCAACAAGGCGGTGCGCATTGCGCACCACGTCGACCATGCCGCGGGCGGCAAGACCAGCCGCGTGAGAATCTGCCGCAAGTGCGGCCAGACTCTCGACAGGAAGTGAGGATTTCATGGCAGCGCGATTAAGAGAGCTCTATCACAAAAAAGTTGTCGAGACCTTGACCAAGGAATTCGGCTACAAGAACGAAATGGCGGTACCCAAGATCGAGAAGATCTCGATCAACATCGGCCTCGGCGAAGCTACGCAGAACGCCAAGCTGATGGATGGCGCGGTCAACGAACTGAATGCCATCGCCGGCCAGAAGGCGGTCATTACCAAGGCCACCAAGTCGATCGCCCAGTTTAAGCTGCGCGAAGGCCAGTCGATCGGCTGCATGGTGACGCTGCGCGGCGACCGCATGTACGAATTTTTCGACCGGCTGGTGAACGTGGCTCTGCCGCGCGTCCGCGATTTCCGCGGCGTCTCCAGCAAGAGCTTTGACGGCCGGGGCAATTACACCCTGGGCGTGAAGGACCAGTTGATCTTCCCTGAGATCGACTACGCGAAGGTGGAAAAGACCAAGGGAATGAACATTTCGATCACCACCACGGCCCGCACGGATGCCGAGGGTCTGGCGCTATTGCGGCACATGGGGATGCCGTTCCGCCCGTAAGGAGAACCACAAGCCATGGCCACTACCGCGAAAATCGCTAAAGATATCAAGTTGGAAAAGGCCCGCCGGGCGGGAACGCCGAAGCTCGGCGTCCGTCACCGCAACCGCTGCTGGCGGTGCGGCCGTCCGCGCGCCTATTTGCGCAAATTCGGCGTCTGCCGTCTTTGTTTCCGCCAGCTCGCCCTGAACGGCGAGATTCCCGGCGTGATGAAAGCTAGCTGGTAAATGAATATGGGAGCGAGAAGCCAGGAGTCGGAAGCCAGAAGCCAGAAGCCGGAAGGGCATTGCCGCCGGCATTCGGTATTCTGTCCGCCGCCTTCTTTAGTTCCGATCTCCCCAGGAGTTTTATGACAAGCGATCCCATTGCCGACATGCTGACTCGCGTACGGAACGCGATCCAGGCCAGACATCCCAAAGTGGACGTGCCGGCTTCCAAGCTGAAGTCCGAAATCGCGCGCATTCTGAAAGAAGAAGGCTTCATCGCCAACTTCAAGGTGGCCGAAGAGGGCCCCAAGCGCACTATTAAGATTTATCTGAAATATGGTCCCGGCAATTCGCCGGTGATCTCGAAAATCGAACGCGTCTCGCGTCCCGGTTGCCGCGTATATGTCGGCCAGACCGATATTCCGCGGGTGTTGGGCGGAATGGGAATCAACATCCTGACCACCCCGCGCGGCGTCATGACCGGGCGGGACGCGCACAAGGAGCACCTCGGCGGCGAAATTCTCTGCCGGGTGTGGTAGCGAGGTATTGACACATGTCTAGAATTGGCAAGAAGCTTATCCCGCTGCCTTCGGGCGTCAAAATCGCCATTGGCGAACAGCTCGAAGTCACCGGACCGAAGGGCAAGCTGACCGTGCCGATCCCTGCCGGCATCACGATCGAACAGGCCGGCGGCAAGCTTGAAATCAAGCGCGACTCCGACCAGCACGCCGCTTTGCACGGCCTCACCCGTGCGCTGGCGGCCAATGCCGTACAGGGCGTCTCGACCGGCTTCGTTCGCGAACTGGATATCGTGGGCATCGGCTACCGCGCCGACGTGAAGGGGCAACTGGCCACCTTCACGCTGGGTTACTCCCACCCCATCGAAGTCCTGCTGCCCGCCGGAGTGGAACTCAAGATCGATAAACAGACGCACCTGGTGCTGAGCGGTTACGACCGCCAGTTGCTGGGACAGGTGGCGGCGAATATCCGCGCTCTCCGCAAGCCGGACCCGTACAAGAACAAGGGTATCCGGTATACGGGCGAAGCGCTGCGCAAGAAGGTCGGTAAGACCGGGGCTGGTGCAAAATGATCCGTAAGATCGAAAAGAAGGAAATCCGTAATCGCATCCATAGGCGCATCCGGCGCAAACTGGCCGGCACCGCGGAGCGTCCGCGTCTGGCCGTGTTCCGCAGCGTGGCTCATATTTACGCCCAGGTCATCGACGATGCGGCGGGCACGACACTGGTGTCGGCCTCCTCAGTGGATAAAGACGGGCGCGCCAATGGCGGCAATGTGGCCGCCGCCAAGACAATCGGGAAACTGGTGGCGGAACGCGCCAAAGCCAAGGGCATCCAGAGCGTGGTTTTCGACCGGGGCGGTTATCAATATCACGGCCGCATTAAAGCTCTGGCAGATGCGGCGCGCGCGGCAGGATTGGAGTTCTAATGAAGACGTTAGCGAAACGCATCGATCCGGCAGCCCTCAACCTGAAAGAGCAGGTGGTGGCCATCAATCGCGTTACCAAGGTAGTCAAGGGCGGTAAGAATCTCAGCTTTTCAGCGCTGGTTGTGATTGGCGATCCGTCGGCCAAGGTGGTCGGTTACGGGGTAGGGAAGGCCAAGGAAGTTCCTTCCGCCATTCGCAAGGGCATTGAAGCGGCCAAGAAGGCTCTGCGCCACGTCAACGTGCTGGAGACGACCATCGCGCACCAGGTATTGGGCGAATTTTCGAGTTCCCAGGTTCTGCTCAAGCCGGCTCCGGCCGGAACGGGCGTGATTGCCGGCGGCGCGGTTCGCGCTGTGATTACGGCCTGCGGCATTCCGAATGTGCTCACCAAGTCGATTGGCCGCCGCAATCCGCACAACGTAGTGAAGGCCACCATCGTGGCCCTGGAATCCTTGCGCGACCGCAAAGCCGTAGCCGATATGCGCGGCCTTGCCGTGGAGAAACTCTAATGGCCGGCACCATCAAAATCAAACTCGTGCGCAGCCCTATTTGCACCCCCGACAAACAAAAGCGGGTGGTGAAGGGGCTCGGTCTGCGGAAACTCAACCAGATTGTGGTACGGCCGGATTCCCCGGTCTTCCGCGGCATGGTAAAGAAAGTTCCGCATCTGCTGGAAGTGGTGGAGTAAGCACATGAATCTCAGCAATTTAAGGCCCCCCGCCGGGCAAAAGAAAGAACGCAAGCGCATTGGGCGCGGCATGGGTTCGGGCCACGGTAAGACCTCGACGCGCGGCCACAAGGGCCAGCGCGCCGGTACCGGTTTCGGCCAGAAGCGCGGTTTTGAAGGCGGCCAGATGCCCCTGCACCGCCGCCTGCCCAAACGCGGATTCACCAACATCTTTAAGAAGAAATTCGCCATCATTAATCTAGGCCGTCTGGACAAACTGGAAGGCGATACTTTCAACGCAGACAAGCTGATGGAACTCGGCCTCATCAATAAACTGGGCGAAGGGCTCCGCGTGCTGGGCACCGGCCAGCTGACGCGCAAGATTACGGTGGAGGCGCATCATTTTTCAAAGTCGGCACTGGAGAAGATTCAGAAGGCTGGCGGAACGGCGCAGGTGGTCGGCGCAGCCGCCGAGTAGCGCAGGGAATCGAAGGAAACCATGAGGTTCTTGGAAGCGTTCGCAAACATTTTCCGCGTACCCGATCTCCGCAAGCGGTTGTTGTTCACGCTGGGCCTGCTGGCGGTGTATCGTCTGGGCGGACACATCCCGGCGCCGGGCATCAACACCACCCGGTGGGCCGAGTTCATGAATTCCTCGGGTGGCTCGCTTTTCAGTTTCTTTGACATGTTTGCCGGCGGCAACATCCGCCGCTTCACGGTTTTCGCCCTGGGGATTATGCCGTACATAACGGCATCCATCATCCTGCAGCTGTTGACGGTTGTGGTTCCGACGCTCGAAAAGCTGCAGAAAGAGGGTGAACTGGGCCGCCGCAAAATCACCCAGTGGACCCGCTATCTGACCATTTGTCTTTCGATCATCCAATCGGCCACGATCGCCGCGGGCCTCGAAACGCAGCAGGGAATTGTGATCAACCCCGGGCTGGGCTTCGTGCTCCTGACCATCGTTTCTCTCACCACCGGCACGGCATTCATTATGTGGTTGGGTGAGCAGATCAGCGAGCGCGGCGTGGGCAACGGCATGTCCCTGATTATTTTCACGGGCATCGTGGTGGGCCTGCCGAATGCGATGAAGAACATTTATCAGAACGTCTTCGTCACCCATGAGTGGAACGCCTTCGAACTCATCGCGATTATCGCCATGATGGTGGTGGTGGTGGGTTTCATCGTGCTGGTGGAGCGCGGCGAGCGCCGCATCCCGGTGCAGTACGCCAAGCGCGTAGTCGGGCGGCGCGTGATGGGCGGCCAGTCTACCCACATGCCGCTCAAAGTCAATGCGGGTGGCGTGATTCCGGTAATTTTCGCTTCTTCCATCCTGGCTTTTCCGGTCACTTTACTGCAGGCCAGTTTCGTCAAGAACAGCGCGTGGATGAGCGCCACCCTGCGCAGCATCCTGCCGGGTGAGCCGCTTTACTACATTCTGTTCACGGCCGGAATCATCTTCTTCTGTTTCTTTTACGTCTCGATTATTTTCAATCCCAACGAGGCTGCCGATAATATGCGTAAGTACGGCGGCTTCATTCCGGGCATTCGTCCAGGCCGGAATACTGCCGAGTACATGAATGCCATCCTCACCAAGATTACGGTTGTGGGGGGAGTTTATCTGGCGATCCTGTGTCTGATTCCGGGCGTGATGATGTCGGGTATCAAGCTCCAACACCTGCCGCTCATCGGCAACTGGGTGGATACGGCGCTCCGGGCGGCGCACCTGGGATTTATATTGGAAGGTTTGAACGTGCAATTCTATTTCGGGGGCACGTCGTTATTGATCGTCGTGGGAGTCGCCATGGACACGATCAACCAGGTAGAAGCGCAGTTGATCATGCGCCATTACGACGGGTTCACTCCGAGGTCGGGCCGGATTCGCGGCCGCCGGAGTACTTTTTAGGAATTTGTGAAAGCCATCGTCCTGTTTGGATCGCCTGGGTCGGGAAAAGGGACCCAGGCCAAGCTGCTGACCGAGTGTCTGGCTGTCCCGCACGTCTCCACCGGAGACATGTTGCGCGGGCGCATCCGCCAGGGCACCGGGTTGCCGTCCCAGATGGCGGCCACCATGCAGGCGGGGGCATTGGTTTCGGACCAGGTAGTCGATGTGATGGTGGAAGAGCGGCTCAGCCAGGCTGACGCCGCCAATGGCTTTGTGTTGGACGGGTATCCGCGAACGCAGGCGCAGGCGGAGAGTTTCTGCGGCTGGTTGGACGAGCGCGGCATCCGCGAGGTGGTGATTCATCTCGCAGTTGATTACAATGTAATTATCGCCCGTCTGAGTGGTCGTCGCGAGTGCCCTCGCTGCGGCACCTTGTACAACGTAGCGTTCCATCCGCCGAAGGTGGATGAGTTGTGCGATGTGGACGGCGAGGCGCTGTTGGTGCGGGATGACGATCGCGAGCCCGTGATTCGGGAGCGGTTGGATGCGTATGAGCGGCAGACCCGCCCCGTGCTGGATTACCTCCGGACGGCTGGTAGATGCGTGATTGCAGTGGACGCCAGTAACGATCCTCCGGAGCTGGTGCACCGGAAAGTTAGCCAGGCGATAGAAAAAGATGATTGTTCGCAAAACCGCCGCTGAACTCGAAAAGATGCGGCGAAGTGGTCTGCTGGTCTGGCAGATTCTGCAGAAGTTGCAAGAGATAGCGGTCGAAGGCGCCAGTACCATGGACCTTGAAGTGGCCGCCGCAAAGATGATGGCCGAGGCCGGAGCCATTCCGGCTTTCAAGGGTTATTATGTGCCGGCTGCCGGCGAGGCTTTTAAGTTTGTATTGTGTACGTCGGTGAATAGCGAGATTGTCCACGGGATGCCGAATGCGAAGCGCGTCCTCAAAAAAGGCGATATCGTGTCGATCGATACCGGGGTGAAGCTGGATGGTTATTACGGCGATTCGGCCGTTACCGTTCCGATCGGCGAAGTCAGTGACCAGACTCAGCGTCTTCTCAAAGTGACCCAGGAGTCGCTTGAGATGGCGATAGATCGGGTTCGGCCTGGCAACCGGCTGTTTGATATTTGTGAGACCGTGGAGCAGCACGTGAAGGCCAATGGTTTTTCGGTGGTCCGTGAGTACGTGGGCCATGGCATCGGGACGCAGCTTCACGAAGAACCGCAGGTCCCCAATTATGTGGACCGCAAGAATGAGAATCCGCGGTTGAAAGAAGGTATGGTGCTGGCGGTCGAGCCGATGGTGAATGCCGGCCGGCCGGAAGTGGTGGTGCTGAAGGACAAGTGGACCGCCGTAGCCAAGGACGGTTCCAACAGCGCCCATTTCGAGCATTGCATCGCGGTGACTGAAAGCGGCCCGTGGGTTTTGACAAGGCCGTGAAAGTAGTCGGCGTGGTGCTGGATGAACGGCCCAGCCAGATTTTTGAAGTTGTGCTGGCGGAGCAGCAAAGGGTTTTGGCGCACCTGACAGGCACGGTGCAACGGAATTTTGTAAGGCTGGTCCCGGGCGATCGGGTAGAGGTAGAGTTAAGCCCTCATGACCCGACGAGGGGAAGAATTACCAGGAAGGTAACCGAGCCGCGACCGTAAGGGAGCGGGGAATGCGAATTTATGAAAGTTCGAGCGTCCGTTAAGAAGATTTGCGACAAGTGCAAGGTGATCCATCGCGAAGGCGTGGTCCGGGTCATTTGCGTCAACCCGAAGCATAAACAGAGACAGGGATAACGAGAACAAAATATGGCACGTTTAGCCGGTGTGGATCTGCCGCCAACGAAAAGGGCTGAAATCGGGCTCACTTATATTTACGGTATTGGCCGTACCCGCGCGAAGTCGCTGCTGTACAGGGCGGGCATCGATTTTGACAAGAAGGTTCGCGACCTGACGGAAGACGAAATCAACAAGGTCCGTACCATCCTGGAAGAAGAGGGCGCTGTAGAAGGCGACCTGCGTAAGGAAATCTCGATGAACATCAAGCGTCACATCGAGATGGGCTCCTACCGCGGCATGCGGCACCGCCGCGGGCTGCCGGTTCGCGGCCAGCGCACCCACACCAACGCCCGCACGCGCAAAGGACCGCGCCGTGGAACCGTTGCCAACAAGAAGAAAGCCGCGGGGAAAACCTAGCATATGGCGAAAGCACCAGCAAAAACCGGAAAGAAGAAGAGCTTCAAGAAAAAGGAAAAGCGCGTCGTCCACACGGGCGTTGTGCATATCCAGGCTACCTTCAACAACACCATCGTTACCATTGCCGATCAGGAAGGCAACACTATTTCCTGGTCGAGCGCCGGCTCGCTCGGCTTCCGCGGGTCGCGCAAGGGAACTCCCTTTGCCGCGCAGCAGGCTGCACTCACCGCCGCCAACAAGGCCGGTGAAAGTGGGTTGCGGGTGGTGGAAGTGCGGGTCAGCGGTCCGGGTTCCGGCCGCGAATCCGCTGTCCGCGCGCTTTCCACCGCGGGCATTGAGGTTCGCGCCATCAAGGACGTCACGCCGATACCGCATAACGGCTGCCGTCCGCCCAAGAAACGCCGAGTATAAATTTGGAACCGGGGACAGACTGCACTGTCCACGGCGGCGCGAAAAGACCGCGCCTTGGGACAGCGCAGTCAGTCCCCGGACCGATTTTGAAGCAGTAAGCGGGAAGAAGGCCTGCCATTGGCCGTAAACCGCACCTGAGAAAGGTAAGGAGAAGAACTTGGCAAGATACATTGGTCCTGTTTGCCGGCAATGCCGGCGCGAGGGCATGAAACTTTATCTCAAAGGCGAGCGCTGCCACACGGAGAAGTGCGCCATCGAAAAGCGCAACTTCATTCCAGGCCAGCATGGCAAGGACCGCGCGAAGAAGATTGTCGGCTACGGCCTGCAGCTTCGCGAAAAACAAAAGGCCCGCCGCGTTTACGGCGTTCTCGAACGCCAGTTCCGCAGCACTTTCGAAAAGGCCGCCCTGGCCAAAGGCATCACCGGCGACAACCTGATGTCCTTCTTGGAGCGCCGCCTGGATAGCGTGATTTATCGTATGGGTTTCGGCACCAGCCGCGCCCAGGCCCGCCAGATTGTCCGCCACGGTCACATCGACGTGAACGGCCGCAAGTGCAACATTCCCTCGGCCACCGTCAAGGTCGGCGACATCGTTTCGGTTCGCGAACGCAGCCAGAAGCATCCCACCATCCTGGCCGCCCGCGATGCCACCGCGCATGCACCCGCTCCCAGTTGGATCGATGTTGACCGCGAAACGCTCAAGGGCCGCATTACCGCGCTGCCGCAGCGTAGCGAATTGGTTCAGATCCAGTTGAATGAGCAGCTCATTGTGGAGTTGTATTCCAAGTAAAGAACCGAAGTAAGGAGTCAGAAGTCCGTCAGAATGGTTCCGCCGATTCTGACTTCCGGCTTCCGATTCCCGGCTTCACAACCGAGGTCCATTATGTTCAAAGGCTTTCAGAAACCTAAAAGACTGGTCGCCAATACCGAAACCTTAACGGAACGGTATGGCATGTTTACCGCGCAGCCTTTCCAGCGCGGTTTCGGCACAACCATCGGCAACAGCCTGCGCCGTGTCCTGCCCAGCTCCATCGAAGGCGCGGCCATCACGGCCGTACGCATTGAGGGCGTGGAGCATGAATTCAGCCCCATTCCCGGCGTTGTCGAAGACGCCACGGATATCATTCTCAACCTGAAGCAGATCCCCTTCAAGATCTCGAGCGACGGCGTCAAGACCGTACGCCTGGATGTGGATACCAACGGCGACGTGCGCAGCGGCCAGATTCAGACCGATGCCGACGTCGAAGTGCTCGACCGCGATGTCCATCTGGCCACCGTCAGCGAGGGCGGCAAACTCTCCATCGAAATGCGCCTCAGGAGTGGCCGCGGCTACGTCAGCGCCGACAAGAATTTCGACGAAGACCTGGCGCTCGGCTACATTCCCATCGATTCGGTTCACTCGCCCGTCCGCAAAGTCAACTTCTCGGTCGAGGCCGCGCGCCTCGGCCAGATGACCGATTACGACAAGCTCACCATCGAAGTCTGGACCAACGGTGCGGTCTCCCCGCAGGATGCGATCGGCTACGCCGCCAAACTCCTCAAAGACCACATGTCCATCTTCATCAACTTTGAGGAAGTGGCGGAGGCCACCGAAGAGATCTCCGAGCACGGCTCCGAGAAGATGAACGAAGTGCTCAACCGTTCCGTGGAGGAACTGGAGCTGAGTGTTCGTTCTTACAATTGCCTCAAGAACGCCAATATCCAGACTATCGGAGAACTGGTGCAAAAGACCGAAGCCGAAATGCTGCGCACCAAGAACTTCGGCCGCAAGTCGCTCAATGAAATCAAGGAAATTCTGGCTAACATGGGTCTCGCGCTCGGCATGCGCATCGACCAGCATGGACGCCTGGTGGCCCCGCCGCCTTCTTCCATCCCGCCGGATTACGGCCCGGATGACGAGGGTGGGCAGGAGCAGGTGGGAGAGTAATTCATGAGACACAAGGTTGCCGGATTCAAACTCAAGCGGCCCGTCGATGCCCGCAACGCGCTGCTGCGCAATCTCACCACCAGCGTGATTGAGGTAGAGCGCGTCATCACCACGGTTCCCAAGGCGAAGGCCGTTCGCCCCATCGTGGAGCACATGATCACCTTGGCCAAACAGGACACGCTTCACTCGCGGCGGCAGGCAGCCGCCTGGTTGCGTACGCCGGCTTCGGTGAAGAAGTTGTTCGATACGCTGGGCACCCGCTTCGGCCAGCGAGCTGGCGGCTATACCCGCATCACCCGTCTGGGACCTCGCAAGGGCGACGGCGCCGAACAAGTCATGTTGGAACTGGTCGGTTCCGAACTGGTGAAGCGCGCCGCCGATCGCGCTAAGCGCAAGGAAGACCGGCTGAAAGCCGCGCGCGAAGGCCGCGAGCACGACGAAGAGAAGCCGGAAGAATAAGTAGGACGGACGATCGGTTTTCGTCGTCTGTCAACCGAGCCGCGGATGCCGCAAGGTGTCCGCGGCTCTTTTCGGTGTGCCGAGCATGTTCGACAGCTCAGGGGTGAAAGTCCCCTTCACAGCCTGATGGAGGCGAAGTGATAGCGAAGCGCAAGGGCGTTCCGGTGACGGAGGGTCTGAAAGAAGCGTGGAGCAAACGTACGAGCCGATGTACAAGAACCGG
>Ga0182030_10013285_pt1 | contig 16388 bp, 12 predicted proteins | sample 812S3MmetaG_FD_121299 | JGI IMG/M metagenome (GOLD analysis project Ga0182030, IMG submission 121299) | Permafrost microbial communities from Stordalen Mire, Sweden - 812S3M metaG (Illumina Assembly) | ecosystem: Environmental > Terrestrial > Soil > Wetlands > Permafrost | place: Sweden...
CGGTGCCACGTGGTGCGCGGCGCGGCCGATGCGCTGTCGCTGCGAGTGCCCGCGGCCAGGGCTTCGTCGCCTCGTGCCGCAGCAAAACAGGCCGCCACGACGATGGCGATGATTGTTAGCCAGACGATGGGGATCAGGACGATCAGCATAGGATGGCACTCGTGACAAAAGCTACTTACGCTTAGTAACGGTGTACTCCTCTAATCGGACGCCTTCATTGCACTCTTGAATGGCTGGGGATTTATCCGACAAACGTCCAGACGCCGGGACGCACGCTCACGAGACTTTTGACGGGCGCTGGGCGGGGCAGGATGAGGCTCAGGCGGGCGTGGAGCTGCGCCACGGCTGCTTCACAACCAGCCAGGCAACCGCCGCGATCGCGAGGATCGCGCACAGCAGCCAGCCGAGAGTGGTGGTCTGCACACCCACGTACTTCAGCCCGGAGGCCGCGATCACGAACGTGATCACAGGCCTGATGTAACGGTCGGGCGCGCTGGAGGAGAGCAGCGATCCGATCAGCACCGCCGGCACGCTGCCGATGATCAGCGACGTGGTCACCGCAAATTCCACGTGCCCAAAGGCCAAGGCCCCCAGCGCCGCCGCCATCGTGAGCGGCACCGCCTGGCTGAGGTCGGTGCCCACCAGCTGCTTGGCGCCGATCGTGGGGTAGAGGAACAGCAGCAGGATGATCATCAGCGAGCCGGAGCCCACCGAGGTCATGCCCACGATCAGGCCGCCCACCATGCCGATCGCCACCGTCAAAATTGGCCGCGGCACGATGTTCTTGACGTCGCCCGTGCGTGCCGAGCCGTTGCGGCTGTCGAGCACGTAACGCAGCACCATCGCCGCCGCGCCCACCAGCAGCGCTGCGCCCAGCACGGTCTCGATGTTCGTCTGCGCCGACTTCGCATGGCCCAGCTCGTGCAGCAGATATGCGCCCAGGAACGCCATCGGCACCGAGCCCAGCACCATCCAGCCCACCAGCGGCCGATTCACGGTGCCTTTGCGGAAGTGCACGATTGCACCTACCGGACGCATCACGACTGCCGCCACCAGGTCGCTGGAGATCGCCGCGGAGGGCTTGACGCTAAACAACAAGATCAGCATCGGCGTCATCAGCGCCCCACCGCCTGCGCCGGTCATCCCCACGAGGAAACCCACCACGGCGCTGCCGAGAACTATGTAGGGATCGATGTGCACTGGTTGCTTGACTCCTATCGGCTTCAGCTGGTTCTAAGCGCTCGACTCGGGCGGCGCGGGACTCTAGCACCGCGCCGGCACCGCCGACGGGATTGGTAGCTTTTGTTGCAAAGCCACACCGGGGCCTACCCCACAACGGTGCGGACGCGCGGAAAAAGTTTCCATCCTGCGGCCCTTGCTTTAGGTGCACGCGCTGTTTATGATCCAACGCATTAGGGGTGGTAACGAGATATCGACATCTGTTCGACTCGTTTCCAGAAGCATTGGGGAATGCTGCATGCAAGGAGGCGACTAGAACGATGAGTGTGGATACCAGCAGTGGGCTTGACAGCAGTGGGCCGCTCGGCTCGTCCTCGCTCACCGGCGCTCGAGGGTTCCTCGGGTTGGCGGGAAGGCGCGCAGGTCTGGCTTCGGGGATTCCCGAGGTGCGCGGCCCCGCCGCGTGCAGGCGACGCGACGCGACGTTCCGTCGCATGCTGCTCGTGGCCGACGTGCTGGCGATCGTGGCCGCCTTCGTACTGACCGTCGCCCTCTCGCGGCGCTCGCTGCAGCTCACCTGGGCCGGCCTTGTGGGACTGCCGATCCTGGTCGTCTGCGCGAAGGTCACCGGGCTCTACGACCGCGACGAGACGCTGCTGCGCAAGACCACCCTGGACGAGGCGCCCAAGCTCTTTCAGCTCGCCACGCTGTGCGCGCTGGTGGCCTGGCTTACCGGCGGCCTGATGGTGCACGGCACGCTCGATCGCCACGAGGCGCTGTTCCTGTGGTTGGCGCTGGCGGCCGGCCTCGTGCTGGCCCGCGCCGGCTCGCGCATGGTCGCGCTGCGCATCGCTCCCGCCGAGCGCTGCCTGCTGATCGGCGACGAGCTCTCCGCGGAGACGATCCGCAGCAAGCTCACCGGTCATGGCGGCGTGAAGGCGGAAGTCGTTGCGCACATCGACCTCGACAAGGTCGAGCCATGGTCCACCGACAGCTTCTCCCATTCCCGCCTCGCCGAGATCCGCGACCTTGCGCAGACGCTCGACGTGCACCGCGCGATCATCGCACCGCGCAGCGCCGACGCGGGGGAGATGCTCAACCTCGTGCGCACCCTGAAGGCCGTCGGCGTGCGCGTGAGCGTGCTCCCACGCCTGTTGGAGGTGGTGGGCTCCTCCGTCGAGTTCGACGATCTGCACGGCGTGACCGTGATGGGCGTGCGCCGCTTCGACCTCACGCGCTCCTCCGCAGCCTTCAAACGCGGCTTCGACCTCGTCGGCGCCACACTCGGCCTGCTCGCCATCTCGCCGCTGCTGCTGGCGATCGCGATCGCCATCAAGCTCGACAGCCGCGGACCCGTGTTCTTCCGCCAGCAGCGCGTCGGGCGCCACGGCGACCGCTTCGGCATGTTCAAGTTCCGCACGATGGTCCCCAACGCTGAGGAGCTGAAGGACTCGCTGCGCCACCGCAACGAGGCCAAGGACGGTCTCTTCAAGATCGCCGAGGACCCGCGCATCACGCGCGTCGGGCGTCTGCTGCGACGCAGCGCACTCGACGAGCTGCCGCAGCTGCTGAACATCGTGCGCGGCGAGATGAGCCTCGTCGGGCCACGGCCGCTGGTGGTGGAGGAGGACCAGCGCGTTGAGGGCTGGCACCGCCGTCGCCTGGAGCTCACACCGGGGATGACCGGCCCCTGGCAGATCCTCGGGCCCTCGCGCGTGCCGCTGAAGGAGATGGTGGCGATCGACTACCTGTACGTGGCAAACTGGTCGCTGTGGTCGGACGTGAAGATTCTGCTGCGCACCGTGCCGCACGTGCTCGGTCGCCGCGGGCTCTAGATCTAGGCAGCTGATCGTCTTGGGCGTCGTCGAGCGCGTACCCCCGTCCGCAAGACGGTGGGTCAGCCGCCAGCAGTTCCGGCCCGTGATCGGGCCCATCGTCAGGGCCTCCACCTCCTGGCTGCGCAACCGGCCGCGCACCGTCGCGCTGGGCCAAGCCGCCGGGATGCGGATCGACCCCTCCGGCGCCAACCCCGGCTACGCGCTCGGCACCAGCGAGCCGCTGATCCAGGACGTGTTCGCCGAGCACGTCCCCCGCGGCGGCGTGGTGTGGGACATCGGTGCGAACATCGGCTTCTACACCCTGATCGCCGCCCGCCTCGTCGGCGATGGGCAGGTGCTCGCCTTCGAGCCGCTGCCGGGCAACCTCGACGCGATCCGCCGCAACGTCGCGCTCAACTCGCTCTCCAACGTCAAGCTGGTGGACGTCGCGCTCAGCGACAAAGAGGGCATGGCGCAGCTGGAGATCCACTCGCGCCAGACGTGGGCCAAGCTCGACACCAGCGCCGACACCGGCTTCAGCCAGACGCGGGACGCCACCGGCCACATCGAGGTGGCGCTCGCCACGATCGACAGCCAGCTCGCCTCACAACCAGTGCCCGACTTCGTGAAGATGGACATCGAGGGCGCCGAGGTCGCCGCCCTGCGCGGCGCCAGCGTCCTGCTCTCCCAGCACCGTCCCACGCTGATCTGCGAGCTGCACGGCACCAACGAAGCCGTCTGCGATCTGCTCGAGTCCCACGGCTACACCGTCACCAGCATCGAGACGCCCGACGTGCCGCCGCGCAGCGCCAAATGGGACATCCACGTGCTCGCCATCCCGCCTGCTCCCAACGGCGCAGCCGGAGACTGACGTGGACGAGGTCGGCGCGCGCGAGCAGGTCTTCTGGGACGAGCACGTGCCCGACCTGGAGTACTGCGTGAGCGAGTACGAAGCCGGGCCGGACCCCAACACCACGGCGATGCTCGACGCGATCGAGCCCGTGCGCGGCCTGCGTGTGCTCGACTTCGCCTGCGGTTCAGGCGTGACTGCGGCGTTTCTCGCAGCGCGCGGCGCCAACGTCACCGGCATCGACATCAGCCCCGCCTCGATCGAGCAGGCCGGTGAGCTGGCGCAGCGGGCCGGGCTGTCGATCGACTTCCTCGCTGGCGAACTCACGCCCGACACCTTCGAGCCGGACAGCTTCGACGCGGTCATCGGGCACTACGCGTTGCATCACGTCGACCTGAATGTGATCGCGCCGATCCTCGGCGCGCTGCTGCGTCCGGGGGGCAGGGGGGCGTTCGTGGAGACGATGGCGCTCAACCCGCTGCTGAACCTCTCACGCAACGCCCTGGCGGGGCGCAGCGGTGTGGCGAGCTACGGCTCCGAGGACGAGCGACCGCTCGACCGCTCCGATCTGCAGGTGCTGGAAGCGAACGTCGGCAAGGTCGAGCTGCGCGTCGGAGAGCTGCGGTTCCTGCGCATCTTCGACCGCAACGTGCTGCGCTACCGCCACCCACAGGTCTCCAAGGTGCTGGGCCGCATGGACGACGCGATGCTGAGACTGGGGCTCGGCGTGCTCAGCTACCACCAGGTGGTGACGGTGCTCAAGCCGCGCGCGGCGAGGACCGCACCTGCGCCGCCGCGCTGATCTGCTCGCTGAGCCTGCGCTGAAAGGTCTGCACCGAGAAGCGCTCCGCGTTCTGGCGCGCCACCAACGGGTCGAAGTCAAGCGTGTCGATCTTGTTGATCGCCGCGATGAAAGCGTCCACGTCGTCGAGCCTCGCCAGATAGCCGGTGCTGCCGTCGATCACGGTCTCCAGCGCTCCGCCGGCCGCCGCCGCGATCACCGGCCGCCCCGCCGCCTGCGCCTCCACTGCGACGATTCCAAACTCCTCCATGCTCGGCACCACCACCGCGCGCGATTCCGAGTACAGCTGCGCGAGTTCCTCGTCGCTTGCGCGGCCGAGGAACTCCGCGTCCGGGTAGGCCTCTGCGAGCGCCGCGTGTTCAGGTCCGCTGCCCACCACGCGAATCGGCACGCGCGCGCGGCGGGCGGCCTCCAGCGCGACGTGGAGGCGCTTGTGGCGCACCAGCTCCGAGACGATCAGCAGTGCCTCGCCCGGTTCGCCGCCGCCCGCGAAGCGTTCCGTCTCCACGGGTGGATGAATCACGGTGGCCTCGCGCCCGTAGTAGCGCTTGATCCGTTCGCGGCTCAGCTGGGAGATCGCCAGATAGGTGTCCACGCCGCGGCTGGCCGCCAGATCCCACTTGCGGATGCGGCGCAGCTGGTCGCGCAGCAGCGGCCGCAGCACCGCGTTCGTCTCCGCGATCGCCCGCTCCTGCTCATACCAGGCGTAGCGGAAGGGGGTGTAGCAGTAGCAGACGTGAACGGCGCCGTCGGGGACGCGCACGCCGTGGGCGAAGGCGCTGCTGCTGCTCAACACCACGTCGCAGTCCGGCAGCTCGAGCTGTTCGATCGCGCGCGGGTACAGCGGCAGCAGGCGCCTGAACGTGGACTGTTTGACGCCCAGACGCTGCAGCGGCGAGGTCGTCATCGAGCGCCCCGCAAAACGTCCGCCGGTGCCGTCCCGGTCGTACAGGAGCGTGAAGATCGGCGCGTCCTCGAACAGGTCCGCGATCGCCGCGAACGCCCGCTCGGCGCCGCGCATCACCAGCAGATAATCGTGAGCCAGCGTCACGCGCGCGGGGGCGTACGGGCTCAGATTTTCGATCATCGCGGGCTCCCTCGGCTCACGACGAATAGGCGAGCACTCCCTTTGCATCCCACTTGACAATAGCGCGCCGTCGCGGTTTTTGCGTTACTTCTTGGAGAAAAGCGGCGAGAAGCCTGCACGCAGCACGAAGGACGCTCTACAGGGCGCGAACATGGACTCAGGGTAGGCTGCCGGAGCCTAAACATAGGCGCCCGCATTGTCATCAGTTGTGAGGATTTCGTAAACATGCTTGTCTAGCGAGGGCGACGATGCGGGCTGCGTGGTATGGCGTCACACCCTATGGGAGGCCTGTGCGGGTGCGCTGCGGTCGGATACCCTCAGGTGGTGAGCACGAGCACCCCGCAGACGCCGTCTCCCGCCCGAGGTTCCAAGTGCGGATAGTGATAACGCTGCCGTGGGGGCAGCGTCTGGGGGGAGCGGAGGCGATGCTGCAGACCGTCCTCGACGGCGCGCGCGAGCTGGGTCATGAACTGGAGCCCGTGTTCTTCGAGTCCGGACCCTGGCCGACGGAGCTCGAACAGGCCGGCTTTCGCGTCGAGGTGATTCCCGCCGGGCATCTGCGCGAACCGCATCGCTGGCTGGCCACCGTGGCACGGCTGACGCGGCTGTTTCGCCGCCGCCGGCCCGACATCGTGCTCAACTGGGCCGCCAAAACGCAGATGTACGGATCTCCCGCCGCGGTACTCGCGGGGATGAGCGATCGCATCGTCTGGTGGCAGCAGGGCATCCCCGACGGCTTCTGGCTCGATCGCGCCGCCACCCGGCTGCCCGCCCGCGCGATCGGCTGCTATTCGCAGGCTGCCGCCCGCGCCCAGCACACGCTCTCGCCGCAGCGGCACACGTTCGCCGTCGCCGCCGGCGCTCCCCCGCCCAACGGCGATCGTGGCAGCGCGCCGCTGACGCTGCCCGCGGACGTGCCCGTGGTCGGGCTCGTGGGCCGGCTGCAACCGTGGAAGGGGCAGGACCGCGTGCTGCAGGCGCAGGCGATCCTGCGCGAGCGCGGCCACAACATCCACCTCGTGATCGTCGGCGGCGACGCCTATGGGCTGTCGGCCGACTACGCCGCCTCGCTGCCCGTGCTCGCCGAGCGGCTCGGCCTCACCGACGCGGTGACGATGACCGACCAGGTGCCCGACGCCGGCCCCTACATCGAGCAGATGGACATTCTCGTCAATGCCTCCGATCCCGAGCCGTTCGGGATCGTGCTGCTGGAGGGCATGGCACGCGGCGTGGCGGTGATGGCCGTCGACTCCGGCGGTCCCTCCGAGTTCATCGAGGACGGCGCCACCGGCGTACTCGCCAGCTCTGGCGATCCCAGCGCGATGGCCGATGCGCTCCAGCGCCTGCTGGAGTCGCCGCAGCTGCGTCGCGAGGTGGCGGAGGCCGGCCGCGAGAGCTTCCTGCGCGACTACACCGACACGGCCATGCGTGAGCGCTTCTTCGCGCGCTTTGCCGAACTCGCCCCCGCGGCTCGCTGAGCGGAGATGGCGACGGTCGCGGACAGGCCCACGCCGATCGCAGCCGACGCCGAGCCCCCGGCCGGCAGCGGCGGCGATCAGCCGTGCGAGGTGACGATCGTCGCTCATGACATCGGCCCGGTGGGGGGCATGGAGCGCCAGTTGCACGAACTCGTGCTGGGGCTCAGGCGGATGGGGCATCCGGTGACGGTGATCGGCTGGCGCTGCGAGCTGCCGCAGGGCTCCGGCGTGGTCTTTCACCGCGTGGCAGGTCCGCGTCGCCCATTTCTGCTCGGCTACCCGCTCTTCATGCTGCTGGGTTCGCTGGCCGTGCGTCGCTGGCGTAGGGGCGTCGTGCAGAGCACCGGTGCGCTGGTGCTCAACCACGTGGACGTGGTGGCGATCCACTGCTGTCACCAGGTCTACCGCGGCATGCCCAAGCGCTCCACTGCACCGCTGCGTGCGTACGCGCGGCTGATGGCTGCGATCAAGCGCTTTGCCGAGCGGATGTGCGTTCGCTGGAGCGGCGCATCCGCGTTCGTGTGCGTCTCAGACGGCGTGGCGGAGGAGATGCGCCGCTACTATCCGCGTGCGGCAAAGCGCGTGACGACGATCCACAACGGCGTGGATACCGACGTGTTCGCGCCCGCCGCGCACGAGCGCGAGGCGAGCGCGCTGCGCGCCAGCATCGGCGTCGCCGAGCAGCGCCTGCTGGCTGCGTTCGTGGGCGGCTCCTGGGAGCACAAGGGGCTGGCATGCGTGATCGAAGCTCTACCCAAGACCCCCGGCTGGGACCTGCTGGTGGCCGGCGACGGCGACCAGCAGCGCTACCAACAGCTCGCCCGCGATCTCGGCGTGGCCGACGCGGTGCACTGGCTCGGCGTCGTGCGCGAGGCGCAGGTGGTGTACGCACTGGCAGATGCCTTCGTGCTGCCGTCCAGATATGAGACCTTCTCGCTCGTCACATTCGAGGCCGCGGCCAGTGGCCTGCCGGTGCTGGCGACACCGGTGAGCGGCGTGCGCGAGCTGATCGTTGATGGCGAGAGCGGCTTTCTGATCGCGCGCGATGGGGCCGCGATCGCCGAGCGCTTGAACACTCTTGCCGCCGACCCCGCCTTGCGCAAGCGCCTGGGCGAAGCCGCGCGGCAGGCCGCGCTCCCCTTCAGCTGGGAGGAGATGGTGGCCAAGCACCACCAGCTCTATACGCGACTGGCCACCGGCTCCTCCACCTGAGCGCCCTCGACGGCGTGCACCAGCAGGCGTTCCAGCTGGTCGGTGGCCGCCTCCACTGAGAACAGCCGCTGCACCGTCTCCCTACCCGCGCGCGCGAGGCTGCCGCGCAGCTCGGGCGAGGAGCGCAGCTTGGCGAGCTGAGCGGCCAGAGCATCGCGATCTCCCTCCGGGAAAACCAGCCCGCCTTCTGTGAGGCCGATCAGCCAGGGGATCTCGCCAGAGTCCGAGCCCACCACGGGCACCCCGCACCACAGCGCCTCCACGATCACGCGACCGAACTGCTCCTTCCACGTGGCGGTGGTGTGGGAGGGCAGCACCAGCACGTCCAACTGCGAGTAGGCCGGGGCCATCTGCTCGTGTGTGAGGCCGCGCACCACGCGCACCTTCGAGCCGGGGATCGGCTGATCCTCCAGTTCCGCTCTCATCTCGCCGTCGCCGATCAGCACCATCTCCACGGGTGCCTCCAGCGTGCGCGTGGCCGCCAGCAGATCGGCAAGTCCCTTGCTCGGCACCAGGCGGCCGGCATAGCCGACCGTGAAGGGGCGCTCGGCGCCGCGCGGTATGTCCTCCCACGCCGGCACCGCCGGCGGCGCCAGCGCCACCTCGCCGCGAGCCCCCCATGTGCGCGCGAGCGCTCCGGCGCTGTCGGAGCGCGCGGCGACGAACGCGGCGTCGCGCAGCACCAGCGAGCGCAGGTGGCGCACCGGCGCGGGCAGCGCGCGGTCGATGTTCTCGTAGCACTGCACGCCGAAGGGGATGCGCATGGCTTTGAACGCACGACTCCACTGCGTCGTCACGAGCGAGTACGGCTCAGCCTCCACGAACGCCACGTCGGGTCGCACCGAACTGCACACCATGCGGGGCCTCACGATGTGAAAATACCGTTGCGGCTTGCCCCGAAATGTGACGCGCGTGGGAAGCAGCGAGCGCTCCAGGCCAGGCAGCGCGGTTGGTGCGATATCCGTGGCCGAATAGCCGTGGCGCCAGCGGTCGGGCACCACGATCGTGAGCTGCCATCCGCGCCTGTGAAGCTCGCGGTAGACCTCCTGATTGACGCTCAGTACCGCGGGGTGGCTGACGACCAGCAGCCGCTTTCCTTGAACTTGACGATTGGTCTCGACGATGTCTTTGTCGGCGTTCGCGGTGGCGGTCTGGGCCGCCCAGCCGCCGCGTCCGCCGTTGCGTTTCCCCGCAGCGCCTCGTATTGCAGCGGGTATGGAGACGCGCATGAGGACATCCTTGCACGTGTATTACAGGACGCAGTTTCTGCGTTACTCTTTGACGACACCGAGCTACGAAGGTGGCCTGACAGCGGCCCACGAGCGTGGCCTGTCACCGGCCAATGAACGGACACTAGACCGATGAACGATACGACCGACGCCTCAGCCATCTTCGGCCCGATCTGGAAGCGCAAGTGGCTGATCCTGATCGTAGCCGTATTGGTGGGAGCGGCCACCTACGCGTACTACAAACGCCAGGCGACCGTCTATTCGGCGTCGACTGAGCTCAATCTCGCGAGCGGAGCAGAAGAACAGAGCCTGCTGAGCGCGAGCAAAGCGACGACCGGCAAAGCGGCGATCGCCAACGCCGCCAGCATCATCTCCTCCAGCGTCGTCGCCGAACAGGCGCACCGGATCCTGCGCGCCGAACACGCGAAAGCCGGTAAAGGCAAGGTGCGCGCCAAGGCCAGCGCCACCGGCAGCGACATCGTCACGATCACCGCCGAAGCGCACGGCGCGAAGGCGGCGGCACGCGTGGCCAACGCGTACGCCACCGCTTACATCGCACGCGAGCACGCGGCTTACCTGAAGGCGGTTGAGAAGGCGATTCACAACACGCGCCAGCAGCTGCGACGCGTCGAACAGGCGGCGAGCTCAGCCGCGCACAGGACTTCCAAGGGTGCAAGCACGGTCGACGGCGCGGCCGTGATCCAGGCGGCGAGCCTCAACAGCAAGCTCAACCAGTTCGAATCCGAGCTTTCCCTGCAGGGCATTCAACAGATCAGCCCCGCGAAATCGTCGAGCGCGGAACTGGTCGAACCGAAGCCGAAAAAAAACGCGATCTTCGGGTTCGCCTTCGGGTTGCTGCTGGCCGCGGTGGCCGCCTTCATCGCCGAGCGCTTCGACCGCAGCCTGCGCTCGCTGACCTCCATCGAGCAGGCGTCTGAGGAGCCGATCCTGGCTGCGCTGCCGAGCGTCAAGTCCCCGATCGCTCACATCGACGGGCAGCCGGTGCTGTCCGCGCCGCTGCTCGAGCCGGTGCGGCGCGTGCAGAGCACGCTGCGTCTGCGCGAGGCCGCCGTCGACGGCGCCGGCGAGCGGGCGAACGTGTTGGTGTGTACGAGCGCAGACGCCGGTGACGGCAAGTCGACGCTGGTGGCAGCGCTGGCGCTCGTCATGCGCGAAGCCGGCCAGCGGGTGGCCGTAGTGGAGGCCGACTTTCGCCGCCCGGTGCTCGCGAAGCTGCTGAACGTGGGCGGCGATCTCGGCCTTGCCGATGTGTTGGCCGGCTCGGTCTCGGTCGAGGATGCGCTACAGGCGGTTCCCGGCTCGAATGCTTCTGTGAGCGCTCACGAGAGCGCCGGCGGCGGGTCGGCGACGGCGGTGCGCTCGCGCACCCGCGGCTCGATCTCGGTGCTGATCGGCGCCGCCCCTGGAGAGCGTCCACCTTCGCTTGCCGGTGGCGCCATGAGCGAGCTGCTCGGCTCGCTGGCGGAGGACTTCGACAGCGTGCTGATCGACGCCCCCTCGCCGCTGGAGGCGAGCGACACCATCTCGCTGCTCAGCGAGGTCGACGGGATCGTCGTCGTCGCCCGCGTGCGGCACACCCGCGACGTGTCGAGCCAGCGACTCGCCGACCTGGTCTCGTTGCCCTCAACTGCGCCCGTGCTCGGGATCGTGGTGAACGACGTCTCGCCTCGGGAACTGCAGCGCAGCGGCCTCTCGGCGGGACACGGCCAGCGCGGCTGGCCAAGCTCGCTCGCCGGGCGATGAACGCCTCCCATGTGTTGCCGTCCGCTCCCACAGGCGGCGCACATCCCGCCGTCCGCAGCCGGCAGCTCGATCGCGCGGCGAGGATCGGCCTCGCCTGCCTGATCGCATTTGCGCTGGCGATGGCGGGGAGCATCGCGGTGCCGCATCCGAACACCGTGCTCGACCTCGGCCTCGCGGTGGGCGTGCTGGGGGTGATCGCGCTCGCCTCCATCAGCCGGCTGGAGGTCAGCGTCACATTCCTCGCGGTGTGGCTCGGGATGCTCGACGGACCGATCAAGCTGATGATCGCCAACCAGGCCGCCTCCAGTTTCCGCGACGTGCTGATCGGAGCGGTCAGCCTCGGCGCGATCATGCGCATGGTCGTCAAACGAGAAAAGCTCAGCTTCCCGCCGCTGTTCGGATGGGTCGCGCTGTTCGTGTGCCTGGTGCTGGTCGAGGCGCTCAACCCACACACCTCGGGCGTCACCAAGATCCTGGGCGGCTACCGGCAGAACCTCGAGTGGGTTCCGTTCTTCTTCTTCGGCTACGCGCTGATTCGCAGCAGGCAGCGCTTTCGCATGATGTTCATCGTGCTGGGCGTGCTCGCGCTGGCAAACGGCGTGGTGAGCACCTACCAGACGCGGCTCACACCCGCACAGCTCGCAAGCTGGGGTCCCGGTTACGCAGAACGTGTAAACGGCAACGTCAGCAGCGGCGAACGCGGCACGGGCGTCACGGGGCGCAAATATGTGAGTGAAGGCGTGGAACGCGTGCGACCGCTCGGCCTCGGCTCCGACAGCGGTTTCGGCGGCGGCGTCGGAGTGATCGCGCTGCCGGGGACGCTCGCGCTGCTGGCCACCGCGCGTCGGCGCCGGCGCTGGCTCTCGATGCTGCTGTGCTTCGGCGCTCTGATCGCCGTCGCCACCTGCCTCGGGCGATTGCAGGTCGTCGGCGCCGCGATCGCGATCTTCGCCTTCGTGGGGCTGTCGCTCAGCGCCGGCAGGCGTGTCACGCGTCCGCTGGGGGCCGTGCTGGCGATCGCCGCGCTGGCGCTGCCGCTGGGGGCGCTGTTCGTGGCATCCGAGGGCGCCGGCGTGTTCTCCCGCTACGAAAGCATCGAACCGAACAACGTCGTGCAGACCTCCACCAGTTACAAGGAAAAGGCGCTGACGATGATCCCCCACTATCTCTCCAGCGACCCGTTCGGGTTCGGGCTGGCGACAGCGGGGCCGGCCTCTGGATTCGGCGGCGTCTCCACCGGGGTGCTGGAAGGCCACGGCGTGACCGCCGAGACGCAGTACAACTACGTGGTCGACGAACTTGGAGGACCGGGCCTGCTGCTGTGGCTCGCGCTCACCGTCGAGATCGTCGTGCTCGTGCTGCTGCGACTGCCGCGCATCGCAAGCGTCGATATCCGCATCGACCTCGCGGCGATCTTCGCCGTGTTCGTCGCATATGCCGCCATGGGTATCCGCGGCGCTTTCATGGACACCTCCTCCGGCGGACCCTTCTTCTGGTTCGCAGTCGGCATCGCCGCCTACTGGCTCGCCGGTCCAGGGCGCAGGGCCGACGCACTCGGGCGCATCCCCGCGATCGCGGAGCGCAGGGCCGGCGCGCCGCCGAAGCTGGCCGTCTCATGAGCGGGCCCGGCGAGGCCGCGGCGCTCGCCTCTCCCAAGGCGGAGGGCGCGATCCACTCGGCTGTCGGGCGGCTGGATCTGCTGATCGGCAAACGCCGCGGCATGATCGTGCAGCTGGCGCTCAGCTCGATCGTGGCCGCCTTTGCGGAATCGGGCATCCTGATCCTGATCGCGCAGATCGGGGCCACGATCGCTCGCGGCAAGCACACGGCCACCTTCAACTACGGCCCGATCCACTGGGACGCGTCCGTCAACCGCCTGCTGCTTTTCGCCTTCGGTCTCGCGCTCGTACGGCTGGTGCTGCAGATCCCGCTCTCCGTGCTGCCGGCGCGGATGGCCGCGCACGTACAGGCCACGATGCGCACGAACCTCTTCCACGCGTTCACCCGCGCCTCCTGGGAGGTGCAGTCGCGCGACCGCGAGGGACATCTGCAGGAGACGATGACCAGCCAGGTGATCCAGGCCACCGGCGGCGCCCTGCAGGCGACCAACCTGCTGACGTCGATGTTCACGTTCCTCGTGCTGATGATCTCGGCGCTGGCCGTCAACGTGCTGGCCGCAGCCGTCGTCGCCGCTACCGCCGTGCTGCTGTTCGCGGTGCTGCGCCCGCTCAACAGCCTCGGCGTCAGGCGCGCGCGGGCGCTGTCGGCGGCCCAGATGGAATACGCGGGCGGCATCGGCGAGGCGATCCGCGTGGCGGAGGAGACGCACGTGTTCGGCGTGGAGGGCGCCCAGCGCGAACGCATCGACAAGTTCGTTGCCAACTCCAAAGACCTGTTCTTCCGCTCCCAGCTCGTCGGACGGCTGGTGCCGAACCTCTATCAGAGCCTCATGTTCCTGCTGCTGCTGGGAGCCCTGGAGGTGATCGCCCAGACCAGCCACGGGCACGTCGAATCGCTGGCCGGCGTCGTGCTGCTGCTGCTGCGCGCCGGCACCAACGGGCAGCAGGCTCAGGGCTCGCTGCAGACCGTGCGTCAGTCGCTGCCGTTCATCGAGCGCGTGCAGGACGCCGCCATCCGCTACCAGCAGAGCGCGCCCGTCCGTGGAGCGGACCCGGTGGAAGGCGTGCAGACGGTGGCCTTCGAGGGAGTGTCCTTCTCCTACCGACCCGAGCGGCCGATCCTCAAGGAGATCGACTTCGAGGTGCGCGGCGGCGAGACGATCGGCGTGATCGGACCCTCGGGCGCGGGCAAGTCGACGCTGATCCAGCTGCTGCTGCAGCTGCGCGAACCGACCGACGGCAGGTACCTCGTCAACGGCAAGCCCGCGGCGGCGATCGACAGCGGCGACTGGCACCGGCTCGTGGCCTATGTGCCGCAGGAGCCGCGGCTGCTGCACGCCTCGGTGGCCGACAACATCCGCTACTTCCGCGACATCCCCTTCGAGGACATCGAACGCGCCGCCAAGCTCGCGCGCATCCACGACGACATCGCCGGCTGGTCCGATCGCTACGGAACGATCGTGGGGCCGCGCGCCGATGCGGTCTCCGGCGGCCAGCAGCAGCGCTTGTGCCTCGCACGCGCGCTCGCCGCACGGCCGTCGGTGCTCGTGCTCGACGAGCCCACCAGCGCGCTCGACCCGCGCTCGGAGGGCCTGATCCAAGAGTCCCTGACCGGACTCAAGAGCGAGCTGACACTGTTCATCGTCGCCCACCGCATGTCCACGCTCGACATCTGCGATCGAGTGATGGTCATCATCGACGGGCGCCTGGTCGCGTTCGACACCCGCGCGCTGCTCCAGCGCGAGAACGACTACTACCGCTCGGCGTCGATGCATGCCGTCGACGTCTCGGGCGGCGGCGTCTAGCGATGTCGGAGGAGACGGCGCCCGCTCTGCAGGGCGCACCGCCTGCCGCGGAGGCGTTCGACGCCAAAGGCATGCGCGTCCCCGACTTCTTCATCGTGGGCCACCCCAAGAGCGGCACCACCGCGCTGTACGAGATGCTGCGCTCGCACCCGCAGATCTTCATGTGCGCGGAGAAGGAGCCGTGGTACTTCTCACCGGAGCTGCAATTTCGCCCGCCGCCGCGCAAGCCGTTCGCGCTGCCCGACAGCTACGAGCACTACCTGTCGCTGTTCGCCGGCGCCGCGCCGCAGCAGCTCGCCGGCGAGGCCTCCACCACCTACCTGTGGTCGCACGCGGCCGCGGGGATGATCGCGGCCGCGCAGCCCGATGCGCGCATCGTCGCGATCCTGCGCGAGCCCGCCAGCTTCCTGCGCTCGCTGCACATGCAGTTCGTGGAGGTCTACATCGAGACTGAGGCCGACCTTCGCAAGGCGCTCGCGCTGGAAGCCGACCGCCGCGAAGGCAAGGCGATCGCACGCCACTCCTACTGGCCGCAGATGCTTCAGTACGCCGAGCACGTCCGCTACGTCGAGCAGCTTCGACGCTATGAGGAGGTGTTTGCGCCGGAGCAGATCCTGGTGCTCGTCTACGACGACTTCCGCGCCGAAAACGAGGCCACGGTGCGCAGGGTGCTGCGCTTCCTGGGCGTCGACGAGAGCGCGCCCGTGGACGTGACCGACGCCAACCCCACGGTCAGCCCGCGCTCCTCCCAGCTGCACCAGCTCGTACACGCCGTCTCCGTCGGGCACGGTCCCGTATCGAGCACGCTCAAGCGCGCGCTGCAGAAGACGGTGCCCCAACCGCTGCGTCGCGGTGCGCTGCAGGCGGTACGCAACCGCGTGGTCTACCGCGAGCCGGCCGCACCCGACGCTGCGCTGATGCTGGAGCTGCGGCGCCGCTTCAAGGGCGAGGTGGAAGCGCTCAGCGCCCATCTCGACCGTGACCTGACGAAGCTGTGGGGCTATGACGAACTCGGCTGAGATCGCGCAGTTCAGCTTCAGCGGCCGCGCGGGCGTGGGATCGGCGCGCGTGCCCGACTTCTTTCTCGCGGGCCACCCCAAGTGCGGCACCACGGCGCTGTACGAGATGCTGCGCGCCCATCCCCAGATCTTCATGCCGGAGGTGAAGGAGCCGCGCTACTTCGCCAGCGACATGCGCCAGCGCTTTCAGCCACGGCGCTCCGGCCGGCTGCCGGCGACGCTCGAGGAGTACCTCGCGTTGTTCGCCCCTGCCACGGCCGAGCAGACGGTGGGGGAGGCCTCGCCCACGTACCTCGTCTCGCACACCGCTGCGGGCCTGATCGCGGAGGTGCAGCCGCAGGCTCGCATCGTGGCGATCCTGCGCGAGCCGGCGAGCTTCCTGCGCTCGCTGCACCTGCAGCTCGTGCAGTCCCACGTGGAGAGCGTCAAGGATCTCGGCAAGGCGATCTCGCTGGAGCATGAGCGCAGCGAGGGCAAACGCATCCCGCGCCGCTCGCACCGGCCGCAGTCGCTGCAGTACTCCGAGC
>Ga0182030_10013287_pt1 | contig 16384 bp, 15 predicted proteins | sample 812S3MmetaG_FD_121299 | JGI IMG/M metagenome (GOLD analysis project Ga0182030, IMG submission 121299) | Permafrost microbial communities from Stordalen Mire, Sweden - 812S3M metaG (Illumina Assembly) | ecosystem: Environmental > Terrestrial > Soil > Wetlands > Permafrost | place: Sweden...
CTACCTTTCCGGTTGGACGCCGGTGATCGCCATCGTCGCCGCGCTTTCGATGGTGCTGGGCAATCTCACCGCCATCGTGCAATCCAGTGCCAAACGCATGTTGGCCTACTCGGCCATCGCGCATGCCGGTTACATGCTGCTGGGCGTCTTGTCCAACACGCCGCTCAGCGCCAGCGCGATGATGTTTTACGTCATCACCTACGCACTGACGACCATCGGCGCATTCGGCGTGGTCACAGTCGTAGAGGAAGCCACCGGCAGCGATGCGATCAGAAACTTCGCCGGGTTGAGCCGCCGCGCGCCGGGATTGTCCCTGTGCCTGATGATTTTCCTGCTGTCGCTCGGTGGCATTCCGCCGCTGGCGGGATTCATCGGCAAATTCTTTCTGTTCAGCGCCGTCGTCAGCTTCGGCGAGAATCTCGGCCTGCTCTGGCTGGTGATCCTGGCCATCGCGATGAGCGCGGTGTCGTTCTACTACTATCTGCGCGTGCTCAAGGCGGCTTACGTGGAGGACGCCGCCGCCGATGCGCCGGCCATCAAAGTGCCGCTGCTGACTTTTCTGGCGCTGGTGTTGCTGGCGCTGCTGGTGATCCTGTTCGGCGTTGCGCCGGGCCTGCTGACGCAGTTTCTTTGAGACACGGATTTGCACGGATTAAAAAACTGCATCTGTGATAATCGGTACAATCCATGTCAAAATGGGTTTGAGAATATTTTCAATCCGCGTAATCTCTTCACGCAATTTATGAGCAATATTCCTTCCGATTTGAAATACGCGAAATCCCACGAATGGGTGCGCGTCAGCGGCGACACGGCGACGGTCGGGATCTCCGACCACGCGCAGCACGAATTGACCGACATTGTCTTTGTCGAACTGCCGGATGTCGGCCGGAAGGTCAAGGCCGGCGAAGCCTGTGCCGTGGTGGAATCCGTGAAAACCGCCAGCGACATTTATTCGCCCGTCAGCGGCGAAATTGTTGAAGCCAACAAGCTGGCGGTGGACGACCCGGCGCTGGTGAACAGCGAGCCTTTTGGCAGCGGCTGGTTTTACAAAATCAAATTGAGCAATTCCGCCGAACTGAATGCGTTGCTCTCTCCGGAGGATTACAAGAAGCAGATTGGTGGTTAAAAATGTCATGCAGACAAGTTGACGGTTGCTTGCAAATAGTCCGGTTGTCGTTTACACGTTAATTATGAAACTTTCAGTGACGCTTGATCGTGACGAGGATGGCATCTGGGTGGCCGAATGCCCGTCTATTCCCGGTTGCGTAAGCCAGGGCAAGTCCAAACCGGCTGCGTTGAAAAACATCAAGGAAGCCATCGCACTCTGCCTGGAAGTGCGCGCGGAGCGTGGCCTGCCGCTCACCATCGAAACCCGTCAGGTGGAAGTAACCGTCTGATGCCTGCGCTTCCGGTATTGACTGGGCGCAAGGTGGTCCGGGTGTTTGAAGCTCTCGGCTGGCAGGCGGCGCGTCAACGCGGCAGCCATATCATCAAGGTCAAGGGCGGAGAAATCGCCACGCTTTCAGTTCCCGACCCCAAGGAAGTTGCCAGGGGCACGCTTCATAGTTTGATCCGCACCGCCGGAATTACGGTGGAAGAATTTTGCGATCAAATTTGATCCGATGAAGATTCGTTTGTTCATCAAACCCTATTGCGGCTGGTGTCACAAGGCGATGCGCTGGCTGAATGACCACGACATCAAATATGAAATACTGGATGTCATCGCGAATGAAGCGGCTTTCGAAGAAATGATCCGGTTGTCCGGCCAGGAGCTTGCGCCGGTGATTGAGGCGGACGGCAAGGTGCTGGCGGATTTCGGTCCGGAACAATTGCCTGGATTTATTGAAAAGTTGAACCACGAAATAGATTGAAATGGCGACGACTGAATTGAAACCGCGACCGCGCCTGCCGGAATGGCTGCGCATCACGCTGCCTACGTCGGACAGGTTCGCGCAGACGCGCAGCCTGCTGGACGAACTCAAGTTGCATACGGTCTGCGAAAGCGCGAAATGCCCGAATCATTGGGAATGCTGGGAGAAGGGCACGGCGACGTTCATGATCGCCGGCGACCGCTGCACGCGCGCCTGCGGCTTTTGCGCAGTATCCACGGCCAAGCCGTTGCCACTCGAGGCGGACGAACCGATGCGGGTGGCCGAGGCGACACGCCGGATGAAGCTGAAACACATTGTCATCACCGCCGTGGCGCGCGATGACCTGGCGGACGGCGGCGCCGAACATTTTCAAAAGACGATTGAAGCGGTGCGCAAATTAAATCCGGGCATTGTGATCGAAGTGCTGGTGCCGGATTTCAATGCGAGTGACGCCTCGATTGAGGCCGTACTCACGGCCAGTCCACACATTTTCAATCACAATCTGGAAACCGTGCGGCGATTGACGCCGTCGGTGCGTCATCGCGCGACGTATGACCGTTCGCTAAGCGTGTTGCGCGCGGTGAAGGCGAAACGCGGCGGCACGATTTACACCAAGTCCGGCATGATGCTTGGCTTGGGCGAGACGGAGGCGGAAATCATGGTGGCGTTGGAGGATTTGCGCGGAGCGGGGTGCGACATCCTCACGCTCGGCCAGTATCTTCAGCCGTCGTTGAAACACCTGCCGGTGGTGGAATTTGTGTCGCCTGAGGTTTTTGCCGAGTACGGCCGGCGGGCAGGGGAGATGGGCTTTGTCCATGTTGCCAGCGGGCCGATGGTGCGGAGTTCCTACCACGCGGACGAGTTCAACCTGCCGGCGGCGCAGAGCTGACCAGACATTCAAGGTATGGCGAGCGCCCCTGCCGCTGAAGGAGCGCCGCCGGTCAATGGCGGTGCGTGACCAGATAAGCCAGGATCGCGACACAGGCGAAAAAAATCAAAAAACCGGCCACCGTGATGAAAGTCATCATGGTTTTTGCCTTTGCCGAAATTTCCTCGGCCGACTTTTTTTCGGCGGCCATGAATTCTGCGAACTGGTTTGTCAGCGCGGCGTTGATGACAGCCTCATTTTTTAATTCCAGGGTGAACCACTGGCCTTCCAGGTTGCTCCATTCCGGCGGCAGACGCCTGAGGATTTCGGTGTCGGCCGGAAAAAAGCCGAGCCGGCTCCAGAACGGCGAGCGGTCCTGCGTCCAGATCCGGAACACGCCGTGGTTGGCGGCGATTTTCCGGACCCGGTCCCAGAACAATTCCCGCGCCGCATCCGCGTCGGCAAAATTCGGGTAATCTTCGCTGTGGAGCAGGGCATGCTGCCGGACGATCTGAACGCCCAGCGCGCCGGCGAAACGGCCCCCGGCGTCCTCGGCAATCTGGAATTCCGTCAGCCTTTTTTCCATTTCGTCCAAGGGCAGCCGCATCACCGCCCAGAGCGGTTTGAGCGCATCAAGGTCGTCCACGGTGGCGCGGCGGACGTGAAGCTGGGTCATTGCGAATTTATAACAACGACGGGGGTCTCATTGCAATAGAAGCAGGTAAAAAAGCCGTGGCAGATTTGGATTCACGGCATTGGTGAATTTGAAATTTCCACTGGCATCAAACGCATTGGTTGAGAGGCGCGCCCAGGTTGCGAGCGGCGAGTTGATGCTGGCGCTTGTGAGGACATAATAATTTCCGCCGCTGGCGCCGTTGGTGCCGCTGACAACGAGATTGGTGCCCGCCAGCGTGACGATGTTCATGTAAGGGACTGTGTTCGTGGCGATGATCCGGTTGATGATCGAGTTGTTGCCACTTTTTAAATTTGCGTAAAGCACGTCACCGCTGGCGGGGTCGGTGCCAAAGGCGCATACGCCGGCATCGGTAAACAGGTGTTGCGGCACGGTGGCATTCGTGCCGTCATAGTTCAACCGCCAGATGTTTCCGCTGACGTAATCGCCGAAAATATAGGAACCGGCAAGTTGCGGAAAACGGCTGCCGTGATACACCACACCGCCAATGACGCAATTTCCCGGGCCGCCCAGGGAGGCATGGGCATAGGCAAAAATCGGGAAGATTGGGTTTACCGGGACGGGTTGGCCGTTGGTTGAAACTCCGCTCGGCGGACTGTTCGACCCTTCCCAGGTTGCCCAGCCATAGTTTCCGCCCTTGGTGATGATGTCCACTTCCTCATATTGGTCCTGTCCGACGTCACCGCAATAAAGCAGGCCCGTGGCCGGGTCGAATGACCAGCGCCAGGGATTGCGCAAGCCGACGGCCCAGAATTCCGTGCGCAATTGATTGGTGCTGAGCGGCAGATTGTCAAACTGGGTTGCGCCGACGAACGGATTATCGGACGGGACGGTATAATTGGTGGTGGCGGCAAACTCCGCGTTGGTATTGGGCGCGAGACTTCCGGGCAATTTGTTCACATCCAGCCGCAAGATGCCGGAGAAGAAATTCCGGTCAATGTGCTGGGCGTTGGTGAGCGTGTTGTATTCGTTGCCTTCGTCACCCACCGAGACATAGAGGTAGCCATCCGGTCCAAAGCCCAGATCGCCGCCGTTGTGATTGCTGGCCCGGTCATACTGGACGATTAGCCGGGTTTCGGAATTGGTGTCGCCCTGATTGGCATTCGCGGACGAAACCTGGAACCGCGATAGGATGTCGTGCAAGCCGGTGGTGCCATTCGTTGCCGGACCCATGTAAAAAACGTAGAAGTAACCATTCGTCGCATAACCCGGATGGAACGCCATACTCAACATGCCTTCCTCGTTGTTGACATCGCCCGACTCGCTGCTGTTGACCACGCTGACGCGGTTGGACAGATCCAGGAAGATCGTCCGGGTGGGGCTGGCCAGATTGGTGATGACGACGATACGGCCATGTTTTTCAACCACAAACAGGCGGTTGGTTTCGCCGGGCGGAGTTGTAATGCACATGGGATTGGAAAAAATCAGGCTGGGAAAGGCATTGGTCGGTTTATAGCCCCAGGCCGTTTGGGAATCGGCCGGCCGGCTGGACAGGATTACGCAGCCAACGGCGACTCCGCCAAAAAATCGCCAAAAGTATTCTTTCATAATGGAAGCAAAGTGGCCCGCTCATGACCAAAAGTCAAAATAACCATGCAAAAGCTTAATGCAGTCGTTTCTGGAGCAACCGAGATCATCGGCATTTTTCCTCCTGGCGGTGCGGGCGTCAAACCGGTTGACCATTCTGTGGCGCATCGGCCATTTGCATTTTTTTGGAATTATGCCAGTCTGGGCCAAGATTGAATCTAATTTGAATTATGAATAATGGAACTCCCCAGCAGTTGCTGAACGCCTTGCAATGGCGGTACGCCACCAAAGTTTTTGACGCAGCCAAAAAAATTCCCGCCGAAATCTGGCAAACCTTGGAACGTGCGCTCGTGCTCACGCCGACCTCCTACGGATTGCAACCGTATAAATTTCTGGTCATCAGCGACCCGGCCAAGCGCGCCGAATTGCTGCCGCATTCGTGGAATCAAAAGCAGGTCGTGGATGCTTCGCACTTTGTTGTGTTCACGGCAAAAACCAGGATGACCGAGGCCGATGTGGACAAACTCATCAAACGCACGGTGGAGGTCCGCAAATTGCCGGCCGATGCGCTCAATGCCTACCGCGGCATGATGCTCGGCGACGTCGTCAACGGACCGCGCGGGAAAAACGCCCATGAATGGGCGACCCGGCAGACCTACATCGCCCTCGGTAATTTGATGACCTGCGCCGCCGTGCTCGGAGTGGACGCCTGCCCGATGGAAGGCCTCAATCCGGCCGAATATGACCGGGTGCTCGGTTTGAACGGCAGCGGCTATGCGACGGTTGTGGCTTGCGCGCTCGGCTACCGCGCCGCCAATGACAAATATGCTGGCTTGGCAAAAATTCGTTACGATGCCAAAGAACTCGTGCAACATGTTTGAAGGAAACGGGCGCGGTCAATCTACCTTGAATTGAATTCGGAAATTTGACACAACCCTTTGCATGATCGCCTATGCCGTCAATTCTTATGCGGGGCGGTCAAATACGTCTCGCGGCTGGATTCAGTGCCTGGATTTGGCGTTTCTTGACCCGGCGTGGCCATAATAAGGGTGGCCAGTTTTGAAAAAAATCAGTGACAGCTCCAACGTCACTTGCAAAACTAGCAAATCGTTACGTTATGAAAAACCCATTTCCGCTCATCGGTTCGCTTCCAAAGATCGGCATTCGCCCCACAATTGATGGCCGGCGCAAAGGCGTCCGTGAATCGCTCGAAAAACAGGTCATGGCCATGGCGAAAAACGCCGCAAAATTTCTGTCGGCCAACCTGCGTTACCCGAATGGCAAGCCGGTTCAATGTGTCATCGCCGATTCCTGCATCGGCGGCGTGGCCGAGGCCGCCGCGTGCGCGGAAAAATTTCAGCGCGAAGGCGTGGGCTTGTCGCTCACTGTCACGCCATGCTGGTGCTACGGCAGCGAGACGATGGACATGGATCCGCTGATCCCGAAGGCGGTGTGGGGTTTCAACGGCACCGAGCGGCCCGGCGCGGTCTATCTGGCGGCGGTGCTGGCCGCGCACAATCAGAAGGGCGTGCCGGCGTTCAGCATTTACGGGCGCGACGTGCAGGACGGCGGAGACACCAGCATCCCGCCGGACGTTCAGAAAAAACTGCTGCGCTTTGCCCGGGCGGGCCTGGCCACGGCCATCATGCGCGGCAAAAGTTATTTGTCGCTCGGCGGTGTTTCGATGGGCATCGCCGGTTCAATCGTCGAGCAGTCGTTTTTTGAAAGCTTCCTCGGCATGCGGGTGGAATGCGTGGACATGTCGGAATTGGTCCGCCGCATCGAGGAGAAAATTTACGACGTCAGCGAGTTCAAGCGCGCCTATGCCTGGACGCGGGCGAATTGCAAGGAAGGCAAGGACTGGAATCCGCCCCAACTGCAGCATGATGTCGCGCGCAAGGATTGGGAATGGGAGACGTCCGTCAAGATGACGATGATTACCCGCGACCTGATGGTCGGCAATCCGCGCCTGGCCGAGCTCGGCTTCGGCGAGGAGGCGCTGGGGCACAACGCCATTGCCGGCGGCTTCCAGGGCCAGCGGCATTGGACGGATCATTTCCCGAACGGCGATTTCATGGAGGCGATCCTGAACTCGTCGTTTGACTGGAACGGCATCCGTCCGCCGATGATTTTAGCCACGGAAAACGACGCATTGAACGGTGCCTGCATGTTGTTTGGCTATTTGCTGACGAACACCGCGCAGATTTTTGCCGACGTGCGGACGTACTGGAGTCCGGACGCGGTCAAGCGCGTCACCGGCCACAAATTGTCGGGCCATGCCGAAAATGGGCTGTTACACCTCATCAATTCCGGTGCGGCCACGCTGGACGGCACAGGCCAGCAATCCCGCGACGGCAAGCCGGTCATGAAACCGTTCTGGGAAATCAGCCAGACGGAAGCTGATAAATGTCTGAAGGCGACTTCATGGCCGTCGGCGGTTTATGAATACTTCCGGGGCGGCGGATTTTCATCCCTCTACCTCTCACGCGGTGGAATGCCGATGACCATGAGTCGCATCAGCCTGGTGAAGGGACTTGGGCCGGCGTTGCAAATTGCCGAGGGCTGGTCGGTGGACCTGCCGGCGAAGGTGCATCAGGCGCTTGACGAACGTACCAACCCGACATGGCCGACGACGTGGTTTGCGCCGAACGTGACAGGGCAGGGCGCGTTCCGCGACGTTTACACCGTGATGAACAACTGGAGCGCCAACCACGGCAGCATCAGCTACGGGCACATCGGCGCGGATTTGATTTCGCTCGCCGCGATGCTGCGAATCCCGGTGGCGATGCACAACGTGGCCGAGAAGAAAATCTTCCGGCCGAGTTCGTGGAATTTGTTCGGCGCGCTGGAACCGCAGGGGGCGGACTACCGCGCCTGCCAGAACTTCGGCCCGCTCTACGGGTGACGGGCAAACATTTCGCGCGTGAGAAGAATCATCAAACGAACGGCACTCGTCGTTTTTGTTCTGGTGGCGTTGCTGGTTGTTGCGGCATGGTTGTTTCCCCGGCACTTCCTATGTGTGGACAGCGGCCCGGTGACGGCTGACGTGATCGTGGTGTTGGGCGGCGGTTCGCACGAACGTCCGGAGCGGGCGGCAGAACTTTACAAGGAACGCGTTGCTCCACGAATTATCGTCAGCGGTCTTGGCGATTACGAAATCAACCGGCGAATTTTGGTGTTGGCGGGTGTGCCGGCGAGTGCGATTGAACTGGAAACCAAATCCCGGACGACGCAGGAAAACGCGCGGTTCACCATCAAATTGCTCCGGGAGCAAAAATTGCAGAAGGTTATTCTGGTGACTTCGTGGTATCATTCCCGCCGGGCGCTGGCGTGTTTCCGGTATTACTCGCCGGCGATGAAATTTTATTCCCGCCCGTCCTATTTTGCCTCCGCTCGCGCCGACTGGTCGCACAACCGCATTGGCAGCCGCATCCGTCTGGAATACGCGAAACTTCTTGGATATTGGATACGGTATGGGGTTTGCCCGTTCTGAATCGAAGCGCGAAACTTCTTGCGTTGGTGATGAGCGTCGGCCAAAATATCCGTTCTGGATCGCGGGGTGGAGCAGCCCGGTAGCTCGTCAGGCTCATAACCTGAAGGTCGCTGGTTCAAATCCAGCCCCCGCAACCAATTTACGGCCATGAAACCCGATTTTATGGCCGTTTTTGTTGGATTTAATGCGTTTTGTGGTTTTTGATCTCCTCGGCTGAAACATGGCGAACATCCTGAAATATGGTGAACAAAATACCACACATCATACCACACAAAATTTAGGGTGGAATCGCCGTGCCGTATCAATCATGCGAACTTGAACCGTTTTCATTACAGCACAACCTTTTTTTACCGGCGGCAACAGCCTCCAAATCAGAGCGGCGAAGTCGGAAACTGCCGGGCAACACTTCGATTTTTTGCAACGACTTTCCTTTAATCATCCGCCAAAGGGTTGCGCGGCTGACGCCGAGCAGCTTTGCGGAAGCCGTCATTCCCATTAGCAGGGGGCCAGAAGTTGTCATCTGTTTTTCTTGAATGCCCGACTCAAGAATGCCGTCAATGGCCTGCATCTGTTCCGGTGACGCTGCGAATAACCGTTTCAATCTTTCTTCTGTATTCATACGCGAACCGCAGTGCATCGGGACTGCTTTATGGGTTTCGCTTCACCTTGCTTCTCGGAATTGTCCTCGCGTTCGTCGGTGGCTACGGCATCCACTTGGCTCGATGCTTGGTTTTTGGTGAGATCAAGTTTTTCCTCAATTTCGGACTGCCGCCCGGCAAGGTGGTGGTAACGTTTTTCATGTTCAAAGGGTGCGCCGACTTTGGCCTCAAATTCCTTTGCCCGCTTCTGTGAATCACGGATGTCGCGTTCGAGTCCTGCGGCACGTTCCTCGAATCCCTGCACGATGGATTCCAGCGAGCGGATCGTGCCGAGCGCGGTATCCGTGACCCGCGCGCTGTAACTGTTTTTGCCGTGCAAGAGCAACTCGACCTCGCTGTTATATGAGGCGTGCAGCGACAAATCAAAACCGGCAAATTTCCCGACGCGCGCATTGGCCCCGAAGCTGTTTTTGATTTTTCCCGCGCGCCGCAAGAGCAGTTCACCGGCGACGCCGCGATTGTCGAGCGTCTGCCCGTCCAGTTCGATGCGGAACTTGTCGCCGGAAGTGTCCTGACGCACGGCCAAGTCCTGTTGCAGATTTGCCAGCCGTTCGGTGCATCGTTGGACTTCCTCATGCGAATGGCGCAGATTGGCGCGAATACGGTATTGTTCCTCGGCATGGGCGGAACGCAACCGGGTGAGCTTCATCAGCTCGGCGTCCACCTGCGCCTTTTCGATGACAAGCGGATTGCCGGAGGCGATGGCCTTGACCTCGGCATAGGTGAGCGCGGTCGAGTCGAGGTCTTCAATGCGGCGGATCGTCATGTCGCCGCTCATCACTTGGGAAATGAACTTCGCTTTGGTTTCCAACGTCTGCCACATATACGCATCGAACGAGCCTTCGGTGACGTAACGATAAATCTGCACAGCGGCATTTTTATTGCCCTGCCGCAGAATACGGCCTTCTCTCTGCTCAACATCGGCGGGCCGCCACGGAGCATCGAGGTGATGCAGCGCAACCAGACGCTCCTGCACATTCGTTCCCGACCCCATTTTCTGTGTGCTGCCGAAAAGAACGCGCGTCTTGCCCGCGTTCACTGAACGAAACAGAGCCAGTTTTGCATTGTCGGCATCGTAATCCTGGATGAAGGCGATTTCCGGCTGTGGCACGCCGCGTTTCACCAGTTTTTCAGCCATGTCATCATAAACGGAGAAGCCCTTGTCCTTTGGCGTGGACAGGTCACAGAAGACCAGTTGCGTCAGGCGATCATCTTTGGTCGCCTCCCAAATGCGGTAGATGTTTTCGACGGCCAGATTGACTTTGCTTTGCGGGTCGTCCTTGGCCGATGGCAACATCAATCGCAAATCGAGCGCAGCCTTGCGTCCTTCGCTCGTGATTTTGAGCATATTATCCTCCGAAGGATCAACGCGCTCGGTTTTCAACTTGTGCGCGCGTTCGACCAGCGATTGAACGAACTTTTTCAGCGGCGGCGTGGCGGGCGCGCTGCGAATGGCCGGTTTCTCACCTTCAAGTTTCGGTCGCGCCAGATTGAGCATCTGCGCGGTTTGAACATCGGCAGTCTGCCGAAATAATTGCATCAATTCCGGCACGTTGATGAAGCGGGCGAAGCGCGTGTTGAGCCGGTAGCCCGCGCCGTCCGGCGCGAGTTCCATCGCCGTTACCGGCTCGCCGAACGTCGCCGCCCAGCCGTCAAAATGATGCAGCTTGTGTTTCTGCAAATCATCCGGCTGCAAATACCGCTGCATGGTGAACATCTCGGCCATGCTGTTGGCGATGGGCGTGCCGGTGGCAAAGACAACTCCCCCGCCGTCATTTTGGGACTGAATGTGCCGCACCTTTAGAAACATATCGAAGGCGCGTTCACTGGCCGTCTGCGGCAGACCGGCAATGCGTGTCATCTTGGAAATGTAAAAAAGATTCTTGAAATAATGCGCCTCGTCCACGAAAAGCCGGTCCACGCCGAGTTCTTCAAACGTCAGCGTGTTGTCTTTTTTGTGGCTGGCGGCGAGGGCTTCCAGTTTGGCTTCCAATCGTTTCTTGGCCTTTTCAATTTCCTTGACCAGTCGCCGGTTGTCCGTGCCCGCGTGCTCGCGTTTTACTTTTTCCAGTTCGTCCAACTGCTCCTTGAAAAAGCGAACCTGCGTTTCTTCCGACAGCGGTATCCGTTCAAAGCCGGAATGGGTCACGATGATGGCATCCCAATTTCCGGTGGCGATGCGGCTGAAAAGTTTCCTGCGGTTCTGTGCCTCAAAATCCTCCCTGCCGGCGACGAGGATGTTTGCGCCCGGATACAACGTCAGCAACTCGGTCGAGAACTGGCCGAGCATGTGGTTCGGCACGGCGAACATCGGCTTGTGCGCGAACCCAAGGCGCTTCAATTCCATCGCGGCGGCAACCATCGTGTAGGTCTTGCCCGCGCCGACAACATGGCCAAGCAGCGTGTTGTCTGTTTGCAGGATGCGCCAGACGCCCGCCTTTTGATGCAATTGCAATTGCACTGCCGAGCTTGCGCCAGGCAGCGTCAAATGTTCGCCGTTGAACGTGCGAACGCGGGAATGATTGAAGGTGTCATTGTAAAGTCGCGCCAGCCGTTCGCGGCGGTCATCGTCCGCCCAAACCCATTCCTTGAACTTTTCCTTGATTCGTTCCTGCTTCTCTCTGGCGGCCTCGGTCGCCGTCGGATTGACGACGGGCTTTTTGTCCTTCGTCAAGTCATAGACGGTCGGTGTCTTGAGATTGAGCGCGTCATGGATCAATTCGAGTCCGGTGTAACGGCTCGTCCCCCAATCAGTCGTGTTGGCCGTGGATTGTTTGGCCTCCCAGTCCGCCGTGATGTGCCATGAGCCGAGCGCGTGAATGTGGCTGATTTGAACACCGGATGAAACGCCGAGCAACTCGTGGACGAACTTTTCCACGTCCGGTTCCGGCAGCCAGGTCGCGCCCAAGCGCACGTCAATTTCAGTGGCGGGCAAATCCTGCGGCTGCACCGACTTCAACGCCTCGACATTTTCGCGGAAGCGGGCATCGCTGACACTGGCGGCATCGGCGGCGACAAGTTTTTCGCGGACATTGCCCGAAAGGTATTGGTCTTCAGTCTCCCATTGCTTGTTTTGCGGGTTGAGAAAAATCATCCCTTTCAAATCTGGCAAAAATTCGTCAACAGACTGGTCGAGCAAACCGGCCATGTGGTCGAGGTCAACGCGGCCTTTTTCATTGAGCGAAACGAGCAACGCTTCTTTGGGTGTGCCAACGGATTCGATGGGCTTTTTATCGTGGATGGTTCGCTCATGGAAAATCGAGGCTTTGGTTGCGATGCTCCTTTCATCGTCGTAATGCTCCAACGACAGCAGCAGCGGCAAATCAGGATCACCGTCGAAGGCGTTCTGGTTGACGTGGGCGTTAATCGGGCCGAAACGGGAGAGAAAACGGTCGTAGGCGAGATTGAGCCGGTCGCGCGCCTCGACGACCTGCTCCTCGCTGCTGCCGTCGAGCTGCGAACGCAGACAAACCCGCACCGCGTCGCGCACTTCAATCAACCGCCGGATGCGCGAGCGCGTTTCGACGGGCATATCGTCCAGCGGACGCAGCTTGTCATCTTCCCGGATGCAAACGCGGCCATCTTCATGGACGCAAAAGGCGTTGGGCTTGATGTAGTCCGGCGCGGGAATGTTCACGTCCGAGGCCCGCGCCGCGACTCGCTGATTTTCAGCCTGAAAAATGTTTTGCGGAAGCCGCTCAACGGTCTGTGCCAATGCTTCCTCAAAATTACGGCCGTCCGGCACCAGCACCGGCTCGCCGTCCCGATACATTCCCCTGGCCAGCCGCATCTTTCCCAACATCATTTCGGGATGGGCGACGAAGTATTCATTGAGCGAAATTTTTTCCTTCTGCTCGTTGGTAAAATCCACCGACGTTTTCCACGTTGCGCCGCACGGCGATTCACCGGCGCGCAACCGGCGGAGCATCACGATGTCGGTGGTGACTTCCGTGCCGGCATTTTTCTTGAAGGCATCGTTAGGCAACCGGATTGCGCCGAGCAATTCCGATTTGGCGGCGAGCATCTCGCGCATGGTTGAATCGAGCTTGTCCAGCGTGTGATGTGAAGTGATGAACATGAGCAGGCCGCCCGGTCGCACCTTGTCCAAGACGGCGGGGAAGAAATAATCGTGGATGGGAAATTTGTGTTTGTTCCAGCGGGGGTCGTGGACGGTGTAATCGCCGAACGGGACATTGGAGATGGCAAGGTCGAACGATTCGTCGGCGAGTTTGGATTTTTCAAAGGGCTGCTCGCGGATGTCGGCGTCTGGATACAACGCCTTGGCGATGCACGCCGTCAGCGGATCAATTTCAATGCCGGTGACGGTCGAGCGGCGGAGCATTTCGTCCGGCATGAGGCCGATGAAATGGCCGATGCCGCAAGCAGGTTCAAGAACCTGTCCGTCCTGAAAACCGAATCGTTGCGCCGCCTGATACATGGCGCGGATGATGGCCGGTGATGTGTAATGCGCGTTGAGCGTGGTTGAGCGGACTTGCTCATATTTCCCGTCAGTCAATTCCTCCCGCAATGCTTTCCGTTCGTTTGCCCATTCCCGGTTGCGGTCGTCAAAGACCTGGGGCATCGCACCCCAACCGACATACTTGACCAGCACGGCTTTCTCGTCCGGGGTGGCGGGTCTCGCCTCGGCCTCCAGCTTGCGGAGCAACTGGATGGCCCTGACGTTTTGCAGAAACTTTTGCTTGGGGCCGCCCGCGCCCAAGCGGTCATCGTCGGTGATGCGATAGTTGTTGAGATTCCTGTCGTCCTGGTGGCCGACGGCTAGGTCTCTTCCGCCGGGAGCAGGATGTATTCTTCCCGCACCATTTCCCAGGCGCGGTCGTGCGCCTGTTGCGGCGTCAATCCCTGCCGGATGAACTTGGTCCGCAACTCGGCCATTTCGTCCTTCGTTTTCCGTTCTGCCTCCAGCAGCATTTCCTGTAACTGGCCTTTGGCCTCCAGTTCGCGCACCATTTTGGGGCGGTGTTCGCGCCAGTGTTTCTCGGCCATCATTCCGTATTGTGTCAGTGTGTTCATAACGTAGGCGGTTGGGACTGAAAAGTTCCAACTGATTTTCTAAACCCGGCGCGGCTGGTTTGTCAACTGTTGGCATTGCGTGAACGGGTTTTCAGGGAACGGGCGGCGTCGAGGGCGGCAAGTTTGGCGTCGTCGTCTCGAACTTCTTGGGAGAAAAACCGGACGATGGAAACGCCCAAGGCGCGCTGGAAAAAGGGAAGGAAATCGTCTTTGACCTCGGCGCGTCCGGTTTCGATGTTGGCCAGCACATCGCGGCTGATGTCCAATCCCTCACATTGCAACTTCGCCGCCAGAATTTCCTGTGACAAATTTTGTTCCGAGCGCACGTAGGCGATCCCGCGGCCCGTGATATTCCGATGATGCTTGCTGGTGCCCACTTTAACCTCCACGGGGCATGTTTCCGCCTCGGAAACCGGGGTGGAAACCATTCAGGGCTGTTCTCTCGGTGATGGGAAATGAGACGTGGAGACAATGAAGATTGCTTTGCTTCTGAAGCGGAATGTCCAGAAACTTGCCACTGCGTGTGCCATGCTGGACAACAGCTTGCATAAAAACCCGGCACGGAAACCACCGGCATGACAATTAACACTTCATTGTAAGCATCTTTAATGCCCATGTGTGAATGCCTTTCATCGCCAGTCAGACTAATCCTCTCTTGTCTGTTCCCAAGCCGGTCTGAAACCCCGTTCTCGGAGCCAGACCGGCATGGAAAGCCAGTCAAACACCGACCGCCTGCCCTTTCGTCTGCTGTTGGGTCTGTGTGCGGGCAACGGTGCGCTGTTTTTGCCGCGCCATTTGGGTCATGACTTCCTCGCGCTGGTCTTCAGGCACATCCTTGACGAGAATTTCATACGCCTGTTTGAGTTTGGGGTCGGCGCTGATGCGCTCCATCATGCCTTCGCGGATGCGCTGCTGGCGTTCAATCTGGCGCACATCGTTCAGGACGACGGTGCGTTCGAGCCGGTCGCGGGGCATGGCCTGGATGTAGTTCCAATCCTTGGAATTCTGTGTAATCCAATTGTCAATTTTGGCTTCCACTTCGGGATTGACTCGATAGGTGCGTGGTTCAGAGGGCGCACTTGCGCCAGAAGCGCCATTGGGCGCGGGTTTGGTCTTTGTTGTGCTCATAAATGAGTTCGGTTGTTTTTTATGTTTTGAATTGTCGGCTTCGGTGCCGACAAAGTGTTTTCATGGACTCAACGAATCAGAAGGTTCATTGGTCGGGAAATTCGGCGATGGCTGCGGCTGCGGCGTCTGCTCCTGCGCGGTTTCGAGCGTATCCAGCCTTTTCTTTATTTGAATCACTGCGGCGCGCAACACCGCTGTTTCCTGCAAATTCGTTCTGGTCTGCTGCAACGCGGCTTGAAACTGTGCCAGCGCCGAGGACAGGGTTCTCGTCTGCACCATGATTTGAACGGTCGCCAACTTTTGGGCGTTGATTTCGGCCAGTACCGCGTCATTGACGGGCAACGGACTGAAGGCCGTATCCCGCGACGAGGGTTCCGTGGGAAAAGCGACAGAGCCGCCAATGGTGGCCGCCCGCAAGGGCCGCAAATCCCACCGGGTGTTTTCCTCGACGCGATAGACGACGTGCTGCTCGTGCATCACCAAATCGTCGTTCGGATCGGCGTAGCGTCCGATGTGATAGGCGCGGACGAGTTCGGGATAGCGAACGGTGGAATTATCCGCCGCTGGCGACGGCGATTGCGGGCGCAATGCGAGCTTGGGCGTGGTCGAACACGCGGTGAGGAACATCAAGGGGATGAAATAAAATGTTTTCATGGTTTTGATTTTGGTGTGATTACCGGTTGCTCGTCCGTTTCTTCAACCAAGCCCGCGCCGCCGAAGGTGGCGTCGGCGCGGTCAATGGTTTGCAGGACATAGAGGTAGAACTGTTTGCCCGAAGGCACGCGGACATAGAATCCGTTCTTTTGAATCGAGTCCAAAATTTGTTGCGCGTAGGTTTGCAGGACGGCTTGCGCGCCCGCAAACGGGGCGTTGTTAAGCGTGGGACTGTTGATGGGGCCAAAGACGGTCTGCTGTTTTTCCGTCAGGGCGCTGGCCGCGCCCGAAAGGAACGTGGCGGCAAAAAGTTTGATGTCGGCCATATTGTCGGACTTGATGACTTCGCCGCGCAACCCGGCGCTGCCATCCGTGAGCGCCCAGCCGCTTTGATTGGTGTTGTTGTCAAACTCGCGGTCCAGGGCAACGGCTTTAAGCTGCAATTCCTCGCCGTCC
>Ga0182030_10013288_pt1 | contig 16382 bp, 13 predicted proteins | sample 812S3MmetaG_FD_121299 | JGI IMG/M metagenome (GOLD analysis project Ga0182030, IMG submission 121299) | Permafrost microbial communities from Stordalen Mire, Sweden - 812S3M metaG (Illumina Assembly) | ecosystem: Environmental > Terrestrial > Soil > Wetlands > Permafrost | place: Sweden...
CCATGCGGAGGGGCCATGTGGAGGCGCCATGTGGAGGGGCCATGTGGTGGGGCCATGCGGGGGGGGGGGGGGAGGGGGGGGGGGGAGGGGGGGGGGGGGGGGGGGGGGGCGGGTTTGGGGGGGGGGGGGGGGGGGGGGGGGGGGGGGGCGGTGGCGCCAGATGCTTCGGTGGGGGCGAAGGAGGGAGGGGTGAAGAACTGATTGCGGATTTCGGATTGCGGATTTCGGAATGGGGATGTTTGCGCCTTCGGCGGGGTGAAGGGAAGGGGTTAGGTGGAGGCGATGAAGATGGCGGTAACGAGGAGGGAGGCGCCGGAGAGGCGGAGGAGCATGGTGCGGGCGCCCTGGTTGCGCTCGGTGTTGCGGAACCAGTGGCCGAAGGCCCAGATCATGGCGATGCTCCATAGGCCGCGGGAGTTGTAGGCGATGTTGACGGTGGTGGCATGGCCGAAGGTGGAGATGGCGAAGGCCATGCCAAGGGCCTGGACGGCGAGGAGAAGTGAGCCGGCGCCGAGCCAGACGGGAGCCCAGGATTTACCTTTGAGGAAGGGGAGGAAGACGAGGGACAGGAGACCGACGACGATGAACATGGTGGGGATGAAGCTGCCGAAACCCCAGGATGGGGAGTATTTGAGGATGAGGACATCGGTCATTGCGAAGCTGGCGGCTGTGGCGAGGGCGGTGCCGATGCTCAGGGCGACGTGGCCGGGACGGGCGCCGGGCTGGAAGCCGAGGATGGCGGTGCCGAGGGCGGTCAGGAAGACGGCGGTCCAGATGTGGGGCGAGAGGGTGCGACCGGCGAGGAGGACGGAGAACCAGGCGACCCAGATGACTTTTGTGCCGAGGATGGGGGTGGCGACGGAGACGTCGCCGCGGCTGAGGGCCATGAAGGTGAATATCTGGCCGGCGAAGAAGGTGAGGCCGGCGAGGGTGGCGTGGAGGGCGCCGATGGCGCTGAAGGGGTGGGTGCGGAGAAGCCAGCAGGATTGGTAGCCGAGGGCCATGACCATGTTGCAGGCGAAGGTGACGCGCCAGGCGCCGACGCCATCCTGCAGGGCGCGCTTGAGGAGGATGGTGGCGAGGGCGTAGAGGAACGCGGTGATGAGGGGGATGAGGATTTGGGGCGGCAAGGAGGGGAAGATAACCGAGAGGGGGATGGGAATAAAAGGGACATAAGGGACCTAAAGGACGAAAGGGACCCAAGTGGGCGGACGTTGACTTTGGCGGGTTTCTCTTTAGGCTGGGGGATTAAGCATGCGGGGGCGCCTTTTGGCTGAGACTGGGTTTAAGAAGACCCGGAACCCCTTGAACCTGATGCGGGTAATGCCGCCGAAGGGAGCAAGGTCACAGCCACGCCCGCCCACCCGCACGCGTGGCTTTTTCATTATGATTGCATCCAAGGACTCCATCGAAACACAGAGCACTGAGGCGCTGCCGAATAGCCATCGGGTTTATGCCGAAGGGCGGATTCATGGGGATGTGCGGGTGCCGATGCGGGAGATAAGGCTGGCGGCTACGAAGGGATTTAATGGGACGGTGGAGGGGAATGAGGCGGTGCGGGTTTATGATACGAGCGGGCCTTGGGGGGACCCGGAATTCCAGGGAGATGTGGAGCGAGGGTTGCCGGCGATGCGGGAGGGGTGGATCGTGGGGCGGGGGGATGTGGAGAGATATGAGGGGCGGACGGTGGTGGCTGAGGATGATGGGTATCTGTCGGAAGTGCATGCGCGGACGACGGGGAATGGACTGGGGCGATACCCGGAGGGGGCGCGACGGAGGCCGGTGCGGGCGAGCGCGGGGCATCCGGTGAGCCAGCTCTGGTATGCGCGGCAGGGGATTGTAACGCCGGAGATGGAGTATATCGCGATCCGGGAGAATCAGGGGCTGGAGGGGATGCTTTCACGGGTCTCGGAGGGGGCGGCGCGGGATTCGCTCTGGCAGCAGCACGCGGGGATGGAGGGACGGGCGGATGCGCCGGGGGTGTTCCAGCAATTTCCACAGCGGATGCCGAAGGTGATCACGCCGGAGTTTGTGCGGGATGAGGTGGCGCGAGGGCGTGCGATTATTCCGGCAAATATCAATCACCCGGAAGCGGAGCCGATGATCATCGGGCGGAATTTTCTGGTGAAGATCAATGCGAATATCGGGAACTCGGCGGTGGCGTCGAGCATTGAGGAAGAGGTGGAGAAGATGCGGTGGGCGACGAAGTGGGGGGCGGATACGGTGATGGATCTATCGACGGGGAAGAATATCCATGCGACGCGGGAGTGGATTTTGAGGAATTCGCCGGTGCCGATCGGGACGGTGCCGATCTACCAGGCACTGGAGAAGGTGAATGGGCGGGCGGAGGAGCTGACGTGGGAGATATTCCGGGATACGCTGATCGAGCAGGCGGAGCAGGGGGTGGATTATTTTACCATCCATGCGGGGGTGCTGCTGAGGTTCATCCCGCTGACGGCGCGGAGGGCGACGGGGATCGTGTCCCGTGGGGGGAGCATTCTGGCGAAGTGGTGCCTCGCGCATCACGAGGAGAATTTTCTTTATACGCACTGGGATGATATTTGCGAGATTATGGCGGCCTATGATGTGAGCTTTTCGATTGGGGACGGGCTGAGGCCGGGGAGTATCGCGGATGCGAATGACGAGGCGCAGTTTGGGGAATTGAAGGCGCAGGGGGAGCTGACGACGCGGGCGTGGGACCACGGGGTGCAGGTGATGAATGAGGGGCCGGGGCATGTGCCGCTGCACATGATCCAGGAGAATATGCAGCGGCAATTGGAATGGTGCCACGAGGCGCCGTTTTATACGCTGGGGCCGCTGACGACGGATATAGCGCCGGGGTATGATCATATTACGAGCGCGATAGGGGCGGCGATGATCGGGTGGTACGGGACGGCGATGCTGTGTTATGTGACGCCGAAGGAGCACCTGGGGCTGCCGAATAAGAAGGATGTGAAGGATGGGGTGATCGCATATAAGATCGCGGCGCACGCGGCGGATCTTGCGAAGGGGCATCCGGGGGCGCAATACCGGGACAATGCGTTGAGCAAGGCGCGGTTTGAATTTCGGTGGGAGGATCAGTTTAACCTGAGCCTGGACCCGGAGACGGCGCGGGAGTTCCATGATGAGACGCTGCCGCAGGAGGGGGCGAAGAGCGCGCACTTCTGCTCGATGTGCGGGCCGCATTTTTGCTCGATGCGGATCACGGAAGATGTGCGGAGATACGCGGCGGAGCAGGGGATTGCAGAGGAGGAAGCGGTGAGGGCGGGGATGGAGGAGAAGGCGCGGGAGTTTGTCGCAAACGGGGCGGAGGTTTATACGGAGGCTACGTGAATAGTGGAGCAAGAGGCTGGGGATGAATGAGAATTGAGTTATGAAAGAGGGTGAATTGATTTTTGGTTTTGAGGGGAGCGAAGGGACCGAAGGGGCCAAAGGGACTAAAGGGACTAGAAGGACCGAAGGGACCAAAGGAGGATATGGAGAGATGATCACGCGGCGGGAGATGTTGCGGGTGGCGGGATGCGGGGTTTTGGGGCTGGGGTTGGGCCTTGGGGGGAACGCGCTGGCAGAGGATGGCGGGAAGGCAGCGGGGTTCCGGTTTATCGTGGTGAATGATATCCATTGCAGGGATGAGCAGTGCCATCCGTGGATTCGGAAACTGGCGGGGTCGATGCGGCGGCATGATGCGGCGTTTTGCTTGATCAATGGGGATCTTTGCGAAGACGGGCGGGTGGATCAGCTTGCGGCGGTAAAGGAGGTATTCGGGGGGATGGGGGTGCCGCTGTATGCGACGGTGGGGAATCACGACTATGCGAGCGACAACGGACGCGGAGCGTTTGAGAAGATGTTTCCGGGGTCGATCAATTACCACTTCGAGCATGGGGGGTGGCAGTTCGTGGGGCTGGATTCGACGGAGGGGCGGAAGGTGGTTTTTACGAGTATTCAGGAGGCGACGCTTGCGTGGCTGGATGGGGTGCTTCCCGTGCTGGACCGGACACGGCCGACGGTGATCTGCACGCATTTTCCGCTGGGGGAGGGGGTGCTTTGCCGGCCGCTGAATGCGGATGAGATCCTGAAACGGTTTGAGGGGTTCAATTTGCGGGCGACTTTCAGCGGGCATTGGCACGGGTATGCGGAGCGGCATTTTGAGCATGCGATTGTGACGAACAGCCGGTGCGCCTCGTGGTGGCGGCTGAATAATGACGGGTCGCCGGAGAAGGGGTACTTCCTATGCGAGGCGACGGGGACGGGGGATGTGAAGCGGCAGTTTTGCGTCCTTTCTTGAACTCGGGCGCGTATTCATCCTATTTGAAGCTTCTGATTTGAGCGGCACAATTCCCTATAAATCCTATCGACTATTGTAATTCCGCTTGCGCGTTCGGCTAATCCGGTCCTCCTTTGCTCTTGTCCCATGATTGAAATCCATCCCAATTTTGCCGCCGTTAAACAGGGGTTCGTTCCTTTGACTCCGCAGGAGAAGCTCAAGCAGGAGAAGGATGGGCTGGCGGTGATCCACGATATTTACCGGTATGCGAAGAGCGGGTTCGGCTCGATCACGGATGAGGATTTTGAGCGGATGAAGTGGTATGGGGTTTACCGGCAGAAGCCGAAGGATTCGGGGTATTTCATGCTCCGGACGAAGATCCCAGGGGGGCAGATCAATGCGGCGCAGGCGCGGGTGATCTCGCAATTGACGGATCAGTTTGCGCATGGGTTTTCGGATATCACGACGCGGCAGACGATCCAGATGCACTGGCTGAGGATCGGGGATATCCCGGAGATATTTGACGCGCTGGATTGTGTGGGGATTACCACGAGCGGGGCTTGCGGGGATGATACGCGGAATGTGGTGGGGTGCCCGGTGGCGGGGATCGATCCGGAGGAGATCATCGACTCGAGCCGGGAGCTGCGGGAGGTGAGCCGGCACATGACGAATAACCCGGATTTTTCCAATCTGCCGCGGAAGTACAAGATATCGATGTCGGGGTGCTGCATCCGGTGCGCGCAGCCGGACATCAATTGCTGCGGGCTCTTCGGGTTGCGGCGAGGGAATGAGACGGGGTACGGGGTTATGGTGGGAGGGGGACTGTCCTCGGCGCCGCACCTTGCGCAGACGCTGCCGTTCTTCATCAAGGCGGAGCAGGTATGGCCGGTGGTGAAGGCGATCAGCGAGGTGTTTCGCGATGAGGGGTATCGGCTGAAGCGGAACCGGGCGCGGTTCAAGTTTCTGGTGGCGGATTGGGGGGTGGAGCGGATTGCGGCGGAGGTGCAGGCGCGGGTTGATTTCGACATCGATGCGCACAGCGATTTTCCGGAGATCGGGGACCAGGAGAGCGATCACCTGGGGATCCATGCTCAGAAACAGCCGGGGCTTTACTGGGTGGGGATCAACTTCCCGGGGGGACGCATCCGGAGCGGGAAACTGGCGGTCGTGGCGGAACTGGCGGCGAAATACAGCGCGCCGGGGCTGGATTCCATCCGGCTAACGAACAAGCAAAACCTGCTGCTGGCGAATATTCCCGAGGAGAATCTGGGGGCGCTGAAGGCGGAGATGGCGGAGCATGAGCTGATTTATGAGTCATCGAACTTCCGGAAGGGGTGCGTGTCGTGCACGGGGATTGAGTTCTGCAACCTGGCGGTGGCGGAGACGAAGAACCGGATGATTACGCTGGTGGATCAGCTCGAGGCGACGAGCGGGTGGTATAAGGGGAAGATCCGGATTCACTTCTCCGGGTGCCCGTCATCGTGCGGGCAGCATCAGATCGCGGATATAGGATTTCGCGGGGCGCGGACGAAGATCAATGGGGAGATGGTGGACGCGTATGATGCGTTCACCGGGGGACGGCTGGGAAAGAACCGGCGGTTCAGCGAGCTGCTGAAGGGGAAGATCATCGCGTCCGAGGTGCACCTGTTTATCGATAAGTTGCTGAAGATATATGAGGGGAAGAAGCTGGAGGGGGAGACGTTCGCGGAGTTCTGCGACCGGGTGCCGAAGGGGGAGATATTGGCGGGGTTGGGGTAGCTGCTAATAATGATAGCGGCATTGAAGGAGGGTGGCTGTGCCAGATTCGACGAGGTAAACGAGGCGATCGGCCTGGGTGATGCGACGAGACCAGACGCCGGAGCCGAGATGTTTGAGGGGCTCGGGTTTGCCGGTGCCGCGAAAGGGATCGCGACGAATTTCTTCGACGAGTTTCAGGATGCGCTCGGCGACTCTTGCGTCCGTCGAAACCCAAAAACGGAGGTCTTCGAGAAACTGCGCGTCAATGACGAGCTTCATCGATGCCGGACTTTTTCCGGAGATCGGCCAGGGTCATTGCGCGGCCTTTGCCAGATCGCGCCCTTTTCAAAGCGCCAAGCAGGCGCCGGGCGTTTGCGGGCGAGCGAAGCAGATGCGCGGTTTCCAGAAGGCTGGAAAGTTCGTCAGCCGGGAGCATGGCGATATCGGGATGTCCGCGGCGCTTGATCACGACTGCTTCGCGGGAGGAAACGACTTCATTCCAAAGTGAGGCGAGTTTCTCCCGGGCTTCGGTGTAGGTTACGGTTCCCATAGTTAACAGCGTATGCTGTACAGAAGTTCTGTCCAGAGCAGAAAAAAAGGCCCGCCAGTTTCCCGGCGGGCCTTTCGGATTATTGGATGCGCGGCGTTATTGCGCGGTGGGAGCGCTTTCTTCGTGCGGGGCCTCCTGGGCGGGGGCGGGGTCGCGAGACTCGCGAGGCTCGCGGGTGGTGTCGCTGGTTTTGGCGCCGCTGACTACCAACTTGCGGCCCATGAAGTCTTTGTCGTGCAGTTCGGTGACGGCGCGGCGGGCTTCCTCGACGGTAAGCATTGTGACGAAGGCGAAGCCTTTGGACTTCTGGGTGTATTTGTTGCTTACGATCTCGGCGTTCTGGACCTGGCCGACTCCGTTGAAGAGCTCGAAGAGGTCACCCTCGGAGGCGTCGAAGGAGAGGTTCCCGACGTAGATTTTCGGGGAGTTGACTTCGACGAGTTCGGGCTTGCGCGGCTGCCTGGGTGTGGAAGCGGGGGCGCTGGACTCGAAGCGGCGATGGCCGTTATCGGATTGGGATGGCCGGCTGGGCTGTGAGGCCGAGGCGGAGGAGGTACGGGACGAACTGGCGGTCTTTGGCTTGCCTGTGAAGAGGCTGACCAGTTTCTGCCAGAAACTGAGTTTAACGGGTGGCTGAGGCCGGGATGGGGCGCTGTTGTAGGAGGAGTCGCGCCCGCTACGATTGCGGCGTTGTCTCGAACCGGAACGTGAGCGTCGGTCCGAGCGCTGATTGTCATGCATGGTCTTGTGTTTTTCGATACGTAAAGGCAGCCCCTAGGGGCGCCTCCGGGTTATTATGCCCGGTGAAGCGCAATGAGTTTTGCACGGTCCAGCCGGCTCCGGTTCGCTTGTTCCACGACGTTAGGTTGCGTGAAAGCTGATTCGGAGCCCTGGAAAACTTCACCGGAGGTGACTGGGCGAATAGACGGTGCGTCCCTTGTCAACCTCTGCTTGCGGTCCCGGCAAAGCGAAGCCGAGACAATTGACTCAGAGGGCCTTCCGCAACGATTGCCAGTTAGTGCGGGAAAACCCTTCATTGAGAGGAAGCGGAGGGACCAAGGCGACATGGCGTCGACCGGCCCAACAAACCTTCCATACAATGGAAATTGTTCCACGGCAAGGAGGAAGGTGTGGAGAGGGGGAGATTGGTGGGGAGTTTGAACAGAGGGGCAAAGCGCGGCTTGAAGCGACGAATTGCGGATTGCGGATTTCGGAATGAGGATATTTGCCGCCTTCGGCGGTTTATTGAAAAATGTACGCAGGGCGCGGAAGGCCGAACGGGGGATTGGCGGTCGCGGGAGGGGTGGATTTACGGGGTGGCATGTGATGTGCTTTAGTCCGGGCACTGTGAAGGTATTCGCTAAAACGATGAATCAGGAGCCGCTTTTTAACCAGGGTGTATGGATTACACCGATGATCCTTGCGGTTTGCGGGATCGCGGCGGCGCTTTGCGCGCTGATGTTGACGTAGGCGGGAGGAGTGAAGGGCTCATTGGTGGGCTTTTCATGAGGTCGAGTTGCCGGTAGAGTGGAGGTTGTGGCTAAAGAAACGATGAGGCATGTGGCGGTGGCTGGCGATCTTGGCGAGGCCGGAATGGCTCTCCCCGTCGCGTGGGATCGGAATGAGTATAGGGCGATGGTGTGCCGATCGTGCAAGAGGCCGAGGGTGTTCCGACGGCCGCGGATTCATCACTCGTTCCATTTTATGCTGGCGCTGGGCACGCTGGGGCTCTGGCTGCCGGCATGGGGGGTGGCGATTATTCTTCAGGGGATGAAGCCCTGGCATTGCACGGCGTGCAATGGGCAGCAGCGGGGGAATTAGGCGAAATGGCTTCGACTGGCCATGATGCGATTGTTGTGGGGTCCGGGCCGAATGGACTGGCGGGGGCGATAATCCTGGCACGGGCGGGGTTGAGGGTGCTGGTGCTGGAGGCGATGGATACGCCGGGCGGGGCGGCACGTTCGGCAGAGTTGACGCTGCCGGGGTTTATTCACGATCCGGGGTCGGCGATTCACCCGATGGCGGCGGGGTCGCCGTTTTTTCGCTCGCTGGGCCTGGAGCAGCATGGGCTGGAGTGGGTGCATCCGGAGATTCCGCTGGCGCATCCGCTGCCGGATGGGAAGGGGGTGTCGCTGATGGGGTCGGTGAATGCGACGGCGGAAGCGCTGGGCGGGGATGCGGGGGCTTATCGACGGCTGATGGAACCGATGGTGGGGCGGTGGGAGGATCTGGCGGGAGAGATTTTGCAACCGGTGCCGCACTATCCGGCGCATCCGATTTTGCTGGGACGCTTCGGGGTGCGGGCGTTGTGGCCGGCGGAAATGATGATGCGGCATTGGTTCCGGGAGGAGGGGGCGCGGGCGCTGTTCGCGGGTCTGGCGGCGCACTCGTTTCTCCCGCTATCGGCGCCGGGATCGGCGGCGATTGGTGTGGTGCTGGGGATGATGGGGCATGCGGTGGGGTGGCCGTTCCCGCGCGGAGGGGCGCAGGCGATCACGACAGCGCTGGTGGGGGCGTTGCGGCAGGCTGGCGGGGAGATCGAGTGCAACGCGCGGGTGCGGTCGCTCGCGGATCTGCCGGCGGCGCGGGCGGTGCTGCTGGATGTCTCGCCGGCGCAGTTTATCCGGCTTGCGGGGGATCGGCTACCGGGCGGGTATCGGCGGGCGCTGGAGCGGTTTCGGCATGCGCCGGGGGTGTTCAAGATTGATTATGCGCTGGATGGGGCGGCGCCGTGGCTGGACGAGCGGTGCGGGCGGGCGGGAACCGTGCACGTTTGCGGGACGGCGGAGGAGGTCATCGAATCGGAACGAGCTGTGGCGCAGGGGCGGATACCGGACCGGCCATTTGTGCTGGCGGCGCAGCAGAGTCTGTTTGATGGGACGCGGGCGCCGGCGGGGAAGCACACATTTTGGGCTTATTGCCACATTCCGTTTGGATCGATCTTTGATATGACGAGCCGGATCGAGGATCAGATCGAGCGGTTTGCGCCGGGGTTCCGGGAACGGGTGCTGGCGCGGCATGTGATGGGGCCGGGGAGGTTGGAAGAGTGGAATCCGAACCTGGCGGGAGGGGATATCTCAGGTGGGGCGATGACACTACGGGGATTGGTGGCGCGGCCGGTGCTGAGTGGGACGCCGTATCGGACGCCGCTGCCGGGGGTTTATCTGTGCTCGGCCTCGACGCCGCCTGGCGGGGGGGTGCATGGGATGTGCGGGTTCCATGCGGCGCGGGTGGCGGTGGGGGAGATTTTTGGGGGAGGGGGATAGAGGGAGCTAACGGCCAGCGAGGCTTCGCCTCAGACAAAGTAAGAAGTAAAAAGTGAAAAGTGGTTCGTGCCGCTTCGCGGGTTTTGAGAAAATTTGACTGCTTTGCGACGAATTCAAAAAATTCCAGGCTCTTAGGCCAACTGGCTTTGGACGAAGTCGTGGTAGATCAATGTTTCGGCGGAGTTGTTGGATTGAAGGACTTCGTGGACTATGTGGCCGAGGTCGGAGACTTCGTAGGGCTTGGCGATGCAGGCGCAGAAACCGTATTCGCGGTAGCGGCTCATGACGGGGTCCATGGCGTAGCCGCTCGAGACGATGGCTTTGACGCTGGGATCGAGTTCGACGAGCTGTTTGATGCACTCGGCGCCGCCCATGCCGCCGGGGATGGTGAGGTCGCTGATGACGGCGTCAAATCGGCGATCGTCGCTCATCGCGGTTTTGTAGGCGTCGATGGCGCTGAGGCCGTCCTGCACGGTGACCACTTCATAGCCCAATGGGGTGAGGGCGGCTTTCACGAGTTCGCAGATCGCTTCCTCGTCGTCCAGGGCGAGGATGCGGCCCTTGCCCTTGGCGGGCTCTGAGCGGGCGCGCTCGAAGGCGACTTGCTTGTCGGTGGCGGGGAGGTAGATCGAGAAGACTGATCCGACGCCGACCTTGGACTCGACAGTGATGAGGCCGTCGTGGTTCTTCACAATGGAATAAGAGGTCGCGAGGCCGAGGCCGCTGCCTTTTGGCTTGGTGGTAAAATAGGGGTCGAAAATCTTTTTGAGATACTCGTCGGGAATGCCGATCCCCTCGTCGTGGACAGTGATTTTGACAAACTTGCCGACGCGCAACGGGGAGAGAGCGGCGCTTTCCTCCGGGAGGAAAAAGTTCTCGCATTTGACGCTGAGGGTGCCGCCGGAGGGCATGGCCTGCTCCGCGTTGATGGCGAGGTTGTTGACGACTTGGGAGATCTGGCCGGAATCGACTTCCACGGGCCACAAATCGTCCGGGGTCTCGAAGTCTGCGCGGATGCTGCTGCCGCGGATGGAGAAGGTCACCGTGTCCTGGATCAACTGGCCGATGGAGGCGGTCTTCTTGATGGGGGCGCCGCCCTTGGCGAAGGTCAATAGTTGCTGGGCGAGTTCCTGGGCGCGGAGAGAGGCTTTCTTCGCGGCGCCGAGGCGCTCGTACATTTCGTCGTCCTGCGGGAGGGTGATGAGGGAAAGCGAAAGGTTGCCGATGATGGCGGTGAGGAGGTTATTGAAATCGTGGGCGATGCCGCCGGCGGCGACGCCGAGGGATTCGAGCTTCTCGGCCTTGCGGCGCTCGGCTTCGAGGTGCTCCTTCTCCGTGATGTCGCGGAAGACCAGGACGGTGCCGAGCTTGCGGCTCGTCTTGTCGCGGATGGGGGCGGCGGAAATCTCGATAAGGCGCTCCACGCCTTCGCGGGAGACGACGACGGCGTGATTGGCGGTGCCGACGACCGAGCCGGTATCCACGATGCGGTCGAGCATCGTCGAGCAGGGCTTGCGGGTGCGCTCATTGAGGATGTTGAAAATTTCCAGGAGGGGCTTGCCGATAATCTGGTCCTGGCGCCAACCGGTGAGGCGTTCGGCGACATTATTAATGACGGCGACATTGCCATCCTGGTCGGTCGCGATAAAGCCATCGCCAATGGAACGGAGGGTGACGGCGAGGCGCTCTTTTTCCGCGTTGAGATCCTCCTCGAAGCGCTTGCGCTCGATCTCGGCGGCGGCGCGTGCGGCGAAAATCTGGAGGGTGCTTTCGGCGATCTGGACGTTGCCCATCTTCTTGGTGTCGATGACGCCCATGAGGCCGACGGTCTTGCCCTTGTGATCGACGAGGGGCATTGCCACGAAGCTCTCGGCGGCGAGTTCCTTCAAAATATCGTCCTTGGGGAACTTCTCGCGGACATCGTTGGGGAAGGCGCGGAAGCCGCGCTTGAGGACTTCCTCGCAGGCGCTGTTGGCGAGCTTGAAATTCATCTTGCTGCGGATGTGGCCGTGCTCGGCGATGGCGAGGGTGCAGGTGTTGTCCTCCTCGTTTTTCTTGGTCGTCTCCACCAGGAAAGAGAAATCCGTCTGAAGGGCCTTCGAGAGTTGCTTGACCAGAGAGCGGACAAATTCCTCACCGGTCGAAGAGGAGACGCCGAGGCCGATGTGCTTGAGGGTTTCCTCCGAGCGCTTGCGCTCCGTGACGTCGCGGATGAGGGCGACGTAGTTTTTCTTGTTATCGGCCTTCATCTCGCTGAGGGAGATTTCGATGGGGAAGGGGTAGTAGTTCTGACGGTGGCCCATGGCCATCATCGTGCCGCGGCCAAGGGCGGCCATGTCGTGCATGAAGAGGCGCTGGGGGATGATCTTCGAAACGGATTGGCCGAAGAGGTCCTTTGCCGGAAAGCCGAACATTTTTTCGGCGGCGGGATTCATCGATTGGACGAGGCCCTGGTCGTTCATCGTGATGATGCCGTCGAGAGTGTACTCGATGATCGAGCGGGTCTGGGCTTCGGCGGACTCGATCTTGCGGAGATGGCGGCTGTAAGCGGAGAAGCTGTACCAACTGGAGGCGACGAGAACGGCCATGGCAAAGAGGCAGAGGACGCCGAAGCCGGCGGTCTTGAGGATGCGGTCGAGCTCGGCGAGGCGCTTGGCGCTCTCATAGCGGTCGAACTCCACGTTTTCAAATGCGCTGATCTGCCTGCGGACCCCGTCGAGAAGGTCTTTGCCATGATCGGTGGTGATGGCGGCGGTGGCATCCCTGTTGGCGGCCTTGGCGGCGAATTCCGGGCCAGCGGCTTCGCGCTGCCAGCGATCCATGGTCGAAGCGATCTCATGGAGGAGTTGCAATTGCTTTGGCTCATTCGAGCGAAAGGCAAGTACGGAGAGGTATCCGTGATAGGCGTAAAAGTCCGTGATGGCCTGCTTGTAAAGATCGGCCGATGCGCGGTCGCCGGTGAGGAGGTAGCCCCACTCGCCTTCCTGCATGCGGGAGATTGCGTTCTCCAGCTTGGGGGCGAAGACGAGGATCTGGAAGGACTGGCTGAGGCTCTGCTGATCCTGGGTGTGAGAGTTTAGAAGCAACTGCTCCTCGTCATCCATCGACTGGAGAGACTGGCGCGCGGTATCCAGGAGGGCGCGGGCATTCGTCGGATCGGCGGCGGGCGGAGGGATGCCCTGTTTGCGGCTTTTGATGCCGGGGGTGGCGGTTTTTTGAAGCCAATCGGCGACGTGGCGTTTCACGTCGGCGACGCGGGCGGTTTGTTTATCGTCGAGTTCGACGGTGGCGGCGAGATCGTTGAGGCGGGTCTGGACCAGGGCGGCCTGATGCTGAAATGCATCGGAGTAGGATTGCTGGCCGGTGAGGAGATAGCCGCGATAGGTGGCTTCGAGAGTCGTGATGTCGTTCTCCGATTCGCCGAGTTTGCGCAGGACATCGAGGGTGCGGGCGCGGAGGCTTTCGAATTTGTGATCACGGACGGCGACAAAGAGGAGGATGCTGGCGAGCATCGCGATGGCGAGGACGCCGACCACGGACGAGCCAAGGAGTTTTCCGTAAAATTTGTCTTCGGCTTTCAGGAATCCGCGAAGTTTTTTGTAGATGGAGAATTTGTCAGCCAGTGAGCCCATAGACGTGTCGGTTTCGCAGGTGAGAAAGCTTATCCCATGCCTCCGTTATGGTATTTATGCCTTGCGGGGAAGGTAAGGGGGGAAATGCGGAATGCGGATTTCGGATTTCGGAATGGGGGGAATAACGTCCGTAGCGTGGACGTTATTCACGGCGTGAACAGGATGGGACCCATGGGTCCAAGGGGACCGATGGGACTTATGGAGATGGCCGGGAGGGGGCCGGGGAGGGAGAGCCTAGTAGGTCAGGAAGGATTTTACGGGGACGGGGGCGAGGTGCTTGCGGCCTGAGAGGAAGGCGAGCTCGATGAGGAACTGGACTTCGAGGAGGTGGCCTCCGGCCTGGGAGATGAGCTTGGCGGCGGCGGCTGAGTTGCCACCGGTGGCGAGGAGGTCGTCGATGAGGACGATGCGCTCGCCGGGGGCGATGGCGTCGATGTGCATCTCTACGGTGGCCTCGCCGTACTCGAGGGTGTAGGAGGCTTCCTGGGTCTGATAGGGGAGCTTGCCTTTCTTGCGGACGGGGATGAAGCCGGCGCCCAGCTCGTAGGCGACGGCGGAGCCGAACATGAAGCCGCGGGCGTCGATGCCGACGATTTTGTCGGGGCGCAAGGGCTTACAGGCATCCAGAAAGAGGTCGATGGCCTCGTGGAAGAGGGCGCCGTCGGAGAGGAGGGGGGTGATGTCCTTGAAAAGGATGCCCGGTTTTGGGAAGTCTATGACGTCCCGGACGGCGTTGGCGATTCTGTCTGAGGCCAGGTGCTGCATCGGGGGAACGTAAGGAGGGTTCGTGCACATGTTCAAGTTCATGTTCAAGTTTTTGCGGTCGGGCGGGTGGTTGCTCCGCGGTTGCATTCCATGGTGGGGGTCGCTACCCTAATGGGTCCCGCAAATGGAAGACCGCGCCCTGCTCGCAGCATCCACTTTTTGTTTTCTCCTGGGCTTTGCCTATACCATGTATGTCCTGGGTACGGGCAGATATCAGCCGTCGCGGTTTGGTTTTGGGACGATGGCGTGCGGATTCATTTTGCAGAGCTGCTTCCTGGTCCAGAGAGGGCATGCGCTCAATGCGTGTCCGCTGACGAATCTCTTCGAGGTGCTGATCTTTCTGAGCTGGTCGATGGTGCTGCTGTATTTTGTGGTGGGGACGACGTACCGGCTCTCGCTCTTGGGGGTGTTTACGTCGCCGCTGGCGTTTACGTTCCAGGCGTTTGCGCTGATCGCGCCGCTGGACAGCCCGCCGGGGCCGAGGGCGCGGGTGGTGGCGCATCCGTGGCTGGAGACGCATGCGGCGGTGTCGATCATTGCGTACGGGGCGTTTGGCCTGGCTTGCGTGGCGGGGGTGATGTACTTGATTCAGGAGCGGCAGTTGAAGACTCACCACCTGCGGGGGCTGTTTTTTCATCTGCCGCCGATTGCGGATCTGGCGGTGGCGATCAATCGTCTCATCCGGACGGGACTCATCCTGCTGACGGTGGGGCTGCTGAGCGGATTCGAGGTGCGCGAGGTGCCTCTAGAGTGGAGCAAGGTGATATGGGGGGTGGGGGTGTGGCTGATCTATGGGGGCATCCTGGAGGCGGATAAATTGCGGCGGGTGACGCCGCGGCGTGTGGCGCAGCTATCGGTGGCGGCATTTTCCATTACTTTGGCGACGTTGTGGGGGCTCAATTTCATCAAGCCGGCCGTTTCTTTGTGATGGAAGTCGTGTGCCTCGGCCTCAGTCATCAGACAGCGGATGTCGCCATCCGCGAGCGGTTCGCGTTTGCGGAGCATGAGCTGGGGGCGTGCTCGGGGGAGTTGCGGCAGCGGCCGGAGCTGGGGGAGGCGCTGATCCTATCGACTTGCAACCGGGTGGAGCTTTATGCGGCGGCGGAGGATTCGGCGGCGGGGATTGCGTCGATAGAGGCGTTCCTTGCGACGCGGGTGACGCTGGAGCCGGAGGATCGGAGATACTTTTACCGGCGGGATGGGGCGGGGGCGATCCGGCATCTGTTTCGGGTGGTGTCGGGGCTGGAATCGATGGTGCTGGGGGAGACGGAGATCCTGGGGCAGGTGAAAAAGGCGTATGGGATCGCGGTCGAGGCGGGGTCGACGGCGCGGCATCTGAACAAGCTGTTCCAGCGGGCGTTCAATGTGGCGAAGGAGGTGAGGACGAAGACGAATATCACGCGCGGGCCGGTGTCCGTGGGGTCGGTGGCGGTGGATCTGGCGGAGAAGATTTTTGGGCGGCTGGGGACGTGCCGGGCGATGATCCTGGGGGCGGGGGAAATGAGCGAGCTGACGGCGCGGGCGCTGATGTCGCGGGGGGCGCATGGGATATTTGTGTCAAATCGCTCTTACGAGCGAGCGCAGGTGCTGGCGGAGGAGACGAGGGGGGAGGCGATCGGGTTTGAGCAATGGCACGAGCGGTTTGATGATATCGATATTCTAATCTCCTCGACGTCGGCGCCGCATATGATCGTGACGCGGGAGAAGCTGGGGCACGCGATGCGGCAGCGGGGTAACCGGCCTGTGTTTGTGATCGATCTGGCGGTGCCGCGGGATGTCGATCCGGCGGTGAATGAGCTGGACGGGGTGTATCTGTATGACATTGACGCGCTGCAGGATATCGCGACGCAATCGATGGCGGTCCGGCGGCAGGAGCTGACGGAGTGCGAGAGGCTGATCGAGCGGCATGTGGGAGAATTCTTCGGGTGGCTGGCGAATGGCGGGGGGCAGCGGCCGGCAATGATGGCGCCCAATAACTCCGCCGGGGTGGTCCTTGGCACGCCGGCTTCGTGATGGCGCGGGAGGGGGCGAGTGCGCAGGATGTCTTCGGAATGCGCATCATCCGTTTAATCATCATTATTTCTTCATGAAGACTTCATCTGGCATTTGTTATCTGGCCGGCGCGGGGCCGGGCGATCTGGGGCTGGTTACCTTGCGGGCGCGGGAGG
>Ga0182030_10013289_pt1 | contig 16381 bp, 21 predicted proteins | sample 812S3MmetaG_FD_121299 | JGI IMG/M metagenome (GOLD analysis project Ga0182030, IMG submission 121299) | Permafrost microbial communities from Stordalen Mire, Sweden - 812S3M metaG (Illumina Assembly) | ecosystem: Environmental > Terrestrial > Soil > Wetlands > Permafrost | place: Sweden...
ACGTTCACGACCGTTTTCGACGCCGGGCGACAAGGCTATTCGAACTGGTGGTTCCCGGCGGGGGGATTGGTTTTCGTCGCCTACGGGTTTTCGCGGATATACTGCCCGGACCTTCTGCTGGGCTCGCCAGGCGGACGGTCTTTCAACCGGGCAATCGTCGTTGTTGCCTCGGTTTGGACATTCATCACGTTCTTAATCACCGCCATGGGTTCCTGGGGTGCGGGACATCGCCTGGAGCAGGGTCTCTAGGAGGTCGTGGAAGGTCCCGTCACCGACTATGCCAACAGCGGTCGTTCCGTTGAAAGTTTCTCGGTCAACGGTCATCCCTTCTCCTACTCGGACTACGTCGTCACTTCCGGGTTCCACACCACCGCCGCCCATGCGGGCCAATTCGCGAAGGTCTTTACATTCGGATTGCCTATGCGAACGGATTAATCCTGCGCCTGGAAGTTGGAAAATGAAGGTTCCGGGGTCACCGGACGGGTCGTTCAATATCAACGGGGCGGATGGCGCCCGAAGGACAAAGATGCGACCGCGCCCAGGTTGCCTCGCCGCGCCGGATCGACCAACCTCGGCGGTCATGGACAACGACGCCGCGATCATTACCGAAACGATGGAGCGTGTCGTCGAACGCGTCGGCGACCCGATGCCGCTGATCTTCGCACGCCTGTTCGCCGAAATCCCCGACGCCGAGCCCCTGTTCGTCCGCGACAAAGGCGGCCTGGTGCGCGGCCAGATGTTTCAGGTGACGATGGAAAGCCTGTTGGATTTCCTTGGCGACCGTTCCTACGGCGCCGCCCTCATCCAGATCGAGCGCGTCAACCATCAGGGACTGGGCGTCGAGCCCGAAATGTTCGACCGGTTCTACCTGATCGTGATGGCGACGTTCAAAGACGTTCTGGCCGAGCAATGGACCGGCGAAATGGAAACCGTCTGGACCCGTGTGATCGCGGAGCTGATCGGCCCGGGTTGACCAGATTGCCCGGCTGACACAAATTAGCCGTTTGACAACCGGAACAATGCCTCGGTCTTCGCCCGCAGCTCGTCGAGGGTCACGTCCGGCGCCATCTCCAGCAGCCGCAAATCGCCGTCGCGACCTTTCTCCGGCACCTCGAACACACCCAGATCGGTGATGATCAGATCGACCACGCCGGCCCCGGTGAGCGGCAAATCGCACCGCTTCAACAGCTTCGGCTTGCCGCCCGCGGTGTGCTCCATCAGCACGACCACGCGGCGCACCCCGGCGACGAGGTCCATCGCGCCGCCCATCCCCTTGACCATTTTCCCCGGGATCATCCAGTTCGCGAGGTCGCCGTTCTCCGCCACCTGCAACGCGCCGAGGATCGAAATATCGATGTGCCCGCCGCGCACCATCGCGAACGACGCGGCGCTGTCGAAGAAGCTGGTGGTCGGCAGCGTGGTCACCGTCTGCTTACCGGCGTTGATCAGGTCGGCGTCTTCCTCGCCCTCGAACGGAAACGGACCCATGCCGAGCATGCCGTTCTCCGACTGCAACTGAATCGCGACGCCCTCCGGCAGGTGGTTGGCCACCAGAGTCGGAATGCCGATGCCGAGATTGACGTAGAAGCCGTCTTGCAATTCGCGCGCCGCGCGGGCGGCCATCTCATCGCGGGTCCAGGCCATGCTCGCGGTCTCCCTTCAGTAGCGCTTGCGCACGGTGCGCTGTTCGATGCGTTTCTCGACTGTCGTCAGCGGAACGATCCGGTTGACGTAGATACCCGGGGTGATGATGTGATCGCCGTCGATCTGCCCAGGTTCGACGATTTCTTCCACTTCCGCCACGACGTTGCTCGCGGCGGTCGCCATGATCGGGTTAAAGTTCCGCGCGGTCATGCGATAGATCAGATTGCCCTCGGGATCGGCCTTCCAGGCATGCACGATCGCCAGATCGGCGAACAACCCGCGCTCCATCACATACGTGCGGCCGTCGAACACCTGCGTCGGCTTGCCCTCAGCAATCTGGGTGCCGACCCCGGTCGCGGTGAAGAACGCCGGGATGCCCGCCCCGCCGGCGCGAATCCGTTCCGCCAGCGTACCCTGCGGGTTGAACTCGATCTCCAACTCGCCCGCGAGGAATTGCCGCGCGAATGTCGCGTTCTCCCCGACGTAGGAACTGATCATCTTCTTCACCTGCCGCGTGTGCAGCAGCAAGCCGAGCCCGGCATCGTCGATGCCCGCGTTGTTCGAAATGATCGTCAGATCCTTGACGCCCGAGGCACGGATCGCCTCGATCAGCGCCGAGGGGATGCCGCACAATCCAAACCCGCCGGACATGATGGTCATGCCGTCGCGCAGTAGTCCCGTCAGCGCGGCTTCGGCATCCGGGTAGATTTTGTTGACCGCCATGAACGTCCCTTTCGCCAGCCACGCGGACTTAACCGCGTGGGCCAGGGTCCCGCAAGGGGGGCGTCCCGCGGGAGCCAGGCGGCGCCTTCGTCCATCACGCCGCCCGTTGCATGTGCCTCCGCGCTTGACTGTTATGCCGAAACTCGGATTATCCCGCATGATAGGGGGCTGGCGGTTTGGCCGCGGTCCACCAGCCATATGGTGTTCACCAAAAGGCAGCTGACTATGAGGTGTGTTCAGATAACAATCATTGGTCCGACGCCGACAACCCCCCGCGGCCTACCCGCATCACCCATCGCCTTCGAGCGGGTGTCCACACGGCGCTGTTGAATCAGTGCTCCAACATCCTGGAACTGGTCCCATGCTGGCTCCATCGTGCCTGGGGCGTCCACGCACTCCCGCATTGGAACAGGTGCCCATGGGATCCTTTCTTCGATCCAATTCCGAGCTTCCGCGCGGATCGAGTATCGGACCCCGCTATCATGATCCACGAGAACAACGTCGTTAAAGAGCTTGTAGAGAAGCCCGGAAGTCGCATCCGTGTTTGGGGCTCCACAAATTCCTGTGTAATGCTTTTGATAATGATCCAGATCTTTCGGAGCCGCCTTGAAAGTAAACCTTTTCTGCTTTTATCGTTTCGAAGAGTGATTCTTCTTTGAGATTTGGTTCGGAGCGGTGGAACCAGACATAGGCATGCTGATGTCTTGGTCGCCTGGCGAAGTGGATGAGTTTGAGGTCTATCACCAGTCCGTGCTTTTGCAAATGCTCGGTCGGAAACGCCATCAACACACCCACCTCTCCGGCATTTTTGTACGCTGCGAACGCGCCGGCATTGTCCAAGGACTCAGTAAGATCGATGAGCTCGGTTGGAAGAAAGCAGTGCTGCAAAAGCGCCGCTGAGTACGTCGGCTCCAGACCATGGCGTTGTAGAATGTAGTCCAGCCTCCTGGTTGCCGCTGCACCTCTTTCCGCGCAGTCTCTGACAGTTCTGACATCGAGAACCTGTGGAACGACGAGCAAGTTCTGGGATAAACAGCTCGCTCACCACGAAACAGCCAAGCAGGTGCTTCAACCACCTTCTTCTCGTTCGTCCCGGGATCTACTGCCTGTATCGCCATCTTTTCCTGTTCGCGCTGGCGCCGGTCCTCCAGTCGAGTGCGGAGCGTCTTCATTCAGAATTCTCCCAGCAATAGCTCAAACCCACCCGACGTCGACGCGGCGCTGGCCGACTACCTCCGCCACCCGCCCGCCCGCGCCTCCAGACGGTTGCTCGGCGGCGGGCGGAGTTCCCCAAGCCTGACCGCCGCCGCCGCCATCACACGCAACTTGCAACGTGAAACCTTGGCCAGATCGCGACAACGGGCAGGGTCCGCCAGCCCTCAAGTGTTGATCAGCACATTCTCCGGCCGCGGTGGGATCTCCCCGCGTTCCACCCGCAGCACCTGCCGCGTGATCATCTCGTTGGCCGGCGCGGCGACGCCGACACGGGCGCCCTCGCTGGCGACGAAGCCGTTCATCAGTTCGATCTCGGTTCGCCGGCCCTTCGCCATGTCCTGCGCCATCGAGGGGCGTTGATACGGCGCGCGCAAATCCTCGCCGGTGCCGCTGAGCATCAGTCCGTCGATCTCAGCGATCGCCGCTTTGTCGCCCTCCATCGCGCGGGCGAGGCTGTCCGGCGGCAGAGTGCCGATCGGCCCCAGCTTGTAGCCCAGTTTCTGCCCGACCCGTACGCCCTCGCCGCCCAGAGCGATGCACACGCGGCGCACGGCGTCGTGCCGGTCGCGGTCGTTGCCGCCCATGCCGGTCGCCGCTGATACGCCGTTGCGCATCGCGTTGACGCACAGCTTGGTCCAGCGCTCTCCCCACAGATTGTCGGTGGCCTTCGCGCTATCGACATCGTTCATGATCGCCGCCAGCGCGCGCGATCGTCGCGTGATCAAACCGCTCGGCTCGCCGACGTAAAACGACGTCACGTGCGGGCGTTTCGCGTAACCGCGGCGAATGTGGCCCGGTTCGTACAGATCGACGCCCACTCCGCCGCCGACGATAATCCCCAGTGTGCGGCCCCAACCGGCGACCGATGCGACGCGTTCCTCATTCACGCAATTCTGCATCGACACGACTATGCCGTTGGGCGACAGATATTGCCTGATCATCCGGCAAGCCCAGATCGTGTCGTACGACTTGACCGAGATCAGCGCGATGTCGATCGGCCGTCCCTTGGCGATCTCCTGCACCTCGGTCAAATGAATCGCCGGCACTTTCACGGTTTTCCGTTCCGCCTCCGTCATGCCGTAGAGGTTCATGCCGTGCGCGCGGATCGCCTCCACATGCGCGGGCCAGGGATCGATCAGGGTCACGTCGTGGCCGGCATGGGCGAGGCTCGCGCCGACATAACCACCCACGGCGCCGGCACCCACGACGGCGATACGTTGCTTCATTCCACGCTCCTCCTCAATCGATGGCGGGATTTTAGCGGGATCGGCGCATGGAGCAAATGAAGCGCCGCCAGCCGCCTGTTCGTTCCGGATCGGCATTGATGCGAAACCGCGGCCGCCACGCTGAGATCGGCCGCGCTTAAATCGGCAAAATCGCGGCGACCAGTACGAGCACGCCTTCGACAAGTCCGTCAGGCGCCCGCGCGATGCGCCGGACATGCCGCGCCGCGTAGCCGATGCTTTTCGTCTGGTCGGCCAGAACCACGCCGTGGACCTTGCCTCCGGTGGGCACCACGACTTCAAACGGCCAATCGCGCCCCCGGGGCCGGCGGATCCTCCGGCGGTCCGGCGAAGCATTGCGCCAAACTCATCCAGACGCGGGCGGGTTCACCCGTCACCCGCAAATCCGTATCGGCGATATTGCGTGTCTGCGTCACGACCTGACAGAACGCCAGCGCATCGCCCTCGACCACGTTGTCCGGCGCCGGATCGTTCCACTCCCAGATCGCTCCCGACGGCGCGGTCAGCCGCACATACGGCGCCGGTCCTGGAGCCGGACGGCGGCGATTGGCGAAAGTCCAGCCATACGTGCGAACCCCGATCTCGGCGATGTTGCGCAACCGGTTCGCCGGCCCGCGCCCAACGCCCATCAGATCGTAAATCGCCTGTCCGTGCGCCCATGTTTCCATCTGCCGAGCGGTCGTGAACATGCGCACTCCCATGTCCGGCCCCGCCCATTTCAATCGCGTATCGGACGGCAGCGCGGACAGTGTCTCGCTCAAACCAACTGCTTTCGCGTGCCATTGCTCCAGCAACCGAGCGCCCGTCAGATCGCCCAACCGCTCCCGCGCCGCCCGCACGCGAGTCATCCCGAGATCCAGCAGCGCCCGACGCTGGGCGCGGCATGCCGCGAACGCCTCCGGCCCGGAAACCGACGCGGCGGCCATCAGATCGCCATCGTGCAAATGTTGTACGATGTCGTTGACCGTCCATCGCTTGAACTGCGTGGCGCGATCCCAGTCCGCCGCGGACAATGTCGACAGCAGGTCCCGCAGCGCGTCCGCTTCGGCCCGGAAATCGGCGGCTTGTGGCAGCATGGTTCAACACTCCCCGGTGACCGCGGCAGCATACCAGGAACGCCACCCAACGCGATCCATCCTCGTTCCCCGCCACGTCAAGGCACCGCTCGACCGTGCCATCGCTCGCCACGCGAAGTGGCCCGACGCGTTCGGCAACTCCCGCGGTTTCTCGGGCGAGTCGCCACTGCTAAAATCCACCCAGCCGAGCCCAAGGGACACAGCCGCGCACACCAGGATCGCGCGCCGAGGCCTGCTCGCCGCCGTGGAGGGCAACGGCAACCGCGTCGTCCGTGTCGGTCCAGCGACCGGGACTGAGACGACCGACATCGACCTGGATGCGTTCCTCGGCGCCGCCTGGGGCACCCGGGTCAGCTATGTTGTCGCCGCGTACAACGACATGGCGAAGCTGCCGGGCGGCGACCTGCTGATCGGGCTGGAGGCTTTCATTCCGCCCGCGTCACCCAGACCACTGGGCCACGTCGTGCTCGATATAATTCATGGACTGGAAGGCGGCGCCTGGTTCCTGGTCCGGCGTCCCGGCGGCCGTTACGATCTGCGCCAGGTCACCGCGCGCTTCCCGGTTATCGGCCAAAATCTCGTCGCCGCCCGCACGTTCGCCGCATCGCCATTTCCGTCCGAGCCAGCCGCTGTCCACGTCAGAGGCTACGACGCCAATGACACCCCGGCGCACGACACGGCCGGGATCGCGCGGTTTTTCCTGGACCGAGGGCGATGATCCGGACTGGACTCATCGCCGTCGCGCTCGTCCCGCTTTGCCTGTTCGTCACGGCGGGCGCGCATGCCGGGACGGATCCGTCCCAGACTTTCCGGAATTTCGGCCTGGACGGCGTTTGGTCGCCCGATTGCCGGCGCGACCCGTCGATCGACAATCCCCGTGTGTTCTGGCGGCCGCGCGACTCCGGGCCATTCACGCATGCCGTGACATTTGACGGCAGGACGTTCGCGCTGATCGATACGGTCGCGTCGGCGGTGCGCATGAACGACAATCAACTCCGCTTCGTGGTCGTGCGAAATGCCAGGCCCGCTTTGACCGTCACGGTCGAATGGCACGGGACCAAATTTCACACCGTTACGTCGGTCGGCGCTGACGGAACCATTTATTACCATGACGGAATCGGATCGGCGACCGGAAAGCCGAGCCTGCTCGACGAACGGTGCGATGTCGTGCCACCGCTATCCTGACCGCCTCGCCCTTCGCGCGACGCCCGTTTCGATCGCATATCGGTGAGGTTCGAGGGTTTTCCACGCACCGGCAAGCAAACAAGAAAAGATTCTACCACGGAGGACACCGAGGACCACGAAGGGCCATTGAGAAGAACGGGTGGCGCTTCGCGCGGTTGTGGATCGCACGCCCGCGCGAAGCGCTATTGTTCTTTCTTCTCAGTGGCACTCCGTGGTCCTCGGTGTCCTCAGTGTTAGATTCTTACTTTCCTACCCGCGCACCCCACCGCGATCGCCAGTCACGCGCGCCCCGCCACCGACCCATCATCACCGCCGCCACCACGGCTTGTTTGCCTCCGCCAGAGCCTCCGACCGGCTGATGCCAATATCGCGCAACATCCGCTCGTCGAGTTCCTCCAACAACCGCCGCTGCTTCCAGCGCGCGACCGCCGCGTAAACCCACCGCACCGCGCCACCGTCCACCGCCCGCCGGAACACCGCGCTATACGGGACCGCAGGAAAGCCGAATTGAACACGAACCGCCATCGCAACGCTCCATTGCCTGTTCGCACTCAATATGGCCCTCACCCCATCCGCGATCCCGTCCGAACGCTTCGCCCGCCACCGAAGCATCCGCGCTTGTCCCACCCGGCCCGGCACCCCCATAGTGCGGCCATGATATTGGACTCAGCAGGCCTGGCGGCGGTCGCGGCACTGGTCGGGGATACCGCCCGGGCCCGGATGCTCGACGCGCTCTCCGACGGCCGGGCCCTCACAGCCGGCGAACTCTCTTACGTCGCCGGCATCACGCCGCCGACCGCCAGCGTGCACCTCGCCCGTTTGGTCGATGGCGGGCTGCTGGCCGTGCTTCGCCAGGGCCGCCATCGTTATTACCGGCTGGCGTCGTCGCGGGTCGGCGACATGATCGAGCAAATCATGCTGGTCGCCGCCATCGACGGTCCGCCGCGCCACCGCCCACGCACCCCGCGCGATGATGAATTCGCCCAGGCGAGGTCGTGCTACAGCCATCTGGCGGGGAGGTTGGGGGTCGCGATCGCCGACGCCATGGTCGCCAGCGACCTTGTGGTGCTGGACGACGACGCCGGCGCGGTCACCTCGAAAGGCGCTCTGTTTCTTACCAATTTCGGCATCGATCCCGCCCACCCAGGACAACGCTTGTTCTGCCGTCCTTGCCTCGACCGGACCGAGCGCCGCCCGCATCTCGCCGGCCTCCTCGGCACCAAACTCGCCTCTCGCTGCTTCGAACTGGGCTGGATCGAGCGCATGCGCGACAGCCGATCGATCCGCGTCACCGACGAGGGCCGAGTCGGTTTGCGGGACACCTTCGGCATCGAGCCGACCACGCTGATCGCTCCGGCGAAACTGGCTGCTTGACCTGTTCAGGCCTGGATGCCGATCCAACCGCGTTTGAAATGCATATTCATTTGGGCACCGTCATCACCGGTTCATTTGGAAATCGTCATCACCGGGCCCCGACCCGCTGATCCGTCGCCACACATGCCGCGCCGAATGGCTGGCTCTGTCGCAGGACCAAAATCCACCCTTACCCGCCCGTCTCGCCAACCGCGTGCCGCGCCCCTGACACCGCCTTCCGCAACTCGTTCAGACGTTCCAGCGCCGCCAACGCCCGCGGCCGGTCAATCGCCGCCAGCCCCAACACCAGCGCCTCCAGCACCACCAGTGTCGCGCCATGCAGCGCCACCCGCCCAGATCGACCCCGAGCAGCGGGCACCACGACATCCGCCATCCGCGCCAATCCCGATTCCGGCGAGTCGGTCACCAGAACAACCGGAAGCGCCAGCCGCCGCGCCTCGGCGATGGTCGCCGTCACCTCCCGATACGCGCGCCCGTAGGCCAGCAGCAAAACCCCATCCCCCGTTCGCAGATCCATCAGCTGATCCGCCAGTCCAATCCCCGTCGCGTCCAATGCCCGGGCCCGACGGCCCGCGCGACCCAGCAGCGTAACGGCGTAACCCGCCAGCAAAGCCGACGGCCCAATTCCGAACACCACAATCCGCTCGGCGCCACCCAAAACCCCAGCCGCCATCAGCAAACGCTCCCGCGCCACGCCGGAGCGCAACGCCGCGAACGCCTCCTGATGCGCGTCCAACGCGAGGTCGATCGCTCGCCCGGAATCCGCCCCCGCGTCCTGTAACGTCCGTCGCATCCGTGCCGCCGGCGACTGCCCCTCCAATGCCGACGCCAAAGCCCGCCGCAATCCGCCCATCCCCTCGAACCCCAGCGCCTGCACCGCGCGGATCACACTGGCGTCGGACAGGTCCATCCGGCGTGCCAGATCCGCGGCCGAGCCGGCAACAGCCAACCCAGGATTGGCCTCGATAAAACGCAGCACCTTGAGTGTCGCCGGCGGCAATCCGCCAACAGCGTCACCGATCCGATCCCGCAACAACGCGGATACGGCGGCTGGCGGAGCCTCACTCATGGCGAAATCTTCACGATGATCCATTTGTTACATTGATCGCTTTTATGTAGCGTATACTACATCACCGTCAAACACCAGGAGGGTCCCGTGGACTGGACCGTCGCCGTTCCCACTTTCCTCGCCGCCACCGTGGAATGGGTCGAGGCCTTCACCATCGTCCTCGCCGTCAGCCTGACCATCGGCTGGCGCGCCGCCGGCGGAGCCGCCCTCGCCGCGTTGCTGGTGCTCGCAGCGATGACCGTCGCGACCGGCGGCGCGCTGAGCCTCGGCGTCAGCATCTTCTGGTTGCAACTGGTCATCGGCGTTTTCCTGCTGCTGTTCGGTGTCCGCTGGCTGGCCAAGGCCGTCGCGCGCCACGCCGGCCTCAAAGCGCCGCACGACGAAGCCGAAGAATTCGAGCACACCCGCGCCCAACTCACCCGAGGCGACCGCTCCGCCGGCTGGCTGATCGCGTTCAAGGGCGTGTTGCTGGAAGGCCTCGAAGTCTGGCTCATCGTCGTCGCCCTCGGCATCCACGGATCCTGGGCTTCCAGCGCCGGCGCCGCGATCGCCGCCCTGCTGGTCGTCGGCGCCGCCGGCCTGGTGGTCCGCGCCCCGCTGGCCCGCGTGCCCGAGAACGCGATCAAATTCGTCGTCGGCGCCATGATCGTATCGTTCGGCACGTTCTGGACCCTGGAGGCGATCGGCGGCCCAGGGGTGTGGCCAGGGGGCGACTGGAGCCTGCCGGGATTGGTCGTGTTTTACGCCGGAGGCGGATTGTTGCTGGCCACCATCGCCCGGCGCCCGGTCACCATGCGGGCCACGCGATGAGCGCCTTCGTCAAAACCCTGTTCGGCGACGCCTGGAACCTGTCCGTCGTCGCGATCCTGGTGGCGGTCATGACCGCATTGTCCTTCGCCGGTCACGCGAACGCCGGAGCGTTCGTGATCCCGCCTCTGACTTTGGCTGGCGTGGCGGTGCTGGCGCGGAAGTAATCGGCGCCGTCACCCGTCGCGATGATCCAACCCGATGTCCAGCACCTGCGCGCTGTGCGTCAGCCACCCCACCGACAGCAAATCCACGCCCGACGCCGCGATCGCCGGAGCGGTCTCCGGCCGGATGCGGCCGGACGCCTCGGTGATCGCCCGCCCGCCAACGATCGAGACCGCTTCTCGCAACAAATCCGGCCCCATGTTGTCCAGCAGCACCGCGTCGACCCGCAACTCCATCGCCTCACGCAGTTGCTCCAGCGTATCGACCTCGAGTTCGATCTTCACCAGGTGGCCGACGCCGGCGCGCGCGCGTTCCACCGCCGGCTTCACGCCCCCGGCGATGGCGACGTGATTGTCCTTGATCAGCACGGCGTCATCCAGGCCGAACCGATGGTTTGATCCGCCACCGACCCGAATTGCGTATTTCTGCGCCGCGCGCAGGCCCGGCATCGTTTTACGCGTGCAACAGACCTGCGCTTTCGTTCCCGCGATGGCATCCGCGATGCCGCGTGTCGCCGAGGCCACGCCACTCAGATGCGACAAAAAATTCAGCGCCACGCGTTCCGCGGTCAGGATGCCCCGCGCCGGTCCCGAAACGGTCGCGATCACGTCGCCCGGCTTCAGGCGTTTGCCGTCGGGCAGCACGACGTCGATCTCGATGCGCGGATCGATCAATCGAAAAGCCCAGAGCGCGAAATCCAGTCCGGCGACGACGCCCGGTTGGCGGGCGACCAGCGCGCAGGTGGTACGCTCGCCGGCCGGAACGATCGAGTCGGTCGTCAGGTCGCCGGCGCGGCCCAGATCCTCCAGCAGCGCCGCGCGCACCGTTGGTTCGATCATGATCGCGGGCAGGGGCGGGATATTCGTGCCGCCGGCATCCGCTTTATCCGCCGGCCCGACGCTCCGCTGAGCCTGGACGACGACCGGGGAGAGCGGCTTTCCGCTCATACCGCCAGCATCCTCTCCACGGAGCGGCGCGCGGCGGCGGCGAGATCGGACGGGATCGTCACCTCATGCGTCATCGTCTCCAGCGAGCGTCGGATTTTCGGCAGCGTGATCCGTTTCATGTGCGGGCAGAGATTGCACGGTTTGACGAAATTCACCGCCGGATGATTGACCGAAACGTTATCCGCCATCGAACATTCCGTCAGCAGCACGACTCGCGCCGGCTTTTCACGCCCCACGTAATTCGACATGTCGGCGGTCGAGCCGGTGAAGTCCGCCTCAGCCACCACGTCAGGCGGGCATTCCGGATGCGCCAGGATGATGACGCCGGGATAATCCTCGCGCAGGGCTCGAACTTCCTTCGGCGTGAAGCGCTCGTGCACTTCGCAATGCCCGGCCCAGGCGATGATTTTGACCCGGGTCTGGGCGGCGACGTTTTGGGCCAGATATTCGTCGGGCAGCATGATCACCTCAGGCACGCCGAGCGATTCCACCACCTTCTTCGCGTTGGCGGAGGTGCAGCAAATATCGGACTCGGCCTTCACCGCGGCGGATGAGTTCACATAGGTAACGACTGGCACGCCCGGGTGTCGCTGTCGCATCAACCGCACGTCGGCGGCGGTGATCGAGGCCGCCAGCGAGCACCCCGCCTCCAGATCCGGGATCAGCACGGTCTTCGCCGGGTTCAGCATCTTGGCGGTCTCCGCCATGAAATGCACACCCGCGAGAACGATGACATCGGCGTCCACCGTCATCGCCTCCCGCGCCAGAGCCAGGCTGTCGCCCACGATGTCGGCGACGCAATGAAAGATCTCCGGCGTTTGATAGTTGTGCGCCAGAATCACGGCATTCCGCTGCCGCTTCAGCGTCAGAATGGCGTCGATATCGTCGGCGAACACAGGCCACTCGATCGGCGGGATCACCGATTTGACTTTCTGATACAGCGGCGCGGTCCGCTCCCGCGTGGCGGTCATGGACATAGAATGGGCCCTCCTGGTTATGCTCTATATGAGCATTTATTGGGCTTATGCTAGAGGTGAGTATAAGTTTGTCAAGCGCCGTCCAGGGAGCCGTTTGGCGGCCCGCGATGGGTGTCTCCGCGGGAAGGCGCGCCACACCAGTCCGGCACGAGGCAGGCCCGCGCCGTCCGCCGATCCATGACCTTAAACGTTCCGGATCACCGCCGCCCGCCTCGCCTGATGGATATCCGCGCGATATTTATCCCGGAGACCAGGCGAATCGTCCCTGAACGGCGCAATGCGCACCTCCCGTCATGCGTTCCGCGCGGGGCAACGGTCGCACGAGACACTGGCATTCAGGACACGCGTTGCTTTAGGCTTCCGCGCTGGCGTGTCCCAATGGAGGACCGAATGCAGGCGCGAACCGTTTACGGTATCATTGTCGCTGGTGTCATCGGCAACTTCGCGACGCCGGTGCCGGCCGAACCACCCGAGGACGCGGATCCATCCCTGGCACCATGGTTTCGCAGCCTGCGTCACCCACAGACCAACCAATCGTGCTGCGACATGGCGGATTGCCGCATGGTGCAGTACCGCACGGCAGGCGATCACTTTCAGGCCTACATCGGCAACGAGTTTCCGCGCTGGTCGAACGCTCCGCACGCCTGGGTCGATGTGCCCAACGCGAACGTGCTGCACCGTCGCGACAATCCCACCGGCGAGGGGATCGCCTGCTGGTTTCAGGGTCAGGTGCTCTGTTTCATCGAGGGCAATGGCACGTGACGCGCGGGGGATTGGCCTGACCGCGACGGCCGATACGTCTTATCCCGAGCGCACCAGCGGCAACTTGCTTCCCACCACCGCGCGTTCCGCCAGCACCTCGCGCCGAAAGCGAAACAACTTCGCTGGGCGGCCACCCGTTTCCGTCGCCATTTCACCGGTTTCCTCGACCAGATCCTGCTGATCGATCAGCCGGCGAAAATTCTGCTTATGCAACAGCCGGCCCGCCAGAGCCTCCACCGCCCGTTGCAATTGCAACAAAGTGAAACTCGGCGGCATCAATTCAAACACCACCGGACGGTACTTGATCTTCGCCCGCAGCCGGGCAATGCCGGTCGCCAGAATGCGGCGATGATCGTGCGCCATCGGCTCGCCCGGAACCACGCCGTTCACACCGGCCTCGGGAACCAGCCGCGCCTCCCAGAGCAGTTCATAACGTTGCAGGATCAACTCCTCGTTCCAACGCTCGTTCTCCAGGCCGAAGTTGATCGCCACCCGCCGCCATCGTTGCCGGCGCGTGATGGCATCCGGCGCGTCCTCGGTCCACGCGATCAGGCCCGGCGTGAAATTGTCGTCCAGCAGACTTGAGGTTTTGCGCCGATCCTCCCACGGGAAAAACTGGTACCAATCGCGCCAGCCCGCGCCCGGATCGCCAGATACCGCCGCCTCCCGCGTCAGTCCCAGGTAACTGACCGAAACGATCCTCCGATCGGAGCCCGTGGTGCGGCCCGGATCGGCGAAGGTGTAGAGCTGCTCCATATAGCCAAGCGGATGATGCGTCTGCCGCTCCACCCACGTGCGCAAACTGGCCTGCAACGACCGCTCACTGGATTCGAACGGACCCGAGGGCAACGCCCGCCCCTTGTCGATCGTCAGCACGCGCGGCTGCCCCGAGGTCACCGCGACGATGACCGCGATCAGTTCGGCGGCAACGGAGGCCGCCTCACGCTCCGCGCTGAGGACTGGCATGCCGTGCTCATCGCACGCCGAAGGCCGCGTCGCCAGTGGGTCAGGGGGGCTGGGGTGGGAAGAGCGTCAGGGCTCCGTCCTGAAACCCGCCATGGCTTTGCCCTGGACCCACCAAAGGGCGCGGCCCTCTGGACTCTATCCAGTGGGGGGAATGAGGAGGGGGCGTGACCAGACCTCGCGAGGTCTGGTCACGCCCCCTCCTCATTCCCCCCAATCCATGGTTCCAAGGGGCAACGCCCTGGCGGGGTTTGGGGCAGCGCCCCAACGCCTTCTCCACCCCAGCCCCCTGGCCCATTGGCGAAACGCGGCCTCGGGTGCGATAAACGCCGTCGATGCGCGCCCTGTATCATCTTCCGTTGTCGCCCTATGCCCGCAAGGTGCGCCTGGTGCTGGCCGAAAAGCGCCTGCCCGTCGATTTACGCGTGGAAAAACCGTGGGAGCGTCGCCCCGAATATCTGGAGCTCAACCCCGCCGGCACCGTCCCCACGTTGGTCGAGGACAACGGCATGGTCATTCCGGATTCAGCGGTGATTTGCGAGTACCTCGATGAGGCCTACCCGGAAATCCCCATTATGGGCGACACAATCCAGGAGCGGGTGGAAGTGCGCCGCCTCGCCGCCTGGTTCGACGGCAAGTTCGCCGCCGAGGTGACGCAGAACCTGTTGGGCGAAAAATACATGCGCGCGCAGGCTCGCCGGGGCAACGCCGACCCGGCCTCGATCCGCACCGGCTACACCGCGTTGCGCTACCACCTGGATTATCTGGGCTGGCTGGCGGAAAATCGTGAGTGGCTCGCGGGTCCGAATTTGTCACTGGCCGATTTCGCCGCGGCCGCCCATTTATCCTGCCTGGACTACATCGGCGACGTGGACTGGCGCCTGTCGCGCACCGCCAAGGACTGGTACGCGCGGATCAAGTCGAGGCCCGGCTTCCGCACGCTGCTGTCCGACCGCGTGCCCGGCATCACACCGCCCGAGCACTACGTCGATCTCGACTTCTGAACGCCACTATTCGGGGAGAAAAAACATGGCCGTGACCGCGCGATCGGTGCCGATCCTGAAGGACAACTACGCCTGGCTGCTGCGCGATACGGAAACCGGCGCGACGGCGATCGTCGATCCAGCCGAGGGCGCGCCGATCATCGCCGCGATCGAGGCCGACGGCGGTCGGCTGGACATGATCCTGCTGACGCATCACCACGGCGACCACATCGCCGACACCGACGTCGTTCGCGCGAAGTATCCCGGCGTCAAGGTCGTCGGCGCCGCGGCGGACGCGCACCGGTTGCCGAAACTCGATCAGGCGGTGCGCGAGGGCGACACGGTGACGCTCGGCAATGCGACCGCCCAGGTGATCGAGACGCCTGGCCACACGCGGGGCCAGATCAATTATTTCTTTCCGGGCGGGCCGATCCTGCTGTCCGGCGACACGCTGTTCAGTCTCGGCTGCGGCCGGCTGATAGAGGGCAACGCGACCGAAATGTTCTCCAGCCTGAGCAAGCTCGCGGCGCTGCCCGACGACACGCTGGTTTGTTGCGGCCACGAATACACCGAGAGCAACGCGAAGTTCGCCCTCAGCGTCGATCCGAACAACACCGCGCTGCGCGCTCGCGCCGAGGAAGCCCATCAGCAGCGCGCCAAAGGCGAGCCCACGATCCCGTCGCGTCTGGGCGACGAAAAGCGCGCCAATCCGTTTCTGTTGGCGAAGGACGCCGCCGCGCTGGCCGATGTCCGTGGCAAAAAGGACCGGTTCTGAACGAACGCTTCGCCTTACGCGATCGTCACGGCTTGTCTCGGCGGGCCGGGCAGTGTGAACAAGGAACGTAACCGATGAAACTATATTACTCGGCGACCAGCCCCTATGTGCGCAAGGTCATGGCCTGCGCGATTACCCGCGGTCTGGAGGGCCGGATCCAGTTGCATCCGACCAATCCGCATGCCTCGCCGGCCGATCTGGTGGCGGACAATCCGACCTCGAAAGTGCCCTGCCTGGTCACCGACGACGGATTGTCGCTGTATGACAGCCCAGTGATCTGCGAAGTGCTGGACAGCATGGAAGACGCGCCAGCGCTGTTTCCGCCGTCCGGCGCGGCGCGTTGGCGGGCACTGAAATTCCAGGCCATGGGCGACGGCATTCTCGACGCCGCCGTCCCCTGCCGCGGCGAACTGGGCCGCCCGAAGGAGGCCGCGCGCGACGCCGCGATCGCCCGGTATAAAACGGTGATGGC
>Ga0182030_10013290_pt1 | contig 16381 bp, 14 predicted proteins | sample 812S3MmetaG_FD_121299 | JGI IMG/M metagenome (GOLD analysis project Ga0182030, IMG submission 121299) | Permafrost microbial communities from Stordalen Mire, Sweden - 812S3M metaG (Illumina Assembly) | ecosystem: Environmental > Terrestrial > Soil > Wetlands > Permafrost | place: Sweden...
CTAGGGGCGAGGCGACCAAAGACGACGGCATATTTTCATTGGTGTGGCGAAAGGGTCCGCAGGGATGGAAGATCGTGCTCGACCACACGAGCTGAATGCAATCGAGGGTAACCGGCGATTCGTCTCTAAGGCATTTGGACCGATGCTGGATCGAGCCCCTTGAGAATCTCGTTGGCCATCACGCTTTGTCCGTGCGCAGATGCCGGGTCTTCCTCATTCGCAAAGAGGACAAGGCCAATCTTCAGCTCCGGCTCTAGAATGCAAAAGCTATTGAAGCCAACAATGTTGCCCTCCTGCCAAATAACTCGGCGACCGTCGGAACTCATCTGCTGCCAGTTGAGCCCAGCGGCATAGTTGCCGCTCTTCAATACAGGCTGGTGCGACAGCTTTACGGCTTCATCCAGCTCTTCCATTTGCCACCGAGCGTATTTGAGCATGTCGTTGACGCTGGATTTTATCGCTCCCGCGCCATGTAGCTGGTTCGGATTTTCGGGCGCGAGATTGCCCTTTTCGTCGTATCCATTTGCGGCCTTCAACTCCTGCGCGGGATTCATCGTGACAGTGCTTTCGCCCATTTTGAGCGGGCCAAAAATCCTCTCTTTCAGCAAGGCTTCGTAAGACATTCCGTAAAGGCGTTCCAGAATGTAACCGGCCAGCATGGCACCGGCGTTCGAGTACCTGAACTTGTCACCCGGAGCCGCATCCAGCTTGACCTTATGCAGATCGGCATAGAAGTCTTGCCGCGTATAGGTTTTCTCGATCTTGGCTATCCGTGTTGGCCATGGAATCACGTTGTTTTCGAAATCAGGCTGAGTTTCCGGCTGGTCCGGAATAAAAAACGGCAGCCCTGATCGATGATCCAGGAGATCGAAGAGCCGGATCGGATGGCCTTCAAATTCAAGATTCGGATAGTCGCCATCAAGGTACTTGCGCACATCGTCATCGAGCTTGACCTTGCCCTCAAGCGCCGCCCGCGCAAGCAACACGCCTGTGAATGTCTTGGTGATGGATGCGATGGGATACAAAGTGTTCGCCGTAGCAGTTCGAGCCCTCCCCTTTTCTGCCGTCCCATAGTTGAAGGTGAAGATCTGGCCATCCTTGATGACGCCAACGGAGAGTCCAACCGCTTGCGGATTCTCTTTGAAGAAGCGGTTTGCGGCGTCGTTGACGGTCGCCGCAACCGCGGTTGCATCGCCTGCGGGAATTCGGACATTTGGGTATTCAGCAGACGTTGTCAAGCATGACAAGGCGATCGCAACAAGCATCATTTTCAATGACGTCAAAGCAAACTCCTAACCTGATCCTGACAACATGCTGAGCACGTACAAAGCCATTACTGTGAGGCGCAAGTCGTTGAAATGATTGCGGCGGTCCGAGGCCGTCAACCCGATATCCGTCCATTCTCCACTTCCTCTGTCCGGAATCGGACAGTGAGGTCGAATCATGCGGTGATCCCGTGCTGTAAACTGGACACGCTATGAGTTGCCTGTTTTGCAAAATCATTGACGGAAGCATTGCCTCGAAAGCCGTCTATCAGGACGACCAATGCTACGCGTTCGCGGACATTCACCCGCAGGCTCCGATCCACGTTTTAATTGTCCCTCGGGAACATATCGTCTCGCTCGCTGAAGTGAATGAAGGAGACAAGCCGCTGCTGGGTCACCTTGTTTCGGCGACGGCGGAGATCGCGCGCGCCAAGGGCCTCGGCAAGGGTTATCGCGTTGTAGTCAACACCGGCGCGGATGGCGGGCAGACTGTGGATCATCTCCACCTGCATTTGCTGGGGGAAAGGCAAATGACGTGGCCGCCTGGATGATTTTTTTGAGCGCGAAGAAGTAGAGGGCACTTCCGTTATGGAAGCGCCCTTTTCAGCTTTCGTTCACGGATAAGCAAACAACCCAAGTTCGAAGCTCGCCGCTTGCACGATGCAAAGAGCTGACAACTTACAACTGCTTCTTACACCGGCTGCTGGTAGTACTCCTCTTCCTCTTCGAGGCCATAGCGGCGGAGCAGGTTCGGCAGGCTCTGCGAGAAGGCCGAGCGCGGCATCACTGTGTCACAACCAGCCTCGATCGCCTTGAGCTTCAAATCGCCCTGGAGATGGTTGAGAAACCCGATGATCGAAGTGGCCTTCTTGAGCTTGGATTTGAATTTGGGAATCAGCGAAATCGGTTTGGCGTTGAGATTGTTGAGGTCGAAGACCAGCAGCGTGGGCCGCTCGGCTTCCGGCACGTCGGTCAGTCTCGCGACCGACTCCTTGTCGCCACCCTTGATGAACTCAACCTTTACACCCAACTTGCGCGCAGTTTCCTGAATCTTGGCCAGGAAGAACAGATCCTCAATGAAGCAGAATATGCGTGTCGGGGCATCCTCTCGAACGGGAACCGGCGGTTGCGGAACGTAGGCGTCCTGATAATGGCTGTTGTGGCCGTTGCTCGAAAGCTGGATGGTGGAGGACGGGCCGTCAGAGACGTTGCCGTTTACCACACGGTAACTATGGTCCATGGGACCGACAAATTCCCTGGGACCCTTCTGCTTGCCTCTGCGCTTGCCCTGCCCATTTCCAGGCCCGGCCACGCTGTTTCCGGGCTGTGCCGCAGAGGAAGAACCCTTCTGAAAGAACTTTTTCTTCTTCCGGCCCTGGCCCTGGTTAGTGTGAGCCTGATGCGGCTGAGGGCTCGCGGTGGCCGGGCGCGGCGGAGCAGGTTTGGGCTCGACCGGTTGTGCCGGAGTTTGGGCCTGCGGCTGCGCCTGGGGCGCGACGGCTTGGCTGGATTTATTCTTGCGGCGGCGCCTGCGGCGCCGATGCCCTTGCGACTGTCCCTGGCCAATGGCCGGGGCTGGCCCAAGTTCAGACTGGGGCTGCGTCGATTCTGTCGTCATGCGTGTACTTCCTGGCACTTTGCAGTCTGTTGCATAGCGCTTCTAGATTCAGCCATTCCCGCCCAGTCCTGAGGCAGGATCTGAGCATCCCTTTTGTCTGCCGCCTGTCCAAGTTTGGACGGGGAACACCACGGCTGACCGTAAAATTGTTGCGAAGCATCGAGAAACTAGTTGGGGAGCGGCACTCCGCAAATTACCTACCATGATTCCCGGAAGAACTTCAGGCTGCCACACAGGAGCCTTGCTTTATCTCCACCCGCTTGTCGGGCACTTTGCCTGGACTGTCAAAGCGCGGCCAGTGTTTTCCTCTCGGGGCAATTTCCTCTGGAAACATTCGCCGTATGCAACCTTGCAACGGTTCAATCTGTCGGCGAAAATTCCTCACTCGGCGGCGAGCTTGCTCTACCCGGTTTCGGGTGGCCCGCGTCAGCCGCTTGATCGGCAACTCCGATACTACAGCGAAGCATCGCGGCTGGCAAGTCCGAAACGAACACTTATTGCACAATAAGCCCGAATTGGCGTCTTCCCTGTTTGGGGCCAGGGTTCACCGCTCCGTTCGCAGCTCTTCCTTCCTTTATTCTAAATCAACCAGGCTGGCCGGGATCTAGCCGGACCTCTTGACGCGGTCCCTGAGCACCACAAACAGGCACCCATCCTTGCCACGCCTCTGCTGGGTAGAGGTCGGGCAAGGATGGGATGTTTGTTCTTGAAAGATCGCTGCGCCGATTCCTGAACCCTCTACACCAGCTTGGCGTCAAGCGTGATTTCAGTGTTGTTGGCGAAGAGCTTGGAGATGGGGCAGCCGGCCTTGGCACCTGCCGCGGCCTTCTGAAATACTTCCTCGCTGACGCCTGGAATGCTGGCTGTAGTGGTGAGGGCGATTTTGGTTACCGCGAAGCCTCCTTCGACCTTGGCCAGCGTGACGGCTGCGTGGGTTTCGATCTTTTCCGGGGTAAAGCCCTCGCCGCCCAGAGTTGCCCCCAAGGCCATGGAATAGCAGCTTGCGTGGGCCGCCGCAATGAGTTCTTCGGGGGTGGTGCCGCTGTCGGCGCCTTCAAAACGGGTGGCGAACGAGTAGTTGGCGTTGCTGAGCACGCCCGTAGCCGTAGAGATGGTGCCTTTGCCTTCTTTGAGTGATCCTGTCCAAACCGCACTTGCCTTGCTTGCCATTGTCCCTCCTTGGGGGATTCGAGATCCGGTTTCCTGATCCTGGTTACCTGGCGTACCGGCGGGGGGAAGTCCGCGGAGCGCCAGAGAGTTGATGCATAAGGCACCTGCCGGGATGCTGGCCGGCTGGCTGCCCTCCCTACCATGCTAATCTGTCGGGCATGTTGCCGCAGCGGCCCGGAGCGCTCGATCCTGATTTTGTGAACAATTCTTCAATTGCCGGTTCGGCTGAGACCGCCGCTCAGCCGGTGGAGCACCATTGCCAGGTATGCCCAACCTGCTCTCACCGGCTCAGCGGACACCATTGCAAGTTGGTTTGCATGCAATGCGGGTATTACATGAGCTGCGCGGATTACTACTGAACCACGCGAGACATGGTGAACTCTGCCTTGATCGCTTCGTTATTGGCTGGCCTTTCGCGCGGCTTCAAACTCGTCGCCGGGGAGCCATTGGACGGGTTTAGGCTGCGCGCTTGCCAGCCAGCCGAGAACGAAGCCGAAGCGGGCCAGCTTAGCGTTGCCGCGGAAGTCCCAATCTGCTCGGTACTCGTCGGAGGGCTGGTGGTAGTGGTTCTTGACGTATTCCTCCGATTGCTGGTGGCCCCACTCGGGCGTATGGCCCTCGAAGAGATCCCCCTGATCGACGGAAAAGGCGGGAATGCCGACGCGGGCGAGGGAGAAATGGTCGGAGCGGTAGTAGTGGCCGGCCATGGGGTTGGAGTCGGGCAGCAGAGCCAGATCGAATGCGCCGGCAACGGATTGGACGGTGGGCCAGAAGTCTATTCGCTCGGCTCCGCCCAGGCTAACCGAGCGGGGAATGCCGATGGGCAGCAGCATATCAAAGTTCAGGTCGAGCGCGATTTGGGCGGCAGGAATGGGCGGATGCATGCCCAGGAATTGCGAGCCCAGCAGGCCCTGCTCCTCGGCGGTGACGGCGGAGAAATAGACGGCGTGCGGAGGCCGGACAGACGATTGCGAAAAGGCGCGGGCCAGTTCGAGAAGGATGCCGCAGCCGGTTCCGTTGTCGGCCGCGCCGTTGTAGATATTGTCGCCCTTGGCGTCGGGATCGATTCCCAGGTGGTCGTAGTGCGCTGTGTAGAGGACAGCCTGGTTGGCGGGGCTGACGCCGGGAACGCGCCCTACGACATTTGAGCTGACGTAGCGTCGGACGCGGCTTTCGATATGCGCGCGGAGGCGAACGGGCAGCTCGACGGCATGGAATGCGCCAGGCTTGCCCGCTTTCTCAATGGCCTGGTCGAGGTCGCCGAGTCCGGCGAGGGTGAGCAGCCGCTGAGCCACGTCGTGCTGAATCCAGGCGGCAGCGCGCAGCGTTGCGCTGGGGTCGCCTGCAAGATAGCTCTTTTCGACGGCTTGCGAATTGCGAACCACTTCCCAGCCATAACTCGCCAAATCGGTGCGGTGGATGACGAGCACGCCTATGGCTCCCCGGCGGGCAGCTTCTTCGTACTTGTAGGTCCAGCGGCCATAGTAGGTGAGCGCGTTGCCTTTGAAGAACTTCTCGTCGTCGGAGGGCGGTTCGTTGACGATGACCAAGGCGATTTTGCCCTTGAGATCGACACCGGCATAGTCGTCCCAGTTGTACTCGGGTGCATGGATGCCGTAGCCGACAAAGACGATGGGCGCGTCGAAGTCTGCGCTGAGCTGGCCGGTTTGGTCTTTGGAGACAACTTCCGTTCCGTAGGTGAGGTCGACCGGCGCGCCGCTTGAGGGAACAAACGAGAACTTGGTCTTGTCCTCGATGGTGTGGACGGCCACCAGCGGGACTTGTTGGAAATAAGCGCCGTTGTCGCCGGCCGGTTCCACGCCGGCCAGAGCGAACTGGGTGGCGATGTATTCGGCTGCCAGCTCCGCGCCACGCTTGCCGGGACCGCGGCCTTCGAGCAGATCGAGAGACAGAAAACGCACATGGGCGCGAATCTTTTCCGGATCGATGGAGGCAGCGGCGGCACGGGCAGCAGCTGGCAGGCCGGGGATTTCGGGGACCGGCGTGGCGGCGGGCTGCTGGGCGCGGACCAGTGTGGCGGCGATGAAGGCGGCGGCAAACATGAACATTCGGTTACGGTGCACGGGATCTCCCTGAGGGGAACGCGGTTCGCGTCGGATGCTGAAACGAAGACAGAACAAATGAGCTATCAGAGTACGTCCAACTGCTGGTCAAGGGCAATTGCATTCGGTTGGGAGTGATGGGGAACTTTGAAAGAGAATCCGTCAGGAGATAAGGTTCGCATCCTTCATGCCGAGATCAGTAGCTTTCAAGCTCACCCGCCGACCGGCTGCGCTGCCGGCGACAGACGCGCGCGTTTGAGTACCTTGCGGGCCAGGCCGGTGAGCGCCATGGTGGCTGCTACGCTGAGCGGAACCCAGCGCCGCTCGCCGCCCAGCGCGGCCAGAGTCTTTATATCCCGCTCAGAGACCGTGCGGATGCGGACGTAGTAGTTGACCTGCATGATGGCATGGCGGACGGTCATGCACAGGTCCTGCTCGGGAACGGACGAGTCGAGCAGCGTGGGCAGCTCCCACAAGCCGGGCATTACGGTGAACGATGCGGGGCGCCGTTCCAGCAGCACTTCGCAGTCTGCCTCGCCGGGCTGGCAGCCGCCGCGGACGGAGAGAGCGTGAGCCACTTCGCGGCTGAGCATGCGGGGGCGCGGCTGTGTTTTGTGCTCGCCGCGGGTTTGGCAGTCGGCGGCCAGCGGACACACCATGCAGTGCGGATTCCGCGGCAGGCAGACTGTCGCTCCCAACTCCATGAGCGCCTGGTTAAAGTCGCCGGGGTGCGCGGGGTCGACCAGATGATTGGCCAGAACCTCGATCTTTCTCTTCAGGGTTGCGCCCCCTGCGCGGCCGCCGGCTTCCCAGCCTTCCAGCCGGCACAGTACGCGCTCCACGTTGCCGTCGACGACGGCCACCACTTCGCCGAATGCAATGCTCGATATGGCGGCGGCTGTATAAACGCCGATCCCGGGCAGCGTTCGCAGGGCCTCGGAGGTGACGGGAATGTTGCCCTGGTGATGGCTTGCGAGAAACTGCGCGGCCTTGTGGAGCATGCGCGCGCGGCGATAGTAACCCAATCCGCTCCACATCGCCAGCACGTCTTCCTCAGAGGCAAGCGCCAGGGAGACGAGCGTTGGAAAACGGGCCAGAAAGGCCTGGTGGCGCTCGACTACTGCTGCCACCCTGGTCTGCTGCAGCATGATCTCCGAGACCCAAACGCTGTAGGGGTCAGGGTTGCGCCGCCAGGGCAGGTCGCGCCGGTTGTGCGCATACCAATCCAACAACAGGAGACGCAGCCTGGCGGTCTTGCCTGCTTCCTGGTCCAGTTTGGCCATGGGGTCAGATTAAGGCATTTGCCTCGGTCGCGCATTCTCTAAACTCGATGGATACGGCGCTTGAACTTCTTCCCCCGCGTGGCATCGCATTGGCCGAGCCGGACTTATTTCTGTGAACGAAAATTACCTGGATTGGTCTTTTCACGACGCCGCGGCAAATATTCGGCGACAGAGAACACCTTTCCGTTGTATCTTGATGGCAATCCCGTGCTGAACGCGAAGCCTTTCATCTTGCGACGAATATGCACCGCAGGAGACGGAACGCCGGATCGGCAGGCAGGAGCCGCCCAGTGCTTTGGGGGCTTTTTCTAAACTTCAAGGAGGTTTTCTCGTGAAACAGACCTTTCTCGTGCTCTCTCTCGTGCTGCTATCCGCGTCTGCCGGTCTTTCGGCCCAGACTCCGAGCTTCTCTTCCAGCCTAGTTGCCCCGGAATCCAGCCTCGACGGAGCTGGCGGCCAGGTATCGTCGCCAAAAGGCGAGGCCAGTTCGTCCCACACTCTCACGCGGTTCGCGCTCGGTTTCGGCCTTTCGCCGCTGGGTCTTCAATTGGCGGCGACAACCAACCTGAGCGCCAACTTGAACCTGCGGGCCACCGGCAACTTCTTTAACTACTCCACCAATTTCAATGCGAGCGGGATCAGCGCCACCGCCAAGCTGAGCCTGTCTTCGATGGGAGTTGCCGTGGATTATTACCCCTTGCACCTGCCCATCCGCATCAGCCCCGGCCTGCTGCTCTACAACGGAAACCAGCTTACTGCCACAGCCGGCGTTCCCGGTGGAGACAGTTTTACATTGAACGGACAAGACTACTACTCAGCCAATGCAAATCCACTGAATGGAGCTGGAACGCTGGCGCTGAACACCACCAAACCGGCCTTCACCATCACCACTGGTTGGGGCAATCAAATTCCGCGCAAGGGACACTTGTCTTTCCCGTTTGAAATTGGCATCGCCGTGACCGGTGCGCCCACCGTAAATGTAAATCTGGGCGGCACGGTTTGCCTTGACCAGGCGCAAACAGAATGCGCTAGCCTGACGGGCACCAACCCGATCGCAACTACATTCCAAACCAACCTGACCGCCCAGGTAGCCAAGTGGAACAGCGATTTGAAGCCGCTTACGACCTATCCCATCATCTCTGGCGGCGTGGCTTATAGCTTCCATGTCCGTTGACTGAGTCCGGGGATGTGCCTGCCTTATTAAGGCGACGGGGAGTACAGCGGTACAGGCGTACAACGGCTGTACCGCGATTCTTGAATTGGCTGTAAATCTTTTGTTTCAGGTTAGTTACGGGATCGGTACTGGGATACAGGCGCTGTACCGGCGTCTGCGCTTTACTTGTAACTCATTGATTCTGCTTCGGTTGAGTGGCCCAGTACAGGCGTACAGTCGAAAATTTGGATCTGAACGGGTTTTCGGGCTGGTTTCCTGGACAAGTCGAATGGGATGAGAGATTTGCATAGCTTTTCCGCCTAGAAAATATTGCGTTGAAACAGGACTTTTTCATGCAAATTTGCCTCATAAAGCTGGTTCGGCGGGCCTGTTGGAGTGCGAACTGGCCAGCGGGATTGCGGCGGAGCGCGGGGCTTTGGGCGGGGTGTGACGGAAATCAACTAACCCACCCCCCTCCCCCCGGTTTCTGTAGAGAAGTATCTTGTTTTCAATGGGATACGAAGAGGGCTTCGCTCCAACTGTTTGATTCTATTGGAGATCGCCGCAGACATTTGATAACAAAGTGGTTACGGGCGCTTGCTGGGCGGCCCCGGATGCTTATGCAGACTATGAATTTATTGTGCGCCATCGGGAGGAATTAATCTGCAAAAATGGAGCGTTTTCCCTGATGGTGTAGAGTGCGGCGTGGACCAGGAGGTCCCCGCGACAGCCGGCCAGGAGGCCGGCGCTACATGTTCTTGCATGGCTCGACAACGGCGGAGTGTCGCGAGTTTCCGTGTTGCCTCAGAGCCGGTTTTGGCGTACCTTGAGGGCATGGAAGTGCATTTTCCGCCCGACGTTGAAACGCGGCTCCAACAAGTGGCTGTTGCCAGCGGCAAGGATGCCGAGCAACTGGTGAAGGAAACTGTTGCCAGGATGCTCGAAAATCAGGCCCGCTTCATCGCGGGAGTGCAAAGAGGTATTGAGCAAGCCGACCGTGGCGAGTTTGGGGAGCACAAAGACGTGCTTAATCGTATCGACAGGCTATTTCACTCGTGAGATAGATTCGGTGGACAACCGAAGCGGCTGACCAACTTGAAGCCGCTGTTAAACACATCCAGCAAGACAATCCCACCGCTGCCCGGAATGTCGCTCAGGCGGTTATCGACCGCATGAATTGGTAATTCATGATGGACAAGCGCGGACGAGGAGGTCCGCGCTACAGCCGGCCAGGAGGCCGGCGCTACATTCACGCCATTACCAAATCGTGGGCCTGGGCTGCGTTGTTATTGCGTGACCGGGTGCGGGGGCAGAGGCTTGGGCGTCTTCAGGTGGGGCGCATTGGGCTCTGCCGCAGCAGTTGGCGTTGACCCTTCGGCGGGGAAACCTGAGCCCTTCTTGATGTGCAGGTCGCCCACGTCGGCGCTGAGGTCGATCTTCGCGCTGCCGGAGCCGATATGGAAGTTGGCTACCTTGTTTTCGCCATCCCCAATCTCAGGCATCGTGTAGTCGGAAGAAATGTCGCCGTTGCGTGTGCGTGCGCTTACCGTTGCCGATGCGTTGGGCGGAAGCGTTACCGACACGTCGCCTTTTCCATTCTTCGCATCCACACTGTAAGAGCCGGCCGGCTCTATGGAAATCTCTCCCCGGGTGTCGTCGACAAAACTGTCGCCGTATATCTGATTCAGATCGATGTCCTTGGCATGGGTCACAATACGAACTTGTCCCTTGGCCTGCGAGACGCGCAGATCATCGGAATCCAGAGTCAGATCGCCGGGCAGTTCCGCTACTTGCAGGTCGGTGACCGAGGTGTGCAGATGCACGGCGCCGGAGACATTCTCCATGTGCACATCGCCGAGGATCTCGCCGGTCTGCGCGACTTTGCCCTTGATCTCGGAAAGCGTGAGGTCGTTGCAGGAGCCATCGATGGTAAGGTCGCCGTCAACCTGATGCGCGGATATGTCGTGCTTGCCGGTGGAGGAATGCACTTGGACCGAGCCGCTGATGGCGCTGAGGTGCACGTCGCCGTGCGATGCCGTGATGTTGATGCCTGCGCCCAGGCCCGCCGCGGTAAGGTCTCCTCTGCCGGCGTTGACCATAACCCGCGCGGATTTGGGAACCGTGATGGTGAGGTTGATGCGGCCGCTGTTGTTTCCGTCGGACTTGACCAGCACGGCATTGCCGCTGACCGTAACGTGTGCGGCCTCCGTGTCGAAGATCTTCTTTGCATCGCCTTCGGAGCCGGCGTAGGCCACTTCGTGAGCCTGCACCTGGACCGATGATGCATCCGCCGAAGTAATGCTGACGTCGCCGCGGGGATTCTGAATCTCAATGGATGCGTTGGATGGAATCTGCGTGTTCAGAACCTGCTGGTCGTTGTCGCGCTCGGGCTGTCCGAAGGTATTGAAGAAGTCGTCGCCCTGATCGCCGAACTGGGCGCGAAACGGGCCCCACCAGTTATTCCAGCCGGCCGCACTGCATCCGATGATGGCGAGCAGGAAAATAATGCCGACAAAGCTGCCGCCGCGGCGTACCGGGACCTCGCGGCGCATGTCGAGCGCCCACTCGCCAAGCAGCGCAAGGCCGGCGCCAATGAGCAGAAGTGGCCACCAGTGGGCGTACCAGGCCCAAAATTCGCCTGAGGCAATGTGGCCGGTGACGACCAGCAACGCGACAACGCCAAAGCCTACCAGAAGAATGGGGCCAACGATTGACGGCACGTGCGGAACGTAGACTCCCCCACGGTATCCGGCCTTCCAGGCATGCTGCTGGGCCTTCCAGGCATCTCGCTGGGCGCGCCAGGCGGCTTTTTGCTGCTCGCGATATACGCGCCACTGGGTCTTTGGATCATAAGGAGTATACGGTGGCGGAGCGCCGCCGCCGGGAGGCATGTTGGGAGGTACGCTGCTCATGATTGCCCTCCATCTGGATCGTTCTCGAATGGGTGCGAGTGTGTGGTTTCGATGGCCGTGGATGCCTGCGGCGGATATTGCTGCGCGCCTCCACCGGTGGTGGGATAGCCGGGATTGGGGTAGGTCGAGCCCGCGTAAGGCGGCGGAGGATAACCACCCTCGGCGGCCAGAGCAGCGCGCTCAGCCAGCATCAGCACGCCCCACAGGATCAGATAGAGAGGCCAGCTCTTGTCCCAGCCCAGGATGTGAGCCTGGGCCAGCAGGGCGATTACACCGACAAGCAGAAGAAAAGCGGGACCGCGAAGGCGGCGAATCAGAATATAACGGCTCATTTGGAACCTCCTTGCGAAGCGAGACGACGAACGATCAGCCAGACTCCTAACCCGATTAATACCAGCGGCCATGAGAACTCAAGCAGGCGGCCATTGAATATGTCGAACTGATTGAGCAGGAGCAATGTTCCCAGGGCAACCAGGACCACGGCGCCGATGGGCTCCTTGCGCCGCCAGTAGAGCGGCGGCACAGGCGGCATGGGTGGAATGGGCGGAATGGCATAGTCCGATGCCGGCGGCGTATACGCGGCCTGCTGATACGGAGCCTGGTATGGAGTCTGGAAAGGCTGGTACTGGCCGGCCTGTGGCGGCTGATAGCCTCCTGCTGCCGGGTCTGCCGAGGCTTGCCCAGCCACGGGGGCGGAAGCAGGACTGGGCGGAAACGGGCCCGGGCCGGGTTGTGCGCCGGGCTGACCCGGCTGCCGCGGCCGACTGCCAAGATTGAGCCAGTTGCCCACTTCATTCAGTCCCAGCGGATCGGGCAGGGGCTGGCCATCGCGAATTGCCAATGCCGTGTGATATGCCTCGAACGACTGGTAAAGGCACCACGCTCCGATGAAGATGCCGAAGATGCCGTGGTACTCCGTGATGCTGACCAGCACCGCGAAGATGACGACATGGATAAGCCCTTTGAAGAACTGGCCGTTGTACATGGCGCCCACGCCTGGAATGAGTCCCAGCACAGCAGCCGCCGAAGGATGCGGTCCGCTTACAGGGGCCGTGAAGGGCTGTTGAAAGGTCTGCCAGGCCGTCCAGCACGGCTCGCAGAGAATCTGGCCACCACCGGCCTTGCGGACGCAGCTGACGCAGAGCGCCTTGCCGCAACTCTGGCAATACGCGGTCGCGCTTACACCAATGTGATTTACGCAGTCCATTTTGTGCTCCTTTCCCGTGCTGCTATAGCGGAGCCGGCGGAGTGCGCGGGCCGGGCGTGAGAAGTCAGGGAGTTAAACGTAAGGGAAGTCTCCAAAAAATCATAAGAGTCGTTGCGCGCCGGGTTAACCGACTGTTGCGGGGGATCCATGCGGGAGCCGCCGTCTTTGTGGCCGGGCGCCTGTTTCGACTCTCCCGGCGCGGCCGGCGAATTGCCCTTGGGGGCCTGCCGGGAGTCGTCGTCCTGGCCCGGTGCGGAACGGCGCAACTCGCGCATTCTCGATTCAACCTCGTAAACAAAGCGGAGGTGATCGTAATAACGAACGATGGGGGTGGAGGCCATGGTCAGCCGCCGCTCCATGAATGAGCGCACCGCGGTGGGCCGAAGGTCAGACAAATGCACGCTGCTTAAACGGAAACCGGTCAGGTAGAGCGTTAGAGTGAGAGAAAAGAACGCCATCGCCGCTGTCATCAGCAGGCGGGGTTCGGCAAAGCGGCGAACGTTCCCCACAAAGCCGGGACGCTGCCAGGCCGGGGGCATGGGCAACACACTGGCTCCGCCGGCAATAAGGCCGTAACCTTCCACCTGGCCCGGACCCGTCTGCGCCAGAATCTTGTCCAGCAATCCCAGGGGCACCTCCGGCTCGGGCGCGAGAAACTCCAGCCACTCGCGCCCACGCCGGGCTTCATCGAACAATGCCGTGCAGGCCGGGCAGACAGCCATGTGCGCGGCGAAGGTCTGCTCGTCCTCGGGCCGCAACAGCCCGTCCAGAGCATCGGCGAGGAGTGTTTCCCACTGGCCGCATGCGGGCGAGTTCGGAATGAAACTGCGATCCGCCATTACATCACCTCCCGTTTATTACGTTCCAGAAGGCGCGCCAGTTCCGCGCGGCCTCTGCTGATGCGGGACTTAACCGTTCCTTCGGGAATGCCAAGCACGCAGGCTATCTCCTTGTAGTCCAAATCCTGCAGGTCTCTAAGAATGACGGCCTCTCGCAGCTCGACGGAGACACGCGCGAGTGCATTTTGCACCATTTTTGCAAGTTCTTTCTGGGCAGCCGACTCGTGCGGAGACGGACCGCCCGCGGTGAGCCGGTCGATCGGCCTTAGCTCCTCGGCGGACTCCCAGCCGTCGTCCAGCGACGAGGTGGCCCGCTGGTTGCGGGTCCGCCGGAAGTTGTCAACCAGCAGATTGCGGGTCATGGTTGTGATCCACACCTGCAGGCTGCCGCGTCCCGTATCGAAGCTGGAGAGGTTGGAATAGACCTTCAGAAACACGTCCTGGGTCAGGTCTTCGGCGTCGGTCGGGTTGCCGGTAAAGCGGTAGCAGAGCCCGTACACACGCCGATGATGAGTGCGGACCAGTTCGGCCCATGCGCCAGAATCCCCATCCATGCATTGACGGACGATTTGGGACCAGTCGATCTCCAGCGGACCCTCCCCCACGCGCGCCAGGCGGGTGACCGGCACTGGCACCCTTCCGCCCTGCACGTGGCTTGCGGCGGGCGGCCTTTGAGCACCTAACCCCGGACCTTCCAGAGTACGCCTCGTTGGTCTGGTTGGCGATGCCAGCCCAATCTCGCTCCACGTTAATGTACCCACGCATTGCATAATTTGCTAATACGCGGAATTTGTGGAGATAGTTCCCGAGGGGGGCGGGAAAAGTGAAGCGGGACGGCCGCATCGGCAGCAAGAGAGCCGGATGCGGCGCCGAAACTGGTTGATCTCAAGGATGTTCTTCCCAGTTCCGGAAATGGGAAGGCTACTTGACGAGCGGGCGCAGCAGGCAGACATCGAAATCGAGCTGCTTTGCCCCCGGAAAGGCGTTTGCGCAAAACGCGACGGAGCGGCTGCGCACATCGGATTGGAAGAAATAGACCGGGCTTGTGTATTCGTCTTCGGTGAGAAGTAGCCATTCGTCCGGAGGAACATCCGGCCGATCGACCGGGGAGTAATTCGCGTTCCAGGGGGCCGGGGTAAAGTTGAGATTCGCCTCCTCTGCAAGCATGTAAATTGAGGGATCTCCGGAGACTTTTGCGTTTGCCGGCAGACTCTGCTTGAGCCGGGCGAGAATATAGCCGTGCGTGAGCTGCTTTCGATAGAGCACCTCTTCCCTGATCCTCATTGCGTTCCAGGCTGCGCTGGGCAGCCACGCAACGAACAGGATTGCCGCAACGGCGATGGAAAGGACTCGAGGACGCTTTCGCCGCAGAAGCTGCTCAGCTTCGGTGGCCAGCAGGGCGATGGGCCATATAGAGAAGTAGAGAATGTAGTACGGATATACAGCTTTATTGATAAGGCAGGCCGCTCCCGCCAGGCTGAACAGAGCCAGGCTCAGCTTGAAGAAGGACTGGCCATCGATCAGGTCGCCGCGCAGACTCCGCCGCTGAATGAAGGCAATGGGGAATGCGGCAAAGACCGTAAAGCCTGCGAGCGCGAGAAAAAACCATTTGCTCCAACGGATGATCGAAAGTAGGTCGGTCAAGTGAGCCTTCTCAGCCGGTTGGCTCACAACGTGCAACCACCACCGGAATTGCTCCAGCCCTTCAATGGGATGAAATTGAACGAAAGCAAGCACCGCGAGAGCTACCACTGCAAAGCCGCACCCGAACCCCGAAAGGCTTCGCGGAAGGCATCCTCTTTTGTAAGCAAGGATGCACAATATGCTGGCGCTCAGCACAAAGAAGTAAGTAGTGACGGGATGAAAACCTACTGCCGCGGAGGTGAAGAAAGCGATGCAAAACGCGTTGCGCAGGTTCGGTTCCGCATAAAAGCGGTTCAACATCGTGAATCCGATGACGACCAGCAGCAATGCGATTCCGTCCATCCTGGCATGTTGAAGCTCCTGCGGGGCGCGGTCTCCGAGCCACACCACCGCGAAGATCAAAGGCGCAACCCTCCACCCTGCGCGCATCAGCAGGAACGCCATGAGCGAAGCAGCGAGGTATCCGGCCACAATATTCGGCATCCGCGATTCCTGCTGGGTTATGCCGAAGAGCCAAAAGACGAGTACCTGCAGGTGCGGGAAAAATGGCCCGTGATAAGACCAAAGCGTCTGCCAAAAAGGAGCTTGAGAGCTGATCAAGTAGAAGAAACCGTGCCCCTTGAGATAGCTGATGGCGGGGAAGTTGAAGAACGACTCGTCGATACAAGGATTGGGGTAGAGGCCGGCAAAGCAGACAAAGAACACGAGGCTCCCAATCAAGAGCGCAAGAGAGGTTGCAAGAGCGGTTCTTCCGGCGCGGTTCATATTGCCGATTCCCCCAGGATTCCCAAACGTAGCGCCAACCAGCCATGTAGCGCCGGCCTCCTGGCCGGCTGTAGTGCGGGCGTCCTCGCCCGCGCCGGCTCGGGAGCCGTTTCCCTATTCCGCAGTCTAAACATTGGTTGTAACCTACCGCATTCATGCGAGCACAGCAACGCAAAACGCAAGTCGTATTTTGAAATCTGTCTGCACTGGCCGTATCTTTTTTGACGGCGAATGCATCTGAGTGTTGCGGGCCAAACGGACTTGTGCCCTGGAGAAAACAATGAAAAGCAGCTTTCGATCTCGTTGTGCCCTGCTGGCCTCGCTGATTACGATTGTTCTTTGTGCCGGGTGCCACGCGGCCGCTCGGACCCCCATTCCCGCTGCCGCCGCCGACGACGCACTGGCGCACGCACCGGGAAAGCAGACGGCTGTGTTTGCGGGGGGCTGCTTCTGGGGTACTCA
>Ga0182030_10013291_pt1 | contig 16381 bp, 15 predicted proteins | sample 812S3MmetaG_FD_121299 | JGI IMG/M metagenome (GOLD analysis project Ga0182030, IMG submission 121299) | Permafrost microbial communities from Stordalen Mire, Sweden - 812S3M metaG (Illumina Assembly) | ecosystem: Environmental > Terrestrial > Soil > Wetlands > Permafrost | place: Sweden...
CTGACGAAGTGGGACTGGAACGGCTCGTCGAGCGACCGCAGTTGATCCTGGTCGACTCGCGCGATGTTGCCGGCGGGATCGAGCAGGATCGCCGCGTCGATGGTGCCGAGCCGTTGCCGCACCACTCCGGACTCTGTCCTGCCGAGCTTACGCGGAGATGCTTTCGCGGCCTGGTCGAGGAAGATCACCATCGCCGACGACAGGTCGTCCGAGGTGTTGAAGTTGCCGCGGTGGATCATGCGCGGCGACCACGAATAGAAGGTGTTCGGCGCGATCGTCAGCCGCTTGGCGAACGGATTCAGGCTGAGAAAACGAGAACCGGCGAACGCCAGTGGCTTGCTGACGAGCCCCGCCGACCAGTCGATCACCGACAGCCCGGGATAGTGGTAGGGCGTCAGCGGAATCCAGAACACCTGGCGACTGGTCTCCGCGCCGTCGCGATGCCAGTTGCCGCGCTCGTTGGTGTCGCCAGCGAGGTGCAGCATCGGGTAGACTAGGACCTCGGCCGCCGGATAGCGATCCTGCGCCAGCTGCACGCTCAAATCTACCAGCACAGCGTCCGCGAGCGTCAGGCTCTTCAGCGCCGCCTTGTAGATCTCGGAGCGGTGATTGGGCTGGAAGCGCCGAACCGGTTCGGTCGCCGCGTCGACCATATCGCGCAGTTCCCGAAACCGCCCCTGAAGGTCGGCCATCCGTTGGTCTTGGTAGGCAAACATGGGCTAATCCCCGATAGAGGTCCGATCTGTGATCCAGGCTGGCAGTCGAATTCGACGTCCTCGCGAGCGTTCTCTTAGCAGACCGGTCAGCGTGGCGACACGGCCGGCTGGATCCGCTGGCCGTCCTTCCAATAGGCCGCGCACGGCAGGCTCGTCACCGACCGGCCAATGAGGTCCGGACGGCGCCAGGCCACCGGCGCGATGCGGGCACGCGCGCTCATCGCGACCCGATTGACCCCGCGGTAGAGCGCCTTCAGCACGGGGACGGCACGATCGGCGCCGATTTCCCGGGCCCTGACCCGCTTACGCTCGTCCTCGTAGGCCGCCGAGCCGGAGATCGACTTCTGCCCCTCATGGCGCCGGAAGGCGCTGAACGTAACCGGCACATAGCCAGTGCGACCGGCCAGCGCCATCCGCAGAAACAGATCGTAATCCGCGGCATAGCGCAGCGAGCGATCGATCCCGCCGATGTGCTCGTAAAATCCGCGGCGCCAGAAGCAGGCGTCCTGCAGCGGCGTCCAGCCGCCGTACAGGGTTGCCATGCGCAGGTTCGGCACCCATCCACGGCTGTAGAACAGTACCCGATTGTTCTCGTCGATGTAGAAATCGTCGCCGAAGATCATATCGAGATCGCCAGAGAGCCGCTGCCGCGCGGCGTCGAGCGCGCCGCCGAGATAGAGATCGCCGGCGTTAATCCAGCACAGGATGTCGCCGGTTGCGCGATCGAAGCCCTTGGCCAGCGCGTCCGCATAGCCGGCATCCGGTTCGCTGACCCAGCCCGTGATGTGCGGCTCATGGCGGCGGATGATATCGACACTGCCGTCGTTCGAGCCGCCGTCGATGACGAAATACTCGTCGCCCGGCCGCAGGTTGCCGATTACCGAGGCGAGCGTGTCCTCCAGATAGGGCGCCATGTTGAATGACGGTGTGACGACGGAGATGCGCATGGACCAGCCCGTCTCCTGTTCAGGGCCAGCAGCGACGAACAGCGGAAAACTCGTCAAAAAACGACAGTGCTCCCGCAACATAGTCGGCCGGGGAAAACCGCGTCGCGCGAAGACGACCGGCATCGACCAGACGCGTACGGAGCGCGGCATCTGCAAGCACCCGCGCGATCGCATCGGAAATACTTGCCGGATCACCCGGCTCGCAAAACAACGCGGCATCCCCAAGCTGCTCATCCGCGCCCGGGATACGCGTCGCTATCACGGGGCAACCAAGAGCAAACGCCTCAAGCGGCGGAAGATTTTCCGGCCCGCACCACGAGACATACGTCAGCGCAAGCGCTTGACGGTACAGCCCCACAAGAACATTTCGCTCGACAAAGCCGAGAAAGCGCACCTGATCCGCGATTCCTTCGCGCGCCGCGAGGTCCGCAATGAACTGCCGATTGCCCTTGTCGGAACCGACCAGCGCGACCGAGACATTGGTCCCCTTCTTCTTCAGGTCGGCGATCGCCAACAGAAGGTTGACGTGGTTCTTGTGCGGCCAGAATTGCGCCGGATACAGCACATAGGGTTGCTTCAGGCCAAACTTCTCGACCGCAGGCGCGGCTTCGGTCTCGCTGAACACGTAGGAGGGCGTCGGGTGCGGCAGCGTCAGGACGTTCTGCGACGGGATCTGAAAGAACTGCGCGAGCTGGTCGCGGCCGACCTCGGTCCCGGTGATGATCTTGGTGGCGCGCTGCAGGAACCAGCGATGCACGGCGTCACGCCCGTCCCACATTCCCCGCGCGGTCATTTCGGGAAACCACGGCGTCGCACGGTGTTGAAGATCCCAGACCACCGTCATGAACGGAATGTCGGTGCGCTCGGGCTGCGCACTCAGGAACCAGACGAACTCGATTCCGTTGGCCACGGCGACCCGATCAATGTCGCTCTGGCGGCGCCAATGGGCTCGTACGCCTTCGATCTCGCGGAAAGCCATTGCGACAAGCCGGCCGGTGCGTCGTGGTACACCAACCACGCGCAACGCGCTACCCAACAGCTCCCTTGCCAGCGCCGTCGCCGACGTCTCCGGGCACAGCACGGTGAAACGGTGCGACGACGATGCCGCGGCCTGTTGCAGGGCCCCAAGAATTTCCCGCTCGAACGTATGGCCACCGCCGGACTGCGGATCAAATCCGGCGACAACTGCAGCAACATGCATCGAATTCGGCGCCCTATTCAGCGTCGTGCCGCGGCGATGGCCTCGCACACGCGGGCAATCGTCGCACGATCGAGCTGATTGCCCGACGGCAGGTAGAACCCGTCGGTCCACAACCCCTCCGCAACCGGACAGGAGATATCGCGGTGGCCTTCCTGGGCACGCAGGAACGGCTGCATGTTCATCGGACAGAAGAAGGTTCTGGTCTCGATGCCCTGCTTTAGCAGAGCTCCTGCCAATTCGTCACGCGAACGGCCAAATTCGGGACGAACGACGATCGCGTACATCCAGTAAACGTTGAGCGCTCCCTGAAGTTCGGCCGGCGTCTGAACGCCCGGAATATTCGCGAGCAATTCGTTGTAGGTTGCGGCGATCCGACGTTTCTCGCCGATGAAGCGGTCGATCTTTGCAAGCTGCGCCAGACCCAGGGCGGCCTGCATGCCGGTCATCCGGAAATTATAAGCCGCCACCTCGTGGTAGAATCTGGGCTTACCGAATCCGAGATTGCGCAGCAGCCGCAGCTTTTCGGCAAGCCTGGCGTCATTAGTAACCACCATCCCGCCCTCGCCGGTGGTGATAATCTTGTTGGCATAGAAACTGAAGCAGGCCATATCGCCGAAGCTTCCGGTCATCCGGCCCTGCCAGATCGCGCCGTGGGATTCCGCGCAATCCTCGATCACGACCAGACTGTGCTTGCGGGCAATCGCCATGATCTTGTCCATCTCGCAAGGATGACCGAACAGGTGGACCGGGATGATCGCCTTCGTGCGCGGCGTAATCAGCCCCTCGATCAAATCCGGATTGAGATTCCAGGTCACCGACTCGGAATCGATCGGAACTGAGACCGCGCCATTATGATAGGCTGCCAGCGCTGTCGCTATATTGGTCGACGCACTCATCAGCACTTCGTCGCCTGGGCCAACGCCCGCGGCCGTTGCGGCGAGTTGCAACGCCGTGGTTCCGCTGGTCACGGCAATCCCATATTTGCAGCCCACAAAGGCTGCAAACCGCTCCTCGAATTCCGGCAGCGCCTTGCCGAAGGATCCGGAAATTTCGCCGCGCCGAAGCGCTTCCAGGACTGACTGGATTTCCTCTTCGCCGAGGTCCGGCTCGTGAACCGCAATTCTATTTGGTGCTGACATTGACCTTATCGAGTTTGTCGCCGAGAAACGGCCCTTGTTTGACGCTGACGCACTGCATGTCTTCGATCACGCGTACCGCGTGAACGCCGTGAACCAGATTGATGGCGTCGCCGGTTTTCAAGACCACCTCACGGAATTTCACGCCATCCGGCGCATAGAAGTCGACGGCAACGACGCCGCGCTGCACCACGAACATCTGCTGCAGATCTGAAATGTCGCGTTTGATCGGATGGTGATAATGGGCAGGCTCGATGAATCCCGCCTCGTGTGCCAGCAGCCCGAATTGCAGGGATGATCCATCTTCGGAAAAGAAGCGGCTCTTCTCGACCGTGGTACCGGCCCAGATGACTTCGGCGAATAGCGTGCCGTCCCGTTCTATTCGTTCATAAGCCATTGTCGCACATCCTAGTTAGATTAAGATCACAAGCCGGGAGCCGGCCCGATGTCACGGATCACGCGGGCCGGGTTGCCGCCGACCACGGTTCGAGCAGGCACATTCTTGGTCACGACGCTACCCATCCCTACCACAGCCCCGGCTCCGACTGTAACACCCTTGAGAATGATGCTCCGCGCCCCGATCCAAGCCCCCTCGCAAATCCGGATGGGGGCCATTTCACTATGCGACCAGTCGTGGCGGCGGCCGTCCATCCAGGTCGCCAGATCGTTGATGCGAAGCTCTGGGAAAAGGCTGTGATTATCCGAATCTGCGATGACGCAGCCGTAGCTTATCAGCACGTTGCGTTCCACTGTGACCGAAAGCGCACAATCGATGACGGAGCCGCCCCCGAGCAGCACGCGATCGGCCAGATCGACCCGGCTCTCGTCCCGCTCGACCACGATTTGTCCCTGTATCAAGCAATTCGCGCCGATATTAATCTCCGCTCCCGCGGCGCGGCGTTCGATCAACCCATCGAGTTCCGTTCCGTCCCCCACCCGCGTCACGCGGCTGCGGTTCGACCGCGCTCGGTTGCGACGGACCAGCTTGCGGAGCAGAGCGGCGATCACGGCCGTGCTTCGCCCGCGACACGGGCAGGATTGCCAACCACAACGTCATAAGCAGCAATGTCATGCGTCACGACAGCCCCCGCACCAACGACCGCTCCCCGCCCAATCGTCACGCCCTTCATGATCGCGGCATTGAAGCCAATCCAGACATCGTCCTCGATCCTAATCGGCCGGTGCACGACTGACTCCGCTATCGAATGCCGGCCAAGGGTGCGAAGCTCCTTGAAGCGCTCGTGCCGCTCCGCGGCGGATAGGCTGTGAGAATTGTTGTCGAACACCTGAACACCGTGAGAAATGAAAACGCGGCTTCCGATGTCGATTGACTCCATCGCCCAGATCTTGGCGCCTGGTCCCACAAAGCACCAATCTCCTACTCGCACCCGCGCATTGCTCGAAATCACATTGATCTCACCCATAAAAAGGCTACCGGAACCAATCTGGACAGCGGTTCTGGCGAACGAATTGTGGATTGTCGTCTGCCCCGTGAACGCCACGTCGTCGGGCGCGGTGCAGGCGTTGCGCAGCTTGATCACATGCAGCCGGTCCCGCAACCGCGAGGGGAGCACAAGAAGCCCATAGACGAGACGAACGATCAAAACGCCCTCAATGGTAGCAAAGAAACCATTTTCCGACCGAGATCCGATCGTTCCAGTTAGAGTCGAGAACGCGCACGCGCGTGAACTGCCTCTCAAATCTCTTAACCCACCAAGACGGCGAGCAATTGTGGAAGCTCTGGTAGGTTTTCATCCAGCCTTCGTCTTTGCCGGAACGTGACGTTGGCATCATGTGAAACGAGCCAACCTTGGTGACCCGCGCCGCTTCGTCGATGAACTTTTCGATTCCTTCTTCGGTGAAGTGTTCTAGCGATCCGATGGAGTAGGAATAGTCGAATTCATTGGCTGCATAGGGAAGCTTCGTCGCGTCGCAGACCTCAACGCTGTCAGCCGGGAGGCCTCTTTCGACCGCCTTCTTGATCAACAGGTCGGAGATGTCGCACCCCTTAATGTCGAGCCTCGTCCGATCAAGCAGGGTCATGGTTTTTCCGGTGCCACAGGCGATGTCGATCACTTGGCCTTTACAATTGGCCATGAGAAACTGAACCTCGAGCCAGGCGTTGCCATCAGCCCAGGTTTCCAGCACTTGCGCCATTTCCGGCGTCCAATAGAGATCGAGGTCCTGGCTCTCGCCGCTCATCCTGACCTGATGGGGGCGGACCTGGCTGCGAATGTCCTGCAGCTTCCGCCACAGCAGCGGCGGGCAAAGATCTTTGATGATTTGTTTCATGCTCTAAGGCGCTCGATGAGTCTGCGGACCAACCCTGGCCGATTGGCACGCAGCAATTGTTTGACCTGGCTCATGGCCAGATCGTCTGTAGCAATACTGGTCGGCCAAGTCATCGCGCCAGGCGCCAAATCTGCGCCTGCCAGTTCACGCTGGAAGGCCGCTTGTCCCTTGCCATGGGTCCCCGATGCGTCCACGCCCGCGTTATAGACCAACGAGTCTCGAGGATAAAGGACCACGCCATGGCGTGCAAACAAGCTCAATTGCCAGCGAATACCCCATGAATCAATCTTGCCCTGGCGCTGCTGGCAAGCCATGCCGTAATAGTCATACACATCATCGAGATTGAACTGCCGGCGCGCCGACGGGTCATTATCCAGCTCGTTCAGCGCCAACATCCCCGGATCAAAGTGGGCCCAGGCGCGCGACCACGTTGCCCACCCCCAGCATGAAACCATCGGCAAGAAGAACGACGGCGGCGTGGATTGATCATGTGCCGGATAGGCGTATCCGGAGATCTGAAGGACCCGCTCTTCGCCCTGGTATCGATCCAGGCCCGCATTCAGAAAACTCAGGAAGTACGGCGACACCACCAGATCATCCTCGACCACTATGACCCGACCGCGAGCCGCGCAGATCTCCGAGACGCCGGAAATGATGGATTTTGCCAAACCAAAATTGGCCTCCCGTTCGACAACAGTGACCGATCTGAAGCCGCTGGTTCGCCGAATGAGCTCCCTGACTGCGTCGACGGACGGCAGGTGCTCCGGCTTTTTCGGGGCATCCGCGTAAATGACCAGATCGCTCTCGACAGCCATCGGATCGGCGGCAAGCGCGGCCAGTGTCCGTCGCGTGTGCTCGGGCCTGTTGTAGACGAACAGGACGATGGTCGCCAACACGCGCACGTCAGTACGCCCCCGCCGACGCCGGCACATCCAAAGCATCTTCGTAAATGAGCGTGTTCACCGTCTTCGCAATCAGCTGATACCCGGTTGCGACGGCGAACATGTTGATCGGATCGCTCGCGATCGCCGAAACAGTGCGCTCGTGCGCTTCGACTAGCAGAATCCGCGGACGAAACCTGGTCCAGTCGCCAGAGCGCAGAACGGACAGGTCCATGCCCTCGACATCGATGGACAGGAAGTCGATCTTCCGATCACGCGGCAGGTATTCAGCGAGCAGGTCATCTAGCCGCCGGACCGGAACGTTCCTTGTCTCCAGCAAACGATAGCCTGGCAGACGCGCGCGTTCGACCGCTAGGCCGGCGTCGAACGTATTCAGCGCAGGCTCGTTGAAGAAGTGAAACGACAAATTCCCCGGGGCATCCGAAACCCCGACACACACATTGACATCAGCCGGCCGGGCGCGACGAAACACCTCCAATGCTTCCGGGTTTGGATCAACATTGATTCCCCTCCAGCCACGTCGGTAGAAATAGCAGGTGTTGGAGAACCGAAATGGATGGTGCGCACCGACATCGACGTAGAAGCCCGTTTTCTGACGTTCGAACAGGCGCCGCAGGATCATGTCCTCGCCGTCCTGCGAATACGCAAGATTGACAAATGGATCCAATTTTTCGAATCCGCGCCGCATAACCTCCAGCGCGAGTGACGGTACGGCGGCGCGAACAAGCTTGCCGACGCCCGACATCAGCGATGAACCGTTGCTCATCAATAGGCGCATTGGCTCGAGCCATGCGACCGGCAGCCTCCAGCCGTCATCGCAGTGTCATGCAGACCAGATTCAGCGTCTTCAGATTGCAGACGAGACAACGCCGAGTCCAACTGAACCGCCCTGGTGCGATGAAAGGTCGAGCACTTCGTCCACTTTGGAGACAACGAAGGCATCGTGGGTAACGAAGAGTATGATCCGCGAGCGGAACTGGTGCAGCAGCTTATCGACAAGCTCTTCCCGGGTCGCCGGGTCGAGCGCGCTCGTACTCTCATCCAGCAGCAACACGTCCGGGTTTCGCAGGAGTGCACGCGCAATTCCAATGCGCTGCTTTTGGCCGCCGGAGAAATTTGACCCCTTATAGTTCAAGACCGTATCGTAACCTTCGGGGAGACCCACGACGAATTCATCGATGCAGGCAATGCTGCAGGCTTTCTCAATATCCTGCTGAGTCACATCGAGACCAAGGCAAAGGTTATTCTTGACAGTGTCGTTGAATATCATCGCCTCTTGCGCAACGAGCACGATTCTTTCATGAAGCTCAGATGGCACGACTGACATGAGCGGAACATCGTCAATAAGGATACACCCCTTCGATGGAACGTAGAACCCCAACAACAAATCGAGTAACGTCGACTTTCCGGAACCAGATGCACCAACGAGTGCATAGCTTCGGCCTTTTCTCAGGGTCAATGCCAGCTTTTGCAGAACCGGCTTTCCATCGAGGTGCTCGAAATCGACATCAACCACCTCAATCTTTTCGACGCTCTGGGCGACCGGTCGCGCCAGCCGGGACGGAGCGGGAGCGTATTCGTATCGATCGATGATCGCCGTCACGTCTCGTCCGGCGCGCGCGTCGGCGACCACTCTCAGAGCGAGATTGAGGCCCTGCCCGACGGCTGGAAAGAATCGCATCAGAAGAATGACGACCGTGACCACGGAAGGCAGATCCATGGTCAAACGACCGGACACGCCAGGCCACAGAGCCATCACCGCACAACACACAAACAAGAAGAGTACAGGCCCCAACCGGGCTGCCATCGACGTGATCTCAATCAAGACAAGCGTACGCATATAGGCCAGCATTTGAGCGAAATGGCCCTGGGTAATGTAATCCTCGACGGAGTAGGACCGAATGGATCGAAGACCGTTGATTGCATCGACGAAAAATGAATTTGCCGCTTGCGATTGTCCAATCTGCCGCATTCCCAACATGTGCGATATCCGAAACGACTCGAACAGCGCGACGAATGTAACGGCGAGGAACAATACAACCGCGCACGCGACAAGAGGAGAATAAGACACGATGGCTGCGAAATAGAGTGCTCCCAGAAGCGCAGTGGACAGAAATTGGCTAACGAAGATCACAAGATTGCTGGCACGATTGGCTTCGTCACCCGCAAGCGAGATGTAGTATCCGATGCTGTTGCTCTCCAGTTCCCTGATGGGGACGTGCCGAATTAGCGCGGAAAACGCTCTGGTGTTGAGCTGCAGCAGAATCCGCTTGCCGAGATAGACTATAAGCCCCTGACTGACAAATTGTGTAAGAACACGGGCCGCAAATAGGCCTATAAAGACAAGCAGAATAGCACGTCCGTCGAACGGCAGCCCCATGAACTGCAAGGACCTGATAAGAACACCATCCGCCGCGACGGACTTGTCAGCGCTCAGACTTGCAAGCGGCATGAGCGCGGTCATGGCCAGCAGCTCCAAGCATACGGAGATTGCCGAAAGCAACAGACTCACATACAGAAGCGGATTATTTCTGAAAGCGAACTTGAAAAGAGATCGAAGGTAGGCGAGGTGGCTCATTCTGTCCGCGCCTGGCTGATCACGATTGGAGATCCCTCTAACAAAAATGTCATCTCGGCCTTCGCATCCCCGCGCGGAACTCTCAATTCCTCCCATTGCTCAGCGACGCCGATCGTCCTGCCCTGGTACGCGAGCGACGAACCTCCGCTACCTGTTGCGCAAATCCGAATGACGACGGTCGATTCAGATATTCCAGCGGGCCAGAGCGCGAAACCGCGCCTCGCGACATGACCACCCATGCTCTGGTTGCGCTCGCGCTCCTCGTCCGCGAGTTCGAAGCCACGGTAGAAGTATGGAAGATGCTCCAAGTCGGACCAATTCAGACTGCTGGGCGGAGAGAACTCAAGGCGACGTCGAACGATACGTGCGGGCGCTCCAACTGCAACAGAATAGGGCGGCAGATCATGAGTAACCACCGCGTTGGAGCCGACAACGCAGCCTCTGCCAATAGTAACGCCGGGCATGATCACTGAATTCATGCCGAGCCAACAATCCTCTTCAACACAAATTGGCTGACTGTGCACAAGGTTCAACTTTGGATCGGAAGCCACCCGCACATCCTGATCGCGGATCAGAATATGGGGCCAGCGATCAAAATAGTGTCGACCGGAGGTGAGAAGAACGTTGAGTGAAAGAACACAATATCGGCCAAGACTTACATCACCGACGAGAATGCTGCGATCCTGAATCGACGTGCAGTCCCCAACCGATATGGCTCCCCCGGGACCAAGTTCGACGTACCTGCCGAAATAGCACCCGGCCCCGATCGTCAAACTTGCAGCGGCAGGCACCAGCAGATTGCAGCCTTCGCCCGCGACTGAGCCGTGACCGTACTGCAGTTTTCCGGCGACTGTGACGTTGGCCGTTGCGTCGAGAGAAAGCCCAGGATACATCCAGCGGTACTTGAGCTGCCTCAGAAAGGCCATGCGCCCCAACTGAGACCTTATCGAGTATCCAAGGCCTCGAAACACGCTTTCAATACGTGATGGTGTCACGGCGGCCATCACCCCTTCTTCAGAATGTACAGCGACGGAAACATCAATGGGTTGTGCGCCGACGACATCCTTTCGAGAATTACGCCGGGCAGGCCGAGCGATCGCACGACGGCATCGAATCCCGAAAGATAGTCGACTTTGCGGTGCTCAATTCTTCCAAGAACTCCTCTGACACTCAGTGGATAGTTCTCGGGTACGGGCTCCATATGGATCGAACCAAGAACTGTCCGGCCGAGAATGTTTTTCACTGCCACGTCGTTGCTTCGCGGCAACTGTTCGAGCGAGAACATTGTGAATGCGATATCAGTCGCCGGGAAGACATACTTCTCAGGCCCGTCGTTGACATAGTCCAACTGCGAATAGCGCACATCCAACGCGAATTTCGCCGCTGCCGCCGTCGCCACGTCCACGCCGGGCTGGCACAGTTCGTAACCGAAGCACTGAAGATCAGGCTGCTCGCGCTTGAGGAACAACAGGTTGCGGCCGACGCCGCACCCGAACTCAGTCACCGAACGCACACCCGGAAAGTGCCTGCGAATGCAATCGAGCAAAGTCCGGCGGTAATAGTCAGCGGAGTCGAAGGCCTCGTAAGATAGCTTTCCGTCAACGCTGTAAAATGACGGAAGATCCTCGAGGCCGCCGATCCTCATCCAGTCACTCAAGCGCGTCGCCTTCTGCAGGAATGCCCTGTATTGGTCCCATCCGCTGGTGTATTCATCGAGGACTGCAGTTGTATCGCGCGTCTGTTGACCTCGTCGCAGCGTGAACAAGGCCGATCGGGCATGGAATCCCAACCAGTCAGCAAGAGAGAGATCGCCGGCCATCATCAGCTCCGTGTTACGTAGTTGGAGTATAGGCGCGGAAAGCGATTCACCATCTCCGCCAGCCCCTCATTTTGGACTTTTGCGATCCTCGACGGCGGATAGTCGCCACCGAAAAGGCTGTTGCTGAACTGCATCTGAAAAATCAGCCTGTCCCCGCGAGTTACGTGCTTTCCCTTGTGCAACCCGCGCGTATCCTCTGCAATCACGGTGCCTCGCGGGGCGACAAATTCGACGAAGCGGTCGGCCGAATAGGTTGTGCTGACTTCATCGTCAGTCAGCCGCGAATAGCCCTTCTTCAACAGACTCGACGGAATCTCACCGCTTCGGTGCGACCTCCTCACAAACGAATGCGGCCCGTTTTCGGGACCTACATCCGTCAGATAGACGAAGAACTTGAGCCACTTGATGCGGTCCATGTCAAAGTGCCAGTATTGCGCCGCTTCCTTGTCGGGGTGGGGAGACGCGACGTTCCACCACATCGCGACGACGTCGACGACGGGCTGAGACCGAAGATAGTTTTGCGCGACCGCGATGAACGACCGGTCTGCCATCAATTTCTGAATGAGCGGATTATTGATCAACTCCTGTTCGGCGAAATCGTAGCGCACCCCGTCCGGGTTGCCCCGAGGAAACCTGCCGACCTGCATGTCCAGCTTGGCTCCGCCATCGGTTGCGCGGCGGACGCACGGTGCGGTGGTCGCGTAATTCAGCAGATCGTCACACAGCTCATCGGAGAGGCGCTGCTTGAAGACATGATAGCCCTGCTGCCGAATATCTGATCCAATCGTTTCAACATCCCCCATTGAGAAATTGCCCAGGACCCCGCGGGCGTCTGAAAGCACATAGGGCCGGTGCATCAAGGCCAACATCGAAGACATCGCATCGTTCGACGCGCCGCCCGTGGCGCAGAACAGCTGCAGCATACTCTGGTAGGCGAAATTCGGGGTACGACCGCTCTTCGCGTACGCCGCGGCCCCAAGAAGGGTTCGTGCTGCATTGGAAATATACATCTGAAATCCGGGTGAGATCGCCATCTTGGTACTCCAGTGGGTCAGCCAAAACTGGTCGAACCGTCAACCAGACGCGCTCTCTGGCGCGTGTGACGGGCGGCTCAGCGTCTGGAACAAGCGACTCTTGGTCTGCGCCTCACGAGTCGGAAAAAGCGCATTCGCAAGCTTGAGCATCTCTCTTCGCAGTGCGAATTCTTCGGCCTGTTCCGCACCGGCATGCTGGTTGTCGGGCGGCTCAATTTCGATGACCGTGGTCGACAGGCTCTCGAACAGCGCACAAATCTGCTCGGCCGAACGGGATGCGCTCCCCCGGGTTGCGCAGTCCCACGTCTGCTCGAAACCTGGAAGCACACGGCGGTCAATCTGTTCAACTAACCTTTGCCGGAAGCTGCGGCGAGGCCCGTCGCGCTTGGGATAGCGATCGCCTAGATCGACCGCGGCGCGTGCTAATTCGAAAACGTACCAGCGGTAGGCCCGGCGCACCCGATCGAATTTCCAGCCGTCCATCAACGCGCGGTCAACCGCGGCGAAATAGTCGGGCAACGTAGTGCCCCAATAACCAAGATCCGCCGGGTAGAAGGCCAGTTCGGGAGCATAAAGGACGACGGGGATTCCCAGCAATGCCATTTCCTTGCCGACGCTGGACCAGGAATTCAGGAATACGTCGGTTTGGTCGGCGAGATCGTACATCGAGATGGCCTGGTCTGGCCAGTTGACGGCGACGTTTGCAGGCAGATCAGAAAAGGTTTCCTGGAGCTGCCGAGCGTGATGTGACAGCACGCCTTCGCGCTTGTTGGGAAATTCTCTGGGATGGACGCGAAGCACGAGGAACAGATCGCGGCGCGTCTTGACGTAGTCTGCGAGCGACCGAACCCATTCAATCTGAGTGGCGAACAGCGGAGGCTTGAGGTGAACCCGCGCCCCGACGATCTCGGCGGCGCGCTCCTCGTCGTAGCTGCCGAGGGTCGCCACGAGCAGCTTCTGATCGGGCCTGACGCCGAATACGGCACGGGCATCGGCGTATCCGGCAGACTTGGGACGGGAATAGACGAAAGCGCTGCGTCCGCGCAGCAACTCGAGAAAATGCTCGGTTATCAGGCGCAGGTCCGCGGCGCTACAGGGTAGTTCGGCAAACTCCGGCCATTTTCGAACCAGATGAGGAAAGAACGAAAACGTATCACCGCGGCCGATCCACAGCGTTTGCAACCGATTGGACAGGTTGCCGCCCGCATGCATGAAGTACTGCGGAATCCCCCGGCGTTCGGCCAGCTGGCAGACGACGCGGTTGACCGAATAGAGTGCATTGTAGACAACGACCACATCTGGCGCTTCGCGCTCAATCAGCTTTCGACCTGCCAGCAATGCAAAGACGGCGTGCCGCAATTCCACGAGATACTCGACAAACTCATCGTCGGTCAGATCGGTATCGAGTCTCTTTCGGCGCAGCATCAATTGATAGAGCGCCGCTCGCCCGACCGCAACGCCGTCGACTTCAAGATCGATGAGGGAACGCCTGTCGGTCATGGCCAGAATGCGGTCGGTTTCCTGCCGCATTTCGTCGTCGAGAAGATCAGACAAATGCGGCCCGCGAAGTCCGAAATTGGAACGAATCAGTTCGTCTCGTTTTCGGAACTCTGCACAAACCTTGCCGCGTTCGGCTGCCGGTGTGTGCATCGTCATGCCGTGGGCAGACATCGGAACGCAGAATTCATCGAGCGAACCGCCACAACCCACATAGACGATGTCATGACCCGCCTTTGCCAAAGTCTCGGCAACGAGCGCTTCGGGAAAAGCATGCCCCCATAGATCAGCATGCAGCGAAAAAAACAGAAACTTCATGTCGTGATCAATTCCGGCACGTCGTCCACGACTTCCTGGAACCAGAGCTCGACATTGAGCAGCTGCCACAGGAACATCATGTGATTGTCCTGCAACACGCCTTCGTTGACGATCGAGCGATGCTGCTCGATCAGGCGGGTGACCTCCGCCGTGTCGTAGATGCCTCGCTCCCGAAAGACGCGGGAGTGAACGAGATCGAGAAGCTGCTCGACTGCTGGACCATTGAACCAGATGTGCGCCGGCGCGTTCCAGCCGGTCTTCTTGATCCGGGTCCGCGTCTCCTCCGGCAAAATCCCCTTCATGGCCTCGCGCAGTAGCCGCTTGGTCACGCCATCGCGGATCTTCATGCTGCCCGGAACGCGGAACATAAATTCCACCAGACGGTAATCGAAGAAGGGATCGGCATGGCTGAGCCCGGCCGCCTCACAGTTGCGATCCTCGGCCCGCAGACAGCATGGTGCGGTCTCGCGAAAGATATCCTGATAGGTCCGGTTCTTTAGCCAGCTCGAAAATGGATGGTCGAGCACGGGCCGGAAGTTGCGAAGGTCGTAGTATGACGCCTTCACCGCGGGATAGTAGCGGCTGAGGCGCTCGCGATCGACCAGAACCTGTCCGGTGGTGTCTCCAGCCAGCCGGGCGAGATGCCCGATCGCAGCATCGCGGTGCTTGCGATAGATCGGATGGTCGTGGTGCTTCGCCCAGGTGGCGATTTCATGTTCGAGATCGGCGTCAAGCCCGCGATGTCTCAGATCGGCGAAGTTGAACACGAAATATTCGTATTCGCCGGCATTCAGTTCGTCGCCGCCGAGGCCGCCGAAGACGACGTCGTAGCCCTGCTCCGCGACAGACTTCGTGAGCAGAAAATGCGACAGCCAGGTCGCGGTGGCTACCGGCTCGTCATGGGCTCGCACCATCTGGCGCACGACGTCGAACAGATCGAAATCATCGATCGGAATCGGCCGCCAATGCCGGACCTTCTCCGCAACGAAACCACGGATGTCGTCGCTCTCGTCATATGTCTTGTCCGCATAGACCGACGACACCGCCTCCTGGCGTTCTCCCGTTAGCTGGACCGCGCTCGCCAGCACCGACGAACTGTCCATGCCTCCCGAGAGGGTGAAGACCGGCTTGCGGGCCGCTCTCAGGCGGCCGCCGACCGCATCGAGCAGAAGCTCACGGTAACGCTCCGCCAATGTGGCTTCGCTCTCGGCCCATTCCGGCTGTTCATCCAGCGACCAGTAGCGGCTCACCTGGACGCTGTCGCCCCTGCACTGCAGGAAGCAGGCCGCCGGGAGTTGGCGGATGTCCGCGAATGGTGATTCGTTCGGGACATTGTCGATATAGCGGTAGTGGCTGCCGGCGAACACGGCGACATGGCGGCGGTTGACGTCATGCGACACGCCGGGAAGTGCCCGCAGCGGCTGTGGCCTGGAGGCGAACGCGAAGGCCCCGGCCCGAGCATGATAGTACAGCGGGCGCACACCGATCCGGTCGCGCCCGAGCCAGAGGGTGCCGGCCTGTTCGTCGAACAGCGCCACGGCGAAATCGCCGTTGATGCGCTTCAACGCATCGGCAAACCCGTTCTTGCGATAGGTCGCGATCAACTGGTGGGCCGGCCCGCGTGCGAGGTCGCCCGCGAGGTCAGCGGCATTGTAGAACACGCCGTCGACGACCGCGACACATCCGCTCTCCCGGGCAATCGCTGAAGCCTCCACGCCACCGGTCGCGAACGCACCGTGCGGGAAGCCGCACGACCCGGCGTTACCATTGGTCATCAACCTCACCATTGCGGCGGCGAACGACTCAGACTGTGGGTTGGGGGACCCAGCGAGAAATCCAGCAATTCTGGACATGTCAGCTCTTCATCCGGTCGAACACCACGCGGTCCGCCACCAGGAACGTCCAATAATGCTGGTAACCGATAACCAGTTCGGGCTGGCC